>ERZ1031885.3-NODE-3-length-187551-cov-27.520171_pt1 | contig 187551 bp, 212 predicted proteins | sample MGYA00518168_ERZ1031885 | MGnify/ENA primary metagenome ERZ1031885 (study PRJEB33719, sample SAMN04261269) | wastewater metagenome | biome: rural village; feature: human; material: feces | host: Homo sapiens | place: El Salvador | collected 2014-01-14 ...
ACTGGCGAAACGGCGTTCTGCCTGACCGTTTCGCCAGTGTCGGTCGGGGAACCCCACGGGTCTTCCAGCAGACTGTCAATGTCAATGGAATCCTCGTCAACCGTTTCACCATTCTGCTGGCTTACCGGTTTTACATCAACCGGTTCCACTGGTTGACTGTTAAAACGTGGATGCGGCGTGGCGTCGAACTGTTTCGCATCATCTGACGGTACGGCATTCTCCCGCTCGGCCTGTACGCCGTTTCGCCGTTTCGCCGTTTTAATACCGTCTTGTGAAGATGTTTCGCCGTTCGACTGTTTCGCCGTCTCACCGTTTCGCTTCCTCGCAGTCGAAGAGGCGTTCCGCTTCGCCGTGAATTTTCTTCTCCTGTTCGCCGGTTTAGCGGCGGACTGTTCCACTGGCATGTCGGACATGTCCATCAGAAGGGACTCGTCCAACCGGTTGTTGCCAATCAGAAAATCATCCTGCTCAGACATACGCGAAACGCCTCCAAACTACGTAAACGGAATCTCACAAGCCCTGTTGGGCGGATTCCTTGGCCAGACTGCGGGCTGCGGCCACCGCGCTCACGTGGGGCACGTCAACCCCAGCTGCATACAGTTTGCTCGCATGGGCTGCTGCGGCGGCACCCTTCAACGGTTCGTCCCTGTCTGCCACGTCGCGCCCGTCCTCGCCGAAACCGCCCTCGGTTTCCAACCGGCTGGGGGAGCGGTCGTCATCCTCGTACATGGCACCGTCGTCCGGTTTCTCCGCTGCGGCGGGAACTGCGACGATGATGTCGTTCCAAGACCAGTGTCCGGCCTCGTCGTTGCCTTTCGGAGGATTGTCGTCCATCATGTGTTCGCGGAGGATGTCACTCCAGCTTTTTCCATGCTTGTGGTCGTCCTCGTAGAAGCCCTTGTAGACGCATGCCTCCTGTCCGACGAGTTCAGCGATTCCGCAGCCACGGGACACTCCAGCCTCGATAAGATAACTCGGCACAGTCGGAGCGTTCTTCGCATCATTCAGCACGGTGCCACGAACAGTATCGTTGACCTTGTCGCCCAGCAGAATCTTCGACGGAAGATTGGTCCGGACACTCGGGTCGAGACCGTTCTGGCTGGTCGCGGACTGGGCCGCATACATGAAGAAGATGCCGCTGAAACGAACTGTCTGGCAGATTTTCAGCAACGCCATATAGTTCATCGCACGGATACCCTTCTCGTATTCGGCTTTGATACGGGTCGGATTATCCTTCGACAATCCCGGCGGAACGGTCAACGGTGCCGCCCATTGCGCAATCTCATCGCACACCAGCAGAATCGGCGGATACTGTTTACGGACATCCTCCGGCAGACCCCACCAATTCTCCTTGCCATACTGGTTGATGACATTCGCACGAACCGCGCTCAAGTCCAGAATGTGTTGCAAGGTGGCCGCGCAGGATTCCATGCTGTCGCAACCCCAACCATGGTCGATGACCCACGGACGGCACCATTTGAAATCGACGCTCTTGTACTTGTCGTCGCATACCGCGAGTTGGCATCCGGCTGATACTGCGGCATATACAAGACAGTTGATGACCACGCTCTTACCGCCATTGGAAGCTCCCGCGACCAGCACGCCGGAAGCGTCCTTCCAATCGTTGTACAGCAGGTCTCCCGTCTCACGTCCACGGTCTGGAAGCTTCATGCCGAAGTAGGCGTGGCGCAAGTCGCTTTTCTTCCAGAACTCCTTCGGCGGGTTGATGACCGCAGGGAACGTGGGCGGCACGCCCGGATACACGGTGATGACACCGTTCTCCGCGTCGGCCTTGAAGAACCAGCCCTCGCCGCCGATGATTTCAACGGTCTCCTGAATCTTCATGTCATGCTTTGAAGGACGGTATGTCGCCGCGTTGCCTTTGATGCGGATTTTCCAGCCACCCTCGGCGGTCGGAGTCAACCGGATGAGCCACGGATACTTTTGCAAGCCCAACGCCTCGGCGAACTGTTGACGAATCGAAATGGTCTTGTCGTCCATCAACTGCAACAGCACGACGCTTTTGGAACTGGTGCGGGGAATGAAGTCGATGACCTTCCATGTCATGCCCGGCATGTGTTTGACGGTCGGGTCGGTGCTGTTGGCGTAGTTCAGTTCGATACGCGCGACGGTTTCCTTCTGGCGTGCCTCTCCCATGCAGTCGGCGGCGTCGATTTCGTCACCGTGGGCCATTCCTTCGGTGAGGAGCTTCTGCATCTCCTTATCGTCGGTGGACATTGCCATCGGCGCGATGTAGGCGTATTGGCCGTCGGGGCTGATGCTGTCGATGAGATAGCCTTCGTATTTTTCCGGTTGCCGTGCGGCTTTTTCCTGTATCTTTCGGGTCAGACGCATCATATCGTCGGGATTGTGCGCGTCGAACCCGTCAGGGAACATTTTGGACAATCCGATTTTGATTTTCGGTCGTGTCTCAGGCATTGTGGTTTTCTCCTTCGCATGCGTGGGGTTGGCGGATTGGTTTCAACGCTCCGAACCGGTCTTCGTAGAATCCCTGTCCGGGTAGCAGTTGGAAGCTGTGGTCGGCGAGATGGGTGATGAGATGGCTCGCCTGTTCCCTGTTGGATGGGAGGACATATTCCTCGATGGGGGAGTACCCCAAGTGGACGTGACCGCTATGGGAGATGACGTTCTTCAAAAGGGAATGCTCCTCCATGGGGAACGTGGATGATACGAGCACCAGATACACGCGCAGTCCGGCGATTCCGGTTTCGATTTCCCGTAGGCGTTCCTCGACGGCACGCAGATAATATCGGTCTTCGGTCTCCATGAGCGTATCCAAGTCCTCGAAGACAAGCAGAAGCGGACGTGGGGTCGGGTCTCCTTCCACTCCATGCTTTTCGAGGCATGTTCCACGTCGTCTGATTTCAGCCACCGTCCGGTCAAGCACCTCCAACGTTTCGGTCTTTTCCTCATAGTCAACCGGACTGACGATGGGGGAGGGGAGCGGCTTGCCTTCGAAGGCGAAACGGATGACCGCATACTGTGCGACCAAAGCCTGCAACATGATGGAATCCGCAAGCATGGTCTTGCCTGAACCATGGTTGCCGCTGATGGTCAGCATGTTCTGATTGCCTTCTTCAGGCCGCCATTCGACCGGGAGGCCGTGAATATCATCACCTAGAATGAACGACATTTTTCTGGAATTCCCCTCCTTTGGGATTGTTGGAAAAGACGAGCCGGAAGAGCGGGATGATTACCATTCCTCTTCCTCCACGTCCTCTTCCTCGACGTTTTCCGAACCGTTGTTGGAAGTGAAGATTTCCTTGATATCCTCCACGTCGAGCTTCGTGAACTGTTCCGCCGCTCGCGGCATGTACTGCTGGTAGTCGATGGGTTCCGGATTTGGAATGTCCGCCACAAGCTCCGCCAGTTCGTCCTGACCGCCCGAATACCATGTCTGCACCGCCATCAAAGTGCCCTGCATGCTCTCGTAGATTCCACGACCGACAGGAATCAGACCATCCTCGTTCTTCAACGACTTCTGGGTGCGGTTCGCTTCGGAGAGATTCTGGGCGCTGACCACGCCTGCGGGGGAGTCCATGCCCAACAGGACACGTCCCAACGAACGGAAGAACGCGTTGCCGTTGTATTTCTTCATATCGTCCATCGTCAGACGTTGAGCGCCGAAAATGCATCGGATGCCAGCGGTACGACCCTGCACGATAATCTTGCTCAACGCGCTCATCGTCCTTGCGATGGATGCGTTCGTCGCGGACACTGCGGCGTTGTCGTTGGCAATCTGCATGTCCTTCTGCGGGTTCTGCGTGGTCTTGCCCGTCTCCTGCAAATACGAGTTGAACTCGTCGAACAAGATGTTCAACGGTTTCAGATGGCTGCGGTCGGCCTCTTCGACATCGTCCGGGTTCAGTTCGAAGATGTTGCCCACACCGTACTTATTGTTGATGCGCACGCGTTCGGCCATCTCCTCACGCGCCCAAGAAATCACGGCCTCCGTCTCACGTAGCTGGTAGAGGCCGACGAACGCCAACGCCTTCGGTTTCGCCCACTGGGTGAAGTCGATGCAACCCTTGGACGGGTCGATGAGGATGATGTCCTCGCCTTTCAACAGGGCTTCCGCTATGACAATCTGCGACGCGGACGACTTGCCGCTTCCGCTCTTGCCGGTGATGAGCAGGTGTGGCGTGGTCTTCGTGTCCCAGTACACGGGATTGCCTAAATCGTCCACGCCAATCGGGAACTTGCGACGGTCGCATTTCTTGGCCGCGTTCCAATCGGCCATGACGCTTGTCGGGAAAGGACTCCGCTTCGCCAGCACCATGGAGAAGTCGGTGCCGTAGGCTTGGATGATTCGACCATACGGATAGTTCGCCTCGGTGAGGAACTTGCCGATATTGTATTGGGGTTTGTCCAAATCCAATCCGCCCGGAATCTGGAATTTGGCAAGCAGAACCTCCTTGTTGTTCGGAAGCACGCCCAACGATTCGACGGTCGGCGTCTTGCCGGAACCGTCCTGCACTCCGGCGACGCCCCAAGCGTCGGACAGGGCCAGTTGAATGAGTTCCTTCTGGGCGGCTCGAATCTTCCAATGGGCCACGCTGTCCGGGTCGGTGCCCAAGTACGGGTTGGAACACAGCCAGACGGTCGCACGGTCTGCGGACTGCCAATCCCAGTACACTCGTTCGGAACCGACGGCGGCGCTGATGTTCGCGCTTTTCCTGCGCACGTCGGCAACGGTTCCGCCACGACCCAAATGGAAGCCGATACGCCAGATGGCCGTGTCCTTGCCCATCTGCTGGCAGGAGTCGATGACCACTTCCGCCCGCGATGGCATCACGTCCATGAGCGCCTTGTAGATGAGCGCCTGAGCGTAACGACGGTATTCCGGACGGGAACCGGTCAGACGGTCGATTCTCAAAGGGGCATTGTCCGCCATGACCAGCGAGGTGATGCCGTTCTCCTCGATGAGTCCGACGAAATCCTTGGACGGGTCGAGACTCGATAGGTCGTAGCGCATGAAGTCGGACGTGCGGTCGGGTGCCGTCAGCATTTCCGGCATGAACGAAAGCGTCCAGCCTTCGCTCGTCTCTACAATCCTCTCCTCGTCGTAGTTGCAGACGGGAAGATTCAGCTTCGAGCCGACAATGTCCTGCCAAGCCTTCTGGTCACGTTTGAACCGGCGGGACAGTTCGATGTACCGGTCGAACGACCTGCTTTGCGTCAATCCAGCCGGACGGTATTTGTTGCCCTTGTCGTTCAGCTTCGTCTCGGGTTGGGCGGCGAGCATGAACGAGTTCTCCAAGTCGGAGAATATCGGCATTTTGATGATGTCGGCGGGGCTGAACGGGTTCGCCAGCCATTCCAATCCCAGTTGGGTGATGAGCGCCCCACCGTTTGGGGGATTGTGCAGCAGCATCAGCCATGCCGCGTTCTCCTCGCCGTCTGCGGCGGCGTCGATGACCTGAACGAGCGGAGGCCGCTTGTGCCATTCGTTCTGGGCGCAGTAGTCGTATGCGATGTCCGCCACGAGCTGTGCGATTTTTGCTCCGACCTTCTTCTTGGTGATGTCGGGAATGCAGGACTCGTCCTTGCCGTACACGATGCGCACGAGGCTTGGGTCGAACTGCCAGCCGTTCTCCTTGATGGTTTTGGCGGCGAGCAGGGCGATGAAGTTGTAGCCGCTGGATGTGGCGGAGGAGCGCAACGGTTCCACACCGGCCTTCAGGACTTTCTCGTTGCTTCGCGGAGCGTCGTACTGGTCTTGCAGACGGACGCGCATGACGTGCATCGGATTGTTGCGGTGTCCGACCTTTTTGACTTGGGTCACGTATGCCCCGCCCCACGTCTTCGCCAAGTCGTCGCTTTTGACCCAACCGTCCAGCATGCGTTGGGTTTTGACGAGTTCACGCCAGTGTGCCGTCTGCTTCCGCTTGTCGAATTTCGTCGCAAGCAGCAGGAACAGGAGTGGGGGAAGGCTGACCATGGTGGGGATATCCACGAACCCCAAGTATGCGCACGCTCCCAGTATAACAAGAAGAACCGTTGAAGAGGTTATGGCGATGGCCTTCTGCGACGCCTTCCCTTTTTGCAGGAACGCGAACAGGCTCACGCCCTGATAGATGTGACGGCGGTCAACCAGCCTGTCACGCCAATGGATGACGCCCATGGCCGACATGAAGCCGAACGCCATGTTGAACGGTATCGTCCACAATCCGCATCCGCGACTCGCATACAGTCCGACGAACCAGCCGACCCACCATGAGACGCGGTGTATGGCGAGCCAGTCGGATTTGGATATGAGGTCGGAGAACGTTTCCGGGTTCTCGTCGAACTCGTCGTCCTTTTCGGGACGGGAGTAGGGTTTCAGTCCGGAGAACATGTCCTTCCATCGGTAGTAGACGTTGAGCTTCTTCGGGTCGATGGGGTCGGTCTTGCGTGCGGGGGTCGGATAGGTCGCCGTGGTTCCTCCCACTAGGATGCCGAGCCATATGAACGGCATGAGGGGCAGTCTGAGGAAATTCCAGAGGATGACTCCGATGGCTATTACGAGTCCGCACCAGAATCCGCTCCAGATATGGGTCGGCTCCTTGCTTCTGCTGCGGCTTCGCCCACCGCGATTCTGTGCCATCGGGGACTCCATTCGTCTTGTGTTTTCGAGTGGTGAAAATCTATTAACGACCCTAATGGATTGTTTGTTGTTGACCTTTGGAAAACGGGAAAATCGTTTGGGGAGTCTGGGACTGCTTGGGGTGTTTTTGGGCGTGTCGTCGTCTTGGGGAGTGGGTTATCGTAGAAAGTTTAAGTTCGTGCTATACTGAGATTGTCCACAAAAAAAGAGTCGCCATAAGGAACCAAATTATGACCTAACAAAAAGGAGAAAACAAAATGGCAACACTACTAGTATCAATCGGCACGTTCGTCGTCTATGCGATTTGCGTCTTCTTCCTAGCGATAGGAGGACTGTCCATGACTGACACGGGACAGACGTTCGAAACGATGTTTAACAACTTCTTCGGAACAGTCATCCCCTCAATCGCGGTCGGAGCGTTCGACATCCTCACCGCACTGGTCGTCATCGGAATACCCCAATGCGTCATCTGGGCATTCCGCCGTTCCTTCCACGAAGGCAAACTGTACGACATCCCCATCGACTGCATCCTCATGGCAATCTTCCCTATGCTCTACGTCCACTGGAACCCCGGAGACAAGTTCTGCGTCCTGCTCGCCCTCATCGGATACCTCATCCCCACGGGCGTCCTGTGGTTGAACACCATCCTGCTTCGCCTCGGAAAGAACGGGTTGGATGGAAGGGAATCCCAGTACAAGAAGGCTGACAGCAGGGTTTCTCGCTAAGATTCTTCTAGATGTTCGAACACCCGTCCGAACTTCCTAGCAAAAGGCTGAACTCATGTCCCACAACAAAAAAACCATCACCATAATCACAGCAGTCGTCCTAGTGTTGGCGCTCGTCATAGGATGGTGCTCATGGCGCAAGCATGTCACCTCCGTCAAAGAAGCCCAGACAAGCGCCAGCGTCCACTCGCAGAAAAGCAAAACCGAGAAGAAAGCCCAGAAGCCTGTCCTGACCGACGAGCAGAAGGAACAGAACAAGGCCATTGCCCTGCAAATGGAAAAGGACATGCGTAATTGGGGAGTGGACTCGCTCGCAGACCCACACCAGTGGACCAAACAGCCAGCCGACCAAGTATTGGCCGCATTGAGAACGCCGGACAATATCGAAACCCCATCCGACATGCCTGTCTCCATGAAAACCAATCAGGCGTGGGGGAGCGACGCCCCATCCTACGTGTGCAACATGTCGGACTACCAGTCGTTGTGCGATACGATGCCCACAGCCCAAGCGTGGTGGCGTAACGAAGTATGGGGCACTGGAAGCAGATGGGTGAAAGACCCGACCGTTACCGTGCTTGATAATGGCAAAGTGCGAGTCAAAGGCACGGTGCGTTCCATCCTCGTCACCAGCGGCGACACCTATTCGATGGGCGGATATAATGCCCTCACCCCGGCATGGCGGGACTATCAGATTGACGACGTCCTCACCATCGACAACGGTAAGGTCTCCGACATTGAATATAGGAGCAACCAGTATTGGTGGATTAACCCATTCCTGTCGCAGTGGACGCCGGACAATGTGGCGGACAATCTCGGCTACGGAAGCAGAATCGCCATTCCGGTTTCCGGCGGATTGAATTGGAACGGCATGAACCCGACCGGAATCACCCGCGTATTGAACTCTCCGACCAGCATGGGCGACATGGATGGGAAGGTCGATTGGAGCATGTGGGACGATTTGATTCAGGCCGGAAACACCACCGAAAGCCAACAGCAAGCTCCAGACCTTGACCCCGAGAAGGATGCGGCCACAATCCACGAACGTGAGTAGCCGTCGGTAGAAACCGTGCTTGCGCCGCCAATTCGGTCAGTTCTTCCAGTTGGAGTTGCGGAAGAACTGGCAGTCGGTGCCGGAAAGCTGAGCCTTCGTCAACCAGCGGGAACCATAGGAGCTGAACGAGGCGGAACCGTCCCTATTTCCCTCGCTGATGCGTATTTTCCAACCGGACGGGTCGGAGGACACCTCCTCCACCACGGCCACGTGACCGCAGCCGCCACCGCCGGAGAACGGACTGCCGCTGCCCGATATTCCGTCACCGGGCTTGGGATTCGAGTCAACCGTCCAACCCGGCTTCCCCTTCAGATTATTGGCGATGTCGCCGCCATTGCCCAAAACCCAAGACCAGCCCTCATTGCCGTGAATCATGGCGAGACGGTTCCACGCATACCAGACACACTGGTGTCCGAACTCCAGATGCGGATAGAACACTCCCGCATCGTTCGCGCCGCAAATCCTCTGATTGCCGGAGCACATCCAAGAGAAGTCGCCATCCTTGGAGGGTGCGCCTCCTACGGAACCATAGGAGGCGTCGCCGCCGTCACCGTTGCGCACGGGACAGGTGGTGTTCGAATCAGAGTCGCCGGAAGAGCCGTCTGCATCGGCTGGCGGGGCGGTGTCGAACTCCACTTCGGACGACGGCGGGAACTTGTTGTTCTGTTTGATGTATGCGATGAACTGTTGGGTAACACCCCAAACGGTCGAAACATAATTGCCGTCCGTGGCATATCCCGCGTTCTTCAACTCCTGAATGTACGCGTGCGGGTCGGTGCGCTTCTGCAATGCCGCCGCATAACGGGAGTTTCCGATGATGAACTTGCCATAACCTGCGAAGCCATCCTCGTCGGAATCGTAGACCGCGAAGTCACCGGTCGTGTCATAACATCCGCCCTGATTGCATTCCTTGGTGCCCATGCTGACGGACTTCTGGCCGTTGACGGCTTTGATTCCGAAGAAGTTATGGTATTTTGTGGTCAATGTGGATGCGCCCCAAGCGCTTTCCACCGCCGACTGTCCAAGAATCGCCTCATAAGGGATGCCGTATTTCTTACCAACGTCGAATGCGGCCTGACCGTATTTGTCCGTGTACGCCTGAACGGAGTTGGTCACCGTCACATTGTCTGACGCCGTGCTCGCGGCTCCGTCGGAATCATCGGTCTGGAAGCAACATTGGGAACCGCCGTCGTCGTCGGAACCGCCGCCCCCACCGTTGAAGGAGACGCCGTTCAACCCTTTGCTGTAGTAATCCTTGGCAACCTGTTTGCGAACGTCCTCGTTCCGAGACGCCCAATTCGGCCTTTCCCATCCAGCCATCCACGCGACTGCGGCCACTTCCGGGTCGCTGGCATCATGCCACGTATCATACAGGCTGTCGTTTTTGACGGTTATTTCCGATTTCGCATTTGACAGGTAATGGTTGTTGAAGGAACTTTTGGCTGTTGCGACGAGCATTTTTATCTGCCCATCCTCATCGGAATCAGGCGTGTCCTCCAGTCCGTTGGCGTCCATCCAAGCGCGGATTTTGCTTCGGGGAGTCCATTGTCCAAGACCGTAGCCATTATCGCCGCTGCCTCTGTCTGCCACGAAACCGGACTCGGCATACACGTTGCCCAGTACGCCAGCCGTTGCCGCCTTGGAGAATCCCGCCGAAGCGAACGCTTCGGCTATTTTGGTGGCGACATCGTTGGATTTGAAATCGGAAGAGGAACCGGCACCCTCGGAGTCCGAATCGTCTTTGGCGGATGTCGGAGTGCATCCGTTTGAACGTATCGACATCATGGCCGTATTGGAAACCGTGCTCATGTTGGTCACGCCGACAGCCAACGTCAGGTCGAAGAGCAGCAGTCCGGCCATTCCCATAGCCGCCATTTTTCCGAAACTTCGCACTGTGTCCGCCTTACAAAAAACTTGGAAGAGACTTTTGCCGTCTCTTCCAAGTTAACAGAATTTTTACCGTAAGCGGAGGAAAATCAGTGGAATGGTTCGAATGGGATGCTGAACACCATATCGTAAAGGTCTTCCACATCGCCCGCAGCGGTTTGCGCGTCGGAGAGAATCTGCTGCGGCTCCCTTTCCTCTCCCCAAAGGTCGAACAGGTCGGCAACCGTATCCACCTCCCGTTCGCTTTGACTGTTGATTGCGAATCCCAACAGTCGGCCACGGTTGAGGTCGGACAATGGTTTGCTGATTTCCCTAGACCATTCGCAAGCTGTCTTCCACGCGTCGTCGTCCATCGTGTAATCGCCGTCCACGCCATAGGTGAGCAGGTTTCCAGCGGTGTCCTCCTGCGCGACGTCGTGAATGACGAACATGTATTCGATGGCGAGCAGGTATTCATCCAGACTGATTTCGTCGGCGTCCCAAACATGGTTCGACGGGAAATGCAGGTAGGGGTATCGGTTCACGGTCTCGTTGCCGATTTTGTCTCCCTCATGGAGCAATGCCACAGGAAGCGTGAAAATAGGGGACAGGTATACTCTTCCCTCGACGCCGCCATGCTGGTCGGTCTCCGGAATGGCGATAATCTGCTTCATCGAATTGACGATACGGTTCACATACTTGGTGGGTTTCTCCAACAGCAACGGTCTGCCGCTGGAGAAACCTTGGAAAGCCATGACGTCATATTTCTCCACCACCGGCGTGGTATCGAACTTCGGTGGGGACAACGGGGTCACGTTCGGCTCATCCCGCTTTTTACTGGGGTTCGGACGGTTCTCGCCGAAGAAATCCTTATAGCTCACTGTTCTTGTCCTTCCTGCGTTTCAAACGCTTGCATTGCTTTCTTCTTCTCCTCCTCGCGACGAATCTTGTCGGTCGCCGTCGTGGAAATTTCCTTCAACAGGTCAGTCGGGATGATGACCTCGACGGGTACGGGCTGTTTGCTGGAATCCTTGAAATAGGCGACGGCACCGCGAATGGTCTTGTCCTTGCCGGTCTCCTTGTCTTTGACGCGCAGACGCCTCATGCCAGACCAGTTCGGGTCGTCATTCTCCTTCGTGTCGCCCATGCTCATGCGGGAGCGGATACGATTGCCGGAATCCTCAATCTGCAACAGCCGCAACGCGTCTCGCGCCGGAGAATCCTGAATCGGGTCGTCCAATGCCAGCAGAAACGCTCGGCCGATACCGCCCGTCATGCCCGCGTTAATGAACTCCTTGACCTTCTGCGAGGCGAACACCGGAGTGAAACGGCGGGAACGCGCGGTACGCATCCACTCGTTCACCTTGGCGGCACCCTTGTCCTCGCCCAGAATCGCCCAAGCCTCGTCGATTCCGACCATGCCGTCTCGTTCACTCACCGCCGCACCGGCTCCGAACACAATCATGCGGAGAACCCAACGTTGGATACGTCCGGTGACGGTGTTCTCGGCACCTCGTTCCGGAATCATGGAACGGTCGCCCGCATTGATGAGGGTCAAGTTCTGGCTGACCCGCAACGGGGTCACATTGTCGTTGGTACCGAAGATGAGCCTCAATGACTGGTTGGTGTTGACGCTCATCGTAACCATTTTGAACACTTCCAACGTGTCCGGATACAGATTGTATTTGGACGGGTCCTCGCCCGCCTGTTGGAGTGCGCGGAAGTCCGTCGCGGCCTTATAGAGAATCGTCCCGCAGCAGCGACCGCCTTTCTTGTACCCGTAGTCCAGCATCGCCTTGACGGTCAGCTCGTAGGAGGTGTCACCGTCGGGTTTGAGGATGTCGGAAATCATGATGGCGGCCATATCCTTGGCCTCCTCCTCGCTGCGGAGCACGTTGTACGGGTCGAATGTGCCATCGGCGATGTCGGAGTCCATTCTGAGCACGGTTCCGTTGCGGGACAGTACCGCATCCTCGAAATCGTTGCCCTCCTTCGGATTGACGAGAATGCAGGGCGTCTTGCCTTTGCCGCTACGCGAGTCAATCAGCATCCACTGCAAAAACAGGCTCACCAGCAGCATGGACTTGCCGGAACCGGTCTCGCCAATGACCAGAATGCCCGGTCGCGTGTCCTTATCCTGCACCGTCGTGGTACCCACATACACGGGCTGCCGGTTCGCTTCCGTCAATCCGACCAACGCGCCCGTATCGTCACCGGCCTTAGCGAAACTACTCACGCCGCCCCCGGCCACGCAGGTCGCCGACCAGTGAATCTCATACGGCGTCATACGGACAGGCGAACACGCCTGCATGCTTTTGAACGCCATCAACTGTTCGTTGGCGGTGGTCAGATTCGTGAACTCGAAGTTCTGGATGTTCTGCAACGAGTCAACGGCCATCTGCGCGTTACCGGCCACACAGGCGGCCACGCTCAAATCAATGATGCTCGGCGGCATTTCCGGCGAATTGTAGATGGCTTTCTTGTAGTCCAGCCGATATTTCAAATCGGTCATGTCGGCGGACGCCTCACGCCCATGCTGGTAACGCTCCTTGATGTTCTCGTCAATCGTGCGGGCGTTACGGCGAATCGTGTCGGCGGTCACCTTGCCGGGTTCGACCTTTCCTCGAATTGACGTTCCGACCGCGTTCGCCCCACCGGCGGTGGCGACTTCCATCAATTTCGCAATCCACAGATTGGACGGGTCGGTGATGTCCGATTGGGCGAATTGGGTGGTTCTGGCGAAGCAGATTGACGCCGGATACTCACTGTCGATGTTCCACTGGTCGCAGTCGATTCCCTCATCGTACAGGCGTTTCGCATTCTGGCAGACCTTGCTGTTGGGAAAGAAATGCAGATGGTCGTTCTCGGCTATGATGGGAAGGGCTGACGCGGACGCGCGGCTCACCCACCATGTCTCCATCATCGCGACCAGCTGTTCCCGTTCGCTTTCCTCCATGACGGTGAAAGGTATGAGACCGGCGTTCAGCATGATGCGTTCGATACGGTGCGCGTCGGGCAGGTATTCCTCGAACATGGCGTAACCGTTCGCCATGGAGAAGCTAAGCTGGTTGAATTTCGTGGTGGCTCTGCGTAGGAGGGACTGTTTGCGTCCCTTCCTTCCGCCCTCGCCACCCAGTTTCAACGGAACCCCGATTACGGCGAACTGCTTGCACACGTTCAGATTACGGTAATAGTAAGCCTGATAGCTTTTCAAATCATCCTGCTGCATGACCGGCGGACGGTAGGGGATGGGCATGGAACCTGTCAGCAGGTGGAATTCCCTGTATTCGCTTTTCAGAATGTCACGGTAGCGCATGCCAGCCACGCTGACCTCACCGGCCAACCCGTCGAAGAACGCCATGAAACCCTGTTCGGCTTCCTTGCGTTTCGAATCACCGGCACCGTCCAACAGTGCGCTCGTCCAAGGAATCTTCGCATACAGCCATACAGTCCTGTCCGGCGTGGCTGCTCGAAGCAGACCGTATTCACTGCCGGGACTAATGAAGCTTTCCGGACGATAGAAACCGTCTCTTGCCATTTCAGGTCAATCGCTTTCGATTTTGTGGAATTTTTCCACATTTCTGGTTTTGACTCTAACGGCTCCAAGTGTTATAAACCTTCTAAAAACGGAAAAATCCCTCCTCTGGGATGAATGTTTGAGGAGGGATTTTTAGAACGTGATTTCAGTCATCCAAACCGAAGAACTCCACGGGGTTGAAGTCGGCGCTCATGTATTTTCCGGGATTGTCGTCTTCGACCGGCTTGGCTGGTTTAAATGGCTTGTCGATGGGTTTCTCGCCTTTTTGCTTCAGTCCGGAATAAGCCAATCGTCTCACGGTCTTATCTGAATCGTGGGACAGCTTTCTCAACGTATCCACGGAGGCGTTTGAGTTCACGGCGATGGCACGCTTCACATGCGGACTCCACTGGTTCGACATGTACTCCAACGTATCGGGAGTCGTGTTGGGATTGCCCGCCACGTTGACGCGGGTCTGAGTCCAATCATCGTAGGCCAAAAAGCTCAACGTAGCCGATGACGCATGGGGGTTGAACGCCACCTGCTCGCGGACAGCGTTATCCTCGCTGGAAGCCAGCCGGTGCAAATCCGCCTGAGACGTATGCTCATGCTCCGCGACGTTTCGTTGAGTCTCATAATCGTCCACGCGAAGACATTCGTGAAGCGTATCGGCGTCGGTCTGCCAATTGCCGGACGCGGCACGGATGATTTTCGTCATGTCATCAGTCACGGCACCCGCCTTATGGGAGGTTGGCTCCAAAGCGTCATTCACGGCTTTTCGAATCTGTTCGGAACTCATATCCGAACGTTTCAACGTTTCCGCACGGACGATGGCCCCATTATCGTTCAGCAGTCTTTCCGTCACGTTTTTCGGAGTATGGGGATTGCCCGCCACGGCACCGCGAACCTTCCACGACTCGTCGGACGAGAGAACGTCCAGCGTGTGCGCGTCATCGGTGTTGCGGGCCACCGCATTGCGGATTTGTGGATTGTCGTCGAACCGGCATACGCTCAACGCGGTATCATCGGCACCGCGTTCGATTGCCGTGCAGCGAACCTTGGTGTCGTATCTGACCGATTGTTGCTCGTAATTGTATCGGTTCTCCCGCTTATCTTTTGGCGGTTCGCCGTTCGCATTCGGATAAGTCCTGTCCTTGTCGAATGGATGGTTGAACCCGTATTCGGTCGTGGCGAGATTGTTCAGCACGGCGGTCGGAGTCCTATCGTCCAAGGCCATGTTCTCCAAATCGACCGTACTGGTTTTGGCGACGACATCCTCAATCGAAGCGCCACCATGCTCTTTGACCCATTTGCCCAGCGGGTCTCTTGCCTGTAAAGGATTGTACATTTTCCCTGCAACTCCTTTTAGTATTCGAACTGGATATCGCCATATCCGCTATCATCGGTGAAATCGACTCCCGCGTATTCGTCCGAAAGCCTTTGATTCTCACGGCAATGTTCAAGATTCATGACGGCCCTACGGCGGACTTTCTCGTCCTTGTCTTCGCTTAGCGTCTCCAACGTGTGAAAGCTGGTGTTCGGATTGCCCGCCACATGAAGTCTCGTCTCTGAGTCCTTCGACTGGGAGAGCCTGTCGAGCCTGTCCGGCACCGTGCAGTGTTCCGCCATGGGGCGGGTGCTGATGGTGTTGGTCATGTCGAAACGGTTCAGTATGCCCTGCGCCGACGAATCGTAGCCTAGCTTATGGAGTTTTTCGCACTGCTCGGACGAGGCGTGGTAGAGGAACTGGTCGGCCAATTTCGTCTCCGCATCGATAGCCATGGCGGGGCATTTCATCCTGCCTTTGCTAAGGGGGAAGGTGGTTCCCGCCCTGCCGTCCGTCCATTTGCTGTGACCGGCCTCGAAGATTTGCAAGGCTGCGTCGTAGTCGCCGTTCCTAGCCGCCTCCGTGGCTATCTCCGACGTGTACGCGTCGCAGACATGCAGTTTCTCGTTGGTCTCGATATAGTCGTTGTAACCGTCCTGCCACGGTAACGGCATGGGGTCTCTCACATCGTCGTAGTCCATAAGCTCTTCGAGCCTCAGTGTTTGATGGTATCTGTTCTGCACGAGCAGGACGCTGGGATTACCGTAATCGCCTTCCTTGCAGCATTCCAGCGAACGGTTCCGACACCATGCCATGAGAGCGTAGTCGGCAATGTCCTTGTCGGCATCGCCTTCGAGCCGTTCCAGAGTGTTGGTCGGGGTGTTGCGGTTGAGGGCCACGGCACGTTTCACATAGAAGTTGTCATCGTCCGCCATCATGTCGAGCGTCTTGCCGTCCAGTTTCGGATTGGACGCGACTGCCGTGCGCTCCCTCACGTCGTCGCTGTACTTGAACGAGTCAAGCGTCTCGTCGCTGATGTTCGGGTTCATCAGCGCCTCCAGCCGGTTGTCCTCGTCTTTGCCGGTCTTGGCTATCTGGTCAATCACTGCTGTCGGCGTGTTTTCGACATCGATAGCCGCCCCATGCTCTTCCACATAGTTGAGATTTTTGACGTTATCGGCAAGACTCGCCTTCGGATTGCCACCATGCGCTTTCATCCACTTGCCCAGCGGGTCGCGTGGTTCTGACGGATTGTATGTCATAAAAGAAAACCTCCGTTTCGCTGTAAACAACCTTACACGAAACGGAGGTGCCGTCCTTGCTGTTATAGGGGTTAGGCTCCTGCCCGAACGGTGTCCCTTTTGACTACGAGCATGTATTCGTCAACCAGTTCCTTGAGTTCCGGATTCTGTTCCAGACTGATGTCCACGCCAAGCTTCGGGTTCTTGTAGAACGCGTAATTCGGTTTCGCCGCAATGGACAGGCTCAGGTCTTCAACCTCCCACTTGTCTCCCGTACCACGGTTCAGATTGAGGAACATGGCCCGCGCGAACCATTCCTTCCCTTCCGTGTCGGTGACTTTAATCATTGGTTGAATCTTATGGGTGACGTCGGCTGTGAGGCGTTTGCCCGGTATGATGATTTTCGGCATCTCAATCCTCCTCGTATGCGAACATGACGTTCATATGGCTGTGCTGCAAAGCCTCTCCCAAAGGGGTTTTGCTGTGGGAGCGGTGACGGTACGCTTCGATATACCAGTCCTCGAACGGGAAGTCCTCTCCGTTCTGGAGTTCGCTGAGCTTCACCCAGCGGGATGCTTCTTTGGCACGCAACGCTTTCGGGGTCGTATAGCCGTCCCTGTCGTCCATCCCGTACTTGTAGTTCTCTCCGGCGTCGAACAGTTTCCCGACCAGATATTTTCCATCGGTGCGCCAGAGGATGAATCGGGAGCAGATGTCCAATGAGCGGACTGAGACGATGCTGTCGAACGGGATGATGACCTTGCCGTCGTTTCGTTCTGCATGTTTGACGATTTCGTCCAGCATGCTGTCCGCTTCGCGCCAGTTGTAGCGGATGATGGTGTTCTTGTCGGGTTTGATGCTCGCTTTGCCGATGAGGTCGGATTCCGTGCTGATTCGCATGAATACCGCTCGTCTGTCCATGAGTGTTGTTTCCGTCATGGTATATCCTTACTCTTATGTGACTAATTCCAGTATAGTGGTTTGCGTAAAATATGTCCAAATACTGGAATCATTCACACTTCTCGGGGGCGGATGCGCGTAAGGACGGAACGACGGGAAGTCGTCACCTTCCTGCGATTGCCTTCGGAATCCGCCATGGTGAGCATGGGTACCTTCCGTTCGAACACGAGAGACAGCGGCTTGCCTTCGTCCTTACCGGCTGCGAGTTCGTACATGTCGGGGTTGAAGTCTTCCAACGGTCTCAAATCGTCCAACGCTATCCAGTATTTCGCGGGTTCCATCGACCAAGGTTTAGGACATTGGTAGAAGCTTCCCTCGTCCCATGTCCGTGGATTGTAGGGGCTTCCGAAACCGGCGACTTCGCCTATGAGCATGAGGTCTTCGTCGTGCGCGTACAGGATGACCTGCTCCACGTTTCGCATGACTCCGATGATGCCGCATTTCCAGAGGATGTGGCCGTCGTGCTGTTCGCTGAACCGGAGGTATTCCTGCATTACGGTTCGCGGTTGGAAGTATACGCGGCCTCGTCGGGGTGCGTATCCGATTCTAATCATCAGGATTTCTTTTTCATGTGTTATGTCAGTCATGACCTCATATTACCATATGTGGACAAACCCAATATAACGCGAGAGTGTGTGACATTCTCCCCCGCCTTATGAGAGGCGGGGGAATTCTCGGCAAAATCAGTTAAAGGTAGGCGGGGAATCAACCCCAGCACCTTGGCAACTATTTTCCGATAGGAGTCAAAGCCTTGCGATATTCGACGGACAACCGGTCGAAGGAACGCTTCAAAGCCTTGGCTTCCCTCACATCCCCATCCAAATCCGTATCGCAATGCAGCAGCTTATATCCCTCCGGCTTCTTGTCCTGCAAAGCGGCCAAAGCGTCCAAATCATACGATTCGTTCAATTCGCTGAACTTGGAAGCAACCTGACCGTACAGGCGGAACGCTTCATTGTATGATTCCGTCATGCTGCCGACCTGCTGGATACAGGAGTTCTCCGCTTCTATACGTGCGCGTTTCGCTTTGCCTTGAGTATCCCACCAAAGGAACGTTCCGCAACAGCAGAGGGCGACGGATACGAGCAGCGACAATACGGTAGCGGCAAACCGTCTCACACGTTTTCTGACCCATAGCTCACCATCCCGCACTCCGGCGGCGATGATGCCGTAGAACGACTGCTCCTCGGTGGAGGCGGGAACCGTACGGGGTTTCTTTTTCGAATGTCTACCCAATGCGGCTCAATCCTCGAAATCCGGGAACGACAAATCCAAGTTCGGCTTGGCTGCCGAACAATAAGCCGGAGAACCTTCGCAGAGGGCATGGTTCAGGATTTCCGCGAACCTGTACACCTGTCCCTTCCGTTCCGCCTCACTGCCGTGCGAGCATTCGCCTAGGGGAGCGTTCTGGAATCCGCGAGCGTCCTTTTGCGCCTTGGCAAGCATGTTGCGCAATAATCCGGCGGACAGAAGGATGGTTTCACCTGATTTCAGTTTTCCTGTTTTTCGTAATTCGTCTATGGCGTATCTGTTGTTGGACAAGTCCCAACAGATACGCCAATATCCGTTATCCTCTGGGTTGTCCGTCAATATGAGCGTGACTTGCGTGAAGGTTTCAATGGTGTGTGACATTTTTCCCTTTCAATTTTTCAGCCCGTAGTAGACGATGCCGTTTGATTCTTTCGTCCGGTCGAACAGTTCGTGTCCGCGTTGCGTGTTTTCGATGCTTCTGATTACGACTTCCGGCGCGTCGAAAATGGTCATGGGTTCCTGTCCGGCGAGTTTCGCCCACTGGTTTTGGATTACTGTGAGCGTGACTCGGCTGTCGGAGTCGAGTTGGCGGCATTGCCGTTCGTGCTGATGTTTGCGCACATAGTCGGACGCGACATCGGCCAGCGTGGTTCTAGGCATATGTTTTCCTTGATTTTACGTGAATGTGGCTAATTCCAGTATAACAAGGAAATGTTTCAGATTCAGGCTTCCCGTGAATTCCGACGCCAACCAGCGAAATATATCCAAGCCGGAACGTCGGCGGAAACCGCTGCCACACCGACCAAACCGGTCAGGATGGGACGAATCATATTCTCCGGTTCTGAAACCGGCATGAGCCAGAGGGTCGGAATAATCCCCGCCAAGAAAACAATACTTACGGCGAGCATGATGATTGGCATGACCTGTTCTACGGGACGTTTAGGTTTATGTGTTGCGACTCGTATCCTTTTGTTTTTTGGAGTCTTGCCGCCATGCTTGCCATGTCTGCCATACAGGGTGGTTTCCTTATTGTCCGGACGGCTGGACGCCATGCGCGTGATGGACGTGGGGTCGATGACGGTGGTGAGTTCTCCGGTGTTTTCTGGTTGTGTTGGCAAGACCGACCTCTAATCCATCTGACGGTGCGAATACTCCCAGTATAACAGAACAGGGCTTGAGGGAAAACCTCACAGCCCTGTTCCGCTCAAAGACCATGCTTGGTCAGATACTTATTGGAGATGATTTTAAAGCAACGGTTGCTGCCAAGCTCGTTATACAGGTCGTCGCTCAACCGTTCGCCCGCCTTCGCATGCCAGACGATTCCTTCATCCAACAAGTCGCGGGTCACGTTGCCGCGCAGACCATCCACTTTGGCAATCATATCCATCACATCGCCGGTCGGCTTCCACTCGTCCTCGTCCAACAGGGGAGCGGCATTGTCAAGCATGGACTGCGGCCAATCCTCGCGGTCGAGTTTCATGCCGTCACGCCAGACGGCGAACACGAACGGACGATAGGAGCCAAGCTTCAACCTGTTGCCGTTGACACTTGGTCCGCACAGCTCGAACTGGCAGACCATGCCTTTCTCCAACGCGTCAACCAATCCGGTTTTCACCGCCACTTGCATGTTCGTGCAGTCCGACTTCAGCTCCCAATTGCGAGAGTAGACGTGGACCATATCATCCATGTCACGGTAGATTGTGGTGCTGGTGCCGTCCACTTTCACGGTTGGCGTCCACGCAATCCGCCTGATTTCATCCCAATACGCGGTGAGATTCTGCACTCGCGTAGCGTCGGACTTAGAGCATGGCGCGTTGAAAGCGCCAACCATATCACCACCTTTCAATAGTGGCAGTTCCTCATACTTCCACACGTCCGCCTGTAAGGTGATATCAGTGCCGATGGGAGTGTCCTCTGGTACGCCAATCGTTGAAAGCGGCATGACTAGTCCTTGACTGTACACTCCGCGCAGTCGCGCGGTACGTAGCACGTGTCCGGTGATTTCCTTCTCTTCGCCGGTAATCGTGTTAGACACTGGCACGGTACGCTGCCCACGTTTCTGCAATTCCGCATACCGTGGGTCGTCGGCGGGCAGCATGGAGTCTATTTCGTAATAGGCCACATGGTCGCCGGGTTTCAATCCCATGTCCTTGCCGACTACGACAATCCATCCTCCGATTTTCGCTTTCTCGATACGGTCTGCATCCTTGATTGGGTACACGCCTTCAACGGCTTGCACGCTTACCATTTTTCGAACCATATGATTTAGTTCCTTTCTAATTGTTGCCGTTGGATGGTTGGCACTCTTCCTCGCAGTCGAGTTCCTTGCGAACGATTTCCAAAGCTACGTCTAACGCTTCGTCCCAGCCGTTGCGCCATCCGAGGACGAACGCTTCCGCCGGGGAGACTTTGCCTATGTTTGACTGGAGAAGGGAATGTATGGCCCTCTCTTTTAGCTCTTCTTCGTTCAAATTTCCTGTTCCTTTCCTTTGTCTGCCAATAATGCCACGGCCAACCATGCGGGCAGTGGCGTATCATGCAATTGTCTTGCTTCCTTCCGAGTTTCGGCCACGTGAAGGAACGGCGTCTTGTCTTCTGCGAGCATGTCTCCCGCGATTTTGACGGTCTTTTTCGAAGTGGACAGCAGTTGTTCCGCTTTTTCATCGCCGCCATGCCACATGATTTGGAATCGGAGGGTGGCCCACAACCATGGGTTGTCCCACGAATCCTCCGGAATGCCGTTGGCTGCGAACAGGTGGAGCAGGTGTCGCACACGTCGGGTCAGGCTTGCTTTGCTGATGGAGTATCTGCCTTGTCTGGAACCGGATTTGAACGCTTCCATGCCGGTGTTGAACGCGTTTGGATTTGTATGCTGGAGTACGCTTCCGGACAGGATGGTGTCGTTCACGGTTTCGGCGCTGGTCAGATGCCATCCGTGGCAGACGGGGCAATGGTATGCGCGTTTCTCCGTGTGTTTCGGATTGCCTCGTCCTTTGATGACGGCCAACGCGAGTTGGGCTTCCTTTTGGTTGGGGTAACGCACTTTGTTTCGGTTGAGAGTGCATTTACCTGCGGTCTTGTATAGGCTATGCATTGTTGTTGCTCCGAATCGGGATGGCGGTCTCTTTCCGACTGTTTTTTATGTGAACGTCCCCAGTATAACACAGTTGGTTAAGAATACAAGCAAACCCCCTCGTAAGCCAGCATGTCAGCCAGTCCATCCTTACCCAATGCTCGCAGCCGATTCGCCACCCCGTACCGTTGGTTCCAACAGCGGGAGAGCGTATCGGCTTCAACCCCGTATGCCGCCCATAAGGTCGGCAATAGCGAACAAGGCTGTTCGTGGACGATTCCATAACGGACGCCACGCCGGGAATCGCGGTCGAACACGAGATGCACAGCGCCGTCGCAGAACGGGCATGACGCAAGATTCACTTCGCGTTCTCCCCTAACAGTCGTTTCGCCAACGTGGGCACCTGCGCCCAATCGTCGAATGCGAAACCCAGACCGGATTGTTCGGCGCGTTCGCATTGGGGCAGGTTGTAGGAGTGCCGTTTGACCAGCACCTTCATGTCCTTGTCCATGAGCCGGTCGAGCGTGTCGGGCTTGTCCTCGACGGTCACGTCCGCACCAAGGGCGGTCTTGTCGGACATGTGGCACCAGCCGAGCCGAGCCGTCCAACGGTCGCGCACAATGGTCGCAAAGTCGGTGTTGCACTCGGCCAAATCGTCCAGTCTTCCGCCCTCGAAGCCCATGCCGCACAGCCAACGGTCAGTATCCTCTTGGTCGTCGTAGCGGCTGGTCGCCAGCACGATGCGGAACCCGCCGTAATGCAAATCATCCAACGCCTCGGGCGCATGGGGGTATGGGCGTTCGCGCAGATACAGGCCGAGTCCCACCGCCCACCGGTGCAATACGGGCTGCGTGCGCACGTTGTCGAACCACCCCTCGCAGTCGAATGAATAGTCCGACGGGTCGGGCGCGTCCGCGTAATCGTCGTAGCCCATTTGGGACAGACATTCCTTGAACGCGCCCGTGTAGTCCGCGAACGTGTTGTCCAAGTCGATGACGATGAGGGGTCTTTCACTCATTCCTTATTCTCCTTTCCATTCATCGAATGCGTCCCGCGCTCCATGTGAACGAGAACAGGTTCTCAGCGAACGGGAGGCCGCGTATTCGCGCGGATTGTCCGACCATGGACGTGACGGTCAGGCCGACGCAACGTAGTGTTCCATGGCCTTCCGTCCCAGTTCGGTCAGCCCGTCGCGGTCAATCAATCCTCTGTTGAACATGTTCCTGTAAAACGGGTCGTCTGGGTCATACTCCAGAAGACGTTCCTTCTGCGGGTTGCGGAGGAACCTTTTAAGACGTTCGCATTCGTAAGGGGATAAATCCATTGCAATCGGGTCGGCTTTGATAAGGTCGCGCAGCCGGTTGGCTGCATCCTCATATTCCGCTTTCCTTCCGGCCAGTTTGGCGGGGAGGGGCATTTCGTCGGCTTGGCCGTCGAGATTCCTGCGAAGATGTGTCCACGATTTCGTGATGTTGTCCGCTTTCAGCATGTAGCCGCGAGCGAGGTCCAAAAGCAGGTTCATCCGAAACCATGCGGAAGCATTGGGATACGCATTCCACCTCATGTGAATCACGCCGTCCATGCCGACCCACGCGAAACAACGACACGGCTCATATACGTCAATGGTCATCGCCGCATCCTCGTAATCGTTTTTCGTTTCGTCGTCCGCATCCTTGATGGACATTTCGATTCCGAGTCCATGCAAGGTGTTTTGGAGGTCACGCAGTTCTTTCAGCGTCTTCTCGATTTTCAGCATTTTTGTTTCTCCTTTTTCTCTAATGGCAGTATTCGCAGTAGCCGTAATCATCGTCCGCCCTGTTGTTCCAGTCCAGAAGAGCACCGCAGCCCGCGCAACGTTCGCACACGCACTTGTCAGATTCCCGCCCGCAGTATGGGCAACGGTTCCAAATGTCTTCTGCGATGGCCTCCGGGTCGGCTGAATCGTAGTCATGCGTCCAGTCGAGGTCGGGCATAGTCGAATATTCATACGGATTGTCCGACCATGCCATAACGGACACCTTGCCCACCTTGTCTACGGTGACGCGGGCGAGGCCGGTGTGCTCACCGTCAAACTGGTCACGCAGTCGGCATTCCAGCACGCCGTCCTCCAATCGTGTCCAGTCGCCCTCGTATTCGAGAGCCTTTTCGATTCTGGCCAGCATGACGGTGTCTCCTCTCAAATCAGTCCAGCCTTTCGACCCATGTGATGTCAATGTTGCAGAAGTCCGCCGTATGGAGCAGCAGGTCCAGCTTCAAGTCGTACGAGACGGGATTGTCGTAACGGTTCAGACAGTCGAGCATTTGGTCTTCGGACAGACTGAAGTCGTACTTGGAGGAGCCTTCGAAGTTGAAGCAGTATACGGTCCAATGGATGCCGTCATCGCTCTCGCAGGTCATCTCATCGTCGCCATCCGACCATGAGAGGCTGATGTTCTCGGCGCAGAGCTCCACGAGTCCGATAGTCAGCGTGTTCCCGTCGAAGCGCGTGTACGGCAATACGCCGGCCAATGCGGCTAATCCGTCACGGTACTTGACTAAGGCATTCTCTAAGTCTTTCATGATTCCTCGTCCTCGTCTCTTGGCAGGGTGTGCGCGTCGTCCATCTGTTCGAGCTGTGCGGCGGCGTCCAACTGTTCGAAATATCGGCGTCGCAGTAGCGAACGGACGCCGGAGTCACTCACGGGGAGTGAGAACTGGGTGGTGCCCTGAACCTGTAAGTATCCACCCTTGGTGCGTTTGAATTCTCCCCATCCGTTCCTATTGCTGACGTTTTCGACGGTTTTGCCGTTTTCGTCGGTCGCGCTGACGGTCAGGTAGCTGCCTCGCTGTTCGACGGGCTTGCGCAGTTCGGTCAGATTGTACTTGAGTTTGATTTTGGTCATGGTGTCTTCTCCTACTCTTCGACCCACAGAACGAACAGGCCCTTATTCTCCACGACGAGCGGGTCACGTTCGACCGGCAGACTGTCGCATTGGGCAAGCTGTGCGAACGCCTTCTCCAACAGTGCGGTGCAGAGGAACGTTTTCAGCTCCCAGCCCTTATCCTCGGCGACATGGTCGGACAGTTCCAGCCGCTCATCCACATCATCCAGAATGGACGCCCTCAAATCGGACTGTTTGACGTTGTGGCGGGCGACGCCGCCTGCCAGCCTGTAACCGTAACGCATGGGTCTACTCCTTTTTCATAGGGGAAGGTTGAGGTTGTTTCTGCTTGGCTTTGGGGTTTCCGTGATAAGACAGGTCACATTTCGTCCCTTGGCATGGTGTGCGCGGCGTCCAAGTATTCGACGCCGTCATGCACCCAGTAGCGGGCAGTAATGGTGGTGGGGTCGTTCATTTCAGCGAACCAGTCGGCCAGCTCCTCCAAGCCCATGCCATCGGCGGTTCGCCAGAGGTCGTCGATGAACGCATTCGCTTGACTGGCGTTCCCGCGTTCGCACAATGCGAAATACCGTTCGCGCAGCCCCTTGTCGGGAAGCACGTCACCAGAGAACCGTCTGTCCTCCAGCAGCACCCAGCAAGATACACACATCGCGACCAAGTTGGACACGTGAATTTCGTAGACACGACTGTCGATGCCCGGCCAGCCGAGGTCTTTGACAAAGGCGACGGTGTCCATGGGTCAGCACGCCTCCTTGATGATGGCTTCCACGCCGTCCTTGTAGTCGTGGTCGTCTTCGAAGTCGTAGTACAAGCCTTCAATCAGAGGCTCCTTGTTTCGGTAGTCCTCGTCGGAGGCGTATATGGTGTACAGTGCGACCGTTGGATATTCGTCCTGCACGCCGATGGCGACGACAGGGCCGTCGCACATGACCGTTTTAAGGGTATCGTCTTCGCACATGCAGCTCACGATGTCAGCGTCCTCGACTTCGGGACGGGCGTACAGTTCGGACATCAGTCTGTAGAGGTTGATGTTCTGCATGGTGTTCTCCTTTTTCAACTGGGCTTTATGTGAACGCCCCCAGTATAACATAAACTCTCAAAGAGGACAACTACCCCCTCTTCACAACCTTCGCACCATACTTATCAGCCCACTGACGAGCCAACGTCTTCGCCTGTTCCCTACAAGCACGACGACTGAAAGCCGCACTGAACGTATGAGAACGCTTCATATCCCAAACCTTCCCATTCTCAGTATCATGCCGACGATACAATACGACCTTCAAGGCAATGACGGAACCATACTTGTCGCGCACCTTCTCGATAACCACGATTTTCTTGCTCTTGCGGTGCTTATCGTCGTGCTGGGACATTCCGACTTCTCCTAAAAAAGAAAAACAGCGAGCACGGTATTGTGCCCACTGTTCCACTATGACAATAGAGATTTGGAAAACGCTAAGAACTCAGTAATCCGACTCCAACCTCCGTGCAGCACCAAGCCCATGGTCGGTCAGCCTGATGGCCTCGTGTCCCAACAGAGTACGCCAATAGTCGGCATACCCGTTATCGATAAGGGACATAGCCGCGTCCTGATTATGTTCGTCAACCTCCGATAGTCGTCCACGATGGTATGCATCGCAGAGGAGCCTTTCGGCTTTTTTGTCCAATGAAACCGCCTTTCGACATGATAAGAGAACATGTACTTTCGGCGCTCTCTGACCGGCGCGTAAATCACAAACTTGATGGTATCCGTGTCGCGGAGAATGATACTGATTTGTCCGACGGAAGTCCGTTGGATGAACTGCACAACACCACGAACAGTCATGGAACGCCGACTTAATGTTACTTTGTCTCCAAGGTGCAATCGTTCTCCGACGAGACAATCATCCAATTCGGTCAGTAGTTCAGCGCCGGTTTCGATGAATGGGTGGAAACTGTTCATCGGGTTCCGCAGGAAGCTTCCCACCTTGTACTGCCAGTCGCGTTCCGCCTCGTGCAGTGTTGCGAATCCGTTTCCTCCAGCCGTCTGCAAATCGCGTTCAGCTGGACATAGATGGGAGTATTCCCAGCCTTTAGGCCGGTAGACCGGAGACCCGTCCCACATTCCGTGTATTTCGGTTTTGGCCTGATATCTGAATTTCGGGGTTCCACCGCAACAGGGGCAGGTGAGCAGATTTTTCACAGCCGTTCCTCTCTGGTTTCCAACAGTCTGTCCAGTTTTTCCTCGATGCTGTCCAGCCGCAATCGCAACGCCTTCTGGCTTTCGTAGATGGCAGCAACCTCTCCGGAAACCTCATAGAGGCTTTTGTTTCCGTATATGTCGTGCTTATTGTCGGCTTGTTTCTCAAGCTTCACTATTTCCCGCTCCCGTTGCGACGGCTTGCGTGATTTCAGATAGTCCCTGCATTCGGGACTGAACATGTCCTCGTATCCCATTTAGCGGCCAAATTCCTCTCTGCGCATGGCTTCATACAGCATGTTCTCCTGAGTCGCGTCGGACAAGGCGCGATGCTCTTCCACGTCGCCGATGCCATAGTCGCGGATAAGCGTGGACACTTTATGGCTCGGTTTTTCAGGATGGATTTTTCGGCTCATTTCCAACGTGTCCACGAACCGGTGGGGGAAGAAGAACATGCCGCCGTTCACGGTTTGCATGGCCGCGTCCAAGAAACGCAGGTCGAAGGTCGCGTTGTGGGCCATGATGACGGTTCTCGGGCCAAGCCAACGGTCGAATTCGCATATCGCCTGACTTACGTTGGGTTGACCGTACACCATGTTGTCGTTGATTCCGGTGAGGGAGGTGATGTGTTCGGGGATATGCTGGTGCGGGTCGATTAATTGTTCGTACCTGTCCACGAGTTTCCCTTCGTGGATTTTCACGGCTCCGATTTCGATGAGTTTGGCACCGTCCGATGGTTTGAATCCGGTGGTTTCGGTGTCCACGACCACGTAATCGTAGAGCGGTGTTTCCAGCGGGTCGATTCTTCGGGGGTCTCGGCTTTGGCGTTTATCCCAACTCAACGTTAGTCTCCTTTGTAAGGAAAAATGTGTGGACGCTTCTACTATAACACTTAAGCCGTGATGGTTTCGAGCCGACCGTCCAACACGGTTTTTACCACTTCCTCAAAATCCGTATCTTCCGGCAACAGACGGGAGTTATACAACATTCCGCACACCTTCATCAGTTCCGAATGTCCATGCGCCGTACGCCTGAAATCGCGGGTCGCACCAGCCTTGTATGCTCGGCGCAACTGCAAGGCGAGCTGTTCGCGTGTGAGCGTAATGCATTCGCCTTCCTCAATGGGATAGCGTTCTTCCAGTTCCTCTGTAAGAATGCTCATTTCTTGTTTTTCTTTCTCTGTTTTCTCTACGACTTAGACGTACATGCCTTCATGCCAGCCGGATAGCAGACCCCATTCGGACAGTCTGCGATACCACTTCTCGCATTCGTCGGCCACGATGTTCGCATACTCCAAGGTCGGATTGACACTAAGCAAATACTGGTAGTCATAGGGTTGGCAGAAACATTCGTCCAACACGTCTATCTGCCAGTCGTGCCCATCCTTGGCGATGCACACATTCAGGGTTACGTCGGAGTCGGTTGATACGCGTCGGCAGAGATACCAGTATCCTTTCCGACGGTCGGTAAACCCCAGTTCTCGCATGGTCGCATCATCCAATGGACGCATGTCGAGAGCCGCATTGTTGTGGTGTTTCGTATAGGCGACGCCTTCAATTGAGAATCGCGGAATATTCTGTTTGCTGGACATATGTCTTTTTCCTATTTTGTTCTATGCGTCAACCAATGTCCTGTCACGTAGGTTTTCGAGTGCGTCGCGCAGAACTCCGGAGTAGTTGACGTTGTTCTGTTCTCCCCACGTGTCCAACCATGCGGGGATGGTGACGTTCTTACGCACGGCTTTTTTACCATATTTGGCGGCGTAGGCGTCCATGTCAAGCATGATGATACTGACCATCGCATCGGGTTCATCAGGTTTGATGGAACGCATGTCGCTGGCTTTGGGTGCCGGATTGCCCTCCTCTAGTTCGGTGAGAACCCATCCGCTGGCCGCGTCTTCGGCCATGGATAACGCTTCGGCTAGGCTGTTGCCTCCGGTAGCGCATCCGGGGAGGTCGGGGATTTCGACGGCGTAAGTGCCGAGGTTTTCATGGTCGGGGATGATGACGATGGGGTATGTGAGTTTCATTTTGTTTTCTTTTCGTTGATTCCTGCTTGTTTCCAGATGGATTTGACGACGATGGGTGGTATGTCACCATTGTGTTTGGGGATGGTGACTTTGCCTTTTTTGGTCGGGTGGATGTACTGGCAGTGGCTTCCGGCTTGGCTGTAGTATTGCCAGCCGTCTGCGAGTATTCGTTTCTCGACCTGTTTAAATCTCATACCCCATATAATACGCATTATGCGCACGATTGTCAAGTTTGCTCAACTAATACTCGATGCGTCCGCACGAAAATCAACCATCGGAATACGGGAGCCAGCGGAAAGTTGGCAGGAATAAGGGTCGATTGTCCTATGATGCCAAACGACTCCGCCTGTTTTAAGCCAACCCAACCGGCCTATCCCATCCAGATAGTTCAGGATGCTCATGTGAACCATCCACCGGCACCATCCCTTCGGGCATATCGCGTCGAACATGGGAGTGTCTTCCGCTTCCGGTCGGCAGGAGTGTCGTTGCCAAGAACGCAGGTACACGCGGTAGAGCGCGTAGTGGCCGTTCGTGGGAAGTCCCAAGGTGTCGAACACAGCGCGGGTCGGGTGGTCGTCGAATCGTATTCGTCTGCCAAGCAAACTATCCTCTCCTTTCTTCCTTTGGCTTTCTCTCCCGACTGGAGTCGGTGGAGAAAGCCAGAACGGGCGGAACGCATTGCTTCCAGTTGAGTCTTAAGGCGATGGTCAAGTCGTTCATGTTTAATGCGAACAGTCCGGCGTTCATCATGCCGTTCAATTCGACAATGGAAACCTCGTTATCAATAAGACACAGGTCGAGGACATACGCGGCGTAGCCGCAGTGTGAGAGCATGTGTCCGGCTCTTACCGCGAACTCGCGATACCGTTCGACCAATTCGGGTTTGACTGCGACATTATCCGTCGTACCGTCGTCACGATGCTCCTGTACTTGAGGGTCGAATCTTGTATGCATGTTGTCGATGGGGGTTTTCAACCCGATATTGCCAGCGCCGCATACGGGCTGGTCGCCGACCATGAACATGCGGTATTCGTATCGGATGTCCGCATACTGTTGGATAAGCAGTGCGTTCGGGTCGTCGTCCGCCATGATGAACGCCCATTCGCCCCAGTCATGTACCTGCTGGGCGAGCTGGTCAATGTCGGTGCCGGACAGTTTCAAGTTCGGCAGTCGTTTGCTCTGGTGCATGTATTTGACGAAGAAGTCGGATACTCCTTCGCTGATAAGGGAATCGAACGCTTGACTGACATCATCCTCGTGAACCGAACTGAGTCGTGTCTTACGGTGCATGAGCATACGCACGTTCGGATTGATGGCGTACATGTCCGCTTTGGAAGGGTCGCTAATCTGGTCGATGCTTGGCACTCTCAACACCGGTCCGAAGTGGGGGAGGCCAATCAGGTCGCGGGGGTTGACGTCATCCCTGTCGCAAATACGGACAATGGCGTCATCTCCCAGATTGCGGGTACCCCAGTAGAGGCGGGAGCAGAGTTCAATCCAATCCTCTCGGTCTCCTCCTTCCGGTTGGACTTTGCCGACGTATTTTTCCCACGCGTGAATGTAATAGTCGGGGATTCCGGTCAAATTGTCCGGACATTTGAACGGTGGGATGGAAATGACCCACGGTTTCCCATTCATCTACTGACTCCTTTGGAATGCTTGTTTGCGTATGCGAGTCCGGCTGTGAATGCTTCCGCCGCATAGTCGTGCAGGATTTCCAACTGTTTTAGACTGAAACCATCCTTCAAATGAGGGGGCAGTTCCGGTAGGTTCTTTTCAATCTCCTGTTCGGAGACGGTATGAATGTGCAATGTTCCGCTTTCAGGGTTCGGTTGGCGGACTTTCCAATAGGGAACGTCCGCCGACATGTGTTTAGAGCTTACAAGCTCTTATAGTTCTCTTCTTGCCTTGTCTAAGTCTTCGACAATCGCGTCATACAGTCCGTCAACGTCCAACGATTCCAGCTTGTGTGACGGCAAATCCACGGGAGTGTATTCCCCGTCGTCGAAAACCCAATGCGCGGACGAAACCGTGTATACCCCTCCACTCCAACGGTAGGAATGTCTGCCGTTATGTTGCGAGTCTGCCACAAGGTAGTATTCGAACATCTTGCCCATGTATGGGCATTGGAATGCGACTTCGATTCCATCCCCGAAGAGGGCGTGGGTGGCGTGCGCTCCTGTCACGTATGGGATTTCGGAGAGCTTGTCAATGAGTTTCCGGTAGGTGTCTTCGTTGATTTTCGAGTACATTCTTTTTCCTTGTTCTGTATGGGTCGAACCCTTGTTTGTGTGGACACTCCCAGTATATCATATAAATAACAAAACTAAAAACAGCACACGCCCTTGGAAAACCCGTGAGGTGCCAGCACATTCAGCAACAGTATTCGTTGACCGTGTTGACCAGTTCGCTCATACTCATGCCGTACACGTCGCTGTGGCGGTGGAAGATGCTTTTGGTGAAGAGCCTTTTTTGCATGATGTCGCGGGCTTCGGCGCTTTGTGCGAGTTTCACGCTTTCGGGGAATGCGCCTGTAGGGTTGTCGTTGATTTGTTTTGCGTATTCGACTGCTTGGGCTTTGGGCATTTTCCTTACGTTCATTGCGCCGCCGATGTAGTGGATTGCGTACATGTTATGTGCTCCTTTTTGCCTATCGCTCTTTGTGTGAACAATCCCACTATAGCACACTCAAGAGAAACCGCAAAACCCAAAAAAACAAGAAGCAGGACACCAACAACAGCATCCCGCTTCTTCTCCGTCAAACCTCAATCGGACAAACCGGCACGAGCACGCATCTTGCGTTTAATCTCGCTACCCTTGGCAAACAAGCGCTCCATACGGGCCACGGTCTGCAACGCCTTCTTATACTCCTCCAATCGAGAAGAGATTTGCCAATTACGAGGTTCCGCCAACGACTCCTCAATCAGAGAATCGGGAACATCCCACATAAAGGACATAATCCAACGGCGGTTTTCCCCGCCCATGCGACGCCACAAGCGCACGGCACGCTTACCTTTGACCCATTCCGGATTATTAAACAAGACTTGGGTGGCAGATTCGTCGGAGAGGGAGTCCAACAACGGGTCTATGTCCGTTTCCTCCGCCAACGGTGCCGATAGGACGCGAATGGTTTCATCATCGCTTTTCACCCAATGCTCGAAGCAGAGCCTATCGGCCAGCTTGTTTTCCACCATGTAGCGGATAACGTCGTAATCCGTTTCCTCCCAGTACAGGCTTGCAACGGTATGCTTTGCGGCGAGCTTGCGTAGTTCGGGGTCTTTGTCCTTGGCGAGGCTGGTCGCGGTCTTGTAGTTGAGTTTTCCCTTGTATTCCAAATATTCGGCCACCTTGCGGCGAACGTCACGACTCCGGTCTTTCAACACAGTTTCACGCAGTCCGTCGTATATCTTTCCGTCCTCGATTTTCATGTTGTACTTCAACTTGCAGTTGACGTAGTAGTGACGGAATGGTAGGGGGAGTAGGAATATTCTTCCACTCTGGTAAATGTTCTTAATGCTTTCCAGCAGGTCGATTCCCTTGTTGGTGAGCTTCCAACGGTCGCGTTCCTTGTTTAGTTCGATTAGGTTGGCTTCCTTGAATTTGTCTAAGGGCTTCTGGTCGATGTATGCGCTCAGTCGTTGTGAATGGGTTTCGTTGTCGAAGTCTTCGAAGTAGTAAACGAGGTTGGCAGTCCACTTTTTGGTAAGACTGTTGATTGCGTCGTTGTCCATGGTTTCTCCTTCTCGGCATATCTTGTGTGAACAATTCCAGTATAGCCTAAGTTGAGATAAAACACAACACGCAGCCAAGCCAAAACGAAGGACAATCCCCGCGCACACGAAAAAGGGATGTGCCCACCGGTTTCCCTGCGGGCGCATCCCCGTGTTTTTAGTTCAGAAGTCCGGAGCGATACAGAATCCTGCGGATATTGATGTTGTGGACGAAAGCGGTGTCAGGCTGTCCAACGAAGTCGGCAAGCTGCTCGTCGGAGCAAGTCTCGTCAACGGCGTCGTCCAAAACCACCTCGGTCGGAGAGTCGAACATCCTACAGCCGACGCCAGCATGACCCTCGATGTGCTCGAACAAGGCGAAGTAGGTCATGTCCTCGTCCGCAACTCGCAACATGACATAGGAGGCATTGCCGTTGTGGAAGATGTTGTAGTCTGCTGCGCCGAATCGTGTGAAATACTCGTTCATTTTGGCTCTTTCTCTCATATTTATGTGAACAATTCCAGTATAGCATATTTAAGAGAAAGCGCAAAAACACAAAAATCCGCGCGAACACAAAAAGCATCCACACGACTCGATGTTTTTTTTAACACTATACGGAGGGCGGTGCGGTTCCCTCCGCCGCAGTAGGTGCTACCGGTTGGTCGAAGTCCGACGGTTCACCATCGAGAAAGTTATAAAGCTGGTCGAAGGCATATTGCGCGGTGTCCTCATACCGGCATGGCTTCGGCTTCGCGTTCTTTTCTTTCTCTTCCTGCTCTATTAACTGGTCTATCCGGCTTTGCTCGTCACGGTGTTGCCACGCGAGAGGTTTATTGCCCTGAAGTAGGTTCTCCTCTATCGTATATTCATGGCCGCGATACATATAGTCGAGATAGACCATATGGGCGTCGTATCCGTGTCCGTAGTATTTCCTAACGAATGTCGCTTTTCGCATTGTTACCCCTTTCGCGAATGGTGGGGCATGTCTGCTGGCACGCCCCTTTGTATTTTAGCTAAATCTCGCGCTCGGCACGCTCCCAAATCTTCCGGCGAATCTCACTGTCCTCGGAGAACATCGCACCCAACTTCAATACTTGACGAACCGCCTTGCGATAATCCTCCATACGCACACGAAGAGTCCATCGAGCTTCGCCCTTAAACGCCTGATTGATGAACGAATCCGGCATGTCTCTCATATTCTCGACCAGCTCGCGACGCTCCCGCTCGTCGGCCGCATCCCACGCTTTCATAATGATTTCACGGTTCGCCCACTGAGGTTTAACGGCCAGCACACGGGCCACGTCTTGCGGTTCGAGTCGTTCGAACACTTCGTCCACCTCAGCTTCATCGGACAAGAGGGCCGCTTGGACACGAATCCCGCTGTAAGGGCTTTCCAGCCAGTGGGACAAGCACTCCTTATCGACGTCATGGTTGCTGATGACGTTTTTGACCACGCGCACATCATCCTCCTTGAAGAAGTTGCAGACGTCGGCTTTCTTCGCCGCGAAATAACGAACCCACCAATCCTTGTCGTAGGATAGGGCGTTCGACGTTTCCCTGTCGAGCTTGTCGTACTTGTCGAGCAGTTCCACGGCTTTCCTGCGAATCTCCGCGCTTCTGTCCCGCAGGGCCACTTGGGAAAGTGCGTTGACCGGCAGGTTGTGAATATCGTATTCGCCCCAGTCGAAGTAGTAGTGTCGGAGCGTGAGCGGGAGTTCGGAGAGTTTGCCGGAGTCGAAATGCTGTCTGATGTCGGCTAGTTCCTTTTCGCCTTTTTGGGTGAGCTTCCACGAGTACCTGTCTTCGTTGCGTTGTACCAGTCCGGCTTTGGTGAGTTTGGTGAGGTTCCGGTCATCGTATGCCGCTTGGCGTTCCGGTTTGTGTTCGAAGCGGAGGAAGTCGTAGATTGCGGTTTCGTTCCAGTTGATGTTGTCGCTCATTTTCGTTCCTTTTGGTTTCCTGTTCGTGTGAACAATTCCAGTATAGCACAAAAATGCGGAGAAAAGGAAATCAGACACGACCCTCAACATAATTCTTTAAGGCAAGCTCAAGACGATGACTTAAGGATGGCTTCTGCTTCCCCTCCTTAGCAACCCAACGAACCACCGAATCACCAAGGAACGCGGCCAATTCGTGAGTTTTTTCTTCGGTTTCGGCGCACACTTCCAACACGAAGTCCTCGCCATTTAGAGGAAAGACCCGAACAGAAGGACGAGTGGCGGCGGCCGGACGTTCCTTTGTGGAGTATCCGAGTTCCTCGACGGTGTAGGTGTTCCAGTCGAAGGTTCGACCAATGAACCTCAACCCCGCGCAATGCCAGACGGTTCGGGCTGACATGACGGGCATTGGCTCCAACATGTCGCCTCGATGTTCGTCCGCGTAGGTTTCGGCGGCTTCCGGAGTGCTGAAGAGGTGCAGTCCGGTTGCGTCGTTGACAGGCCAGACTGTGAGGGTTTCCTTGTAGGTGTTATGCATTTTTTCTCCTGTGTGTGAGAACGACTCTTTTGTGTGAACAGTTCCAGTATAGTACAGAATAGAGAAACGCTCAACCCCGAACCCAATCGACAAAACGTCCGAAACCATCAAACGGAACCAACGAATACAACAGCCAGCCAACAAGCGCCAGCAATGCAAGCGTCGCAAGCGCATACACCAGCGTGCCTACGAACAAGCCAGCCAAAAACACGTTCATCTGCCGTTTGCGTTGCTCCAGCAGCTCGTACCATTCGCTTTCGCACCGGTCGAATGCGTCCGCGTCCATGTCGGTGCCGCCGTGGGCTTGAAGCCAATCGTGTACGGTCGGCATGGGAGGCAGCGGGTCGGATATGCAAGCGTGCGGCATGAGGGCGGTTTTAAGCCCTTGCCAAACGCCGTTGAAAAAGAACGAGGGAAAACGTGCGGCAGTCACCGTGCTGGGTATCATTTTTCCACCTGCTGCCTTCGTCCGACAATCTTCTTGCCGCCCACGCTCCTCAACCATGCCAAGCCATGACCATAGGAGACCATACCGGCTTCAACGGTTGGATTCTGTTGGAACATGTAATGCACTTCCGCGAGTCCATTGCCTCCGTTTGTTTGCAGAATGCGAATCCCGTAATCCTTTTCGACTGCTTTGACCGCCATGTCCCGTTCGAGTTCGTCGAACCAGCCGTAGAGCGGGAGCATGGCGAATGCGGTCAATGCGCCTATGGCGATGAATCGCCAACATGTTTTGGCTCCTACCAGCAATGCGATTGCCGCCACGAGAATTCCGATGACGGCGATTCCCGTCAACAGTTGACGCCATTTGCCGTTGCAGTCGTATTCGACGGGCGCGTACGGGTTGGTGGGGGTTGGTGTTGGAGGTGCGGTTTTGTTGGTTTTGCGTGTGGCGGGCTTGTAGGCTTTCGGAGCGGTTTTGTTTACCGTTGGAGCGGGTTTCTTGCTTGTCTTGCTGGCGGTTTCGTCGGTGTTTTCAATGGACTTGTCCGCTGTTTTCGGTTCGAATTTCAATGGTGGCGCCGGTGGGTTCAGCATTTTTCGTCCCGTTTTCTTCACGATTTCTTGCAGTTCGATGGTGGTGGACGAGTCGGGTTCATCCATTGGTTTCTGACCTAATATCATGAGGTCGTTTTCCAGTGAGATATTCCGTTCCTTCATATTTATTTTCTTTCTTTTTGTCGGATATGAGAGAGGGGAGAAGTGGTCTGGATGCCACTTCTCCCCGAGTTTTTTAGTGTAGGTCAGAGGATTCGGGTTCCCTTGCGGGTGACAAGCATGATTCTGTTTTCGTGGCGGCTTTCGAAAACGTCCCAATTGCCGCTCAGAACTGCCAAGCATGCGTCGCCCTTGATGAGGTTCCAACGTTCGTCGCAGTTGGATACGACGTGCTTCCAGTTGGTTGGGTTGGGCTTGCTGTGGGAGGTTTCCACGATAGCTTCATTCATGGGCTTGTCCGCGTAGGTGTGGTCGTAGGTGTTGTCTCCGGCGACCACGCTGATGGTGCCGTTGTCGTGGAAGATTGGCTGGTAGTAGGTTTTGGTGTCGTTCATTCGTTCTCCTTGGTTGGCTCCGCCTGTTTTATGTGGACATTTCCAGTATAGCATACGTAAAGTTCCGACTCCACAACAAGCACGGAACATACTGGCTACGAGTCTTCGCCCCCATCTTCTCCGAGCGCCTGTTCAACCAACAATCTGACCGCATCGTTCCACGAGATTTCATGTCGCGCGGCATACTGCATGGTCCGCCGGTACAGTTCGGCGGGCAACATGACCACACGGTTCACGTTAGGCATCACGTCAACTCCAGAACAGGTGGGCGAGCGAGTCAGCGTCGATATACCGGCGTCATCCGATTTTGTAGGTGCGTATGCGACCGGCATTCAGCAGGTCGTATATGTGCTGGCGTGAGCAGGAGAGGTAGGCCATCGTGTCGGCTATGGTGAGGATGGCGGGCAGTTCCTTGGCTTTGGTTCTCATCGTCGTGCTTTCTTTCGTTAATACCGGTGTTCGCAACCGGAATCCAAAAACTCGTGTTCGCCGTCGCTCCACAGCACGGACTCTATGGTTGAAGGGTCGTTCAGTTCGATGAAGCATGCGGCAAGCTCGTCCACTGACAAGCGGGAGAACTCCTCGCCCACGGCTTTATAGAATTCGTCCCAAGCGGCTTGGTCGGCGTCCGATTTCATGAGCGTGGAGAACCGTTCCGTCAGTTGCGTGGATGGGAGTGTGGCATGGGAGAAGCTTTCGTCCGTAATGTCGAGCCAAGCGTTCAAGCACCTGTCGGCCAGTTCGCCGACCGGAAAGGTCAGCGTTCGCGTGGTGGTGCCCGTCCACTTGGTTTTCTTCAGAAAACTGACTTCGACGGCATTGGTCTTGTGTTCCATGGTCTGCGCTCCTATTCAATGGCTTTCTGTTTTTGTTTAAATTAAGGCTTCAAAGCGAACCATGTCCGCGTCTTCTCCCCGAGGCGAACTGATGGGCGACCTCATCCAGCTCTTTGGACTCCAACCCGTCCAGCACGGCGAGTGCGAACCTCACGCGCTCACGGTCATCGACCGGCAACCAGATGTCGTCGGCTCCCGCGACGACGTGAATGCCCATGCCGTCGTTGTCGCTGATGTAGTCGAATCCGGTGAATTTGACGCTCATGCTTCCTCCTTTTTTCTCAGTCTTCCCCGTGGCCTGAACGATGCGACGTAATGCGGTTCCAATGTTTTGAGTACACGTCCCATACGTTTTCGGTATCAACGTTCAGCATTTCCTCGAAAGCGGCTTTGCCGACGTCGCTGAGACGGCTGATGTTGCGCAGAATATCCGCCACCTTGTCCGCTTCGTACAGTTTGTTCTGGCTGTCCTCCAATTCTTGAGATTGGGTGCTGGTGAGGTGTTGGAGATAGCTTTCGAGCAGTTCCCAGCCTTTGTCTGAGGATGAGATGTAGGCGGGTTTTGTGAGACGCCAGTCTTCGAGTATGTCTTCCCAAGGGTCGGTTTTGACGTCGTAGATTCCGGCGTCCTCTTCGTGGGGGAGGTTTTTGATTTGTTTCTGGTTGCCGTCTTCGTCCAAGTAGTCGATGGTGAGGTATTCGATTGTGTCGTTTCGGTCGAAGAGGTTGTGTGATGTGGTGATTTTGAGGCTGGTGATGGTCTTAATCATTTTGGTTCCCTTTGTTTTCCAAGCATGTTTTGTGTGAACAATTCCAGTATAACGAGAATGTAGGGGAACATCAAATCAGCTTCCAGCCAAGCGCGATTTTAAAGCATTATATTTATTATATTTATTACGGCGAGGTCGCGTTCAAAATGCCGTATCTCAATTGGAAGACTGTCAAGAATTAACAAGAGGGGAGGCCGTGGAATCGCATGTTCCACAGCCTCCCCGTACAGGCGGACACATTTAACGCGCACGCGGCGGCGCGTTGGCTCAGACCCGCGTTCAGACGGGCGGCACTTATGGTCTCAAGGTTCGGTTCGCCCACATCCGCCTGTCATGCGTCGCGGAACGCGCTGAAGCCTTTGCTCAATGCCTTCGAACGTTCCGCGATGCGCCTCAAAGTTTGGTCGGCGGCCTGCCTGAACGTGAGCTTGCCGTCAAAAGCCTTGACCAGACGACGGCCCGACAGAAACCCTAAGCCCATGGTTTGCTCCTTCCGATACGAAAACAGTCGGGTCGTCTCGCATCCGACGGCCCGACTGTCAGACGGTTGGACTACTCGGCGTCCTGCATGGACTTTCCGGCGGCATGTCCGGCGACCATGCTGTTCAGCAACGCTTTCAGGTCGATGCCTAAGGATTGAGACAATCCCTCACTCAACTGGCTCACACTGTTCACCGTGTCGCCCACGAGCTTCGTGTTGTTTCCGTCGCCGTACATGGTGATGTGGTCAACCTTGGTGAGCGGTTCGGCGGCGGCTCGAATCATGTCGGGGAGAATCTGAATGTACTGTTGGGCGAGGATGTACGTGTTGTTCATCGCATTGTAGGCTTGGCCTTGGGCGCGGATTGCCTCGGCTTCGCCGACACCCTTCGCCTGTGCGGCGGAACCCTCGGCCTTGCCTTTGACCTCGGTCGCGTGTGCGTCCGCGTCGGCTGTGGATTGGATGGCCTGAGCCTCCTGCTGGCGTAGGTACAGTTCCGCGTCGGCGTGTTTTTGGGTTGTGTACATTTGCGCGTCGGCCTGCTGTTCGGCGGCGTAACGGTCGGCGTCGGCCTTCTTGCAGATGGTCGCGTTCAGTTTTTGCTCTTCGATTTCAGCGTTCTTCTGTTCGAGCACTGCCCTCTTCTCAGCGGCGGCGATTTCAGCCTCCTGCTCCTTGACCTTAAGGGTCTTGGACTGTTCGGCGCTGGTGATGCCCTTCACCGCGTCGGCCTCGGCTTGCGCCTTGTCAGCGATGGACTGGAGTTCCGCACGCTTCAGGTCGAGCTGGTTCTGGCGGACGGCCACATCCTGTTCCGCGTTGATGGACGCGAGTTTCGCGTTTCGGCTGATTTCCGCCGCCATCTCCGCGCCCATGTTGGCGATGACGCTTTGCCGGTCGGTGAAGTCCTGAATGTTGAACGTGGTCAATTGCAGTCCGAGCCGTTCCATGTCCACACGCGCGGATTCGGCAACGGTTTCGGCAAATGTGTCCCTGTTCTCCATTAGTTCCTTCAACTCGGTCTTGCCGATGACCTCGCGAAGCTTACCTAGAAGCACCTGAGTGACGTCCTTCTCCATGCGCTCCTTGGACTGGTTGAGATAGTTCTTGGCGGCGTTCTCCAACGCTTTGACTTGTTTGCCGTTCTCGTCCACGGTCGTGGTTTCCGACGCTATCTGGAAGTTCGCCACGGCGTTCACGTCGATGAGGATGGCGTCCTTGGTAGGAATCGCCGTATCGGTTGACAGCAGGGATTGCACCGCGCCCAAGCTCAGCCAGTCCACGCGCATGATGAACGGGATGATGAACGCGCTTCCGCCTGAGACGAAGCGTCTTCCGCCCGGTCCGGTGATGACCATGACCTTGTTGGCGGGGCAGACCTTGTAGCTTGCGGTTGCGAGAAGTGCGACAAGTACTACCGCTACCGCGCCGATAATGAGTGTTGTCGGCATGTTTTTCCTTTCTCTTTTTTGTGGGCGAACCCACTATAACAAAACTCGTTTTCAGACTTCGGAACCGAAGTCTGCGGCCATGTCCGCGAACTTGGAGCATTCGCCCATGAACGCGAGGTTGAACGTGTCGGTCGGACCATTGCGATGCTTGGCGAGAATCACGTCGGCCTCGCCCGGACGTTCCTCACGGTCGTAGTATTCGGGACGATGCACGAGGAACACCATGTCCGCGTCCTGTTCGATGGAGCCGGATTCACGCAGGTCGGACAGTTCCGGTCTTTTGTCGGCACGTTGTTCCGAGTTGCGGTTCAACTGGGAGAGCACGACCACGGGGCATTGCAGTTCCTTGGCGAGCATCTTGCATTGGCGGGAGAAGTTCGACACTTCCTGCTGGCGGTTCTCGACGTTCTTGCCTGAAGTCATGAGTTGCAGGTAGTCGATGACGACGAGTTTCAGCCCGTTGACCTTGCGGTTCAGGGCGCGGCATTTCGCTCGGATGGTGCTCATGTTGATGATGGCGGAATCGTCAATCCACAATGGTGCGTGTTCGACGTGACGGCAGAGGTTGTCGAGCTTGTCCCAATCGTTCCGGTTCAAGTATTCGGGGTGTTGGAAGGATGCGAGCCGGATGCCTGTTTCCGCGGCGAACATGCGTTGCATGAGTTCGTGTCCGCCCATCTCCAGACTGAATATCACGGTGGGCAGGTTGTTGTGCAGTGCGGCGTTGCGGGCGAAGTCCATGCCGAGCGTGCTTTTGCCCATGCCCGGACGTCCGGCGACAATGACCATCTGTCCGGCTTGCAGTCCATGCGTCAAAGCGTCGATGTCACGGAAGCCGGTGGGCGTTCCGAAGTTGTTCGGATGCTGTTGCATGTCGTCCAACTGTTGAAGCATTTCGTCGGACAACCGGTATGCGGTCTTCAGTTCGTCGTCTTCGTTCCGGCTTGCGTCCTCCAACTCGAACGCGGCCTCCAAGGATTTGCGGAGCACGTCTTCGGCGGAAGCGTCGGTCACGCCGCTCATCTGCTGCAATTTTTGGCCGGTTTCGCCGATACGACGCAGGATTGCCGCGTCCCTGACCTGTTTGACGAAATAGCCGCTGTTGCTTGTGGATGGTGCGGCGCTTACGAGCTGGGCTATGTAGTCGATGCCGCCGACCTTTTCCAACTCGCCGTTGTCCATCATGTGCGAGGACAGCATTTGCGCGTCCACACGGTTGTTTTCGGCCGCCAGTTCCTTGATGTTGTGGAAGATGGCATGATGTTTCGGCTGGTAGAAATCATCTTCGGACAACTGCCCGATGACCTTGTCCAAGGTCTCAGGGTCTTGGAGCATGGCTCCAAGCACGACCTGTTCGGGCATGTCCTTATGGATTGGAGTAGTGTCGCTCACTTGTCGGAATTCCCCTTATCCGCGATGTGCTTCCAATGTTTTCTCAACTCCGCGTAGCATCGGTGTTCCTCCTCCAATCGGCTTGCCCGACCGTCGCATGGGTGGCTGGCCCAATGGTAGATGCAACGTTCGATGCGTTTGTATCCGAGGATTTCCGGTCCGAGATTGTGGCTGCGGAAAATGATGGAGGGCTTCTCTCCCCGCAGGTATCGGAGGGTCACTTCGTCTTGAAATTCAGTGGTGAAGATAATCCACCAGCCGCGACGGGTGTTGAGCACTTCTTCGACTTCCGGTCGTTTCGCCAACTCCAAGGCTTCCTTGGAGGAGAGTTTTTTCGATAGGCTTGGTTTAGTCTTTTCGGACATTTCTGACGGTTCCTTTCTTTTAGATTGCGTCGGGGAATTGTTCGGTCGGGGAGAATTTCAGAAGCTTCACCGTCGCCCCTTCACGCCACTTGTTCCACGCCTTGATGAATAGAAGGAAATATAAATACGGCAGTCTTCCAATCAACGGCCTTGAAGTTCGAGCACGTTCGTCATGGTGCGGAGTAGCAGGAAGTAGTAATACGGCAGTCTTCCAATTCCAATTCTTTCAAGTGTTTCAGCATGCGGTAGGTTTTCGGAGCGCAACCGGAGGGATTGTGTTCCTCCTGCCGATACTGTTCTTCGATTTCACTCCAATGTCTGACGATGGTTTCCCAGTCGGCTGACACGTCGCTCATGAGGCTCAGATACGCTCGGGCGGCGGGCACCATGTCGAACATTGCAAGTATCCGGCGTATGTCGCCGGGGTCTTTCGGCGTGTCCTCGCATCCGTTTTTCCGTACGCCGTTCGCGGTCATGGTGATGCCGGTGAGTCGTTGGACGATGGCGAGGGAGCTGAGTCCCACGTCTCCGTTGGCGAGCCATTCCGCGAAGGATTCCAAGGGGAGGATTGTCGTGTAATTCATGTCCGGAATCGTTGGCGCGAGACCGGTGACGAGTCTTGTCTTCGGGACTGTCAGAACGTATAGGGGACGTTCGTCTTTGTCGGGTATCCGCCCGTGTATGAGGTGTCCGTTGACGAATACCGTGGGTTGCCCGTCGTCGTAGATGCGGATGGTGCAGGTGTCTTCGGACAATGTTCAGGCTTCCATCCAGCGAAGGCTTTCGTCCATGTAGTCTCTGATTTTCCGGAGGTCTTCCGCATTGTGGATGACGACGCTGGATGCGATTCCGTCTCCGATGATAGTGAACATGAGTTCCTTGCCGAAGGTGGTGGATTGGATGATGGTGAGCTTGTTATCGGACTCGTTGTCGATGACTTGCAGGGTGTTTGTATTGCCGTTGCAGTATTCGCTTACGCTCATTGTCTGCGTCTTTTCCTTGTCCTGTTGACTGGTTTGTATGTGGGCGCGTCCAGCTTAACACACTATGTGGGGGTGTGCAAACGGCGGCAGGTTGCGAGGTCACGAGGTTGCGTATGGCAATACTCTTTGTTATACTGGAATCGTCCACAAAAAAGGGAACCACACACTCCCAACCACGCCAGAAAAAAGAAGAAACCATGAGCAAGCAGACGGAAAACAACATCAACCTGACACTGACACTCATCACAATCGTCAGCGCATTCCTCATGTGGAGACAGGATTACGGCCACGTGGTCATGGCAATCACCAGCATCACATTCCTACTCAGCTCCGCCGCCCTGCTCGCCCACTTCCTCAACAGATTGGACGCCTAACAAGAACAGAATGCCCCAGCCTGAAAAAGACTGGGGCATAGGCATGTCACCACACAGAAAAAAGGCAACACACATGGAAACCGAAACCAAAACGGAACAGAAACCGAAAACCGAACTCGACCTACTCCTAGAAAAAAACGAGCGCATGCAGGACGCGCTGCTCGACCTCAAAGACACGATAAGCCGAATGATTGGCGAGGGCAGACTGCCGAACGACGACGAAACCCGACAGTGGCTCGAAGGAATCGACAGCAAGCTCGAAAACGAAAGCGCAGACCGTGACGTCCTGCTGTTCAACCATGGTTCGATGACCACGGTCGTCCCACCGGCGACGGAACGCTACCGCCCGGATTTGAACATCCGCTATCAGGAACTCGCCTCCACCATCAACGAAACGTATGCGTCCGCCGACCGCAAGTACTGGCTGGGACGTATCCAACAAGCCGGACTGTGACGCAACCAAGAAGGACCCCACGGGAGAACAATGCCGGAGCCGATACAGACATACCATCCAACATTGGAAAAAACAAGGAAGCTTTTCCAACTGCGGGAAAGGCTTTGCGAGATAGCGGACGGGAAAAACGAAGGGTCAATCCCCTACGAGGAAGCCAACAATCTGGCGGTCGAAGCCGTAGTGACCGCCAACGGAGGAATGCCGAAAGCGACAAGCGGTCCAATGGTTCGTCTCTGCAAACTCTGCCGCAACGGCTGGATTCGCGAAGCGGCGGATGAAATGAAACTCGTATACCCCGACTTGGATTCTCTCGAACAGTGGAGCAAGCGTCGAGGCCATCGCAAGAAGGAAAGGAAGCAAAAGGGTTGAGCGAGAACGAGTCCAACAAAGAGAATAAGGGCAGGACTTCCACTCCAGCACGACCGTACGCCAACGACATGGAGGTAGTCAATCGGCTCAGAAGACAGTTGACCGCCATCTCCGTCAGCAAAGACAGTGGACTAATCACATCCGAACAGGCCAACGCGAAAGCCGTGGAAGCCATCGGAAAGACCCGAGAGGCAAAATCGAAATACCTCCAACGCAAGCCGTTGGACTATTTGGAACGCATCTGCCGCAACGGTTGGGTCAGCGAAGCGGTAAGGAGAATTCCTGAACTCTACCCGTATCTAGACCATCCCGACCGGTGGATTCGCAAGGATGAATAGTGTTGTCCAACCAACGTTCCCAAGTGTCACTGCTTCTCATACTGCTGTCCATTCTGAGCTTGTCCGCAATGGTTCATTACGCGCGTCTTTCACTTGGACGCATGAGCCGTATGCCTGATGAGGAGTCCCGTTCCAACCTGTTCAACTATCGGCTGATGACCGTGATGTCATTGCTGGTGTTGACGGTATCGGTCGTGGCTCTTGTCACGTATAACAAGTCTTTCTACCAGTGACCCCACGGTTTTCCACGATGACATGTGAACCAATTCCCGAAAGGTGGAGCATATTGAACAAAACGGAGATTCTACGTCTGGTCAAAGCCGCATGCGACGAAGACCATTTAAGATTCGCGCAGCAAATCAGATTATTGGCCGACTCCTATGAGAAGGAAAAACCATCCGCCTCCGTTGACAGGCTGCGTCGGCTAGCCGAGCTGGAACAGGCGAAAGGGCAGTCATCCAACCCGAACCTGACCCCGGTGGACGGTCTGACCGAACCGCTGTCAGTATTGGACGGAACGCACGAGCCGGTATGGGACAAGCCCGTATGGGAGACGTTGGACGGACTCGTGGAGGAGCACCGTCATTCCGACGTATTGGTTTCGCACAATCTCGCCCCACGGAACAAAATCATTCTTACCGGAGCGCCCGGCACAGGCAAAACCACGTTCGCATCCATACTCGCCGAACGTCTCGGATTGCCCGGAATCATCCTTCGCGCTGACCGTGTGATAAACAGTCGGCTCGGCAAGACCTTGGACAACATCGCACTGGTGTTCGACCGGCTCCACGCGGAACGTCGGCTTCTTTTCATCGACGAATGCGACATGCTTCTCGCCCGTCGAGACAACGTTCAGGACGTGGCGGAGATGCGCCGCGCAACCAATTTCATGTTGCAAAAAATCGACTCACTGCCCGACGATTGCGTGCTCGTCTGCGCGACCAACATGACCAGTCTCATTGACCGTGCCGCATGGCGACGGTTCGACGTGAGAATCCGGTTGAACATGCCAGACAAGCCCACCTCAAGGATTATCGTCGTCCGTCGTCTTAAGGAACTGAACATCAAATCCGATGTCCCAGCCGATTTCGACATGTCCGGCGTCAGCCCATCCCTGCTCGTCCAAACCGTAGACGGTTTGGCTCGTAACGCTTTGATTTCCGGGTCGGAGACCATTCCCACGGAAACGCTTCTCAAAGCCTTTGACTCTTTGAAAAAGGAGATTCCAAACCTGTGAAAAAGTGGGCGAATCGTCAAAACGCCCACGCCGACGAAAAGGAAAGGCGGGTGGAATGCAAGACGATGGACAACAACGAAAACAAATACCGTCGAAGTCGCTGAAACGTTCTGACAGGCAACCGAAACTATCGGACATTGCCATGCTTGACCGTGGCTGCCAGTTGTGGATTCGTGAAGCCCGCAAGGGTAATATAACGGACACGTCCAAGACGTTGGAACGTATCCGCTACCAGCTTCGATTGGAACGCAGGGCGTCCGGCGAGTCGGGACGAAATTCGTGCGGACCTGTTTCGGAGGATAAAAAACCTGACGTGGACGACACGTCTGCTTAAAAGGCGGATAGGAGGAAAGTCTAGGATTTTCAGTCCGGTGGTTGATATTGACCACCGGCTTTTTTCGTCTTCCAACCTTGACGTGGGGGTATGATTGTCTTATCGGCGGAAACCACACTCCGTCCACATCATTAAGGAGACACCATGAACGAAGGAACCTACGGGCTGGAAACCATAAAAGCCGACTATCATACGATACTCGGCTACGACATCGGATACGTCACGGCGGAATCATACCCACTGTTCGCCCCATACCGAGCGAAAGACAAGCAGACATTCTCGGGACGAGTACCACGTCTGTTAAGCATCATCATCACCACGCTCGTCAACACTCCCAGCCGCGAATGGAATGCGGAAACCGGAACCCTCACCATCGGAGAGGACTTCTTCTATCTGGCGAACAAATGCGGATTGAACAGTGGCGGCGACGGACGAACCACAGTACATGACCGACTGCTCATGCTCACCGAAATACAGTTCACCGACATGGACGGAAATAAGATAATTCCCGTGTCACATACGGACATCAGCCCAGATTTCCTGACAGTCGAGCATCGTAGAATCACATTCACAGAGCAGTTCGTCCGCATGATGACAAGAAACGTCCGCCAGCTCCCGCTGAAGTGCCTGTATCCGAACGCGGGAAGCGCCATCGGCATCGACCTGCTCGTGTTGTCCGCATTGTATTGTCCGGAAAACCATCGTCTCATCATCGAACGTGAAGACCTTTCGTCATTGCTTCCGGCGAGCAGTCAGAGCCTTTCCACGCAAAGCCTGTTGAAGAGGTTCAAGGAGTTGAACGACAGTCAGAACGAGTGGACGTACCGGATGACGAAGCACAGTGTGACCATCAGCCCGTTCGGCGTGTACTCGTCCGAAGATGCGATACGTTTACGCCGTAAAAACCGGTCATGAATACAAGAGAGGGGAGTCGGCCATCACGGTCGGCTCCCCTCAATGATATTGGAGTTGGAAACTTAGATTTTCAGCTCGTCAATGACGGAAAGGTCAACTCCGTCACCCCAGTTATCGACAATCTTGCTCAGGTTCTTACGCATTCCGATAGGAGACTGGTCGTCAACCGGACGTCCGAAATTCTTCTCCGGAGCGACCGCGTTCAACACGGCGAACAGCAGGTTCGTCATATCCTTGCCCTGCGCGAACACAAGCGTCACCTCCGCCGCAATCATGCCCGGCTCGGCGGTGGTCAAACCCTCCAAGGCGGACGCGAAATCGGAGATTCGGCGTTGGTTCTTCGGTTCGGTCAACGCATCCAACACGGCTTCCGGAGTGCTCTTCTTCGTGTCGGTCAACGCCTTGGCGAGGGCAATCACACGCTCATCGTCCAACGATTTGATGAGAGGAATGAGCTTCTTTCCGAACTGTTCCTCGATATGCGGCATGGTTTTTTCACGAGGCTTACGGTTTGCACGAACCTTGGATTTGCCTTTCGGCTTGTCTCCCGTTTCGGTCGGCTCGTCAGTCGCGCCAACAGACTCATCGTCGGCTGGCGTCGGAGTCTCGGCTGCGGAATCCACGCCGTCCTGAACAAGCTCGGACGCAGGCTGTTCCTCTTCGGCGGGAGACTGCTCCGGTTCGAAATAATTGCCGGAACCATAACCGTTGTTCTGCTCCGACTGTTGGTTGTTGTTGAAACCCCAATTGGTGAAGTCTGGCATCATACCTTCTTTCGTCATCCAGCGAACACTCCGGTCAGACAGGTTGTTAGCAGTCGGAACGAGGTGTTCTGTATTTTCAATTTACGAGTGTAACGTCTTGCGCCATTCCAAAACAGAGAAAACGGGAAACAATCCTCCCCTCCAAGCCGGTAGGTTCCATCCGAAAAGCGTAACCAAGAAAAAGAGTCCGATGGCGGGGATGAAAAACAGGAACGACGATTAGGACATCGCCTGAAGAAGAACAGGCCAAGCCGTCCGCCGCGCCGGTAGGTCAGCATGAACAGCGGACTTCAAAAAAGAGAGAAGAAACCACACCGAAAACAAAAATCCAAGAACACCATGCCATCAAAAAGAAGAACCAAGAAAAACAGAAAAAGAAGAAACGAAAGAATCAAACCCGACAGAAAGAAGAGACCACATCAGAAGAAAAGAAGACAGCAATGACACAATCAAGAAAGAACACCAGCACAAGAGACAAAACAGAGAACAACAACAGAACAAGAAGAACAATTCATACCGTAAATCAGGACACGACTTAACTAAAGAACCAAACGCAGAACAGCCAGCCACCACAAGACAACAGGACAAGCACATACGACCCAGCAGAGAAGAAAAGCAACAGCGCCAAACACTCGAAGAGCATAAAGCGACAGACAACAGAGCCATAAGGCAACAGGACGCAACAGACAAAAGCCCACACAGAAGAACAGACTGCAAAAACACTCGACAGCAAAAACGCAAACAGCAGAAGCCACGCCACATAAGACGGCAACAAACCCAGAGAAGAAAGAACCGGCACGCCAGCAACCACATCACAATCGCAACAACACCCCACACGTCCAACCAGACAACAAAAAGGTCAATAGTCACACCAACAAGGTCAACAACAAACAAAACAAGGTAACATCAATACAGGAACAGCCAATGCAATAAAAAAGCAACAGCAGAACCAACCAAAAAAACCAAATATCAAAAACTATAAATGCCAGAACTTGGACAAAACCGTGAACGTTCCGATGAAAACAACGGAACATGACCCATCAGGAGGCGGTCTTATTGGAAAAACGGACGATTTCCCTGATAATCGGCTCCGGAGGGCTACTTACGACCATTAAAAAAGCCCTCACAAGAGTCGGAAACATGCGCTGGCAGGTACCCGCCGCAGACAACATCCAAGCTCAGGCCGACTATCTGGTCAGACACCCGGTGCCATCCGGGTTCAAAGGAATCATCTTCACCGACAGAGCAGGAAACTGGCTTCCGATAGCGAACGCCGGTTACATCGTCTACTGGTGCAACACGGGGCAGATACCCGTGGGAGCCATGGGCATGAGCGAGCAGATGCTACGGATGAGTGTGGCTGATTTCGCTCACGCGTATTGGGGAATCCAACTTGCCGACAAGCGTCTTGTGGTCGATATTCTCCAAAACAAAGTGAAGGAGACTGCGGTTCTCCTGCCCATCACATCCAATACCGGAGGCGTCGGGAAAACCACCTCCAGCAGACAGCTGGCTGACCGTGCGTCACAGGCCGGACTGCGTGTCCTGCTCATCGACGGCAACATTCGACAGTCCAGCCAACGTAGCTTCTTCGACCCAAAACAGGACAAGCCGTTGCATACGATAGCCGACTGGCGACCGGGCATGCAGGCGCAGGTCGGAGCCAATCGCGGACGCAATCTCGGAGTCCCATACGACATCTGCTTCGCACCTCCGGCAGGTATCGGAGTGGACTGGCAGATATACCGTCAGTACATTCAGGCGGCTAGGCGGTTATGGGATTTCGTGGTGCTCGACCTCGACCGAATCAGCGCGGACGACTTGGACGACAGGGAGAACATAGCCAACGGTCTGCTTCTCCCATACATTCAGGCTGGCGACCCTTGTCTGGTCATCGTCAAGGCCGGAAGACAGACGCAGATTGACGCGTTGAATCTGCTGACCGCGATGGCGGAGCATCATCTTCCGAAGGAACTCATCGGAATCAAAGACACGGTTCCGGTCGGACTGCAAGACTATCGGCGACTCGACTACACGCGGTACGGAACGTTCCTCGGATCCGAATACCAGACGGTGGAGGCGAGCAACCATATCGCCAACGGTGATATCCGATGGGATGACCCCGGGCTTGCCTTCGCACGGGAAAACATTCTCAACTGGGCGTTGCCCGACCGTGGCTTCAATCCTGACAGGTTCAATCCGAACGCGAACGACGATGACAGAAGGAAAGGTCGTGGACGCAGATGACTTTCGATGACAGGTACCTGTTTGACCCGAACGACGAGAATCTTTGGAAGACCGGAAGCATTGCCGACTGGTATAAAGGCAACGACATGTACGAGATGGAGCATCCCGGACTGTTCGCGCAAACGCACCCGTGGTTCGTAGCCAACAAACTGTTCGCGGAGACGATGGTCAAAGCGAACAGCGAACTCGTGTCAAGCATCCTTGGCGCTTTGTTCACATGGAAGACCTGCACGGTTGACCAGTTGCGTGCAGGACTTTCCATCAAAGGCGCTCCCGCTTTCGAACGTGAAGAGCCGAACCTGTATGGGGCGATGAACCGTTTGGGAATCATCAACGTCGGCTTCAGTCAAGCGGAACGCCTTTACGGCAAAACCGTGAACCATGTTTGGCTGTCCCCATCGAGCAGTCCACGACTCATCAACCGTGCGATGAAAACGTACGGCATGGAGAAGTGGATGCGTGAGACAATGGCAGCTTCCTATTATGCGGGAAACCGTTTCCATGTACGCCATAACACCTATGCGGCGCACGCGGGATTGATGCTGGCCCGCGACTCCCGCGTCAGGTTTTCCTCCGGCGACGGTTGGGGAAAATTCCGTAGCGTTGACCCACAGGCGGTTGCCGAGTCGAAAGTCGGCAAGGCGTGCGCGACCGACGTGGTCACACTGTGCCGCAACAACGTGCTTGCCGGCATCGAAATCCAAACGTCGAACAGCGAATTGGACAGGAAGATGCAGAACTGGGCGAAGATGCTCGCCTACTCTCCAATGAAACGTCGCGGTCTCATCTGCGTATGGTTGCAGATACCCAAAGCGAACGAAGGGTATGAATCGTTCAACGCGGTGGTGCAGCGTACGCAGGGTATGACGGAAATGGTCGTAGGCAATCCGACCGTTTCGCAACGAATGGGAGTCGCGGTCTGGGATGAATGGTTCGAACATGGTGTCCCGACCGGCAGGTTCGGCGACTACACGGACATGAGCGGAATCCAGCGCAACATTTTCTCCGACGAGTGGACGCAATACACTCCGCAGGTTCGCGACGTTCGCAAAGTCAGCGAATGGGGTTGGGATGTGACTCGCGACATCATAAAAAAGGATTGGGGTTGGGATGTTTCCGGCTGGACAATGCCGGAAGCATACCGTGGCGGCTTCTACGGTTTCATCGGAAAGGATTGTGATGGCCTCCACTGAAGAATCATTTCAACAGACACAAGAAGCGTTGGATACTGCGAGACTGGAACGGGCGCGAGCATTGCAACAGGTTCAGACATTATGCGAGACGGGACGCAGACATTTGGTCATTCCGTTTCTGATGGCGAACATGCAGCGCGTTCCCTCGTTACGGAAAATACGACTCTGGCAATTGGATTCGATAATGTTCAACACTTCCAGACGGGTTGCGAACAAAACCATCCGTATCATGCGTGAGACCATCAACGATGATTCGAGCGTGAACGACGGGTACGTGACTTTAGGCTGGGCGTTGGAGTCGAAGGAGAAAACCGTCCGTATGACGACGTGGCTTCTTCAATTGTCATTGCGCGAGAAGCTTTCCACTTTCCAAAAGCCGGAAGGCTTCCCATATGCGCCGTTATATCAGCAAAGCACAGACGACCAACAGAAAGAAGGTAGCGCATGAGCGGCCAGAACTGGTATCAGATAACCAGAACATTGCAACAGCTTGACGCGGACGAGCAACGTTCGAAAGTGGAGAGCATTCCCGCCGAACTGGACGGTTGCACATTGCTCCTCATCAAGAAAGGCGAGGAGCCGGTCAAGGAATACATTTACGGCGACGGCGAGGGAATCATCAACGCCGGACAGTTGGCTGGATTCGACGCGAAACTGGTCGAAGACGATGATGGGCCGGTGTTGCCGGACGGTGTGGACAGTGCGGCGCATCCTCTCGTCCCGTTCCGTGCCCGGTTGAATTCGAAAAGCAACATGGAAAAAATGCGGACGAACTATTCCGGCATTCGCACAAGCATCGAGAAGGTCATGCCGCCGGACAGTTACGTGAGTGTCACCCTCCGCAATCAGGGATACTTCGAACAGATACGCGTCCGCAATTGGATTAGCGACGAATACAATACCGTCGAGGATTCAAGCGAACTCGCTTCAACCAACACGATGTGCGCCCGAGTGAGTTTCGGCTGTAGACAGGCTTCCCGCAACCGGCAGCTTGCGCAGAAGATTGGCCAAATCATCTGTCCGCTCATATCCAACATGTCAAGTCATACGAGCCGTCCGAAGTTCGGGCTGCTGTTCGTCGGCATGTTGCTGGAAGCGTTGTCTTTGATTTGGAGCGTGTGCGGTCTTGCAAGAGGATACGTGATGGATGGCGTGTTCCCGCTGTTTCATTCCGCTTGGGGTTTCGGCGTGGCTCTTCCACTGCTTGCCGTGACATTGGTAGCGTTCCTGCTCCTAATGCTGCTGTCATGCATTCCGTTCGTCTACCTTCCACGACCTCAGATTGCGGGAGTGTCCGTCGCCTTCGCCTTTTACCTGCTGTTGGGGCTGCTTCCTCTCCCCACGTTCGTTCCGGTTCTTCTCATCCCTCTTCTCGTATTCGCGTTCATCCGTTGGAGGAACTGGACGCTGTGGGATGATATTTTCCAGACTCCGCGCAGATATTATGCGATTGCGAACGACCGTGGCGCGAACGATTCCGACAACCATACGCGTCTTGGCGTCCGAACGAAGGAGTCGCGCGTATCCGCTTACGGTGCGCAGAGAACCACGTTGATTCTTCCTCCGATTATCGTAAGCTCCGTGTTCACCCCGGTCACTCAGGGAGTGGCGATGAAACAGGAATTGCATCCCGTTCCGGAAGTGTTGGCGCATGACGGTATCTTCCTTGGAAAGGACGATACCGGACGTGACTGCTATCTCGACCCGTCGCAACTGTTCGGCGGTATCGCAATCAACGGCGAGGCCGGTTCCGGTAAGACGGTGCTCACGCATGGCATCAGCCAGTGGGCCATCAGCGCACGCGAGACCACCAGTCCGAAAATCTGGGGACGCGACTCGCGTATCATCCACTTCTGGATGAAGGATGATACGGGAGTGAACGTGTTGGAACGTTACCGTAAACACCACGGTTTCACCAGTCCGCAACGCGTCGTCTATTTGGCCGACCCGAACAGTGTGTGCTTGGATATGCTTGGCATGAAGGATGGAAACAATGCCATGGAGACTGCGGCGAGCGTTGCCAAGACCATGCGCTACTCGTTCGACGACGGCGACATTCTCAATGATTCGCAGAACATCATCACCCAAGCGTTGACCATCGGCGTGGCGGTTGACCGTTACGTGCAGGAGGAACGTAAACGCAATCCCGACTCCAACGACGCGGGTTGGGAGAGTGAGATTGTGAAACGCTGCCATCAGCTCGAACAATCGTATCCGGGTGCGGAACAGTTGCGGATGCAGTTGAGTCCAATCGGATGGGCAGTCGTCGCATTGTGTGGCTCCGACGGTCAGGCGGGTTCCGCCAAAGCGTTGGGGCATGTGTGCCGCGCGTTGACTATGGAGCTGAAAAGCGGCTACATGTTCGACGAGATGACGTATGCTGCCCGTGCCGCCGAACAATTGTATGGCCGTCCTGATGCTGCCGGACATACGGTTCGTTCCGACCGTGACATTCTCGCCAAGACTAATGCCTCGTTGAACAAGGTGAACCAGTTCCTTCCCATCGAACACATGTTCACGGCACGTCGCGGCAAGGTGACGTGGACGAACATTCTCGACCATGCCGGAGACTACCACATCGTTCTCGCGCCGCATGAAGGTTATTCGCTGCCGGAACGTATGGATAAGATTCTCGGCGGATGGCTCATGTACCGTTTCTGGAACACGGTGTTCTCGCATTGCAAGGATTGGGACAAGGCTGGAAAGTGGACGATGCTCGTATGTGACGAGCTAAGTCTGCTGGCGAACGGCAATGATGGCATCATGCCCGCCTTGCGCGAGCAAGGTCGTTCGTTCGGATTGCTTCTCGTGTTCGCCACTCAGTATCCGACGCAGTTGTCCTATGCGATGTTGGATTCGTTCATCGGCTATTCGACGTTCATCACATACAATACGACGATTCCCCGTATAGCCGACATGACGGCGAAACGTCTGACGAACAATGATGGCGAGGATGGCTGGCGTTCCGGCGCGGTCATGAACCTTCCGCGTTATGCGGCGGCTGTGCGAACGCGCACTCAGGAGCAGTTGCAGCCGACGTTCCTTGTCCATGTGCACGATTTCGACGACGGCTATCGTGATGGCGACATGGAGGAGGATGACTAGCTGTCAGATTCCGGCTTGACAAGTTGAATTAAATCCGTTCGGAACATCCAGTTTCCGGACGGATTTTTTTAGGCTAAAAACCCCGTTATAACTGGAAACAGCCGTGTAGGTTGATAGGATGAAGAACGCAGGAGAGTTCCGTTTGGAAAAACGAAAGGGAACTCAAAAATGGGTGGAACCGTCACCTTGGCTGGAAGCAGTATGGAGAACACCTATCATAGGATGTTCGACACTATTTTGAGCAGTAGCGCGGGAACCGTGCTGACCAATATTGGTCTTGCTGCGGCAGTGATTCTCGCCCTCGGTCTTATCGGCGGTGGTATCTGCAAGGCGTTGGGACGCCAGAACAAACTCGTGCAGATGTTCTGCCCGACCATCGGTCGTGTTCTCGTCATTCTCGCAGTCGGCTTCATTCTTGCAGGCCCGACCGTCACCATTCCGGCAATCCTGAAATTGCTCGACTGGTTCGTTGACGCGTTCGGCGGCAGCGGAAAGTCCTATCTGGGAATCTGACGTCCGCAGAAGTAATGCCGGAGTGGATACATGAAAAGAACCTTTCCTATTCTGTCCCCACTCCGGTTTTCTTTTACAAGCTTTGCATACGAAAAGGGTTGAATCATGAGCGACGAGGAAGACGAAGGATATAAAGGCCCATTGCATCCAAGATTGACGATGGACGACATCACCGAAGTGTCCGGCCCGGAGGAAATCGAACGGAAGAACACGTTCCAGATAACCAAGAACACCGAAGCGCGTTCCAAAACCGTGTTCTCCGTCATCGTCGGAGCATTGGTGGGCTTGGCGCTCTGCCTCATGTTCGCTCCGCTGCTTGGATACATGTTCAGCTCGTTCTTCGTACTGTTGGGCGGCGCGTTGGCCCCGTTCTTCGCAGTTGGAACCATTCGAGACCGCACCCAGCAGACACGGTGGAAAAGGGCCTTGCAGGACATGAAGAGCCGCAAGATTGAAGGACAGGTCTTCTATCCGAATTCCACCCAGCCGGAAAACATCATCGACCTTCAGGAAATGGAAATCCGTTGAATACAAAATATCGAGACCCAGTGAGACGGGCTGGCGGAAGGAACCTGCTCGTCATTCTGATGTTGTGCATGGTCATGACATTGTTCGTATTACCTGACAGCGTGTTCGCCGCGCCGTCCGACGGTTCGATAACGACGGCGACATGCGCCAACGGTGGGACGGGTGGTGCGACGTCGGACATCGCAAGCTGTCTTCCTTCCGGACGTTGGGGAAACTATGTAGGCGAAATCATTTCGCGTACCGAACCGTACAGTGGCAGTGACGTCGCGGGCTGGTTCTCCAATGTTAAGCAGACCATCAATTCGCAGATGCATGTCGTTCTTCCCAACGTTCTGATGCAGTTGACTCAGGTCTGCTGGTCATCCGCATTGTCCATCAGCCAGTTCGCCGCTTCGTTCGAACCGATGAAACAGGCTGGCGCGAACATTGACTCCGCAGTGGCCACTCTGGTAACGAGTCTGATGAACGGAGGGATTCCCGCCACCATCGCAGTGCTGGGCATCGTCGCTTGGGTTGGCGCGGCCGGATTCCAAATCGGCACCGTCAAAGAGGCGAGCAAACGAATCGTCATCATGGTTCTCTGCTTCGCTTCAATCACGATACTTGGCACGGGAGCCGCGAAAACGGGGAGAAACGCCACGGAACCTGCGACCGGAAGCCCATGGTGGGTCGTGCAGACCATCAACAACACCATCAACAAACTGTCGGTCAATCTTGACCTTGACGGCATGGCCGACGGCGATAAGAATATGATGTCCTATTACCATAGCGGCAATGGAGCAAAAACCAACTGTCAGGACTACCTGTACTACATGCATCAGGCGTATGACGAACAGGCCGCGTCCCATGGCAATCAGGATACGAGCAACATCACCAAGGCCATCAACCGTATTTGGGAGGAGACGTCTCTTCGCTCGTGGGTGACCATGCAGTATGGAAACCCGCAGGCCACCGGAACATCCTCGTTCCGAATCGCGGAGAACGCGCGGCAGGGATACTGCCACGTGTTGGAAATGAAAGCCAATACGAACACCACCATCCAAAAGGATTTGACCAACAAGGCCATGTCGTTGCATATCAGCGACCAGAGGGCTAAATGGCTGTTCTCTGTGGACGGTTGGGTTGACCCTCGTCACCCTTACTTCACCGACAAGCCGTTGGAAAGGGAGAATGCGACGTATCTCAGCCGTGCTGGAGTGTTCTGGGAGACATGCGGAACGAAACGCAATCAGGAAATCTACGCACGTTCCGGCTGGGCCACGCTCATCAACAATCTTGGCGATGCGGGAACCAAGGACATCAAGAACGGCAGCACGAAGGTACGTGTCAAGATTAACGACTTGGACAATGTGAAACCGACTAACGGTGGCACGGGTTTGATGGACGCCAAACAGAACGGAACCGAAGCCGAGACCATCCAACAGACCACATCGGTCTGCCAGACGATTCTCAAACAGGATTCCGCAATCTTCGCCCGTAGCTCCGACATCGACAAGAATGATGACGGCGGTTACAAAGACCAGCAGAACAACACCAATTGGGGTGATTCCGCAACGGTCGGCTGGCGTTTCGACGTGCCAAACGTTTCCGGAACTTGGAGCGAAGCCAATCTTCGTGACGCTCAGGATGATTCCACCGTCACAGGCGGCGCGAAGAAAACCCTCGACTACATGTACGGGAACAACAACGTTGACACGTTGGGGGCTTGCGGAAGTCTCCTTGGCGGCATCGTCAATCTTGTGGTCTGGGGATTGTTGAGCCTTGTCCTCATCCTGACGAAGCTCATGCTGATAATGATGGCTTTGTTCCTCGTGGTCACGTTCCTCATCCAAGCGTTCCCTATAGGCGAGAAGCCGAAGAAGGCGTTGAAGAATTGGACCGCATACACATGCCAGTTGAGTATGGTCGGCGCATTGTATGGAGCGTTGGGCGCTCTCGCCACGTTCATCTGCGGTCTGACGTTGAAGTTCACGTCCGCCAGTAGCGGCTCGTTCACCTACCAGCTGATTGCGGGGGTGGGCCCGCTGCTGGCCTTCGCGTCCATAAGCATGTTCTGCTCAAAGGTGCTGAAGTGGGGTAATCCGTTCAGTATCAACGCCCTCATGGGCATGGCCGGAGGAACCGCCATGGCTTCCGGCATCCGTACCGGCATGCGCATGATTGGACAGCACCGTATGATGCAAGCCATGCGTGGCGGCTTCCGTCGTGGAGGCGATGGTGCCGGACGCCTGTCCACGAACGGTACCGGCGCTGGCATGGCGCATAGCGGAGCACGTCAGAGCGCGACCGTCCTGAGCAAGATGAGCCGCGCACAGCAGGAGGCGTTGTCCAACGGCGACAGGAACCTGCTGAACCGTAGTCAGAGCGAACTCGAAGCGCTCCAATCCCACGGACGCAAGAGCAAGGCGTGGGCAAGAATGGACGCCAACACGGTGAGGGGAAGTCTCGCCGGTGCGCGACTCCACATGGAAGAGTCCCACGACAAGTTCCGGCAACGGTTGAACGCCGCCGCCTCCAAGTTCAAGGGAGCGGACAACACTGAAGCGTTCGCGCATCGTATCGCGCAACGTCATCCGGGCATGTCTCTCGACAAGGTTCAGCGTAGGGCGGAGATGATGAATCATCTGAACAATGCTGGACGTGCGCTTCAAGGTGCGGCCAGAGTCGCAGGGGCGGGTGCCGCAATGGGCGGAGCCGGTCTCGCGTTCGCCGTACGCGCAGCGAAGAGCGCTCCTTTGCGTAACGTCGCCGCACGTGGTGCGAAGGTCGCGGCGAAGGCCGCCGTCACCGCAGCTTTGTTCTCCAATCCGATTACCGCGCCGTTGGGATTGGTCGCCGCCGGAAAGCTGGCCGCCGACCGTAACCTTCATCATGGTCTAGCGGTGGGTGCGGGAGCTGCGATGGACAAAATCCGCGACATCAGGAACGCCGCTCCCGGCAGTATGAGGGAACGCGACCAGTGGCGTCGCAACGTGTTGGGCATGGCTAATGGTGACGCTCCGTTGTCGTCTCCGTTCTCCGGCACCGGTGACGGTGGTTCCGCCGATGGTGACAGTCCTATGCCTTCTCCGACGGCTCCGAATCCGGATGCCCCAACCCAACCCGGTGGTGCCGGTGGCGCGTCTCCGCTTCCGACGGACACGCAGACCGAGACGATTCCGATTGACGCTCCGACGGAACCGATTCCGGTTGGCGCTCCGACTGGTCAGATTCCAGCGGACACCCAAGGACAACAGGCTCCGGTGTTGACTGAACAGTCCGCGTTCAATCAGGTTCGCGAGGGAATGATGGCAGATTTCACGAATAACCAGCACATGTCCCAAGAAGAAGCTGAACAAGCGTTCCAAGAGGCCGTCTCCTCCGGCGAGGTCGATAATTCCGTCCAAGCGTACATGCGCCAGAACAATCAATCCTCTAACGAGAACGTGACCGCCCAACCCGAAACGAACGCCAACCAGCCGGTGTACAACGCCGAGACGGGCGAGGTTGTCGGTGAGACTCTGCCGTCCGGAACAATGGATTCCGCCGTGGCCGCCGCCTCCACTTGGCAGAACGCGACCGGAAACACGACTCCGATGCCTGAATCGGTGAACAATGCGCTGCAACAGGCGCACATGCGTGAGAATCCGGTACAGCAGTCCCCAGAGGAGCATTTGCGTATGGCGCAGGAGGAGTGGACTAGGACGACTGGTCTTCCGGGCGATATGATGCCTGCGAGTGCGGAACGTGCCATGAATCCGAATGGAATTCAGCCGAGTAGAGAATTCACGGTTGATTCCGGTCGGACGCAACAGCAGGGTTCGGTACAGGCGCAAGTTCCGCGACAGCAGTCTCAACCTCAGCCACAAGCTCAGGTAAGACAACAGCCGTCGGTTCGAATGCAACCGTCAGCCACACCGTCTCCGACCGTCAAACCGCCGGTGGACGCCAACCCGTCAAACCTGACAGGTTTCCCCGTCGTAGGCAATCTTCACATGAAGAAACCGCCGACCGGAGGACAGCCGACATCCAAGCCGCCGTTCATGAAGTGACGTCGGTTTGACCATCCGGCGTCGAATGTTTTGAAAATCTTCAGCAGCATTCGACGCCGGTTTCCCTTTCGAAAAACCTTCCGACCGTCAAGGAGATTAGAAAATGGAAGAGGTAGGAAACCAAGCCGCCGATACCGCCGGACGAACGTTGGGTGACGTGCTCACCGTGTTCTTCTCATGGGTGTTCACGCCGACTGGCGCAATTCTCACACTGTTGATGATTATTATTTGCGCTGGCAGCGCCGTGTTCGCCATCTTGCAGAAAAGCACTCGCGCGTTGATGACAGCGTTGACCATTTGCGCGTTCCTGCTGTTCGTGTGGATTATCACCGGCGTGCTGGAGGTGATGGGATTGCCGGTGCGTCAGTGGATGCAGGATGTCGCGGCTCAATTGCCGGATATCGGCTCGCTGTTCATGGAGTTCCTGCGCCGTCTGGTGTTCACTGCGACTGAATAGTTTTCGTCGCCGGTCTTTCGGATGCCGTGTCCGTTTTTCTGATTGGAAGACTGCCGTATTACTACTTCCTTTTACTGTTTCGCCGTTCTGCCTGTATGCCGGTTCGCCGTTTTGTCGGAACGTTGATGGAAATGGTTTTATGGTTCGGCGTGCCGACTGTTCCACGTTGTTATCCTTGAATACGAATCCATACCCCCAATATGGTTTCGTCCACACCGAAAGCCGAAAAAGGAACACAGGCATGAGAATCAAAAACGATACGGTCATCATCACCGTCGCCATCATCAAGGGCGGTTCAGGCAAAACCACTACGGCAATGGCATTGGCCGAACTGTTGCACAAGCGCGGAGAACAAGTCACGGTCTTGGATTCCGACAACACGGGCGGCGCGACCATGTGGGAAATGTATGTCGAACAGGAAAACCGGCGACGTAAAACAGAAAACCCGGACGCGGAAGACTATCATCTCGGATTCCCCGTCGTGCAGACCAATGAGGCCGTATTGAACAATCCCGAACTCATCCGTGAAAAATATTCCGGCTGGGTCATCATCGACACCCCGCCATCCGACGCCGGTGTCGTACAGGCTGCGATAAACGCGGGAGACGTGGTGATAATCCCATGCCAGCCGTCCGTTTCCGATTTGACCCATGCCGGACGCACGTATGCGGCGGCACGAAACGGCATCGTCCTGTTGACCCGCGTGAAACCGCGAACGAAACTCGCCCGCAACAGCATCAGCGAACTCGACGAGGAAGGCATCGCACGATTCGAAACCGTCATCACGGAACGTGAGGCCATCAAGAACATGTATGGCACGACCGAAATCGACAACAAGGAGTATTCCAGCGTCGTGCATGAACTCATCGACTATCTGACGGCAATCAATCTGGTGGAAGAATAAACGGGAGCAGGGGAGCAGTAGACAATCATGGTCAAGAACATCAGACGCAACGCTTTCGCCACGGGCTTGCAGGACAAGCGTGACATGCGCCCATTGGAGTCGCCGGAGATTGAACAATCGACGTCGATTGTGGAACCACAGGCCGGACAGTCGGTGCAGGAGCCGACGGCCATGACCCAACCACAGGCTCCGATGGAATCGCAGAACATTCCGACGACAGTGCAGACGCCCGTCCAGCCGGTCGTCACACAATCCATGCCTCACAACGTTGAGCCGACACAAGCCGTTCAACAACAACCGCAACCAGCCACCGCCATTCAACCGGAAACACACCAGCCGCCTAAAGAGAAACGAATCGGAAGCAACGTCACCGTTGAGAACTGGCGTGCATGGAAGATGAGAAGCATCGAATACGGGACGAAACAGGCTGTCCTGTTGAACGCCGCGATGGACTACTGCTTCCAGCAGGGACACTTCGACCAGTCGCTCATCGACAAATACGAGCAGAAGGATTAGGCTCCGATATACTAATATTCGGATGAACAAAAAGACTTCATCGAAGTCTTCCAGATGGGGCGGCACTCACAACAGAGCGTACGCCCCATTGGTTTTTCTAATCCATGAACGGATTCGTCGGCTTCTCCTCAACTGTTGCATCTGTTTCAGAGTCAAAGGTGACATTCTTTGAATGGATAGATGGAATACTAGGGCAAACGGTTATACCGGTTTCATTGATTTTAACCTTCAACTCCGGCCATGCCCTCTGAATTTTTTCCAAGACCTTCTTAAACTTGAATTTGAATTTGTTTATTGGATAGTCGTCATATTTGAACTGCATCTTCAATGCGTCCCACGAGACACGTGTCTCGCCACGTATGCTGTTCGCGCGGAACGCAAGCCACTGGTACACATCCAACGCTAACGCATCATTCTTGAGCTGTTTTATGATAGTTGGATTAAGAGGAACACAGCTCTCGGTTAGTAGCGCCCACATCTCTGGGGAGAACTCTATATATGATTGGCTTTTGTCGGATGTTTCGTAATTGAGTCCGACATAGTTCGCCACGAAGAACGAGTGTATCGTCTTGAATTTATCGGACGACCAGTTTTCAAGGACGATTGCAGTGGTGGCGAGATTCTTAATCATCGTCAACGCTCGTTCTCTGTCAGCTCCCGTGTAGTTGATTCCAATACTTTTACAGAAGGAATGATAAGTCTTATCCAAATATACGGTGCGGTGTTCTACATCAACACACTCGGCTCCATTTTTAATAAGCGACCGAATATGGAGAAGAAACATTCTTGGGATTGCCCCGTAAGACCACTTGCCGGTAGATGCCGAAATAGTGATGGAGGAATTGCCATTCGTCTTTTTCAGATACGTAGAAGTGGGTTTGGACTGAGGGAGGAAACTAAGCTTTGACATTACGGATGGTGAGTATTGGTATCCGTCCGATTTTTCAAGTGCTTTGCTATGATTGACCATGCGACCACTTCTTCTTTAAGGTTGGTTGCCGTTCCCCGACTGTTGGCGCAGTGCGGGGATTTCGTTTTCCTTAAGTCTACTCAATACTTCCGACCTTGCATAAAACGCTGTAAACCTTTTTTTTGGAATTTTTAATATAAAGAGTTGGTGAAAGTGGAACAGGAAGTTGGTGAAAGTGGAACAGAAAGTTGGTGAAAGTGGAACAGGAAGTTGGTGAAAGTGGAACAGTTTTCCGCCCTCAGCCTTACTGCCGCAAGGGTTTTCAGCGCCGCAAAAGGTATACAAAAGGTTACAAAATATATTAATATCCCTTGTATTCCCTTCTTTTTCAAAAAACAAGTTTTTTCAAAAAGAAGCAAAAAATCAAAAAACAGAATAAAACCATTTTTGGATTCTACGTTCAGACAGGTCCGAACCTGCTTAAGGGTATCCTCAAAGCTTTTAAGAAAAAGTCATGTCAATATGAACGTTCAGACAGGGTGAACCCTGAGCAAAGATTATCCTCGATGCTGTTTTTTCGTTTCAACAACGTTGACGTTTAGACAGCTGAATGTTTTCGAGGGAAGAGAGAAAAAGAAAAGTTCCGGAAAAAGAAAAACAGAGAAGCCAGCACAGCCGGTGGATGCATGCTGAAAACCCCGAAGCCGATATAGGAAACCTCAGACGGAAGGTAGACTTGAAGACAGTGCATGACAAACGGAAATGAATTCGGAGCGGGACTGTGTTCGGAAACAAGAAAGACAAGAACGGCAACCAGCCGATAGGCCAGCAGAAGGCGTGGCAGAATCCGAACAATGAGACCGACCTGTTCGCCGACGAGAAGGAACGCAAGAACGAGATAGAACTCACCGCTTGGAAGAAGGCGTTGAAGAACACTCGGAAGTGGAAGGTTCTCATCGTCCTGTTCGTCTGCACCGGTCTGGTCGCGCCGATGATTTCCGTCCGTGCAATCAACACGTTGACCGACATGGGTTCCTACCTGACGGAGAAGTACAAGGAAATCAGCGGCGACAAGCCCGGCAAGCAGGTCGCGTTGCAATCCGTATACGGTTGGCTGGATGACGACAACGGCGCGTTCCAATACGGGTATGCGAACCTGTGGTGGAATGGTGCCACTGAAGTGGGCACTTCCACTTCGGACGGTTCCGATGGGGAGACCACCCAATATTGGAGCCACCAGATGTCCCTCACCGACAAGTCGGACGGAAGCACGAGGGACATCACCCAGCTTGTCGCCGTCACGGACGGAGTGGCTACTGCGGTGGGAACGCCGACCGTGCTGCCCAAGACCGTCACTTCGGCCAGCGGCACCGACACGTACCGTCCCGACGGGTACGTGCAGCTTGACCAGAACACGAGCCTGACGACCGTGGTCGGCGCGTGGGCAAAAGCGTACGTCGGCAAGGACCCCAACGCGTTGACCGTACTTGTCGGAGACCCGAACAGCGAGCACGTGTACCAGCCAGCAAGCTTGGGTTCGTATCTGAACTCGTCCATCGAATGGCTGGTGCAATGCACCAAGGACGGCAAGGTCGTTGACAAGAAGAACAAGTCCGACAATCCCGAATGGGCGGCGGCGAGCGTCAGCATTTCGTTCAAACCCTATGAGAGGAAGGTTGACGCGAGTGCCGCGAACAATCCAAGCGCGGACATCAAGTCGGTGGGCAACGTGGATACGAGCGTCACGGTTCTTATCCACAATCCGACCCGTGGCAGCGCGAAAATCGTTGACTGGGGCGCGGAGGGCAGTCTGACCACGTTGAAGGCGTTCAACAATGCCATCGACCGTTCTCTGATTGGCTCGTCCGGCAGTGACGACGAAGAGGATGCGGCGTCCGATTCCGGTTCGTCGGATTCCGCCAACGGTGTAGGCGACTCCGGTTCGTCCGACGGCCAGCCATCCGATAACGGCGACGGCCAAACCCAGAATTCAGATGATGGTTCCGTAACCGGAGACCCCAATGAGGGTCCGAACGACTAATCCGAAAGGAAGAAGAAAAATGGCAGGACGCAACAAGCCCAATGAGGGCGACAAGTTCGCCGAGTTCATCAACAGCAACGGTCCGCTGGTTGGCGCGATTATCGTGATAGCGTTCGTCGTGTGTTTTGTCATCAGCGTCATCCTGAACCTGTGATGCGGAACATGTTTTTGGAGGTCTTTTATGGCTAGGAAGAAGGGCGGGATGTCCGCCGGTTCGTTGATTGGCGGCATTTTGGTCGTGTTGACGGCCATGGTGCTCATCGTTAACTTGGGATTGTGGAAGCCCATGTCGCAGATTTTCGGGCTGCCGGAAATCAATGACTTGTCCCAGTTGATGCCGGGGGAGGATTCCAAGGTCAAACCTGATGTGAAACTGGGGTTGAAGGAGCCTTCCTCGAAACCGTCCGACTCCAATACGCGGACAAACACTCCAGAAGCCACGGAAACACCCTCAGAATCGACGCAGACGCCAAACGGGGACAATTCCTCAAGTCAGGAACAAACGGCCTCTACAAGCGTCCCTGAAGGCGCTTTAAGCCCCATCACCACGCAACAGGCGCTCGACAGGCTCTCCAACATCGAAACCGCCGTCCCCCACACCAAAGGCTACGACCGCAAAAAAGACTTCGGCACATGGCAGAACAGCAGCCAACTATGCGGCTACGGCACCACGAGAGACTACATCCTCAAACGCGACATGTCCGACGTGACCATGGACAAGAACTGCAAGGTACTCACCGGAACCCTGCAAGACCCGTACACCGGCAAGACCATCAGATTCCAACGCGACACCTACGAGACCGTCAACGGCAAGCAGAGGAAGACCGGCGGAGACAGCATGGCCGTCCAAATCGACCACGTGGTCGCTGTCAACGACGCTTGGGCCAGCGGCCTATGGAAGGATTCACGCAAAGGCGACCGCATCGTCTACGCGAACGACCCGGAAGTGCTCGTCGCGTCCGAAGGCGAGGCCAACAACGTCAAACAGCAGGGCGTGAACCTCGTGAGGGACGAGGCGTTGAACGGCTCCAAAACCAAATGGCAGGACGGCACTCCAAGCGTGTGGCTCCCATCCAACAAGACGTACCAATGCTCGTACATGGCGAAACGCGTGTATATCAAAGACAAGTACAAGCTGTCCATGAGCGGTTGGGAGAAGGCGGAGACAAAATCGTTCCTCGCGCAGTGCGTCGCAGACGGGAACTGATTTGCTTGGCAATTCTCCGGTGCCGGACATGAACTACCGTGACGGTTTCAGTCTCACGGTAGTTCACGCGGCTTCCTCGCCAAGAAAAAACTGTAAAGAAAATTTTTCCTGTTTTTTCCGGTTCCTCACCAGACGAATGTTCGAGGTCGTTTAAGGTGTTGATTGAGACCGGTTTTTTGGCCGTTTTCCGCCATCTTGGTTTCTTCCCCGGTCTCGGCTGGGACTCCTTAGCGGGAGTGCTTTTGCGGTTCCGTCGCCCGTGTGTGGATTTTGGGGCGGCGGAACCTTTTCTGTCTCTGTTGCCGGTTTTCCAAAACAGAAGATGATGTTATACTGGAAACGTTCACGCAAAAAAGGATAAGCCAAAACCAAGGAGACGAAAATGAGCAACTACTTCAACAGCATCGACTACCAAATCAACCTCATGCTCGACCGCGAACAAGACCTCCAAAACGAATACGACCGGCGACTGCGGGACGTGCGCGAAGGCGTCGGAGACTACGTGCTCCTCCCCGAAGGCGACCCATGGAACCTCGACGATTACGAGCAAGACCCCCAGCCGACCAACATCCTCGACACTTGCAGTCATGGATTCTATATTGCCGAAGGCGCGAAGACGGGAACCATGTACCACCTCAGCCCTGACCTCGGACTGTGGGAGGCGTGCGACGATTACGAGGATATCGAGCAGATGGTCGCGGACGGCAGACCGCTCACCCAGCCCATGGACAACTCCGAATCCAAGCTCGGCTGAGGAATATTTTTTCTGGAACCTTCCTTGTTTTAAAAAATACTGCGTTATACTGGAACCAGCCGCAAACAAGGAAGGTTTCTTCTTGACCATCGAAACAGGCAATACGGGCAGTCAACCCCAACAACGCTCCCGCCCACGCCGAGACCTCGACACCATAGGAGGATTCCTCGACTCCTGCAAGGACGAGACGCCAATCCTTCTCTACTTCGACACCGCCGAAGGCATCCAACGCGTACCTACGCTTCTGGGAGACCCGCCCACTGTGGGACAGCTTCGACTCAACAACTATCTGCGTCCGCTTCTCATACGCGAGCGCGAACGCTACCAGATAGCCGGAACCAGCGACACCGGTTGGGTTATCAGAATCAACAGCCGATTCGAGCCGGAAGAATATCTCAGAGAGTCGAAAGTCCTAGCCTCTTGAACAACCAGAACAATATGGCAGAAGGAAGCGTTCTGGCTTCCAACGGAAACCGTCAGGACGTGCTTAAGGCCATCTTCCGCAGGGGAGTGTTGCCGCAGTGCGTCGTATACGTTTTAGTTGTGTTCGTCGCGGGGTGGCTACTCGCGTATTCGAACACGCTCGCCGGAGTGTGGAGAATCGTGTTCCTCCTCCTGTCCTGCCTGAACGCCGTTACGGGAGTGCGTGGATTCGTCAAAGCGTGCAACAGTTGGACAACCCTCCGCGACTGCGCGTATCCGAACATCGACGCGAACGCGGCTGAAACATGGGATTTGGCCGTGTGGCTTGCCAACAGTCCGCAGTTCGGAGGAACCCCCATTCGTGCCATGCGGCAGCAGGAATTGCGGGACGCGTTGATTGAATACGGTCCATTGTTCCAATCGCACGCGCCGGAGGACGTCACCGTGCAGTTGAACCGGCTCGAACGGCTCATGCACGACGTTGACTGGACGGGACAATACGTGCATGCGTTCCTGCTCTTCCGTCAAATGAAAGACTCCCATTTGAAATACTGGCGGCAGTTGGACGAAGCCTACTGGCAGACCTTGCGAAAACTGGGCGACGGCATGCGTTTGGAGGATATGCGCGAGGACGTGCAGCTCTCCCCGCATCGCATGGTCATTTTGGATGGATTGCAGATTAACTGCGGGTCGCACGGCACCACCGGAAAATACACGGTTGGCTATGAGGATGGCGGAGTCCTGTGAACTATCAGATGCTACGGGACGGCAGAAGCGGACGAATATTCCTGTTCGTCAACGATTGTTGGATGCTTCGCGAGTGGTTGGCGGAGAACATCGGACTGGACGAGAACGGTTCCGTCCGACTCCGTAGGCTCGACCTGTTGGAAATGGAAGAATATTCCGCCAAGGTTATGGACAATCCCGAATCGTCCAGTGAGGAATACTGGCAAGCCAAAACCATGCATGAAGGCATCGTCAAAACGTTCAAGGAACTATCGCCCGTCGCGCGAATCGAATACTGGGACTGTCTGAACGACACTCCCGTCAACATCCTCTGAGCTTAGAAAAAACACAAAACCTCTGAAAGGAGCAGCATTGGACGAACAATCCTCCACCCAACGTTTCCGCGTCCTCTTGTCCGGTATCAGCGAGGGTGAGACCAGAATCCTGTATGGCGTCGAAAAAGGACGGTTGACCGCCGACGTCCTCAAAAGCAACATCGGCAGACGACTGCTGGATGCCGGACTCATCCGACGTAACGGACAATCAGCCCCATCCCTCACCAAGGATGGCATGCGCCTCGTGTCCACGCTCGCCCAAGGCGAGGGAGACCGTCCAATCCGACTATACGAGCGCAACAGCGAAACACTGCTCCGCCAAGCCGGACAGGGAACGGGCAACGCATACAAGGCCGGTTTCGAAAACGCCGCCGTCGAACTGCTGAACGACAAGCTGGTTCACCTCGACATCGCAACAGGCGCCCTGACGCTGCTCCCTGCGGGACGGGAACTATTGGAACGACTGGAGCATACGGCGTGAAGCCTTGGTTCCAAGACGACACGCTGACTCTCTATCTGGGAGACGCATCGTCCGTGCTTTCCGATTTGCCCGACGGAAGCGTCGATTGCATCGTCACCAGTCCGCCGTACTACGGGTTGCGCCAATACACGGATTCCGAACTGGAAATCGGACGCGAACCCACGCCCGGCGGATACGTGGAAGACCTCAGCAAAGTATTCCGCGAATGCAGACGAATCCTAGCCGATGACGGCACATTCTGGCTGAACTTGGGTGACACGTACTCCACGCCGAACCTGTGGGACGGCGGTGACGGGTCGGAGAACAGCATCGGATTGCATGGGCATGTGCAGAAGCCGAACGGTAGGAAAAACCCTGACCGTCCGGCGAAGAACCTGCTCGGTATCCCGTGGAGAGTGGCGTTCGCCTTGCAGGACGAGGGGTGGATACTGCGTTCGGATATTATTTGGGGGAAGACGAACCCCATGCCGGAAAGCGTTAAAGACCGTCCAAGCAAAAGCTACGAGCATATTTTCCTATTCTCCAAAACCGAAAAATACTATTACGACTACCAGTCCGTAAGACAACGGCAGTCGGAGAAAACCATCGAGGATTTAGCCCACCGGCATACGTTCGGCAACAAAAGCACATACGGCGGTGTCCGCGAGGATTTGGGGAGAGACCGTAGGGAGTACGTTTCCCCAGATGGCAGGAGGAATCTACGTGACGTGTGGATGCTGCCGACCCGCCCGTATGCGGGAGCGCATTTTGCGACTTTCCCGGTGGATATTCCCCTCACCTGCATTCAGGCCGGTTGCAAGCCGGGTGGCGTGACGCTCGACCCGTTCAACGGTTCCGGTACCACCGGTTTGGCGGCTGCGATGCTGGGGAGTAGGTATGTCGGCGTCGATTTAAACGAACAATATTTGGAATTGAGTCTGCGAGACCGTCTGAATCAGCCCGCGTTCGTATAGGAGATTGGAAAAAATGCTGTCGCTATTATCGCAGCAGAATGTGCTTATCGCTTTGGCTGTGGGAGCTATCATATTGGCGTTCATGTTCCTCATCCCCGCCGTCGAGGAACTGGTCGGCACGTATACTCCGTTGGGAGAATTCTGTGAACGACCGAACATGAGATGGGCGGTGGTCATCCTGACCGTCGTCGCGGTTCTCGCGGTGGTGTCCGTCTGACGGTTTCTTGGTTTGGGGTGGCTTTTTTGCCGCCCTTTTTGTTTTTGCGTTGGTGGTTTCCTAAGTCAGGAACTATAATGGGATTGTTCACACAAAAAATGAAAGTCACGGAGAGAAAATGTCTGGCGAAAAAACCACTCCCAAATCACCGGAATACAAGAAAACCATCGACACCACCGGCTTCGGACTCACCTGCGTCACGGAATATGGATTCGACAACGATGGACTGTTCCACCACGAATACGCCTACACTCACGGAAACAGGAAGGCCGTAATCCAAGTGACGGGAAGCCGGAAGCCCGCCGACTGGCACACCCGCCAAAGCGCCCACGCATCCTACTATGAGGACGGACGGCAGGTAGGGAAGACCCGCGCCTACAACATCTACGAAAACGCGCAAATCAAAGCCGTCCGATGGGTCATGGGCTACGGTTCCGACAGCAAGGCCGACGAAGCATGCCGTGCGATACGATTGGCGAAAAGCCGACGAAACCAGCGGACATGCCAGAGAATCCCCGAAGCGCTCCGCATGGAAGTGGACGGATTGGCCAACACTCTCGGGTTGAGGATTCACGGCAACGAGGACAACGAAACCGTCGAAACGTTCGTGGACGCCTATATCGCCGCAGCCGAAGACAATGGTCTTATCGAGCTGAGGGAACGCCAGCACGAGTACGAGACCTCAATCACCGCATGGCTGGACGGGGACGCCGGACGAAAGACGGAGGACGCTCCCGACTGGGAGAAGTTCAAGGCGACCGCCACGGCAATCGTCCCGCTCTATCAGGAGTGCAGACGCAAGGCTGCGGAAAGCGTCGGACTCGCCGAAAAAACTGGATTGAGGACAACCTTTCGGTTCGACCGCCAACGTGGGAGCATCTTCCAGAATCGACCTGTAGTCCTCCAACACTCCGACCGTCACGTTCAAATCGACGGCCACGAGGAACGCTTCGCCCTCGTACACTCGTTCGGACTGTATGTAGTCGAACGGATTGATGAGCAGCGTCGCGGTCTCCTTGCGCACATGCGTTTCGGCCTTGTCGTCGTATTGGCTCTGGCAACGGGCGTCCCCATGCGTCCAGTGGAGCAGTTCGTGGGCCAGCGTGCATCGTTTTTGCCGTTCGTTCAGCCGTGGGTCGATGATGATGATGTGCGTCAACTCGTCGTATACGCCGTTGATGTTTTCAGGCAGTTCCTCTTCGAATATGTGTGGTGCCGGTCGGGTGAGTTCCACGGCGCGTCGCATGCACTCGTAGCTCATACGCCTGTCGAGGGTGACGTTTCTGCCGTCCAATGGGGGATGGTTCAGCAATCGTCCTCGCTTTCCGCTTCCGCCTGTTTGTTCGGGTCGTGGTTCGCGGCCAAGGTGAGGTCTCCCGCGTTGATTCTGCGTAGTACGTCTTGTAGCTGTTGTTCCACGATAGAGGGTTTTGTCTGGTAGCCGTTTTGTCCGGCGATTAGCTCCTCTGGCTCCATGTCCCATGCGTGGGCGAGTGTTTCGATGTCGGCGGGGAGCCATTCGACGGTTTCGTTGTATCGTGTGGTGACGTAGCTGGGGCTTTTGCCGAGTTGCCGTGCGATGTCTCGTGCGGAGAGTCGTCGGATTCCGGCTTCCGCTAGGATGCGTTGGTTGATTCGGCGGTTGAACTCACTGGTCTGGTTTTTTCTTTTTCCCATATTTTTATGATAGCTGGTTTTTAGCGCGAAACGCTTTGTTTTAGATTTGACTGTGTATTTTTATATGCTATTGTCTGTAAATACAAACACATGTTTAGTATGACGAACGAGAGAAGGATGCAAACCGGATGGCATGGAGAACAAGCCCCGGCCGACCGCGATAGGCGAGCGCCGCGAAGCGATGCATGTCACCGCATGGGATTGGGACACGCTCCCGATTTTGTGAGCGTGTCCAGTATGACTAAAATAAAAACGTCCACACACAACAACGAAACCACTACACAGGCCAGACCAAAAGGAAAAATTTGAGAAAGACCATCGACCAGAAAACCCTCTTAGACAGACGCTTCACCAGTCTGAGCGTCCTAGGACAGCACCTCTGGATGACGCTCCAAATACACCCGAAGACCAATGCCCTCGGCGTCTGCGACTGGACGTTCCGGAAAATCTCCGCATACTCTCGTGGCGGCACTCCTGAAATGCTTGAGCGAGCAGGTCGGGAGCTTGAGGGCGAAGGGCTTCTCGTCATAGACGAAGACAACGAAGAAGCCCTCCTGACCAACCATATAGACCTCACCGCCGATTCCGGAATCGTCGAATCCGCTTATCTTGGAACAGCCAGCCCCCGACTGCGTGAAATCCTCGTCAGGGAACTGGACGACCTGCGCCGTCAAGGGAAACGGTTCCCGTTCGCATGGGACGAAATCTCGGGCATTCTCGCCGAATCGGATGACGGAATCCCCGGCGGTCCCGCCGTTCCGGACAAGGAAGCAGACTACGGGTCTGCCGACATGCAGGACAGCTCCGGCGTCTACGTTCCCGTTCCCACGGTCGAACCGGAGACCGTTCCGGCAGTGCGGCCTGAAACCTGTACTGCAAAGACGGTCGAAGAGCCGGACGAAAACCCGACATCCTCCAAAACCGCCGAACCGGAGGAGCAGTCAGGCAAGAAGCGTCGTGGCCGCCCACGCAAGCATCCCCTCCCGCCCGAAGGGGAGGACAAGCCGAAGCGTCGTCGTGGCCGTCCACGCAAGTACAGGCCGGAACCCGTCGAACTGGCGGACGGAACCATGGAACCGTCTTTCGGCGAACCCATGACCATGGAACAGGTGGCGCTCATGCCCCAATACGATTCCACCGCCCCAATCGACATCGACGACGACGACGGACCCATGTATGTGCAATGGGATGAAATCCCGCAACAGCTGTGGTTCTGGCATCCGCTCCCGGAAGACTGGACTCCGACCGCCGAAGCCGCGCAACTGTACAAGGATTTGGGTGGTGGAAGCAAGATGACCATCGAGGGGGCGGCAGACATGTTCCGTCGCCTGTACGACAGAAGCCTCTACACGGAGCGTGGCAACGGGTTCAAAGCCGCGCCGCTCCCCCCGGACAGGCTTTTCGTCCAACAGCTGCTCCACTGGCGTCGGGACAAGGACGAGGAAAACGCCCGCAAGTCCAAGGAGGAGGCCGACCTGAAAGCCGTCCAAACCGAAGAGGACGAGCCTATGGTCGAAGCCGACCCCGTATGGGGACAGTCCGACGAATACGACACCATCGACGTGGAACCCGAAGACGAACAACCGGAGGAGGCAACCCCTCCGACTCCGGAGGAGGAAGCTCCGAAAGTCCGCCGCTACAAGCGAATGGTGCCAAAAGACTGGAAGCCCAACCAGAAGCACATCGACCGAGCCGAGAAGCTGAACATCGACATAGACACGGAAGCGGAGAAGTTCTACAACTACAGCCATTCCAACGGCAAGAAATACTTGGACTTCGACCGCGCGTTCGACAACTGGCTCCTCAACGCAGACAAGTTCAACAGGAACAGGCAGAACACCGTACGCAAGACCCGTAGCGAGGAAGGATACGAACACAACATGAGCATGCTGGAAGAAGCACTCGCGCAAGCCGGATGGGACGCATGATGCCCCCACAGCAGCCGATTCAGAAAACATCGTCCCCCACTCCCGCTTCGAACGGGAAGCAACATCAACCCCGAGCCTACGAGCGTCCATGCGCCATAGCCCTGCTGACCCAAATCAACAGTCACTACGGAAACAAGCCTTTGGACGAAACGCAGGTGGACAATTTCATCAACGAAATCGACCATACGGTCAAAGCCGACGAAGCCCGCCAAGCCATCATCGAGTTCTTCAAAACCCACTCGTCCAGAGACGCTTGGATAGTCCCATACGACATCAACCAGATGGTCAGAAGACAACGGCTCAGCCAAGTGCCGTCGCCAGCCGAAATCAGCCGAATGCTGGACGGGTACGGCATCACCGACGCGAACACCGCATGGGGATTCCGACGCGGGCTGACCTACGCCATCTCAAAAGGCGCTTCGCTGGAACGCGCGATTGAGTATGCGAGGAAACATTGCGATGACGTGAAAACCATCTCCAACACCCCCGACCAGTATCCGCAGCTCACCGCCGACGAAAACATCGGAAACAAGGATGGCGTCACATCGTTTTCCGCACTGTTGAAAGACTTTCGTGATTGGAAGACTGCCGTATTACCACCTCCTTCTCTACCGAAAACAACACCACAATCCACAACACCGACAAGAAAAAGGAAACCAGACAATGGCTGACGTGACCACCAAACTCATCCACGACACCTTCATTCAGAACCGTCCCGACCACGTCGGACGAGAGGAAGCCGAAGAACTGTTCAACCACTGGCTCGAACTCCACGGCTTCCAGCCGGAGGAACAGCCCGCCGCCCCAACCGGATTCGAATACGAGACCATCCCCGCCGAAGAGGATTCCACACCGTCTCCCGACGACTTGGACGCCATCGCACTCGCATCCGACAACGCGGTCAACTCCGCCGCCATGCTCTCCGACGTATTGGAATCCATGCCGGACGGCAGCAAGGAGGCGTTGACCTGCGCGTTGAACGACTTCGACTGCGCCGCCGAACACCTGCAAAGGCTGCTCGACGGATACGATTACAAGCCTTTGGACGAACGGGAGGAACGGTGAAGTAGAAAAACACAGACACGACAGTCCACACACAAAAAGAAACCAAAAGGAAAACATTGGAAACCAAAACCCAAAGGAAAATCCCATTCATCGCGGCAGTGACCGCATTGACCATGCTCGTCTCCGCAAACGTGGCATTGGCCGCAGAGGTCGGCAACCCAATCATCGTGGACAAGACCAACATGTTCACGGCTGATGAAACCGTTGACCTGTTGGGCGGCGACTTGGGTGAGGCGGCGAACTTCGGTCTCGTCGGCTTCGACTCCATCCATCTCAACGCGCACACAAACAGCAACATCGCCACCGAACACGCCTACATCGGAGCGGCCTTCGGCAATCACGCCAACGGCGTGGACGAGCCGGAAGTCAGCTACATGGACAAGGTTGACGGCAACATCAACGTCAGTCTGCCCGCCGACTCCAAAATCGTGTTCGGACAGTCCAACACCATCGGACAGACCGACAACGGCAACAGTTGGACGGTGAACGGCAACAAGCTGGAAATGCAGACCGGTGGAAGCCTACCGAAGTCGGAACGAGTGCTCAAGGACTCCAAGACCGTCAGATACCTTGACTTGAAGGCCATGGAAAAGAGCATGACCAGCCTGTCAGCCAAGTGGTCGAAAACTCCGGAAGTCAACGCGACCCATGATTTCTCCGACATGAACAAGCGTCACATCGACGCCAACGGTGATGTCGCCCATATCAACATTGGCGCGAAGGAACTGCAAGGCAATCGGGTCACCGCCACCTTGGGGGAGAAAACCCGTCTTATCGTGAACGTGGACGCCGAAGGCGCGGACAACATCACCCTGCCGCAATTGGACGTGGACGGCATCAACCACGCCGAATACGCGGACTGGACAGACAAGTGCGTCATCTACAATCTGACCGACTCCAAAGCGAAGGACGGACAATACCACGGCAACGTCGGCACGGCGGGAGCCACCTCCTCCGTCATCCTCGCGCCCGAAGCGAATGTGGACGCATCCCAGAACGTCGAAGGACAGATTATCGCCCAGAACGTGACCATCGGCGGCGAATTCCACCGCAACAGCGTGAACGTCCCCGCCACCCGCCATGTGGAGGTGAAATTGGACGGTCAGGACAAGACCGAAACCACTCCGTTCGTCATGCCCCGTCCAGCCAAGGCACACTACCGTTTCACCGTCTGGACCACCAACCCGGACGGAACCGGCGACTCCTACAAGCCGGGCGAGACCGTGACTTCGATTCCGGAGAACACTACCCTGTATCCGCAATGGGAGGCGAAGCATGTGCTCCGCTATGACATGAACGGTGGCGACGGCCAGTATGAGGATTCCGACTTGCCAGCCGACGTGTCCGACACGGTGCCGACCCGTGACGGTTATGAGTTTGACGGTTGGATGATTGATGGCGTCAAGGTCGATTCCGATAACACTGTTGAGGACAATGGTTCCGATGTGACCGTGGTCGCACAGTGGACTCCGGTTAAGCAGGATGTGACGCCAACTAAACCGGACGCCCCATCCAAGGATGACGACAACAAGACCGACAATGGCGGGAATGGTTCCGACACTCCGAAGGATGACAATACCGACGTGCCGAACAAGCCGGACGCTCCAAAAGACAATACCGACACGCCGTCCAAGGATGACGGCAAATCCAATAATGATACGGGCGCTCCCTCCAACGGCAAGAACGACGTGAACACTCCGAACGAGGACAAGAAGTCCGCCGACGCCGGTGACAACAAGACCGTGGACGTCAAGAAGAACGTTCAGCCCGCCCAACAGAACGAGCATGGTCTGGCCTCCACCGGAACCGCCGTCACCATCGCCCTCGCCGCACTGGTGATTCTGGTCGCGGCTGGTGCGACACTGCTTGTCGCCAAGCGTCGTCATGAGAATGAAAACTAGCCGGTAGATTTGTCGGCTGTGAATCCGACAAATCGTCAGGTGATTGGGGCTGCTGCCTGTTACTGAACTGTTTTGTTTTCTTAAGTAATCCTATGTTATAATAAATCTCATGTTAGTAAAGGAATGGGCCAGACTAGAAGGATTGCATCCGCAGACCGTGTGGAAGTGGTGCCGTCAGGGCACCATGCCCGTTCCTGTGGAGCAGACGCCGACCGGCATGTGGCTCATCCACGACCCGAAATACGAGACCGCATCGCAGCCGAATCCCGCGGATTCTCGCACCGTCTGCTATGCGCGAGTGTCCAGCGACGGCCAAAAGAACGACCTGCAACGTCAAGCCGACCGGTTGAAGGCGTTCGCTCTTAGCATGGGCGTCGAGAAGCCCGAGGTGGTCACGGAGACGGGTTCCGGCATGAACGACAGGCGGCGCAAGCTCAACCGGCTGTTGGCCGACCCGACCGTCGGCACGCTGATCGTGGAGCATCGCGACCGGCTCGCCCGCATGAACATGGGACTCGTGGAGAGCGCGTTGAAGGCGCAGGGACGCCGAATCATCGTGGTGGATGACACGGAGCTGGATGACGATTTGGTGCGTGACATGACCGAGGTGCTGACCTCGTTTTGCGCGAGACTGTACGGACGTCGCGCAGCCAAGCACCGTGCGGAGAAGGCGTTGGAGGCGATGTGCGATGAGCGCGTATGAGGCCGTTAGGATTCGGCTCGACCCAACCCCACGGCAGACACGGCTGTTGGAGTCCCATGCGGGTGGTGCGCGTTTCGCGTACAATCTGATGCTCGCGCACGTCCAGCGCCAAATCTCCTTGGGTGAGAAACCGGACTGGACGTTGTACGCGATGCGCCGCTGGTGGAACGAGTGGAAGGACGAAATCGCCCCGTGGTGGCGAGAGAACAGCAAGGAGGCGTACAGCAGCGCGTTTGAATGGCTGTCCCAAGCGTTGAGGAACTGGTCGGACAGCAGGAAGGGCAGACGCGCGGGCCGTAGGGTGGGCTGGCCGAAATACAAGTCGAAACGCTCCAGTGTCCCGCGTTTCGCATACACGACCGGCAGCTTCGGCCTTATCGAAGACGACCCGAAGGCGTTGAAACTGCCACGCATCGGACGCGTACACTGCATGGAGAACGCCACCGAACGCGTCCACGGCAGACGAATCGTGCGCATGACCGTCAGCCGACATGCGGGCTTCTGGTATGCAGTCCTCACCGTCGAACGTCCCACCGAAAGCGTTCCAGCGAAAAACAGAAAACAGAAGAACCGTAATCGTCAGGTCGGCGTGGATTTGGGCGTCAAGACCCTTGCCACCCTATCGGATGGCACCATGTTCCCCAATCCACGCAACTACGTCCGCACGCAGCGGAAACTCCGCCACGCCCAACAGTCGTTGAGCCGCCGCGATAGGGGCATGAACCATGGATGCGGGTCGAAACGGTATAATAGGGCGTTGGAGCGCGTGCGCCGAATCCACGCTCGCATAGCCGCCCAACGAGCCGACAACATCAGCAAGCTCACCACGTGGCTTGCCGACAATTATTCCGACATCAGCATCGAAGACCTTAACGTGCAAGGCATGAGCCATAACAGGAGGCTCGCCAAACACATACTGGACGCGGACTTCCACGAGTTCCGCCGTCAACTGACCTACAAGACCGCACGCACCGGCACGAGGCTCCATGTCATCGACCGGTGGTATCCAAGCTCGAAGACCTGCTCGAACTGCGGGACGGTGAAAGCCAAGCTGTCCCTGTCCGGACGCGTCTACCATTGCGGCAAGTGCGGACTTGTCATCGACCGCGACCTGAACGCGGCCATCAACATCCAAGTCGCCGGGAGTGCCCCGGAGACGTTAAACGCGCGTGGAGGAAGCGGAAGACGGGCCAACGCATCGCGTCGGGCAACGCGGCATCCGGCGAAACGCGAACCAAGCGGCGGCGAGAGTCGCGTGAGGCTTGGAGCTGGCCTTGGCAACGAGGCCATGCAGATGACTTCGCTCTAGCGACAAGCTAAAACAAAGTCATCTACAACGGTACTTCGACTGCAACGAGGTGCCCCAATTTTCTTTTCGGCCTTTTAGCTAAACTGGAATCAAGTACAAAGAAATACAGAAAAAAAACGATGGCATATCGTAACCCTTGGCGTGAAGCCTGTGAAAACGCGAAACAGCTACTCCGATTAGGCTTGACGCCGGAGGAAGTGGTGGAGCGTACCAGACTGCCGAAAAGCACCATCGACAGGATAGCCCCGCCTATCTTGCGTGAGAACGCCCAACGCAAGGCAGTCGAAGAAGCCGAACGAGCCGTGGAACGCGAACACAGGAAAGTGCTCAAAGAAAAATATCCGTGCCCCATGTGCGGCAAGGGATACGGTATTGCGGACGGTGGTGTCACGACCGCGTTCCTGAACGGTGCCGTTCAGCCCGTGGACTCCACTGACGTTCCGGAATCGTCCCCGTTCTTCCGCCCATATTGGGCGCACTGCTCCAACAAGCATTGCATCGCCCAGCTCATGTTCCCCCGAGACTCAGAGGAGGACGCATTGGACGCCTTCGTATTGGGAGAGTGGGTGCGGCCACACCCGTTCCACAGCTTGAAGGACGGAACGGAGTGGACATGGTCACAGGCCGGACTACGCAACGAAGTCATCCACTTGTTGGCGGACCACACCACGGAACAGGTCGAACAGCTTGGATTCAACCCGCCCGCCGTCGAAAGACTGGCGAACCAGCTCGCGTTGCGTCGTATGGAACTGAATCCCGATGAGGCGTTCGACACGACGCTCATGTGCCCCAAATGCGGTGGTCGAGGCCAATTCCGCAAGGCCGTCAATCCGGTCACGCACAGGAAGACCAGCTGGGAATGCTGGTGGCGGGTCGGATGCCCAAGATGTGGGGCGAGAACCGTCAACTCGTTCCCGACCCAAGAACAGGCGCAATCCGCGTTCGAGGAGAACGACCTGTTACGGAAGCCAGAAACGGGAAAGGCTAAAAAATAATGGGACTATTCCAATTCCTTTCTAGACGGAAGCCTGAAAGCGAACCGTCCAAAGTCAGTCCGCCTTCAATCGCACAGGACAAGCTCAAAGCAGTCGTGTACGGTCTCGCCATAGGCGACGCCTTGGGCGTGCCCTACGAATTCCGTCAAAGAGGCACGTTCACCTGTACAGGAATGGTCGGGCATGGCACGCATAACCAGCCAGCCGGAACTTGGAGCGACGACACCGCGTTAAGCCTAGCCACCTTGGACTCACTCAACAAATGCGATGGCAAAGTAGACGTGACAGACCTGATGATACGTTACAAAATGTGGCTGGAATACGGAATGTACATGCCGGACGGCAACACATACGATTCCGGCATCACCGTCGCCACGGCTATCAGGTCGGGGCATGGTTGCGACGGTTTGGATGATAACGGCAACGGTTCGCTTATGCGGATGGCCCCATGCGCCTTCTATCATCTGTCCGACGATGGAATCAGACAGGTCAGCGCCGTAACTCACGCGCATGAAATCAGCTTGACGGCGTGCGTGCAGTACGTGCGAATCCTCGAAGGATTGGTGAACCATGTCCCTCCGCATAAGGCGATAACCGATTCGGGATTCCCGTTCGACCCGACGATTCCAATAACAGAAGTGGAATCAGACGGTTTCGTGCTCCACACTCTGAACGCGGCACTCTGGTGTCTGTCCAACACTGACAATTATCGGGACTGCGTGCTCACAGCAGTCAATCTCGGAGAAGACACGGACACCACGGCCAGTGTGGCTGGAGCCTTGGCCGGAGCCGTCTACGGTTTTGAGTCCATTCCTCACGAATGGGTCGGAAAACTACGGGGACGTGAGCTTATCGACATGTACGTTTCGGAAGCGACACGAAAATACTGACCCCTTTCGGAGTATGTTTTTATTTAAAAAGAAACACACTCCTGAAAGGAAAACCAATATTGAAATATCTACTGCTGATACTCATGCCATCATCCATCCTGCAATGGCTGCTCTTAATCGCATGCGTTGCGGGAGGATGGTTTCTGTTCTCCACCCGATTTGAAACCTCGAAGAAATCCGTCAAAACGGTCAACATATGGGGGGCTGTATTCGGTGTCGCGCTATTCTACGGATTGAAGAACGGTCTCGGAGGATTGGGTGACATGTTTATGTCGCTCAGCGGAACATACGTGGACGGGTACCCGCATCCGCAAGTCCCGCTAATCAACGCGTTCGTCGCCATTCCACGCATCTTCGTCAGCATCCTTTGCCTAAGTTTCGTATATGGACTCTACCAGCCAGTATCCAAAAAAGAGTACGAGGATTATGAAAAACAACGGCAGCAGGACGAAGCCAAGGAAGCCGAACAGTCTCTCAACCAGACAATCGACCAGATAGGTTCGGTTTTCAACCTCATCAAAGCGGAACCCGGACAGCCGAACTATCACGGGTACAGGCTTGTGAACGAGGACAACGGCGGACAGCCGAACGCATTGTGGAACACCATGACCCCAACCAACATCCAACAGGCAAGAAACCAATTCCGCCTATACGGCAACCCGGGTGGCGGACTGTCACAATCAGACTTCTCCACGAACGAGATTCAGTCGGGACAGAAAGGCGAACAGATTCTCGCCAACATGATTACCGGCAACTGTCCCAACGTGGTTTCCTTCTGGTCGTTGCACGGGTTGGACAAACAACGCCGGTTCACCAATGCGGACATCGACTGCGTGATTGCCGGACAGGACATGCAAGGAAAAACGCACTTGTGGTTCGTGGACGCGAAGAACTACAAAGGCAATGCGGATACGGCTTACCGTAATCTTACGTCGGACCAACTGTTGCGAATCAGCATCGGACAGCACGCGTTCGAAACCGGCGTGGATGGTCGTCCGGATTTGAAACTTTCCTCTAATATGAGCTGGCAGAGGGATATGTGGGCTTCCATGTTCTCTGGCAAGCCTGTTGAAGTGGAGTGGCTTGTCTGTATGGTGCCAACCTCCGATAAGGGCGTGCCGGATGTGAGTGGCGTCATGTGGCCGGGGAATATTCCTTGCGTGACGCCGGAGGAGCTGGTTCGACGTGTGAACGCTGTTGGCTTGGATTCGGTGCAGAACATTCCGTTGGATTGGTTGGACATGTTTAAGAGGCAGCTTAAGAAGTAGAGGCGTGGCGCGGGTTTGTTCCCGCGCCTTTTGTTTTTGTGTGGGCGTGTCTCCACCACTAATTGATACACTGGGATTGTTCACACAAAAGGAGATTAGGAATGCCAAGCCAAGCAACAATCCTTGTCCAACGCGGCCTCGTCAAAGCCGAAACAGCCACACAAAAAGGCTGGCAGACCATCGACAGTCTTCGAGACAAAAGATTCAGCCTCCCACTCGAATGGGAGCGAATCCAACAAATTCTCACCAATCATCCGAGCATCCGCCCATATCTATACCTCTCAACAGGATTAGACGGACTCGTACTGCTCGACACAGACACGGGAGAAACCGCAAGCGCCCAACCCCTCATATTCGAAATCCTCTCAAACGAGGACGACGCCATGTTTCACATGGTCGAACAATACGTTTGCAGATGGGATGAAACCACACCCACGAAAACCCTCATACGGCAAGGCAGAATAGACGAAGCCAAACAGCAGATAGAACATGCCGTGATGTTAGCGCCGACAGCCCTGATGGAACTCGTCTACCAGCTCGTCCCATGGAGGGAACTGGCAGACGGGCAGTACCAGCGCTTGACGGCGTTGAATGTTAGAAAGAACGAGGAGTATTCCACGCGCCAATTCGACAGGCATCTGGTCAGACTGCTCCGGCAGACCAAGCCTTGCGTTGGGGGAGAAGGGTCGTTGGAGAGGACGTTCGACAAGCCTATAACAGTGTATAGGGGTGAAATCGACAAGAGTGTGCATTTTGGTTTGAGCTGGACGACCAGCCTGAACGTGGCCCAAGGGTTCGCGGAACGATTCGGCAAGGAAGGAACCGTATATTCAACCATCCTCAAACCCGAAGAAATATTGGCAGCCTACGCCGACGATGGTGAACGGGAGGTTCTTGCCAAGGTTGACGCAAGCCGCGTGGAAGTGGTTTAGGGGTGGCGTGTCACATGTTTTCACATGGTATACTGGAATTGTTCACATAAAGACGTTCTTAAAGGAGACTAAAAATGACTATCACCACATATTCCCATGGGAATCTCCCCCTATGGTAATAGAACCATCTTGGTTGATGTTGTCCTTGGTGATAGGAGCGGTACCGCCTCCGGCGCTGTCGAAGTCTTTTCGGTAGTCGTATCCGTTGCATCCATATTGTGTGCAGTTGTTGGAGTTCTGGGGTTGGGTGTATTGGCTTGAACCGCCGGAATAGGAGCCTCCGCCATTATTGGAGTAGGAGCCGCCCGAATTCGAATAGCCGGAGTTGGAATAGGTTTCGGACGAAGCCCCATTGGATTGGGCTTGCACCTGCGCCTGTTCCTGAGCTTGCTTCTGCGCGTCGGCCTGAGCCTTGGCGTTCTTGGAATCGTTCACGGCTTTTACGGCCTTGGAGAGCGTGTCATTGGAGGCGGTCAATGATTTCACGTCAGCCTTCTTGTCGCCACTGGTCTTCTTGGCGTTGTCGAGGGCGGTTTTCAGGCTTTCACGGGTCTTGTTGTCCTGCACTTTGCCTTCGGAATCCTTGTACAGGTTTTCCGCGTCGGTAATGGTCTTGTCGAGAGCATTCTTCGCGTCCTTGACCTGCTTGGCGGTCTTGGACGCCTCCACCTTGCCCATGGCCTTGCCGATGGCGTTGATGGAATCGTTGGTTTCGGTCATGTCATTGGAGACGATGGTTTTGGCTTTGGATACGCTCCACAGGTTCCACTTGGCGGCATGCGATGATGTGGGAACGCCCTTCCGGGATTCCCCAACCTTAAGGCTCTTGTTCAGGGAATCCAACACGGTCTTGTCAAGCACGTCCGTCTCCTTCGTAGCCTTGACAAGGGATTCCGCTTCCGCAATCTTCTTCACAAGCTTCGAATCAGACTCCTTGGCCGACTCAACCCGAGACTCATAGGAACCATACGCACTGCTCGACGCATACGCGTAGCCACCAACACCAGCGAGGACAATGATTGCTGCGATGGTGCTGGCAATGATGATTGTCTTTTTGCTTGGCTTTTTCTTCTTGTTCTCGTTTGCCTCATCCAAGTCAAGTGGGGAGATGGTTTGTGTCTCCTCAAGGTCTTCGTTCTTTTCCATTGTGTCGGCTGCTCCTTTAGTTTTCTGTGTTCGATTCTCTCATGCGGGGTAGGCGAACGCTACTCTTTGATGTGGACAAACCCACTATAGCATAAGGTTGGGTATGTCGCAAAATTTAATATCACACAAGGCGGTCGATGCAAGAAAAATACGAAAATTCAGCAATACCAACGCCTACGACGCTGATAGACGACAGGCTCGTCCCAATCCTCATCCATTCCGCCGCCGTTGTATGTGACTACGGCGGCACGCAGCGCGTCTCGAATCTCCGTCTCGCTCCCGTAATCCGTATACCAGTCGTCCTCAATCCAACGCCAATCACACCATCGACGTGCGGGAACATGCGGATTCCTTTTTCTCGAATACGCGTAGCCTTTCAAGTCGATTTCCTCGAAGGAATATCCCCAACCGCAAGTGCGGGTGTGGGAGAAACCGCATGAGCGAGCGTCCTCCTCGATGACGGAATACGGCTTGTCTTTGAATGTCCTCGACAACGGCGTCTCCTTCCGATAGGTTACAGTTTAATGATAGTGGGACTGTCCACAAATTCAAGAACAGCTTCAAAAGCGCCTTCTCATTGTAAGAAAATTCCTTGTTTCAAAAGGTTGACTGTGACAAGTCTGATATATATGAAAGATGATGATGACAAACCTCTAGAGGAGTATCTATGGTTAATCCATTGAGTAAGACTCTCCGGAAAGACAAGCCACCCATTCTGAAACGGGTAGGCAGGGCGGCTGCGGCTCTTGCGACGGCTACCGCCACATTGCTTTCGGGAGTGTTGACTACCGGGACAGCTTTTGCTACTACGAATCTGGGACTGCCGGGCTACCTCACCAACGCCAGTTTCAGTGTGACATTCAGTAACGGTATTTCCCTTCATGGCGAGCAGGTCATCGGACCTATCGCCATGAAGGATGGCAGCTATGCCTACTGTCGAGAAGCCAGCGTCGTGACCGACCTGAATCCGAATAATGGAACTTGGTCAGAGACGTCGGACCCGACGGCGCAGAAACTCGCCTACATTGCCGACAAATATAGGAACGACGGTAGCGATTTGACCCAAGCTGCCATCACCTATCTGGTTCACATGCACTTCGATAACAGTGGTGGCCCGGAGTATATGGCCGCCGCCGGTAGGGCAGGTCTTAAGAACGGCAATTGGAATGATGTGGTCAACACCGCCAACAGGATGTGGAACGAGGCCGCCGTTCCGGCAGGAGCCAACGCTTCGGTAGCCTACACCCAAGGCAAGCGCAGAGGAACAGTGAACCCGGGCATCGTCGATTCCTCCGGACATTACATCGGCGGCGTCCAATACACGCTTCACCTGAACGGTCCGGCGAAGTTCGACCAGAACAATTCGAACACCCTTTCCGGCGTCACGAACGGAGGCGAACAGCATATTCCTTGGACCGCCACAGGAAACGGCAACGTCACATACACCGTGTCATACCCGAAATACAAGGCGCTGCTGCTCAACTCCCCATCACAGGATTTGTTCCGAAAAGCTGACCCTGAAAACGCTACTTCCAGCGTGTCATTCAAGGTTGAAAGGGACTTCCAGCCGACCGTCACCACCAGTGTCAGCAAGAAACAGTTGACCCGTGGCTCACCGGTTCAGGACAATGTGACCTCCGGCGTCGCAACCTCCGACGACGAGTGGGCGGACGGCGTGCCCGTCAAATTCAAAGGCTACTATTTCGTAGGCGACTCCAAACATATCCTCCAAATCATCAAGAAGAACAATGGCGAGAATCCGACCGACTATCTGAAACGTCTGCGTGAAACCGACGGCATCCGACAGGTAGCCGCCGCCACCACCAGCTTCACCAATAGCGGCCAGACCAACAAGGTCACGGCGAAAGCCGCGACCGGAGCCATCGACTACGACACCGTGAACGGTTTGGACGACTATCAGGTGTCCGACGAGGACGCAGGACTGTTCGGAACATGGGTTTGGGTCGAAGTCAAAGCCGACCAGTCCCAGCAGGACTACATCAAAGGCGATTACATCGACGAGTTCGGCAAGGCTCAGGAAACATCCGTGAGTGTTCTGCCGCCGAACCACGACTCCACCGTGTTGGAGCAGGAGTCCGGCATGAACAAGGACATCCTCGACGAAATCAACATCAGCCGACTGCCGTCCGACTACAGCAAGTTCACCGGCAACACGGACTACGGTTTCAACGCCGACGCGAAAGCCAAGATTCGTGTCTGGTGGACCGGTTCCGGCACCGGCAACAAGAACGAGGACGAGAAATACGTTCCGTCCACCGAGGAGGAGCCGACTCCGGACGCCAATCATAAGCTGATTGGCGAATGGGAGGTTCCGGCCATGAACGGCAAGTACAAGGTCGGCGGCGGCAAAATCATCCTCTATCCGAGCGACGGCAGCGACGCGAAGACCGTAGCTGACAACGTGAACATCAAAGCGACCACCAAAGCCGAATGCGGCTACTACGTGTTCATCTACGACTTCCCCGGCTCTGACCGCGCCCAAGGGTTTAAAAGCGCGTACAACAATCCGTGGGAACGTTCCTTCATCAGTCAGGAAGCCCAGACTGTCACACTGACCACCAATGTGAACAAGATCACCGTCACCCAAGGCGAGAAGTTCTACGACGTAGCCACCATCGCGGGTTCCGTCCCGCGCGGCTCCTACGTCACGTTCACCGCATATGACGCTGTGACCGGAAATCCGGACGTGTCCACCAACAAACTGTTGGACAACAATCGTGTGAACGTCACCGACGAGCAGGCCGACCATTCCGACACCACACAGTTCGAAGTGAAGTCTCCTGAAATCAGCACCAGCAAGATTGGCAAGGTCTATTGGGTCGCCAAACTCTACAATGACGAAGGCGACGCCCTCGCTGGCCACGCCATCGGATTGGAGAACGAGACCGTCGAAGTGGTAGGACCATCCCTCACCACCAAGACCAGCACCCAGCAGACCTACGTCGGACGTCCGTTCCATGACACCGCCGTCATCAACAACAAGATTGACGCCGGAGCCTACCTGACGTTCACCGCCTACGATGCGGTTTCCGGCAAGCCGGACACGAATGCCACGAAACTGCTCGACAACAAGCGCGTGGACATTCCCGCCGACAAAATCGCCTCCTCCGGCGCAGGTAAGAGCATTACCGTCGATTCCCCGGACGTGACCGCCACCAAGTCCGGTATCGTCTACTGGAAGGCGACGCTCTACAACAGGGGCGGCATGGAACTCGCGACCCACGAGCTTGGCGCGACCGGTGAAAGCGTTCTCATCAAGAACCCGTCCCTCACCACCAAGGTCAGCAAGGAACAGGTCTCCATCAACGAGGAGTTCGCCGACACCGCCACCATCAACGGTGAATTGTCTTCCGGCGATTACGTCACCTTCGACGCTTACGCCCCAGTCTCCGACGCTCCGAACGCCCAAGGTGCGAAACTGCTCGATTCCGAGCGTGTGAACATTCCGGCAAAGGATGTTTCGGCAAGCCAGAACGGTCAGGCCATCACCGTGACCAGTCCGAAGACCCACGCCACCGAAGGCGGAAACGTGTATTGGAAGGCGACCCTGCACCGTGCCAACGGTGCCGTGCTCGCCACCCACGATTTGGGTGTGGCCGGTGAGACCGTTCAGGTCAAATATCCGACCATCACCACGCACGTGTCCTCCACGAGCGTCGGTGTCGGCGAGGACTTCTCCGACACCGCCGAAATCAAGGGCGTCGTCCACGCGGGTGACTTCGTGGTGTTCCGCGCCTATGACGCGGTGGGCGAGAAGCCGGACACGAACGCCAGCCTCCTGCTGAAAGACCAGAAGGTCAACATCACCGCAGCTCAGGCCGAAGCTTCAGCCCAGAACAAGACCGTGACCGTCAAATCCAAGACCGTCAACACCATGAACGGTGGAAACGTGTATTGGAAGGCGACCCTGTACGACAGGCAGGGACGCCAGCTCGCGACCCACGACCTTGGACTGCCGGAGGAAACCGTCACGGTTCGTCCTCCGACCATCACCACCCAAGTGACCAAGACCAAGGTCAAGCCGAGCGAGGAGTTCTCCGACAAGGCGACCGTCCACGGCAAGGTGCTCAAAGGCTCCTACGTCACGTTCACGGCCTACGACGCCGTGTCCGGCGACCCGGACACGAACGCTCCGAAGCTGTTGGACAACGTTCGCGTGAACATCAAGGACGCCGACGCGGAAGCGTCCGCAACCAAGAGCTTCACCGTCACCAGCCCCGTCACGCACACCGACAAGTCCGGTTCCGTGTACTGGGTGGCGGCACTGTGGTCTCCGCAGGGCAAGCAGCTCGCCACCCACGAGTTGGGTCTGCCGTCCGAAACCGTTCAGGTGAACCCGGGTGGCATCGTCACGTCCAACGCCCAGAAGATGGGTGCGACCGGCGAACAACTGTACGATGAAATCACCGTGTACGACGAGACCAGCGAAGCCGAGTCCGCCGACGGTCAGGTTCACGAGGGCGAAGGCAACAGCAATCCGACCGGCGTCATCGGCCGAATCCCGCAAGGCTCCACCGTCACCGTGGAAATGTACCGTCAAGCCAAGGAGGACAACGGCGACAACGGCCTGTTCAAGATTGCCGAGAAGACCGTCACCTTGGACACCAACAATTTCACCGCAATCAAGGCCGGTCAGGAAGGCAACCGTCCGGGCAAGCTGACCGTCAAGGTCACCGACCCGAGCTTCAAGACCAGCAAGGCCGGAATGGTGTACTGGAAGACCACGCTTCGCACCCCGCAGGGCGGTGTGCTCGACCAGCACATCTACGGTGAATACGGTTCCGACCACAAGACCGGCTACAAGAGCTACGAACGCACTCCAGTGCAGAAGTACTCCACCACCGTGTCCAAGAAGTGGCTGAGCGACGCAAACGGCAACTACGAGGACAAGACCACGCAAATCTACGACGTGCTCCACCAGACCTCGTACGAGCAGTATGACGGCGAATCCATCAACGGCGACACCTACACCACCGGCGATTCCGCACAAACCGCGAAAGGCGCCAAAGTCCAGTTCGAAATCTGGGCGAAGGACGGCGCGAACGCCGGAAGGATGGTCAAACAGTACAATGCCGAAGACCTCCCGAAGGTGCGCACGCTCGCCAAGAGCGAAGACCCCGACGAGAACCATCCATACGTGGGCGAGGACATGCTGGACAACTACCAGAACGTCAAATCCTCCACGTTCACGATTCCGTCCGACTGGTCTGCCAACAGGTACTACTACCGTGTGAAAATCACCGTTCCGACCACCACTCCGGGCACCGGCAACGACCCGACGGACAACAATCGTGATGTCGTCTGGTACGGCGGCGACGACGAGTCCGAAGAGTTCGACGTGATTCACATGGACACCACAAGCACCGAACCCCTGTGGCTCGACAGCATGAACGTGTCCGACGAAATCACGTTGAAGGGCAACATTCCGGCAGGTTCCCAGTATGAGGCCGAACTGTGGCGCACCAGCAAGGATGGCAACGTACGCAAGGACGCCGCCACCAAGCAGGATGATTCCGACCACAACGGCATCGCCTCCGAAAAGGTCGCCACCACCGGTCGTGTGGACATCCCGTCCAAGGCCGTCGGCGCTCACCTCAACGGAGTCACCTTCCGTTCCAAGAGCGTGAAGAACCCGGGTGTCGGCTCCTACATCTGGCGTGTGAAAATCTACACTCCGGAAATGCCCCACAAGGATGGCAACGGCGTCGGAACCGGTGGAGACACCAGCATGAACCCGTCGTTCGGCGTCATCACCAAGGAGTGGATGACCGCCGCGAAGGCTACCACTCAGGCCGATGACACGCAGGCTGGCGACTACTGGCAGAACGCCACCGCCAAGCAGAAAGGCAACGGCGACGGCTACGCCGACCGTTGGCTCCTGTTCGACGGACGGAACGTCGCATCCGAGAAGTTCGAGGTCGTGAAGCTGACCACGAACGTGACCGGCACTCCGAACATCCATACCAGCGAAGGCGAGCATTACGTCGATGTCACCAACGGCAACGACGTGAACGACAAGCTCACCATCACCGGCTACATGCTCAGGGATTACAAGGTCGCGTTCAAGCTGTACAAGCAGGCCGAGAATCAGACCGCCGACAAGGACACCGTCGTCAAGACCCTCGACCCGGTTGCCCTGACCGAAGCGCAGAAGACCCTCGACTCCGCCACCGTGCATCTGACCGAACCCGCCGACTACTACTGGCAGTGGGTGTTCACCAAGCCGGACGGCACCGCCTTCCAGCCTGACAACACCAATCCTGCGGTCTCCGACAAGCGCATCAAGGACGAGTCCTTCCACGCCGTCCGCGTGACCACCAGCACGTACAAGTGGGCTTCCAAGAACGGAACCGTTCAGGATGTCGCACGACTCGAAGGCCACCTGCCTGAGAACGCGACGCTCACCTTCGAAATGCACGACTACGCTACCGGAAAGAAGGTCGCCTCCACCAAGGCCGCCACCCTCAAGGAGCTTGGCTTCGACAAGTCCAGCATCGACCAGCAGTTGACCAGTCCGAGCCTCAAGGTTCCGGACGCCATCGACTACTACTGGGTCGAGGTTCTGAACCTGCCGAAGGACGACCAGAACACTCCGTTGCACACCGGCAAGGACAAGGTCAAGAACGAGTCCTTCCGTTCCATCGAAGCGCAGACCGATGTGGCCACCGAACGTTACGTGGGAACCGTGGTCAAGGACCATGCCGACCTGACCAACGTGAAGTGGAAGCAGTCCGGCGACATCCGCGACGATTTGACCCAAGGATTGGACGCACGCTGGTTCCTGTACAAGCAGGGAGACGGCGACGTGAAGACCGATAAGAAGATTCTCACCGGCGACTACGTGCATCTGACCAACGGACAGACCGAAGCGTACGGCCCCGAACACAAGATGGACGAGGTGGGCGACTACTACTGGGTCATCGAAATCAGCGACCCGAGCGAAAACCACAAGGTCGTCAAGCTGGGCACCCAGCGCGACCCGCGTGAATCGTTCCGCATCGTGAAGGCTTCCTCCGAAGCTCAGGTGGCGCAGCAGGTCAACAAGCCTACCAAGGACACCGTGACCATTACCGGACATCCGGCTGAAGGCACTTTGGTCTCTTGGAACCTGTACAAGACCAACAACGCCGACGACGACAATTATCTGATTGACAAGACCGAGCAGCAGCAGGGCGAAAACGAAGGCGAAGGCTCCGACGGCAGTGACGTCGATGCCGAACCTCAATCCGATAACGGTGAAGCCTCCGACAGCATGCTCGTCGCAAGCTATCAGACCCCAGCCGATGGCGCACACCTCATCACAGCCGAGGAAGCCGCCGAAGCGTTGAAGAACGGCAAGGTGACAGTGGAAAGCCCCGAGTACACTCCGACCGAGGTCGGGGAATACTACTGGGTGTTCAGCCTGACCAGTCCGACGAAGAACCTCGCCGGTGACGGACAGCCGAACAAGCCGCAGAACGACACGGACACCAGCCACTTGGAGTCCGAGGACTTCTTCACCGACCGCGCCCACGTGGCCGACGAGACCGTCCAGATTATCGACGCGACCACCAAGACCAAGCCGCTGGGTCATGTCGGCGAGAAGTTCCACGACACCGTGCTTCTTCAGGGACGCGTGCCGGAAGGCTCTCAGGCGGACGCCACCCTCTACCGTCAGGTGGAAGGCGACGATTCCAGCAAGGACGAGGAAGTGCTGACCACGAAGCGCACCACGCTCTCCGAAGGCCAGATGTTCGCCGACTTGGAAGATGTGACCGTGGACAAGACCGGCGTGTACTACTGGCGCGAGCACGTGTACGTGCCGACCAAGCACACCACCTCGTCCGACCATGGCAAGAAGGTGGAGGTCGAGAAGACCCCGACCGTCACCGGAAAGCCCCGCGTGAGCAACGAGACTGTCAGCGTGGTCAACGTGACCACGACCACGCACCGTCTGGAAGCATCCGGCACCAAGCTTCAGGACAAGGCGAAGATTGAAGGCGACGTCGTTGACGGCTCCTACATCATCTTCACCCTGTGGAAGCAGACGGACGGCGACGATTCCAGCAAGGACGAGAAGGTGTTCACTAGCGACAAGGTGATGCTCAAGGCCGGTCAGAAGGAAGCCGTCTCCCCGACCTACGAGGTCAAGGAGACCGGAACCTACTACTGGCGCGAAAGCATCTACAATCCGGTCGAGGACACCGACATCCCGCCGTGCGTCCCGCCGACCGGCAACACCGACGAAGACCATCCGTGCGACACTCCGGTCCATACCGAGAAGCCGCGCACGCCGGGTGAGACCACCGACGTGGTGAAGGTCACGACCAAGGCCCAAGCCAACGGCACGGCCACCAAGCCGGTCAAGGACACCGCCCTCATCGAAGGTAGGATTCCGAACGACGACTACGAGCTGGTGTTCGAACTGTGGAAGCAGAACGGCGACGACGTGAAGGACGACCGAAAGGTCGCCACCACCGACGCCGTGAACGTTCCGAAGAACGCGGCCACGGTCGATTCGCCGGAAGTCACTCCGACGGACGCCGGAACCTACTATTGGCGCGAGAAGCTGGTGGAGAAGTCCACCAACAGGCTCGTCCACTACGGTGACGCCCGCGTGCCGGGCGAGACCGTCATCGTGGGCGAACTCGCCAAGACTGGTATCATCGGCGGACTCATCATTCCGATTGTCGGAATGTTCGCAGTGCTTGGACTGGGATTGGCTGTCGTCTCGACGGGCAAGCGTCGCATCGCTTCCCTTGCGAACGGCGCTCACATGTCCGGCTCTACGAGGTGACGGACTGAACCGGTGGGGGAGGGGACTGTAGGCGTCCTTTCCCACACCGTCTAGTTTGGGGAGGTGCGGAGTTAAGCTCCCCACCTCCCCAAAATTTTTCTTTAAAGGTCTTTAATATAGGAAAAAACACGGGAAAGAGGAAGATATGCGAAAACCTATCGCCCTGCTTGCGGCGGGGTCGATGATGCTCATGCCACTATTGGGAACTGCGGTCGTAGCGTCGAACCCCATGACGGCATACGCCGAATCATCCAGCAGCACCGTAAGCGACTATCCGGAAGGAGTCACCGCCTATCTGGACGGTACCCGACTGGCCCGCTTCGACCCATCCGGCAACGGAGAGGTGTACGACGCCACCGGACGGACGGTCGAACTGTCAGGAGTGCCCGACGATTGGACGGTGCAATGGGACAGCAGAGTCAACGGAATCACCAACAAGGATTCCATCATGTACATCCTGTCCAACGGTTCCACCACATACCATTACTGGTTCGACGGGGCCAACGGCGCGGTCCACACCGTCGAAGAGCTTCACGGCATGACAATCACGTTGAACGGACAGAAGGTCGATGGCGACATCACCAAGGGATTCACCATCCACAACGTGACCGCCAGTGACATGAAGGGATATGAGAACGCCCCATTCGGCTGGGTGCTCGACGGTGATTCCGAAAACGACCATTACACGTATACCGCCCATCCGAAGGATTCGGATACGCCAAGCGTCCAATACACGTTCATGTATGACGACACCCGACCCCACGACAGCATCAACTCGCTGAGCGGCCTGAAAGCGTATCTGACCGTTGACGGCACCGCCGTGAGGGGCTTCGACTACACGCTCGCCAACACCGGCACCATCGCCATCCCATTGAACACCGACGTGCGTCTGGAAGGCGTGCCGGACGGCTGGAAAGTTGACTACAACAATCCTTCCACCGGAAAAGTGAACCGGGTATACACGCTGACCGGACCCTGCGGTGACACGTTCGCCTACATCTTCCACCCGACCTCCGCCTACGAAGGCTACTATTACATCGACCAGCTCCAATACGTCCGGGCGTTCGTAGACGGTGAGCTGTTGGACGGATTCGACTACAGGGGCGGCGCATGGAGCCTTCCCGAAAACACCAAGAACGTTGAAATCGCCAACGTGCCGGACGAATGGAACACGCAACGTACCGTTGACGGCAATACCATCACCTACGTGGTGTCCAGTCCCAACAATTCCGTATCGGCCACCTACGTGTTCAACATCGCCAACCATCAGGCGAGTCTGGACGAACTGGCGAACGTGAAAGCCATCGTGGGAGGCAGTTACGTTCCCGGATTCAACCCGAAACAGTCCGGCACCTACGAGTACGAGGAAGGTCAGGGAATCGCCATCGTCAACGTGCCGTCAGGTTGGAAGCAGACCACGACCGATGGCGACGGATACAAGGTGTACACGCTGACCAGCGGGAACCTGTCGGTATCCTACCGTTTCAACAGGCATGTGAAGACCTATTCCGTGAATGAACTCGCCAAAGTGTCCGCCTCGACCGAAGACGGCATGGTCAAGGACTTCAAACCGATGGAGTCAGGCACCTACACCATAGGCGAGCATGCGACCGTGCTGATTACCGGCGTGCCAGATGGCTGGAATGCCAAATCATCCAACAATGATATGACCTACACGCTGACCAGTCCCGATGGGAAAATCAAAGTCGTCTACACCTTCGAACATGCGAAACACCAGTATTCCGCTTCCGAATTGAAGAATGTCACCGCGCAACTGCCCAACGGCGATTATCTCAATGGATTCGACCCGGTTTCCGGCGGAGACTTCACCGTGCCCATGGGCACTAAAAGCGTTTCCATAGGCCATGTTCCAACGGGATGGAAACTTGCCAAAAAGGATGGCATGTCCTACGTTCTGACCAGCGCCGACGGGAAGGTTTCCGTATCCTACAATTTCCACGCAAAAAACGGGTATACGGTAAGCTTCGACACTGACGGCGGGACGACCGTTCCATCGCAGACCGTGGAGAACGGTGGACTGGTCGCCGCTCCTGACGATTATCCTTCAAAAACCGGCCACCGGTTCCAAGGATGGTACGTGGATGGTGTCCCATACGATTTCACACAACCTGTCCACTCCGACATGGTTATCACCGCGAAGTGGAAGGCAAACACATATGAGGTGTATTTCGATGCCGGAGCCAGTGAAGACTGGTATCCCATGCAAACAATCACGTACGGCGGCAAGGTCGTCAAACCTGTTGACCCGACTTTGGACGGATATGTTTTCGCCGGATGGATGTTGGACGGCAAGGCATACTCTTTTGACACTCCCGTGTCTGACGATATGACGTTGACCGCATCATGGAAAACGGCACAGACGCTAACTCACACAGTGACCTTCACTGGTGCCGGTGACGCTTTCACTCAGACCGTGGTGGATGGTTCCCCAGCCACCGTTCCGACGATTCCTTCCAAAAAGGGTTATACGTTCACGGGATGGTATGCCGGAGACTCCCTATATGATTTCACTTCTCCCGTCACAGCCGACTTGACCGTGGATGCCCGTTGGGTGAAGAACATGTACACGGTCAGCTTCGACTCCAATGGCGGAAGCGGCGTGCAATCCCAGCAGGTGGCCTACGAGGATGCCGCATCGCAACCGGACAATCCAACCTTGGAAGGTCACACGTTCCAAGGTTGGACACTCGACGGCGACCCGTATGATTTCACCACGCCCGTGACCTCCAACATCACATTGAAGGCGTTGTGGAAGAGGAACGCTCCGGCGGCAAAGAAGCATACGGTTGCATTCGACAGCGGAGAGGGAAGCAGGGTTGACAGCCAGACCGTCAAGGAAGGCGACCCGGTTGCCAAGCCCGACAATCCAACCCGCGAAGGATACACTTTCAACGGCTGGCTACTCGGAGACGCTCCCTACGACTTCACCCAGCCGGTCATGCAGGATTTGACGCTGACGGCCTCTTGGGCGAAAAACAAGAGCACATACACCGTGAAATTCGATTTGAATGGGGGAGACGGCGACATCCCAGACCAGAAAGTCAAGGAAGGCTCCACCATCGACCGTCCGGACAATCCAACCCGCGAAGGCTACACGTTCACCGGATGGCGGTATCAGGACTCCGACTGGAACTTTCTGAACGCCGTCGGCTCCAACATGACTCTGACCGCCCAATGGAAACGAAACGAAGCCAAGAAGTACACCATCACATTCGACACGGCGGACGGCACCGTCATCAGCCCGCAGACCATCGAGGACGGCGGCAGGGTCTCCAAGCCCGCCGACCCGACCCGCGAAGGTTACGAGTTCGCCGGATGGACGCTGAACGGCGTCGGCTACGATTTCACCCAGCTAGTGAAGACCGACCTCGTACTGACGGCAATGTGGACGCAGGTCAAACCGAAAACACACACCGTCATGTTCGACAGCGATAAGGGAACCGTCGTGCCCTCCCAAACCGTGAAGGACGGAGACACGGCGACTGAACCCACCGCACCCACCAAGACCGGCTACGAGTTCAAAGGATGGCTGTCGGACGGGAAACCATATGATTTCGCCACGCCCGTCACCAAGGATTTGACGCTGACAGCCAAGTGGGAGAAGACGAAAGTCGCATCCTACACGGTGGCGTTCGATTCAGCCGACGGCGGCGACGTGCCATCCCAGACCGTCGAACACGGCAAGACCGCAGTCAAACCCGACGACCCGACCCGTGAAGGATACACGTTCCTCGGCTGGTACGCGGGGGATGCCGCCTACGATTGGAACACGCCTGTCACCGGCAACCTCGTCCTGACCGCCCACTGGCTGAAGAACGAACAACCCCGTCCGAAGACCCACACCGTCACGTTCGACTATCGGAACGGCGACCCCACGGACGTGCGCACCGTGAACGACGGCGACACCGTCCCACAGCCGCAAACCCCAGTGAGGGAAGGCTACGACTTCCGAGGATGGGTCGGCATCGACGGTTCCGCTTTCGATTTCACGCTGCCGATTACCGCAGACACGCTGGTGAGCGCCAAATGGAAGAGGTGCGAGGAACCGAAACCAGCCACGCACACCGTCACGTTCAACCCGAACGGCGGCACCGTCGTCGAACCGCAGACCGTGACGGACGGTCAGCCCGTCCGCCGTCCTGCTGACCCGGTGAAGGACGGCTACGTCTTCGACGGCTGGTACCTCGGCAACGACCAATACGATTTCGACCGGCCAGTCACCAAAGACCTGACCTTGACCGCAATCTACCATCGCAAACCGGCTTCCCGTCCGAACGCGTACACCGTGCGCTTCGACACCGGCAACGGTTCCAAAATCGACCCGCAGACCGTCAAACAGGGCGGCAAGGCCAAGAAACCCGCCGACCCGACTTTGGATGGATACAGGTTCGTCGGATGGCGGTTGAACGGCAGGGACTATGATTTCAACACCGTGGTATCCAAGGATGTGACATTGACCGCAGCATGGGAGAAGGACACAGCCGCTACGATTCCCGGTAACGGTTCCGGTTTCAACGGCAATCAGCCGAACGGAAGCACCGGTTCCGACGCGAATGGTTCAACAAGCCAAAACACGGGCGACGCTGACACCGGGAACGGAGAGATCAAACGGAACCCGCTCGCAACCACCGGAGCCACCGTCCTCGGCGCACTGGCCACGGCTATCACGGCCCTCTCCGTGGGCGTCGGACTGATGGTCGCACGTAAACGTGGCAAGAAGTTCTGACCCAGCCTTGACATAGAGAAGCGCCCCGTCTTTTTCGACGGGACGCTTCTCTATAGTTAGGACAGAAAGGGGGTGCATGCAGGGCGTTCCCGTTTTCTCGTGTCAGAGTGCTCCTGCGAGCTGTCTGCGCACGTACTCGCTGCGGCTAATATGGTATCTCTTCGCGGTCGCGGTGACTTTCTCCAACTGGCTCTTGGGGAGTTTGATGGTCATGCTGACCATCTCCTCCTCGGACTGCGGGAGCATGTGCAGCCCGTAGTAGACCGGTCCGGTTATGTCGTGGTCGATGGTCTCGGATTCCATAAGCTCCACATCGTCCCTGACCTGCTCCTCGGTCATACCGAATTTGGTTAGCAGTTCCCTGTCCTGTTCGGTGAAGTCGCTCATCATCGGCTCCTTTCTCCGCGTAGGCGGCTTATCTCGTTTTGCGTCTTCTTTGTGGGCGGTGTCATGGCGTGGTAGATGAGCACGCTGTCTCCCAGCTGCTTGTAGACCATCTCCACATCCCTTCCACGACCGTCTAGGCCGATGCAGACCCATGTTCCGTTGTCCCGTCGCGCATCCACCATGACACTTCTGAACGCGGCAATCACATCCTCCGTGGATAGTTCGGGATGTCTCTCATGCACGCGCGGCAGTACGTAGATTTCCAAAACCTCACCTCCGACAAACTCAATATTACTATGGTAACACGAAAGTCATACCATTCCAAGAGCTTTACTTGGAGTAATATCTGCTATACTGGGATAGTTCACAAACCAATGAAAGGCCAACACATGCCAATCCCAACGACCACCCTTGAAGGCCGTCTCACCGACGAACCACAACGCAACCAACGCAACCCCAATCTGGTCGAGTTCACCATCGCGGAAGGCACCCGCTATCAAGACAAACAGACCGGCGAATGGAAGGACGGTCCCACGCTGTTCGCACGATGCAAGGTATGGGATACAACGCTCGGCAACAACATCATGAGCACGCTCCGCAAAGGCATGGACGTGGTGGCGTTGGCCGACGTGAGACAGTCCAGTTGGACGGACCAGCAGACAGGGCAGAAACGCTCCATGGTCGAGTTCACCGTCACCAACATCGGCGCGGGGCTTCGTCGTGCGACCGCGCAGGTCATGCCGAACCCGAAACGCAACGGCGGATACGATGGCGGATACCATGCCAACCCGCAGCAGAACAGCGGGCAAACGTTCCAAGGTCAGCCTAATTCGCCGGTGTTTCAGAACCCGAACAATTACGGTGCTGACAATTCTCAAACGTTGGCATCCAACGACCCTTGGGGCGCTCCGCCGCAGCCCACCCAGTCAGTCGAGCCTGAGTTCTAGAAAGAGGAATGCCCGCGAACACGACGCCAATGGGTATGTTCGCGGGCATTCCCTTTTTGTCCGATAATGTAGATTATGTCAGATTTTCCTTAAAGGCATACGGTGTTAATCTCTAACCAAAAACAGCCAATCTTTAAGGTGTCACATGCGTAGCCAAATCTGCCAACCGAATTCTGTCCCCCAGCCGAAAAACGCTTATGAATGGCGCGTTTTCCTGTTCAGCCACCTAGACAGGCCGGTACCATTGAATTGGAACAGTAACTCCCGAAATCATTGGAACAGTAACTCCCGAAATCATTGGAACAGTAACTCCCGAAATCAAAGGAAAAACAAGTGGCGTCGATAAAAGTATTCATGGCAAACACGATATATCCGGTTGAGATATACAAAGGACAGCATATAAGCTTCTACTATCTTCCAGCCGGAGAACAGACCGCGTCCGGACATGAGGAGCAGGTTCGGAAAGCCACGTTGGAGAACGAGTCAGGCAGGACAATCAACGTGACGTGGGATGCGGTCGGCGGATTGTTCAAGAACAAGATTGTGACCAAGCACGCCCCACTGCTTCGTCGCATGATGGGCAGTACGGACACCTATCGGTTCGACAAGTGCATCGGCAATCCTCAATTCTTCTCCGCTCAGGAAGAAGCGGAGTGTTAAATTGGGCACACCCGCACATAAGAAGGCTCCAACAAGGGTCATGCAACGTCGGCATAGGCTGTTCCAACGGCGTATCGCCATCTTCCTGCTGGCGGGAATGTTCGCCACGGCGGGCACGTCCATGCTTTTGCTGAAACCGACTGCGAACGCCTATGCGGACGCCAAGCCATTCGACACGAGCACCGCCATCACCCGCAACGCGTTGACTGGGACTGGTGCCGCTTCACGTGGCACGACACGTGAAGCGTTGGAGGGCTACCAGTCCACCAGCAACGATGGCAGTTGGAGCATGCCGGACTCGGACAAGGTGACCGACAAGATGACGGTCGTCAGCGCCGACAATCCCGTGGTCAAAAGCCTCATCAACGGACGTGACGAAGGACAGACGCCTGAAGGTTTCAATCCGAACCATGCGACCGGCGACACGGGCAACGCCTACGCGTTCAGCCAATGCACTTGGTGGGCGTACGTGCGCAGACACCAGTTGGGACTGCCCGCAGGTTCACACATGGGCAATGGCGCGGATTGGGCGAACACGGCGAGGAAGCTTGGCTATTGGGTTGACAATTCTCCCCGCGTCGGCGACGTGATTTGTTTCGGTCGCGGACAATACGATTCCGACCTGACCTACGGGCATGTGGGAATCGTCGAAAACGTGGGGCAGGACGGTTCCATCACCACGTCCGAATGCGGTGCCGCCTACAACGGCAAGCCGTTCAGTCGTACGTTCACCGCAGAACAGGCGAAACAACTGCAATTCATCCACTATTAGAAAGGACTTCCCCGATGGGAGACAGGAAACTTGAAACGGTCGCCAAAGAGGTGTTCCTAAGCATTCCACCCGCCGTCAGGACGGGCGTGTTCATCGACGTTTTCACGCCATGCGACTGGCATCATGCCGCCCACTGCATGGTCGATTACGCGGGGATTCTAGACGACCCGCGTGAACCGTTCAACCTCGTCTGCGACATGCCGGTCATCTGCACGACCACGGTCACGGAAAAAACCGTCATCTCGAATGTGCGCCCGCTGGCCTATCTGCCCGACGACGCGTCCGTCTACAGGCTGGTAGTGGACATGGAGATGGACTGCGTCGAAGTGGACGTCGAAAAGGACGGAATCGTGTACGTGGAAAACCGCCCCGACACCATCGGACAGATATACTCCGACCTCGCCGACGACCTGAACGACGCCGTAAGCGAATCGGAGAAGTTCGCCCTATATGATTCGTTGGACGCGGTCCACCGGTTCGCATACCGGCTTTCCGAACTGACCCAGCGGCATCTCGTCTTGGAAAGGAGCCGGACTTGGAAACTCGCGGAGTGAGAGTCAGGTTCTCCTCCCCCGCGCATGAGAACCGGTACTGGTGGACGATACGCGAATGCGACGGACGGTACGTGGTATGCGTACGCGAACGCCTCGCCTTGCCGGACGGCCTGTTCGCGTACACGGTGGCCGACCGGCGGAACGGAACACGCGGACACGTTAAGGACGAACGTTCGGGCGTCAAGGGCGCGTGCCGTCCATCCGACGCGGCATGGCTGCTGGAACAGGCGAAAGCGCAGGGGATTACCGACGCCGAGCCGCTGTGTGTGGCGGAATACAAGGAGAAGCAGTGAGCAAAGGACAAGGAAAAAACGAATGGAATATCTAGGGAAAAATCGACTTATACATAGGAAAATCACATCCATTACGCTCGCGCTCCTACTGGGCGCGGGCGGCATCGCCGCACTCCCCCCGACCGCGTTGGCCGCAGCCCCGTCGAACGGAACCGTGTCCTCGACGCGTTCGTTCCCCGCCACCACGACCACGCGCCGCGACCTGCTCAGCGAATCCGTAAGCACCGACGTGCAATCGGACAGCGATTGGGGTGGCATCGAAACCCTAAGCGTGCCGCAGACGAAATCCCAAGCGGAAAAAGACGCCGAACTGAAAGCCCAGCAGGAAGAGGAAGCCCGCAAACAGGCTCAAGAACAGGTGGAACAGCAAGCACGGGAACAAGCCCTCCGACAGGAAGAAGCCAGCAGGAGCGCTGACCGAACCGTCATCACTCCCCCAGTGTCCAAGACCGGACAGGCGGTGGCTGAATATGCCATGCAGTTCACGGGCTACCCATACGTGTACGGAGGCAACCAGCCGACCGGATGGGATTGCTCAGGCTTCGTCCAATACGTGTACAGCCAGTTCGGCGTCAATATTCCCCACGCATCCAGCGGACAAATGGGTGTCGGCTCTCCAGTCGCGTCATTGGCGGAAGCCCAGCCGGGCGATATCCTCGCCAATTCGCATCACGCCGCCATCTACATCGGCAACGGCATGGTCATGAACGCCATGAACCCCGCACAGGGCACCCAGATTGCGAGCGTAGCCGTCATGGGTGGCGCATACTCGATTAGACGAGTGGTCTGAAGTTTTAATATATGTCGTATCAACCTCCAATCCGAAAGGCATGAACCGTGAGCGACCCGAACTACAATCCGCAACCGTATCCATCGCAGGACCAATCCCAATACCAGCAGCCGCAATACGGGCAGCAGCAGGCGTACGAGCAATCCCAGTACGCGCAACCTCAGTCCAATCCTTACGCGGACAGCCAACAGTACGCACAGACGCCGCAGTACGGACAATCCCAATACCAGCAGCCGCAATACCAGCAATACCAGTACGGACAGCAACCCTACATGGGACAGCAACCCGCCGACACCGGCTCATTCGGATGGGCGGTGCTGGGATTCTTCTTCCCTATCGTCGGCCTCATCCTCTTCCTCGTCTGGAAGTCGGAAAAGCCAGTCAGCGCGAAACAGGCGGGAATGGGAGCACTCGCATCAGTCATCTCCACAGTGGTTCTATGGATTCTGCTCATAGTGTTCGCTGTAATCGCAGGGAGCGCCGTCACCTACTAGCACCTCCCTTTGTGACATTCTCCCCCGCCTTGTGAGAGGCGGGGGCTTCCTGCTCAAGAACCCCAGTGGGTTCAGTATCGACAGGCTATCCCCACATGCCCTGTGGTTCGCACGTTGTTTTACGAGTCGCGCCGCTCGACGATTCTTCTGGCTTCGTCCCGGATGTTCAGGGCGGCGTTCACGTCCCGGTCGTGCAGGACACCGCACTGCGGGCACGTCCATTCCCTGACGTCCAAGTCCTTGGTCTGCGGATTCCGGTAGCCGCAGTCGTGGCACAGTTGGCTCGACGGGAACCACCTGTCCACCCGTACCAGCCGTTTGCCTTGTCGGGCGAGCTTGTATTCCAGCATGGTGCAGAACGTGCCGTAGGCGTTGTCCAACGTGCTTTTCGCCAGTCCGCTTTTCGCTTTGCGTCCGTTGGGTAGGAAATGTCCGGGATGGTCGAGGTCGGGTTTCGGCTTGGGTTTTGCGGTAATGCCTTTCAGGTTCAGCGTCTCGACGGCCACCATGTCGTAGGCTGCGGCAATCCCGTTGGCCTTCTTGTGCTGCCAGTCGCGCCGCTGGTCGGCGGTCTTCTCCGACAGTCTGCCCACCCGTTGTTTCTGCCTGTACCAGTTGGCGGAGCCTTCGACCATGCGGGAGAGTCTGCGCTGCTCCCGAGCGAGCTTGTCCTGCTTTTTCCGATAGTAGCCCGGATATTCCGCTTTTTCCCCGTCGCTGGAGACGTACAGTCCGTGCGAAGCGTAGTCCAATCCGACGATGCGCGCGGGTTCCACCTGTTCGGGCGTTTGGGTCTCGCGCTCGAACAGGATGGTCGCCGTGTACCTGCCGGACGGGCGATGTTCGACGGTGACTGATTTCAGTCTCCAATCGTTGGGGATGTGCTTGTGCTGGCGGACGGCAAGCCATCCGAGTTTCGGTAGTTTCAGCCTCCTTGCCTTGTCGTCCAGTTTGATGTTGCCGCCGATGCGGTTGGTCGTATACGTGGCCTTCCCGCGTCGTTTCGACTTGTATCTGGGGAATCCTTTGCAGCCGTTGTCGAAGAACCTGCGGTACGCCTTTTCCAATGCGAGCTGGGCGTTGCACAATGCCAGACTGTCCACTTCGCGCAGGAACGGATACGTGTCCTTGTACAGGGCGGGCGTGGGACGGCATGATTCCCATGTGGTCTGATAGTGGGCGATGCGGGTTTCGAGCATGAGATTGTATACGAACCTGACGCAACCGATGGTACGGTCTATCAGCCGTGCCTGTTCTTCGGTCGGATAGGCGCGGAATCTGACCGCGATATGGTCTTTTCCGCTCACGTCCGGCTCTTCTCGCCTTGATTCTCGATGTATTTGCGTATCACCTCGACGGGTGCGCCGCCCGTGGTGAGCAGGCAGAAGCTACGGCTCCAGAAATACTCCTTCCAAAGCTTGCGTCTGATTCCGGGGAACTCCTGTTTCAACAACCGGCTGCTGGCGCTCTTGTACGCGTTGATGAACTTCGACAGTTCGGTCTTCGGCTGGGCGCGGAACAGGACATGCACGTGGTCCACGTCATGATTCCATTCCTCCAACGTGATGCCGTACTTGGGCGCGATGTACTCGAAAATCTCCCGTGCACGATTGGAAATCGTGTCATCAAAGACTTTGCGACGGTATTTCACGACGAGTATGAGATGATAATGCATGAGGAACACCGAATGATGATTCGATTCGAGTTTCACTGCAAACACCTCGCTTCCGATAGGTACGACTGAATGCCATTATAACATAAGAAGAAAGCCGATTCATCCCCCGACTACGCTAACGCTAAGAGGCGGGAGAATCCTCGGCAAAATCAGTTAAAAAATCTCAGCCAATTTCCCGAAAAAAAAACGAGCCGCTATCAACCTCTATCATGTGTACTAAACCCCTCCACAGGAGGAACAAAACCCCGTTATGGGAGAAAGTGCACACAATGAACCAAGCCAAACGACTCGCCAAAATTGCAATCCCATCCACTCTGGCCACCGTCCTGCTCGCAGGAGGACTCGTTCCTGCCATGATGGCTGAATCCGCATTCGCCGTACCGACTGACAACACCACCATCACCGTGAACGGCAAAGTGGACGGCCACCATTTCACCGCCTACAAGCTCGCGTCCTTCGGCAACGTCACCATCACAGGCGGCAAGGCCACTGCCACCGTATCCTCCGAATCCGCAGTGAAAGCCAAGATTGCTTCTGCGGCCCAGACCGCAGGAATCACCGTCGCCAACGGTCAAGACCCTGCCGACGCGGTCGCCCGCGAAAGCAGTTCCGCCAAGGTACAGGCTTTCGCCAAGGCTCTCGCGGAAGCAGGTTTGACACAGACTACGGCAACCGATGGCAGGGGTTCCTCCGCCACGTTGAACGTGACCGAAGGCTGGTATCTCGTCACAGACAGCAAAGGCCTACCAATGCTGGTCGGCACTCAAATCAAGTCCGGAAACCAGACCGCCACCGCCATGAAGAGCGGCGGCACTCTAGGTGTCATCGACATCAAGTCCACCAGCCTAAGCGTGGACAAGAAGGTCAACGGCGAAGATAATGGTTCCGCTTCAGTTGGCTCCACCGTCGGCTATACCGTCACCATTCCGATGCCTGACCCGGTAAACGTGAAGACCCTTCAGTACAAGGACACGCTGACCGGCGGCACCATTACAGACACGCCGACCGCCACCATCGACGGCAAGGCTGCGACCATCAGTCCACAGGTTAACCCCAATAAGTCCGGTTTCACCGTTGACTTGACCGGTCTGCTCGCAGGAAGCAAGGATAAGACCCTCGTCATCTCCTACCATGCGAAGACCACGGCGAAGACCGTCACCAACGACGCGCAACTGTCCGGTACCGACGCGAACGGCAACACCATCACCCCGGACAACGGCGGCGGAAAGGACACCAGCACCGTCAATGCGTATGACTTCGACCTGACCAAGGTTGACGCCCTATCCACCGGCACCAAATTGCAGGGAGCGCAGTTCAAGATTCAAAAGAAGAACGGCGCATGGCTCAAGCAGACCAACGGCGCATGGTCCGACGCGGCAAGCGAGGCGGAAGCGACCGCGTTCGCCACCGACGCGCAGGGCAAGACCAACTTCACGGGACTGGGCAACGGCACCTACACCGTCAAGGAAGTGACGGCTCCAGCCGACCATTATCTGGCCGGAACGTTCACCTTCGACGCGACCGTGAACAACGGCAAAACCACGTTCAGCGGCAACAGCCTCGTCTCCGCCCTTGACGGCGACAGTGCCCAAGTGAAGAACAACCCGACCGTCAACGGTCTCGCCAAGACCGGTCAGGGCGGACTCCTCCTGATAGGCTCCGCCGCCACCGTCATGGCTGTCATCGGCGCTGGCTGCGCCATCGCCTACAAGCGTCAGAAGCGGGCAGACTGAGAGGGGAGGAACGCGTGACGACCGCCGCCGAAACCGCTCCCACGCGGCGTAGTCTACGCATCCGGGCACGCCGGAGCCGCAGACTGCTCGCAGCGGCGGTCACCTGCCTCATCCTCGGCCTCGTCCCGTTGACGGGCGTCCTCATCGTCCAAGGCGTCAACTCCTCGCACGCGGCCGCGCAGGCCGAAAGGCAGGAACGCGCCATGGAACGGTGGACGCCCTCCGAACAGCGGCACGCCCTCGCCCAAGCCCACGCCTACAACCGGACGCTCTACAAGTCCAGCCAGCACGCGATAGGGGCTGTCATGGACGGGAGGATGTCCGAACCGGACTTCGCCGCCAAAACGGACAAGACCTACTGGAACACGCTCAAGGGACCGCAAGGCGTCATGGGCACCATACGCATCCCCCGCATCGGCGTGACCCTGCCCATCAGGCACGGCTCCGACGAGGCGGCGTTGGCGAACGGCGCGGGCCACCTGTACGGCACGTCACTGCCCGTGGGTGGGAAAGACACGCACACGGTCATCACCGCCCACCGTGGAGTGCCTGACAAGGAACTGTTCACCCGATTGGATGAACTGAAGAAAGGCGACGTGTTCTACCTGACCGCCGCAGGTGGCACACTCGCCTACAGGGTGACGCGAGTTCAAGAAACTGACCCGTCCGACACTAGCCTCGTACGCATAGAACAAGGCAAGGACTTGGCGACCTTGCTAACCTGCACTCCTTATGGTGTGAACACGCGCCGACTGCTCGTCACCGGAAAGCGAGTATCCATGCCGGACGATGCGCCCAACATAGAGGACGCTCCCCAAGACCGCAAGCCGCTACTTGTCGGCGCAGGTACCAGTCTGACCGTCATGTTCATAGGCTGCTCACTCATACCACCCGAAAAACACGTTCAAGGACTCCACATGAAAGGATTCGCACATTAACATGGACAGATTCAAAAAACTCTTACGCGGTGTCACTGCCGCAATGCTCGCCGTAGGCCTGCTCGCCGGAGGCGTTACCGGGACGGCGAACGCTGACGACTATAATACTTACGACCTGTGGTTCGGTGACAGCCAGATGTACGGTCAGGGTATTGAAGGCGATGCGGTACGGTCGGAGAAACGTTTCAGCAAGCTCGTGTCGGACGCCGACAACGCCATCGAAGTCAATGTGGCTGTGAGTGGCGCACATTGGACGGGTGGCAACAATCGTTTCGGCGTGCAAATCGACAAGCTCATCGGACAATATTCAGGAAAAAACGTGCGTCGAATCATCGGACAAGGCGTATACAACGACTGTTCCAACATTACCGCCAACAGTACCGACGCGCAGGTCAGAAACGTCGCACAGCAGATAACCGATACAGCCAAACCCTACTATGCGAAACTGCGGAGGGCGTTCCCCGACGCGCAGATTGCCTACATTCCACAGGTCGCCGTATGGGGAACTGTCCAGAAGAATAATGCCAAGTTCGCCAATATCGTCAAGGTCGGTCGATACGTTTCCGAAGGTCTCAAAAATCAAGGGTGGACTGTCATGGACATGGACGATGACCTTGGAATGCTTGTAGGCCGTCAAGAATATTTGGCTGACAGCATCCATATCAACGCCGCAGGTCATGCCATGGCCGCTCAAGGCATTATCTCATGGTTGGACACTACTAGCCCTACCGTTTCCGAATCGACCCCTACGCTAGTCACTTATAGACCTAAGCTCATTGACATCGTCTCCGGTGAGGATGTCTCAGATTTACTCCATGGTGCTATAATGATGCGGGGGCAATCTCCGTCCAATGGAACGTTGAATGTTCAAAAGATTGAACGTGCATGGCCAAACGTGACAGGAGACGCCCACTTAAAATACGATTACGTCGGAGTGGACCCTAACAGTTCGTACCTCAAACATAATCCCACCGAGTTTGTAAACCCAGATTATTGGACCATCAATACGGATGATAGTATGTTGGGTAAGGTGCTTGAGCAGAAGCTGCTGGTAAAAGCCAAGCATATCGTAAACGTGACCTACGTTGACGCCGACACCAACCAGCCGGTAAAAGCGTATACGAACGTTATTGGAGCACTCAAAGACCATGCGACGTGGAGCGTGGTACTCTCCAATTGGGGCTTAGAGTACCCTTATCCCAGTGAATACGCGTTCGTAGGTCTGTCCAACCAGTCAGATGGCATGGTATACCAGCAGACTGATGGTGGGGTCAGTGTCCGAGGCGCCGCGGACAAGGAAATCAATAACGTCATCGCCCTCCTATCGCACGTCATCACCTATAACGCGAACGGCGGCACCGGCAGCATGAACGCGACAAAGACGTGCGAACCAGTCGCCACAAGCACGTTCACCCGCAGCGGATACCAATTCACAGGATGGAACACTCGGGCGGACGGCACAGGACAGAGCGTGAAAGCGGGAGACACCACTTCGTTCACCGCAAACACCACACTGTACGCCCAATGGCAGGCCACTTCGCATACGGTCACGTTCGACACGAACGGCGGCAATGCCATCACCCCGCAGACCGTGGACGACAAAGGCAAAGCCAAAGAGCCTACGGCTCCGACGCGTGACAGCTGGACGTTCGCCGGCTGGTATCTGAATGGTGTGAAATACGATTTCACTACGCCAGTCACTCAGGACATCACGTTGAAGGCAGGTTGGAAAAGGGTTGCCCCGTCTATGGAGTTCAAGGACATGCATAAGCGTATCTCAGCCGGTTCCAAGAGTGGACAGCAGAAGTTGACACTTGACGTCAAGGGTACGGAAGAAACCAATACCAGTACTTTGACGTCCACGACCATGTGGAACACCGTCATTTCCGACCCACTGTCCGAGTGGGTTGACCCGGTTGGGTTGGTTGATGGCAAGGGTACAGGGATTACCGTCAGTAAGGATGGTAAGCCTATTGATTCCGGTTATACGGCTGTGTATGATGGTTCGTCCAGAACCGTGAAGGTTTCCCTTCCTGACAGTCTGACTGACGGTTCTGTTTATTCAGTGTCGTTCGAAGTGGCTTTGTCCGATAAGGCGAGGTTGAATTACATGCAATCTGGAACGTATCCCGATACGGGTGATGCGGACACGGGAACGACATCCGCTGGCAAGAAGGGTTACTCCACCAATGGTAATGCGACGTTGAGCTGGGATGCTGTCACATCCACGAACGGCACTCCGTTAATCGTCTCACACAAGGCCAAGTATGCGAAGCCTGTCGCCTCGTATGATTCAAGCAATGTTCCACCCGTGCTGACCAATAAGCTGCCGGGTACTGGTGGTGTCGCGAGTCTCATGCCTGTCTTCATAGGCGCGGGATTGGCGTTGGCTCTTGCGGCGGCTTGGATTGTCCGCAAACATCTGGCCCGACTCCCGTAGTAGAGCGAGAAAATCCCTTGTCGGGAAGCTCATTCCCCTCCCGACAAGGGATTTTCTTATCTTAAAGACCTGTTATTTGATGAAAACAACCTTGCAATGCCCTAGGATAAGTGTTGGAAGCCGACAGTCGGTTTCCACCCAAAACGAGGCTAAAGGATTGGGATGAAGGAAAAATCCATCCCAATCCTTTCCCTCTTCCCTTACAAGCAAGGAGATAATCCAAATGACCATGCCGCAACAGCCGCAAGTCAACGTGAATATCAGTCAGCCGCCACTGCCGCCACAGCAGCCCCCAGTCCGGCAGAGCAATCTCCGAACCAAACGCAGCCTACTCAAATACGTGCTCCTCGGCCTCGTCACGTTCGGCATCTACGACATCTGGCAGATGAGCGAAATCAGTGAAACCCTGAACCTCATCGCCACCCGACGTGACGGCAAACGCACCATGCACTACTGCCTCATGTTCTTCCTCGTCGGCTGGCTGACGTTGGACATCGGCTGGCTCGTCTGGTATCACAAGCTCAGTGGACGTATCGGCGTCGAACAGGCCGCTCGCGGACTGCCGGTCACCGTCACCGCCGCAACCTACTGGCTGTGGAACGTTCTCGGCTCCCTCATCATCGTCGGACCGTTCATCTACACGTACAAGCTTCTGCACGCCATGAACGACCTGTGCACCGACTACAACGCACGAGGCTGAACCTTAAGAAAGGAAAAACTATGGCAACGTTTATTCTCGGACTTTTTGTCGGATGTCTTTTAGGCATGATTATCATGAGCATGTGCGTCGTATCCAAACGTTCGGATGAGGCAGCGGAACACGTTCTCCCATCTGACGAGACGAAAGAGACCACGCATTGAAAGGACGGGTCGAAACCATCCGGCAATGCGCCCGCACAGCCCTCCCCTGCATACTCGTATTGTCCACACTGGCCGTCTCCCCCTCCATATCGGCTGCGCCTACGACGGGAAGTATTCCGGTTGGACAGTCAGCCACGCAAGTGTTGAGCACGCTGACCATCGGCACGAAATCCAATGCGTCGTCCGACCGTAAAAGCCACCATTGGAACAAGGTTGAAGGGAAAACCGGCAACTACACTACGCGCGACCTCGTGTTGGAACGCGACATGAACGACGTGACCTTCACCAGTCGCGGTAACGTGAAGTCGGGAATCCTGCTGGAACCTTACACGGGCAAGACCATCCACTTCCAACGCGGCACGTCCAACAAGACGGAGGGTGGGAGCGCATCCAACCGTGACGGCGGCATCCAAATCGACCATGTGGTCGCCTACGCGGAAGCCTACCGTTCCGGATTGGACAAGCTCGATTTCCAGCAACGGGACGCCTACTACAACGACCCCGACGTACTGTTGGCTTCTCAAGCGGAAGCCAACAACGTGAAGAAGGACGGCACCATAGCCGAATGGGAACCTTCCAACCAAACGTTCCAATGCGATTACGCGATTCTGCAAATCGGCATCAAAGCCAAATACGGACTCATCGTGGACAAGACTGAACATGATGAAATGGCCGAAGTGCTGAAAACCTGTCCGACCGAGACCATCATCTCCACCAGTCAGGTGAAACAACGATTGACTAGCGGAGCTTCCGGTTCGAACAGTATCAATGACACGACCGGCGGCAACGGTCAGGACAGTCAGAACGGCAATGCGCCCAACGGTGAGAATGAATCGGACACGACGGGCAAACACCACGCTGCCAACGCAAAAAAGAACTGGGTTAAAACCCTTTTCGATGGTTTCCTGAAACGCTTCTTCTGACGATTCAGCTTGACGCCTTATGTCATACTGGGTTGTTCCGCATATCTTACAGACGTTCCGCCCAACAACCAACAGTAGGCGAAACGTCTGTTCGAGACGCCCCGTACCACGATAATAGAACTCGAAGGTTGATAGCACTCAAACCCAATGATTCCAACGACTTCGACACGCAAAAAGGTTTGACCCGACTGTCATATTCCGTATACTTGATGTTGCGTTCAGCCGGTGGGTTGGACGCCTCATAATTTGACTACTAAATTCAAAAAGACTTTTTCGGTCTTTTTCTCCTTTTGGTATGGCTTTTTATGTGTGGACATTCGAAGGCCCCGTCTTTGCACGGGGTCTTCGTTTAACTAAACGCTTTTCAGAACGGGTTGCCGTTCGGTTTGACACTGGCCTTGGTCGGCTGGGTCGGGGACTTCGGCATCGGAATTCCTTTGGTGGCGCGTTGCTTCGACTCCAACGACTTCCGACACGGATACACTTTCACACCGTCCGGAAACACCTCCACGCGTAGTTCTGGCCAATTGTCCTGAACTAGATGCAGCGCCTTCTTGAAACGCTCTCGAAACTTATGGGGCGGCGTTTCAGCCGAATCGAACTGCATTTGCAGGTTGTCCCAAGGAATCGTTACCGGCTTACCAATGTAGTAGGTCCGCCGTGCAAGCCACTGGTAGATATCCAAGGCTCTTGCGGAGTTGCCCAGATTGAACGCGATTTCTCTACTGAGGGGTACCGGATTCTCGTTGAGGATGTTCCACATGGGTTCGGAGAACCGAATATATGAGCCTTTCAGGTATTCTTTTGAGTTCCTGTCGAAGCAGATGTGCGTATGGTCGGCCACAAGGATGTTGATGGCATCATGCACGGTCTTCCCGTTCTCGTTCTCGAACCAGTTCGTCACTTGGATTACCGTACCTCCCAGATTCTCCAGCATTTGAGTCACCTGTTCCCTTCTGCCGTTAACCGGTATGCCTGAATGCTCGCAGAACGCGCTGAAGGTGTCATCCAAGTGGACGGTCTTGTTAGCGGCATCAACCATCGGGGAACCCTCTCTGATGAGTGTCTGCACGTAGAGGAGGAACATTCGGGGAATCTTGCCGTATGCCCATTGTCCGTTCCTCGGAGTCGTGGTGATTGACACTATGCCGTTGCTCCTTTGGATGCAAGACGCATCCGGTTTCCTTATGGGGAGCAGTGACACCACTGATGAGAGCGGTGCGGCGTAGGAGATTGCCTTTTTATCGAGGTTGGTGGTATTCTTGTCCATGTAGCCATATTCTTTCTACTGGTTGCTTTCCATCCCTGTCTCATTGCCGTGAGGCGGGGATTGCTTTTTGATTCTAACAGGTTGTCAATGTCTTTTCCGTTTATGGTTTTTTGATTTTTCTGGTTTTACTGCTGTTTTTCCTATTTTCTGGATTTTTCTGATTGACATTTGAGGACGCGTGTTTGACATTTGCGGACGATTTCTTGACATTTGCGGACGTTTTTTTGACATTTGCGGACGCTGATGTGCTTTAAGCCCTTATGGGAGTAGGGCTGAGGGCACCGGCAATAGATACAATAGTAACAATAGATATACATAAGTATTGTAGTGATGAATTTTTAATGCTGAAAAAAATATTCCAAAAAACGATAAACCACAAAAATCTAGGAATGGTTTCCTGTCTTTTTTATCTTCGGTGTCCTCTTGATATATCAGAAGCTATCTTGCATGTTATACTGGGTTGGATTGCATATGAAAAGCATTCCAATGAAATACGGACAAAACCGCTTTAGCACCTTGCCTTACATGAAAGACAAAACTAGCTAAACTGGATGTGTCCGCAACGAACCAAAACTGTCAAAGGAACGAAAGCATGGAAAACGGCTCCCCGAACAGGCTGCCCGACTGGACTGAAATCATCGACGGGAAAACCCAAAAACCCGACAATGGTTCCAACCATGTAGGCAGACACAGCAAAGGAAGCCACGCCCGACACGGAAGCCGACCAGCCGACACAACGTCCACCGGTGAACACGTGCTCCAATGCTCCATCGGAATCGTGTTCACCATCGTCATCATCCTCATCGCCCAAATCGGCTGGATGTTCTTCGGACACGATTTGGATTCCATCCACACGCAGTTAGCCGACTCGAAAAGAGTCAGTCTGAACCAAAACGTGGACTTGGATACGACCCGCATCGCCAAACCGCAGTCAGGTGACGTTCCAGTCGATGGCATGCCGACCCATACGCAGGTAATCGGCTGGATGTATATTCCAAAAATCGAATCCGGTTGGAAGCGTGCCATCCAACAGGGCACCGACCAAATCGTGTTGGACAATCAGGGCATCGGACACTACGAGCAGACCGTCATGCCCGGAGCCATGGGCAATAGTGCCTATGCGGGCCATCGAACCGGCGGCGACTTGGGTTACATAGACCGGTTGCAGGCGGGCGACGCGATAGTCATTCAGACAGCCGAACACTGGTACGTGTACAAGATGACGGAAAGTTGGGTGACCAATCCTACGGACGTGGGCGTGCTGAACAACGATGAGACGAATCCCGAAGCACGCGAACTGACGTTGACCACATGCCATCCCATGACGGCATGGGCTGACGAAAGCATCAAACACCGGTACATCGTCCGCGCCCGATTCTCCTATTGGGCGAACGTGTCCGACGGCATTCCGGCGGAGTTGAGCACCGCCAACGCGAACGTCGCCCAGAAAACCGCATACAAGTGGCAGAAGACCGTCCGAACCGTCAGCACCTATGCTCCCGCGAGCATGATGTTCGCCGTGATTCTGCTTGTCGTGTGGATGGTCATGAACGGACTGTGCTGGCTGTTGTGGCGCGGGGAGCGGGAACGCAAGCCGGTGTCTTGGAACGTGCTCGCATTGTCTTGGCGTCTGCAACAGGGCGTCCTGCCGTTGCGCCTGTTGAACATGCTGTTGTTCTGGAGTGGTCTGATTCTACTGTTCTGGTGGTCCGCCAGCCCGCATTTCAACAGTTGGTTCCCGTTCCTGCAATCGGTGGGATTGCCGAACGTCACGTTCTGACTTATTCCCTGAAACATATTTTCCACAAAAACTAGGAGGTAGCCGTCATGCGGCAAACATATCTGACCAGCGACAATCCGACCGTGGTGAACCGACTGCGCAAGAGCTGCCACGAATACGCGCGTCAACGCGAACTGGAGGAATGGTTCGAAAACATCCACCATGTCCGTCTGGCGTGGAAGGAGGACGCGGACGGCAAGCGAACCGTCGAAGGAGTTGAAGCCGTCACATCCAAGGAAACCCTGACCGTCCAAGGCAAAGGCGATTTGAAAGGCCACTGGCTCATGCCCATGAACGGCTTGTATAAACCTTGCAAGGACAATAACGAGGTGTGGCGCATGCTCCGCCAATTCGAATGGCGTCCCGACCCTCTGCCGGGAATCGTCAGCTCGTACACGTACACGCCATACGTGGACATGTACGTCGAGGACGACAAAGCATATCTTTCCATGCCGGTGGAAAGCTGGGATGAATCATTGTGGCATAAAACCACGAAAGGCGCGTTCCATAAGGTCGAGGAACGGTTCAACGACGATATGAAAGCGGTCGAGAAATGAAAGCGGACATGCTGCTCGAAGTCGCCGTCGTTTTCTCGCTGGTGGTTCTGGCATCGTCGCTGGCATACTTCACATGCGTGGAGCATCCCCGCTTCTTAGGTGACGGCAAAGCCAAGAAGTTGAGCCTCTGGTGCGCGTGCCTCTCCATGCTGACGGCTTTGGTGGAGTTCACTCGACTCTTCACAACCGGTGGCATCATCCCCATGCTGTGCGGGCTGATGTGGATGGCCACCGCAGCCATATGGATGTGGATTCACCACTCCGAAAACGGTTCCGATGTGGACGGAGGAGCACGGTGAGCGGTCAGGGCGTGTTTGACGTGCTGACCGTCCTGTATGTGGCAGCGTTCGTCCTGTTCGCCATAGGCGCTGCCTTTTGGACTGTGGATAGACGGCGGGCACGCAAGAATCCCGGCAGGGGATACACGCCCCGTTGGATACGGTTGGGTACGATAGCATGCTCCCTCATGGTCACCCTGCTGAATATCTGCCTGTTCGTCGGCAAATGGGGCTTCCTCGAAGGACTGTCCTGCATATTGTGGATTGTGGTGTCGGCGTTGTGGATTGCCGAATACCGTTTGGAAAGAAGCCAAGAGAGGAAGGCGGGCTGAATGCTTCCATCCCGTAGGATGAAAGACGACGCGAACGTGCTCGACCAGTGCGTGACGATGATTGAGGACACCATTCACGACATCGAGGAATACTTGACGTTTTTGGCGTGTAAGCCCGGTATTTCAATGCCGGGTCTGCACGCCTTGTTTTTTGTTGATTACTCAAGGTATATGGTATCATATTAAGCATGAGTCAGAAAGTGCGAATCCTGAAGGTCAGGCATACGGGGTGCAGCGTGTTCCTCGGCTTGGACTCCTACGGGAACCGCATGTGGACACGGAACCCGGACCGCATCATGAATTGGCTGTGCGACGGGTGGAGGAGCCGGTATAACCAGCATCGGGCGCAACGCCCCCAACGAAGGCTCGTGGAGGACGTCATCACCCGGGAGCGCATGTGGGTGGACGTGCCCTTGGGTGGCGCGGACGTGAAACCCGCCGTCAAGGACAGTCAGGCCCGGTTGGATTGCCTGTGGCTGACGTGCATTCCCTCGCCGATTCTCGCGTCCTGCGAACGTGTGGAGAACACGGGATGGTTCGCCGGATTGAAACGGAAAAGGGCCAACGGCGGTCGTATTCCGGGATTCCGCTCCCGCCATCGGGCACCTCAGTATTTCGTGTGCTGGCGTAACCAGTCGAAGACCGGCAACGCCCTGTACCATCGCACCGGCAAGCGTACCGGCGTGGTGATAATCACGGGCGGCGTGCCGAAGCAATACAGGCGTGAGGGTGAGAACGAGGCCCGTTGGAGGCTCACAATACACGTTCGGATAAGCCAACCCGTCAGGGAGTATACGAGCGTTTCCGTGAACTGGACGGATGGGACTCTCGTGTTCACCAACGCCCCGCTTCCCGTCGAACGGGCGAACACCGGGAGGACGGTCGGTTTGGACAGGGGTTGCGTGCACACGCTCGCCACGTCGGATGGACTGTTCCTCGACATCCCCCAACCGTCCGTCAAGGAGACGGAGGAGTACAGGCGCTTGCAACGCAAGCTCGCCCGGCAGTACAGAACGAACGAGAAACGGGGAGGCAGGAACGCCAAGTTCGCTTCCAAAAGCCGCAATCGCACCCTCCATGCCATGAGGCGCATCCAACGTCGGATAAATAATCGCAAGGACGATTGGATGGCGAAGACCACCACCATACTGGTACGCGAATATGATTTCATCGCCATGGAACAGCTGGCGGTGAAAGCCATGAGCCGAAGCGTCCGACCTAAACCCGACCCCGACAATCCGGGACATTATCTGCATAACGGGCGTGGGAGGAAAAGCGGATTGAACCGCAGCATCCTCGCCAACCGTTGGACAGGCATCCAACATTGTCTCGAATACAAGACCAAGCTTGCGGGGACACGGCTCGTCCGTGTGCCCGCTTATGACACGTCACGCATCTGCAACGTCTGCGGGTACTGCGACAAGGAAAACCGTGAAAGCCAAGCGGTGTTCCACTGCCGCAAGTGCGGGCATGAGGCGAACGCGGACGTGAACGCGGCCAAGAACATTCTCAGCCGCGCGTTGAACACAATCGGCATGGACGATGCCGAAGAGCGGAGACAACACGTCTGCCAGCCGGTGCAAACCGGTGGCGGGCACTGTCGATGAAACTCGAACCCCTGCCATGCCGGTCGGAATCCCCTGTTCAGGGCATGTCTGACCGGCAACAGGAATCACGGGGTTTCAACCCCGTGAGGAAGTCAACGGAATCAAGAACGAATCGTCAAGGCCATGCCTTACGAAGTGCGGCATGAGCCGGAGGACGAATACGATTTCGGATATTCCGAAACCCGATACCGTCTGGTGGACGTAGCCACCGGGGAAATCGTGGACGACGCGCAAGGTTACGGATACAGGACAGCCGCAGGTGCGCACCGCGCATACGGGTACAAAAGCATGCCGAAAAGCGGGAAGCGGGAAATCGCTTCGGTCAAGAGCCGTGTTCGCCGCTTCCGTGAGGAGAACCCGACCTTCGTGGACGACATGGAGTACTGCATGCTGAACGCTTGCAAGGACGGGGTCGAATACACGTTCGAGGATTTCAGGAAACTGCTGGACGAGGAAAAGCCCGATTTGAGAGAGTTGACGCCGGAACAGTTGTTCCGGTACATCTGATTTTCTTTTGATTTTTACTTCGACTAAACGGGGTGTCTGAAATATCGTTTTCAGACACCCCGTCAGTATTTCAGGAGTACTGTTTCTGCTTGTTTTCGTGACTGGCCGCATCGCGGGAGATGAGCGTCCGATAGTATTCACTTCTTGAGGACAGGTTCTCTCTCTTTACCGCCTCGTTCACGTATGCCATCCATGAGGATGGGATACGAAACCTTTCCTGAACGCTCTCCCCGTGATGCCCGCTTGCGTTGGGTCTCCCCGGACGTCGCATGGACGGCAGTTCCTCAAACACTGCGGTCGCATCCTCATCATTTATAAATCGAGCCATCACATCGGCGGCTTCATTTCCGTCAAACGCGACAACCGGAGGGGTTGATGGCGCTTCTGTCTTTTCGTCGGCCAGTTTTTCGTAGACGTTCTTTTCCATGGCGTGCTCCTTTTCTTTTATTTCCACTTCTGCCAGTAATTTCGCCACTTGTCCGTCAAATGCTCTACGTGGTAGACCATCATATGTCTTCCGTCCGGACGGGCAAGAAGCTCAATCAAGTCATCTTCTAGCGCACCCAAGTGCCGTAGACAAATAATTAGTGCGGAGGGCTTGCCTGTTTTCTTTGGCGGCACGGATGTGTCTTCTGGGTCTACCAGAGCGAACCATATTGGTCGCGTCATGGATTGTCTGACAGACTCTTCGTCTAGGTTGTCCTCGGCGAAGTGCCTATACGCCGACTGGGTGAATATTATTGCCATAAATAAACTGTACCACAGTTTTTATTTTGTAATTGACTTCCTCTCTTGTTCTTGTTATACTGGTAACGTCCACATATAGGCTCGGTTAGTCATTCACCAACCCCGCCACGCATCAATAACAACCAGAAGGAAACACCTATATTGGGTATCGAAATCTACGAACAGGACAAGTACGCCATCCACGTCGTCAACGCGAAAGGCGAAATCAAATACGAGTGCAGCGCCCGCAACGTGGCCGAAGCCATCGTCAAAGAGCACAACAAGCATGACGGTGAAGACCAGTGGCATGTCGGCGCGACCGTCACTCTGGTCAGCGCGAAGAACAGCGCATGGCGGGCCGAAGCGCTTATCGACTGGGAGAAAGTCAAAACCGGCAAAAACACTCCAGCCAAGTGCGTGAAGGTCACGGTTTTGAAAACCCAAACGAACTTGCAGGAAAACAAGCCGAAGGTCGGCACCACCTATCTGCTGCCCTACGGTGACAGACCGTACGAATACATGTGCTGGCATGCCACGGCATCGGACAAGGATGTCGCCACGGTAATGGCAAGACAGGCGGCCGTCAAGGCTTTGGAAGCCTATTTAGAGAAGACCGGGCAGACCGTCGAACCTTCGGCTAAGAAGGCTGTCAAACAGTCCGGAAAGGTCGTGGCTTGACGTGTACGGGAGGGACGCCATTCACCCCCTCCCCTGAGACGATGGGCGTGTTGGAAGACGCTCTTGCCGGAGAATCCGAAGAACGCTCCGGCATGTTCATCGGCACGACCACCGCGCCCGACGGAAGGAAAGTGCTCCGCCGTCAAAGCGCAGGACGCGGCACCGGCTGGCATTCCCTCCTCGGACTACGCTACCGGATACAAACCAAGACGCAGGCCGACGAACTCCGCTTGGACTACCGTCGTTTCTTCGAAAGCTACGTGGAACGAACCGACAGAAGCGAACGTCGCAACCTGTTGGATTTGGAGCATAGGACCGTGGACGGCGTGTACCGTTACACGGTGGAAGGCGTGGTGGCTGACTGTGAGGAGACGAGCGTATCGAACGGGTACGTGTCGCGCCTGTGTCTGATGTTCCCTCATGTGGTGAACGCAGACGGTTCGCTGACGCTTATCGACTCGCACATCTGGCTTGCCACGTTCGTGGGAAACACGATTATCCGCCCCGACCGCATAGAACCCCACAATGGTACCCCTGACCGGCTGTTTACGGTGAGATTGGGCGACACTTTGCGCGTGGACGCCGGACTGCGCGCCTATACGGACAAGCATGGCAGACACCGTTTCGGCTTGGCTGATTGGACGCCTTTGGACTCCCGTCTACGGTATCTGCAACTACGTTCGGACGGCACCTCCACCGAACGCGTGGTCAGCGAACGCCTGTGTGGGCGTGAGTTTGACGTTTGCTGGTTGGAGCGGGATGGTAGGCCGGGTTTTCGTTCGGTGGTGTTGGAGGGTTTGGAGTCTCGTGTGCGTAAGTGTTGGGATTCGTATGATTGGAAGGGTCGTACGTTTTTGTCGGATGGGGATGGTTTTCCGTCTGTTTGTCTTGACCAGTATGTGGCGTTTGACTCGTGTAGGGGTCGGGCGCATGTCGTGTCCCGTTAGTCGGATTGAGAGGATTGTTTGTGTTGAGGAATTGTCTTAAAAAGGGTTTCCGTCCGGCGGCCGTGCTGGTTGTGGCGGTTCTGATGTGTTCGCTTGGTGGATGTTCAGATAGTGAGTCGGGTTGGTTGAAGGGCCGCGCATTCACCATGAACGCGTATAGCAACACCGGTGAGCTGACGTTGACGAGTCATGCCGAGAAAATCGGGTTGGATGGCAACGTAACCACCGACTCCCGTTACTACGGCATCGGCACCAATGGTTCGGTTTCCTCCGGCTCGACCGATTCCCTGTCTTCAGTCATTACCGTGACTCTCGATGGCAGGGAGTTGGATTCCTGCGGGGATACGCTCATCTTCACCGAGGATGGGTTGGAGCCGGTCAAGGATTTCGCCGCCGACGCTCTCAAATCTCAGGATACGGAGAAGACGACCGGTACCGGTTCAACGTCGCAATTGTTGAACCGATATAAGGATTCTTTTGCCAAGAAGCATGTCGTGGTCATCAAAAGCCAGATGGGAACGCCGATTGAAGTGTTCAACGGTGACAGTATCAAATGGGATATAGACGATAATCTACCTAAAACAACAAGGCTCATGGTCGATGGTAAAACGCTGTACATTCATCGGGCGAATTTCCAAATCTTGGACAAGGATTCGTTGCAGTGAGTCACGATACCGAACCGGAGGAGGCCAAGTTGGTCAGCATCGTAGAGAGGGAGGCCGAGGAAGCGTATCCCGTCCAATACTGGGATGGTTCCGACATCAAGAAAACGTTCGAGGCCGACAGTGACGCCGACGATTTGAAACATAAAGAGTTTTCAGGCAAAGAAGGAAATAAACCATGGACACGTCCACCACCTTGAAGGAACAGATACAGGCTTTGATGGATTCACTGGCCGACACCGCACTATCCGCCGCCGAGTCGCGCCATCAAAGTCAGGCCGGAGAAGCCCACCTGCTGTATGCGCTTTACCGGAACGATGGACTCGTAGGCTCGATACTTCGGGGACACGGGTTGGAATCCTCGGAAATCCGGCTCCTCATGTCCGATATTCCGAACCGTCCGTTGAAAATAGGAGAAGACCCGGTATTGTCCGCTTCCAGCCGTCACATATTGCACGATGCCCACGACGCGGTGGAAGTGTTACGCCAAGTGCAACGTGATAGTCATGTCGAACTCCTGCTCCGCGCCCATGGCATCGAACTGCCCGAACATCAACCCACTCGGGAGCAGGTCGAGGCGGCGTCAAGAACCGGCGTCAACCTAGCCCAGACCGTCAGCCCCAACCGTGGACGTCAGGTCGGTGTGGATTATCTCTCCTACACTCGGCTCATGCTCGAAGCCGCGTTGAACTGAACGAAACCAGCCGCAAACCAAAAACGATGGCAATATTATCTGCTATACTGGGATAGCTCACAAACCAATGAAGGAGGAAAAATGAATACTGAAAAATGGACAGCCAGCCGTGTGCTGGTCATCAAATACGACAGGGATGGAAGGTACCATGAGCGTTTGTTCAGGTGGACGGTTCTCAACAACGCTTTCCCGGTGTACATCGACCCGGCTGGAGACAGGTTTGAGAAAACCCTTCTGACGACCTACCCTAAGGCGTATCCCATTCCCGACGACGCCACGCTGTACCGGTGGGTGTTGAGGGACGGCACCGTGGTCACCACCACTAAGGCCTTTCCACAGTCTGATTACGCCATCCTTCACACGTTTGATAAGCGCTACATGTTCATTCCCTTGTCGAACGTCGCCTACATCACCGAAGAGGGCGTTTGAACATGAATCCATCGGAACTCGAAATCCCCGATGAATGGTTCGGCCTGTATCTACCCGCTCTGCGTGACTGGCCCGCCTTTCCGAACGTGTCCCATAGGACGCTTCAGGTGGACGGGCGTAAATGGGCACCACGGCTGGTAAGCGAACGCGCACGACGGCTAGCGGACGAGAACGCGGCGAGAAGGCTGTTGTCCGACTGGCCGTACGGATGGTAAATGATGGAGTAAGGAGACGACGAATGACGAACACAACCGTCAAAATCATCATCCGCAACACGGTGGCGATTGCCCATAGCAGGGGCGTGAAATGGATGGGCACGACCATGCTGCTGCACGCGCTGCGCAACTCGTTCAGCGAGGCTGGAAGGATTCTGCGCTACGACGCCGGGCTTACCGACGAGGACACCCGTGAGGGCATGGAACGGTTCGACAACGTGCCGTTGAAGGACGGCGAAAAACCGAGGTTCACGCCAAAGACCCTCGCACTGATAGAATGGAACGCCGACAGCCCGCTGGCCCTGCTCCGCGCCATCCAGCGTACCAACTGCAACGCCAATACGATTCTCAGGGAGCATGGCCTGCTGCCGCCCGACCTTGAGCCGTCGGACGGTCAGGTGGAGCGTGCCGCCGAAGCGGGATATTTCCTCTCCGCCCGCTCCTACTTCTCCTACGGCAACCTGAAGGCGTGGGACAAGGTGAAGCAGACAAGCAAGGAGAAGTGGCGCGAATGGGCGCGGCTCATGCTCGAAGCCACACTCAACGGAACAGAGGAACCATGTTGAACGTCAACGGCGTGAATATCGAATACCAATACGACGGCGCTCACGACGCACGTCCCACCGAACATACGCTGCACGGCTTGGACGGGTTGAACCTGTCAGGCTTGGATTGGATGCACCTGTCGCACGTATGCCGTCTCATGGCCGCACGCGACCGTAAGCCTGAGCGGGCGTTCGTGCGCATATCCGGTTGGACGGCGGACAGGCCGAACATGCGACTCATCGTGGACGTGCTTCAAGACGATGACGGTACGGACAGCGTGCCACTGCCGCTCACATCCGACTATCTGCTGGTCGATTCCGACGAATGCGATGGCCGATTATTCCAGTACGGGTGGCTGGACGTGCTGGAACAGCTGCCCGAACATGTGGACTACGGTCGATTGGACGAGACCGGCATGCGGGTCGTGGACTGGCTGAACGGCATGGCCGACCCGTCGCCGGAAATCTTCGAGGATTGGGAGGCCATCAGCCTTATACGGCAGAACGTCTATGAGGACGAGCCGACCGGACTGGCAGACCTATTGCGTTCCGCCACCCGGACGGAGCGTGACGAATGCTTCGACATATTGGAACAGGTGGAAACGGGGAGGCCGCTGTGATGAACGATTGGCTGCGCGTCACGGCCATTGGCGGCGATGACTACGAATGCCGTATGACCGTCCTGAAAACGGACGATACGACCATTACCATTACTCGCCCTTGGCATCACCATTGGACGGACGGTTGGGATTGGAAGACCATCATCCGCCAATGGTTGTCCGACATGCCGGAAACATTCGAACCATACGACGGGTTGGCCGAATGGCTGCGCGACGCGGATTCGGAACGTATCGACTGCTGGCATTGCCTGAGTTGGCTCGCCTACCACCAGCGGTCGGCCGTTGCATCCTTGTCGGCTGCGGAAAAGAAGCGGCTTGCGTCCAGATTGGGTTTCGAACGGTTGGAGGCTGCGAAATGAGCGTTGACCTGACACCTTGGCTCCAAGCGTTGCAGGCATGGCAGAACAGCGGGCATACGGAACGCGGCTGGGAGGATTGTCCGACTGTCGTATGGCCACTCGTCTTCATGTTGGGTCTTGCACTGCTGTACGCGTTTCTGAGCTTCGTGTCACAGACGACCATAAAGGACAATGCGGGATTTGTAGTAAGCGTCAGTGTAATATGCCTCGTCTCGTACGCCTTCATGCTTTACGAGCCGCTGACCGTCCACACATGGCAGACCCCGCCGGTCGGCTTTCAGACCCAACTGGAACAAACGTTCGACATCAGCGTGAAGCATTCCGAAGTGACGCTTGAGACGCAGCCCAACTCAGCGGAATGCTTTTTCCTTTTCGATAGGCTGAACATCTCCCTCGAACAGATACGCGACGCGAACATGCCGAATGACGGTACCTACGACTTGGAGTATACGTCCAAGGACGGCACGCTGCATCACGGTACGCTGTGCGTTGGCGGCCATTCCGTGACTGTCTACGATCAGGACGGCAAACCGTTGAAAGGACGACCATGACCGACCGTGTGAGAATCAGTGCGCTACGCAAAACCGGCGACCATCGGGCGCGTATCGCCATACTGTCCGGCGATGGAGGCGTGGAAGTATATGACATTTGGCTTGAACGGCCGGTGCCGGACGAGCCTGATATTCGCACGCTCATCCACCTCATCGAACAGGGCGTGGACGGATTGCCGGACGATATCATCGACTGGCTGGTAAAGGATGGCTTGCCGTCGGCGGACCTGTGGGAATCGTTGCGTTTTGACCGTGCTGGCGACCCGTCGAGGCGTATCGCCCGTTCGCTATCCGTTGCCGAACTGAAACGGCTCATCGGTATGAGCGTGAGCGAAATCGGCATCCACCAGTGGCGTGACGGATATCGGATGCGCGAGATGGAGGGGCGGCGTTGAGCGGTTTCCGCAAGAGATTGCTGATATTCTTGTCCGCATTGCCAGCCCTCGTGTTGCTCATTGTCTTGACGGGCAGTTGGCGAATACTGTTGACGCCAGCCTTGATAGCGTTCTTGAAAGATGCGATACGCACGCTGTGGTGCGGGCTGCTCTTCGGCATGGGAATGTCCGTATTTCTTCTCGTGGCGCTCACCATGTTCGACCATGCGAAGGATTCGCGTGAATCACGGAAGTGCGTCCCCTACCTGACCGTGAGCCTCCTGCTACCGGCCGTCGGCCTGTGGGCTGCATTCAAGCTTGCGGACCAGCCTTCGACAGGTAATGGTGTCGGACTGCTACTGGGCATCGCACTGGGCGTGCTGTTGTTTGAGCAGGTGTGGCCTCGACTATCGCCCGCATGGGTGTCCAATTACCTGACGTTAGAGGAACGGTATTCGGAACCGTCCGACTGGAAACCCAAGGACGGACTGCAACCTCCCTACTGGCTGTGCGTATGTAAAATCGCCTATCCGACCGTTCAAGGCACGAACGACACCCGCCCGCACCCGGAATGGGTCGAACAGCACGCTGACGACCTGCGGTTCCTGCACGACCATCATGCGGACATGTACTGGAAGCTCGAAGATGCGATTTGGTGGATTGAAAAGGCGGACAAATCGTAACCGACCCGTATGTTCGCCGCGTCAACGGCATCAGACAGAAGCACATGCGGCGACCGTGCTGGCGCAACGGCTTCGTCGAACCCGAAGAATCGAAAGGAAAAGATGACAAAATGAGTGAGCATCCGACCATTGAGGAAGTCTATAAACGTCCTGAATATTTTGACCGGTTTGGCGGCGCAAGCCCCGTCTTTTAAGACTGGGGTAAGCCGCCACTTCTTTGATTAGTCACTGTTTCCGTGGTAAGGTTTATAGTATGAGCCAGAAGGTACGAATCATCAAAGTCAGGCATGCGGGCGCGTCCGTGTACCTTGGCGACGATTCATGCCGCAACCATTGCTGGACGCGCAATCCCGAACGTATCATGGACTGGCTGTGCGATGGTTGGCGTACCCGTTTCAACCAGCATCGGGAGCATCGGACAATCCGCCGTTACATGGAGGACATGGAATCCCATGAGCGCATGTGGGTGGACGTTCCCTTGGGTGGAGCGACCGCCGGGGAGCCGTTCAAGGACAGCGAGGCTCGAATCCGGTGTTCTTGGCTCGCATGCATTCCCTCCGCCGTTCTCGCCAGTCCCATGCGCGTGGAGAATTCGGAATGGTATGCCGCGTTGAAGCGCAAGAAGATTAATGGCGGTCGTGTTCCGGGGTTCAAATCCCGCAAACGCGACCCCCAGTATTTCGTATGCTGGCGCAACCAGAACAAGACCGGCAACGCCGTCTACCATCAGGTGTCACGCAAGCGCGGCGTGGTTGTAATCACCGGAACCGTGAAAAAGGAATTCCGCAAGCCGGACGAAACGGGATGCCGTTGGACGCTCTCCATCCACGTGCGCGTCAGCCAACCCGTCAGGGATTACACGAGCGTGGCGGTGAATTGGACGGAACGCACTCTGGCGTTCACCAACGAACCGTCGCCCATCCGACGGAATACCACCGGCAAGCAGACCGGTATCGACCGTGGCTGCGTCCACACATTGGCCTTGTCGAATGGAACCATGCTAGACATGCCGCAACCGTCCGAACGGGAGAGGCGAGAGTATCTACGTCTGCAACGCAAGCTCGCCCGACAAGACACGACCAACAGCCGACGTGGCGGGAAAACCGCGAAATTCCAGTCGAAACGACGCAAACTCACATTGAAGCGCATGAGTTCGATACGCCGTCGCATCAACAACCGCAAGGACGATTGGGTTGCGAAGACCACGACCCGACTGGTCGAAGACTACGACCTCATCGTCTTGGAAGCGTTGAACCCCCGGCAAATGACCCGCAAGCCGAAACCGAAACATGACCCCAACCATAAGGGACGCTACCTGCGCAACGGCTCGGCGGCCAAAGCGGGATTGAACCGCAGCATCCTCGACAACCGTTGGACGGACATCCAGAACAAACTCGAATACAAGACACGTCTCGCCGGAACCCAGCTCATACTGGTCAACCCGGCGTACACGTCCCAGACCTGCAACCGTTGCGGACATGTCGCAAAGGAGAACCGTGAGAGCCAAGCGGTCTTCCAATGCGTCAACTGCGGTTTCAAGGACAATGCGGACATCAACGCGGCCAAGAACATCCTCGACCGCGCGATACACACAACCGGCATGGACGATGCCGAGGGCGTGGAGGGACACGCTTCCCGCGAAACCTGTGTTTCACGGGAAGGTTCCGTTGAAATGCCAACCCCTACCACGCGTACGGGAAGACCCCTCCAATGAGGAACGTGTCTCATATGCGACAGGAATCCCCCGGCTTCAGCCGAGGGGAGGAAGTCAAGCAGTGTGGTCTAAAAGCATTGAATATTACGGCGTGACGCTGCTCGAAAAAGAAAACGGCATCACGGACGAGGAACTAGGCGAATGGGTGGAACGCAAGACGGTCAGACAACAGCGGCGAATTGAGGGCGACAAGTGAGCGTGCGAAGCGAAACGTTGGGCGAGGTCATTGAATGGCTCAAAGCCCAAGCCGACAGTGAATGGGAATGCGCCCAAGAAGGTCTGAGCGACGGATACGACGGATACGACGCCTACACGCGGACAATCGGACACTGTCAGGACATGCTCATGGACGATACGGCGGAACACGGAAAACCCGATGAAGGTGGAAAAATGAACAAGCAGAATGAAACCGTTCTATTGGAACACTTGGCTGACACGTTCGAAACCAAGCTCCGCGAGGCCGAACGGTCTATCGGAACCGACATCCCCGGCCCATACCGGGAGGGACGGATGGACGCGTTCGGATGGGCGGCCACCTACTGCCGCCTATTGGCGGAACGGAAGTGAACTCATGCTTGACTTCTCCAAATGGGTGGCCATGTGGGACGCCTACGATTCAGGCGGAGCCGTTCCCGGCAGTGCCGCCAGCATATGCTGGAACACTGGTTTTGGGCTGATACTCTTCGGCCTCTTGTCGTTAACCATACTCATAATCGTCTTCTCGGTAGAAGACGTCCTTACCACAAAAGGCATCAGTATTTTCCTCGCGGTGGTGCTCCTCATGGGCGCGGTGCTGGCGTTCACGTCACTGGCCCTGCCCTCTCATACGCCCCAGCCGTCCCGGCCGCCCTCGCTGTCTGCGCAAATCATCAAGACATGGAATCTGGACGATTTAGGCGAATGCAGGAACGGCGGTCAAAAACTACCCGAATCAAGGCTTGAGGACGGCGACTGGAAGTGCGTCGCCTACACCGACAGTCAACGCACAGAACTGACCGTCCACATCAAGGGAAACAAGGTCGGTCTGTACAGAGCAGACGGCAAAGCGTTGGTGGCGAAAGGAAAGGATTAGGACATTGTCCGACCCGAAATACATGCGGAGGATACAGGACATGTGTCGCTGTCGGGACTGCGGCCTCATGGCCGACAACGCGGACATTGACGTGGAACTCGACTGCGGCGACCGTATCGTGTTCGAATGGTGCGACACGGACGACAGCCACATGTGGAATCTGCCGCCCTGCCACGGCTCACACAAGCTTCAGACCGACCTGACCGCCTACGAGCTGCTGCTACAGCTCGGTGTCATCGACGACCCATACAAGAAAGAAGAATATATAACTGAAACCCATGACGACAACAGGCGGATGGACAGGCGCGTCAACGAGTATCTGGCATGGCTAGACAAGCAGTTCAGACAAGCACTGGACGCGGCGGATTCCGATGCACCGTCCGAGTACCAAGAAGGACTCACGGACGGCTTCGACCGAGCCGAAGCAGCCTTCCGCCGCATCTTCGACGTCAAGGAGAAATGATGTTCAAGAGACAGGAAACGAACTTGAAAAGACTACTGGCGATGCTACTGATTCCCGCATGCCTGATGTGCGCCGGATGCGAGGGTGCGGAAGGAGCGACACGGGAGACGAAGTCCGACACATCGGTCTCCCAGTCGGGCGAGACTATCACCGATTGCAAGGGCTACGATTACAGCCGGCTTCGCGAATGCAGAATCAACCTGCATGACGGGCGACAGGTCACATGTCTGATATTAAGCGGAGATATCAGAAGCGGTATGTCCTGCGACTGGGCGAACGCCACCGAGGAGACGGACAATTGAGCAAACATATCGAACTTGCGAACCCCTGCCCGAACTGCCAGAGCCGACTGACCCTATCCGTCCGGCGTACGCCGTTGATGGGATTCCATGCGGTCAGGCTGGCGTGCGAGAACGGTTGCGATCTCCACTGGTACTACTACGACCTGCCGAACAGGCGGGCACGGTTTCCGACCGTCGAACAATGCGCCGACTATCACGACGGCGTCATCCGCAGGGAGGGTGAGGAGAACGAACGGATACGGGCGTTCGAATGCCCAAACTGCGGGGAGTGTCCGCACGTGTCAAGCAAAAGCATCGGACGCCAGACGTTCCCCACCGTCACATGCCGGTGCGCATCCTACTGGGACAGGGACTTGCACTCAGCGCTCTGCGGATGGCTGGCGGAGACCGAAAACAGGACGAACGCGGACATCCTCGAAAAAATCGGCCGTTCCACGACGTTTCGGACGGAACCCGACTGCCCGTTCTGCGGCGGGCCGGTGTTCGTCCGCATCATCGAGACTGGCGATGACCGACGCTGGGGCTTCACCGTACACCATGCCAGCCCATGCAATCTCGAACCACTGCTACAGGGGCTACGCCCATGCGACAAAGCGCAGGAGATGGCGGACGACTTCGACAAACACTGGCGCAAGACCGTGGGCGCCGTCAAGGACACGCCCGACTGTCCACACTGCGGCAGGCCGCCCGAATGCGCATGGGACCATACGTCCGACCTATGGTCCGTCGGCTGCGGAAAATGCGACAAACCGAACAACGGCGTATCCGATGACATCCTGACTGCGATGGCATCATGGCGTGAACATACGGACGCCTACCGACGCAGCCACGACGTCGAAGGATTGCAAAACCAACTGACCGAATACTGGAGAAAAAGAGGTGACTTCTCCCCACGGCTAAAGCCGGGGGATTCTAAGCTTTGAGCAGGAAGCCCCCGCCTCTCATAAGGCGGGGGAGAATGTCACCCGACTTTCCGCAAAACTTGTCGCAGCCTCAACTAAACCCCTTACCATGAAGGTAACAACCTCAAACAAATCCGGTTGCAAACTCGAAGCATCCATCCCAAAAAAGGGGAAACAACATGGCCGAAGCGGAAACCCAGTCCATATACGATTTAGAACACCTGCCCGGACACAAGGAAATCCAAAGGCCAAAATATGCTGTGAAATATTGGCCCCAATCGGAAACCTGCCAACGCAATCCACGCAAATACGCGCTTGTAGCCAAATCCGACAACCAGCGGACAATCCGCAACATCATGCGTCGCATAGACACCGAGAACGGCAGCCACCAATACGCCTCATTCCGCGTCCGCTCACTGGTCGATTCCGACGAATACCCGGAGGGCACGTTCGCAACCGAAATCCGACAGGACGACGAGGGCAGCTTCCTCCTCTATGTCGCATACATTCCCTCCGAAGACAAGCCTGAACCAAACCCGCGCAACGAGGCGGTGGTGAAGGCAATCCGCTACGGTGCGGAATGTACGCTCGCGGGTGACATGAAGGCCGCGTTGCGGGGAGACGGCAACAAGCCGAAAGACATTGTTCAGGCGACAGGAACGGCGGAACAGTGGAAATGCCGGTTCGATGACCCGAACGTGGCGTTCCATTCCGAGCGGCTCCACTTGTGGACGGATGACCGCGTGTACGGGTTCATGCAGTCGGACGGGTGCGCCGTGGTCGTGGACATGCCGAGATACCCTGAACCTGTGGAACGCGAATAGAACATGGGGACATGCTCGGGAAAGAAACATGTCCCCTATATTTTTTGGGAGATTAACCCCAGCCTTGAAAGGCGGGGCTTCCCATATTTACCGCCGATATCCGGCCACCATCTTACATTTTACGCTACTTTGGTTTTGCATTTTGCGCAACGTTGCATTGGCTGTATTCCAATGTTCCGGCGACACAGTTTTAGCTTCCTCTGCTCAGCAAGTCGCCCACGTATTCCATATCCACGCCGCGTTCGTTGAACGCCTTGCGCGTATACACAAGACGGTTCATGTCGGCGTGGAACAACACCCAACGCGCCTTCTCCGCACGTTCGGAATGGTCGTCGGCAGGAATCGGCCTATCATGCAGGATGGCACGCTCCAACATGGTTCTCAAGCTCTTGACCTCAAGATAATAGTCGGATTTCAGCTTGAACATGTACCCGTCAACGTCATACACCACAACGCCCTCACGTGTGGAATCATGACGCTCCTCGTCCAACATGCTCCACAGTTCCTCCCGCTCCTTGTCGGAGTGGAAGACGGCCAATACCTCCGGTCGGTTGAAGAACCCGTCCATGTCAATCAGCTTGTCGGCGTCATGGTCGATATGGAAGTCCGCCGTGTTTTTGATGGCGTGCAGGAACACGAGCTGTGACGTATCGTACTTGATGATATGACGGTCGGACTCTTGGTCGATGACTTCGAAAGCCAAGGTGACGTTGGCATCACGGGCGATGTTCCACAACGCCTCCTCCTGACCAATGTCCAACGTCTGCTTGAAAAGATGTTCGATAAGATACGAATAGTCGGTCTGACCACTCTTCGACCAGAAACGCCAAGAACCATCCTCACGCGCGGACACCAAGCCGAGGAACCCGTTCTCCTTGCGTTCCACGCGCACTGGGAACTTGAGACGCTTGTCAATGTTCTCGCGGGTGGTCTGCTCGTTCTCCCCGAGATTGAAGAACTTCTCGAATCCTCGTGCCACGACATTGCCGTTCCCGTCGAGGAACAGGCCGCGTGCCTTGCTGGAATATTCGTCCCAACGCTGGTTCCTGAACGCGTCACGGCTGAAGTTGCAGGCGTACACGTCGGTTTCGCCTTTGACTAGACGGACGTTCACATTGTCGGAGTCGCGCATGAGTTCGAGCAGGTTCCTTCCATCCGTGGAGAAGTCGGCAAACCCGTCATTAGTCTTATGTGCGCCCTGTTCCAACCACTTCGAGTAACGGTCGAGAGTCCACTTCCTACCGTCTTTGAGCGGCGGCATATCCAACTGGATGACACCGGTCAAATCACGTCCCTTTGCCGGTACGGCGGTATAACCGAACTCGGCATTGTCGGGAACACGGGTCTTGTCGTTCCACAGCAATCCCACGTCTACCAGTGCGAGGTCTCCGGACGGATTCATATGGTAGGTTCCGTCAACCTTCCTTACATGGATGTTGACCCAACGGCTTTCATGGTCAAGGTTTTCATGCCAAGTCTCATACTGGGTGCGCAGATATTCCTCCGGCACACGGTCGTTTTCCGGACGGGTCTGGTTGCGTTCCAGCAGAACGTCCAACGGCGTGTTGAATGTGAAAGTCTCAACATGCGCCTTGTGGCGGGCGGCAATCTGCACCTCGTCCACGCAGAAACGCGGGTTGACATGCTGGGAGTCGCTGATGACGTTCACACCTTTGGCGAGCAGGTCGCTGATGATGGTATGCGCCTGACGGACGAGAATCCTGTTCAACTGTGGATTCATGGTCTCATGCCATGCCTGACGGCCTCCCGCCATCATTGCACGCAAACCGTCCAAGCTGACGATGACCGTATTCGAATCGATATGCTTCCGCGCCCAAGTGCTCTTTCCTGAGCCGGGCAATCCTCTCAGAATGGTCAAAGTGGTCAATTTCGAAACCTTTCTTCACTTCAGTTCTCCTGAAACATGCGAACAAGTTCCACTTCGGACACGGGGCGCATGTTCCACGCGTCCAATCCCACGTTGATTTCGTTACGGTTCTTGAACTCATGGGGAGTGTTCGCATGGGTGTGACCGTGCAGCAATCGCATGTTCTCCCCCACTTGCGGAATGGCATACTGTCTAAGCTCCGGCTTAGCCCAATTAGCCGCCACCCCATCCAAAGCGGGAAGGTCGAAGTCCTCACGCCATTGGAAGTGGCAGAGAAACACGGGCATGACGGTTTCGCCGTCCGTGATGTCCCTCATGCCGATACGCCCGATTTCACCGAACGCCTCGGTCAGCTCCTTGAAGCCCTTGCTCTTCCCATACAGCACGTCGTCATGGTTGCCGAGAATCAGGTGCCGGTTATTGCGAGGACAGCGCAAGCTTTTGACATGCATAAGCGCCTGTTGAAGACTCCACGCGCCTCCGCTGCATAGGTCGCCCAGAATGTAGAGTTCGTCGTTCTCCCCTACCATTTCGTTGATATGGTCGGCCACATCCATGTCATGCCGGTACCAGTTGACGCAATCCTTGACCTGCATGTGCGCTTCGTTGGCCTGTTGCTTGATGGTGTTGTCCGACGTGAATCCGGTTTTCGCATATCCCCGCAATGCGGCTACGAACGGGTGGGCGAAGTGGGTGTCGGAGGTGAAGTATTTTGTCATTGTCTTTTTCCTTTTGAAAGAAAGCTAGGGGAATAGGGGCTGTTCCTATCCCTTGGAATTCCGAACTAGTTGATTGGAACGGGAACGGCCAACAGTTCGCCCTTGGCGTTCTGGACAAGGATTTCCGGCGAGCGGAACCGCTTGGCCCAGTGGTCGAACTGTTCCTCCGTAAGACTGGCGTCCTCTCCGCTTTCAGGGTCGAATCCTGAGATGAAGAACGTGCCCGCCATCATTTCCACGATTTGCGAATCGGACACGTCTTCGAGGTCGTAGGCTCGGATTGCGCGGTTGAGCGTCCACCTGCCGAGTTTGCCTTCTTCGTTGCAGTAGATGGTCGCCCCGTTTTTGAGGCCGAATGGTTCGATGTAGCCGTCCACCTCATGCTGTTTTGCTTCGAGTGTGTTGGGGATGGTTTTTCGGATTGGTTTCTCGTCCTGCTTGATGACGAGGATGTCGATGGTTTCCTGCTTGTCGTTCATTATCTTCTCCCATGACCGCAATATGTGAACAGTTCCAGTATAGCATACACTGCCTTAAGAAAGCCAATTCGCCCACCAGCTCATCCGAACCCCTCACCTGAAACGGCGGGAAGGTGTCGCGGGAAATGCGGAACCTAGTTGACTCTTAGGGGTGCAAGCAGCTGCGCCCCACCTCACACCTAGTCCGCTGTTTCCCCCGCGTCGGACGGGTTCGTCAGGTTCCATTCAGCCAACCACGATACGACCTCTTCGTCGCCATGCATGTACCATCCGCTCAGGGCGCGGATAAACAACTCCTTGTCCCGTCCCTCGACGGGGACAGCGAGCATGTAGGGACTGTCCCGTTTGATGAGAAGGCCGTTCGCGGCGAGCATCGCGGTGCGCTTGTTGCCGTCACCGAACGGTTGCAGACGCGCCAGACGTGCGAACAGGCGGCTGGCGGCGAACACGTTCGTCGTTGACGTTTCGGCCTGTTCCATGATGTCGTCCAGTTCCTCCGGTTCAGGAGTGCCGGGAACGTACCGTCCGTAGATGGTATCGACCCACACGGGTTCGCCGGGCATGCGGAGTTTTCCGGGTTTCATTGCCGCCGTCTTCGTCAGATGCGCGTTGATGGCGCACGCCCAGTCGGAGTCCAGCGTGGTGTCCGGTCCCGTTCCGAGCACGAAGGTGGCCGCGTCCTTCAGGTCGGTCAGCAGAGCCTCGTCTGATTTGGACATAAGGACGTCCGGGTTGCCGGTGCGTAGGAATTCCTCGGTGTTCAGTTGGGATGTTGTCAGGTTGTCGAATGTGCGTCCCATGCGGTACAGCAGTCGGGCGAGTCCTTTGACGGTTCGCAGCGGGTTCGCCGTTCCGGTTTCGTTCTCGTATATCGTGTCGTTCATGGTTTCCTCGCCCTTATGTTTGTGTGTTCGATTCCAGTATAGTGTTCGTTGGGATGTACAGCCGAAAAAACGGGAAGCCCCGGACAATCCCGAACGGTGGGATAGCCGGGGCTTTCGGAGGTGGCGAGACTGGTCAGTCTTCCTTGCGGCGAATGGAACATTCGACGCCGATGAATCCGACGCCCATCATCAGGGCGACGATGGACACGGCGGCGACGCCCGCCACGTCCACGCCGGTCTTGGCGAGGTCGTCGCCGGTGGCGGTGACGGTCTTGTTGTCGGCGTCCACCTTGTAGACAGTGGTCTTGTCGTCCTTCTTGTCAGCGGTGTTCGTGCCCTTGTTGACGGACGCGGCATTGCCGTTGTTGCTGTTGGCTTCCTCGTTGGACGGAATCGTATAACCGGAGTCGATGTCGTCCTTCTCGCCCGGCTTCGTGGCGTTGCCGGTGTCTTCCTCGTTGGACGGAATCGTATAACCGGAGTCGATGTCGTCCTTCTCGCCCGGCTTTGCAGTGATGCCATCGAGAGCATTCTTCGCGTCCTTGAGTGCGGCTTCGGTCTGCTTCTTGTCGGCCTTGGCCTGTTCGAGCTTCGCGTTCGCGTCGGCCAGCGTCTTGTCCGCCTCCGTCTTGGCGTCGTTGGCCTTGTCAAGCTTGGCTTGCGCCTCCTGCTGGACAGTCTGGGCTTCGGCCAGCGTCTTGTTGGCTTTGTCGAGCTTGGACTGCGCAGCCTTGAGGTTTTCCTTCGCGTTGGCGTAGCCGTCGAGCTTGGCTTGGGCCTGTTCAACCTGCTTCTTGGCCTCGTCTACCGCGTTCTGGGCGTTCTGCGCGTCGGTTTGGGCGGCGTCCGTCTTCGCATTGGCCGAGTCGAGTTCGCTTTGCGCCTTCTTGGTCGCGTCCTGCTTCTTCTCGTAGACGGTCTGCTTCTTGTCGGCCTCGTTCTTGGCCTGCGAGTACACGCCATTGGCGGTCTGACCGGCTTTGACGGCCTCGTTGTATGCTTCGAGCGCCTTGCGGTAGGCTTCGTCCTTGGCTTGGGCGGTCTTGGCGGCCTCGTCAGCGGTCTGCTGGGCGTTCTGGGCGCGTTCCTGCAATGCGGCGAGTTCCTGCTGGGCCTGTTGCGCGGCCTTCTTGGCCTCGTTCGCCTTGTCGAGAGCCTTCTGGTACACGTCGGAAGCCGAATCCAACGCGTTCTTGTAGGAAAGAAGCTGCTGACGGTAATCGTTCACGGAAACACCACTGGTGTACAGATACTTCTGGGTGAAGTTCTGTGCTGCGGTCAGGGAACCCGTGACGGCGAAGCCGGTGGTGTCGCAATCCGGGTCGATGACGTTCAGATAATGTCCGGTCTCCTCGTAGATGTCCGGATACTTCATGTAGATTTCCACGGCGGTCATATTGCGCAGTTCCGGATTCTTCTCCGCATACCTGTCGAACACGGACTTCTCTTGGGTGTACCAGCCGTCATACGGATTACCGTAACCCCAAGCGAGGTTCTGGGAGGTTCCGGTGAACACGTGTCCCGTGTTCGGAGAGTACGTGTTGTAGTCTGCGGCGAGCTGCGCGTTGATGGTGTCCATGTCGTTGACGGTCCATTCCGGCAGTCCGAGGCTACGGCGAATCTCGTTGCCCTTGTCAATCAGGTCGAGCGCCTTGAGCATGTTCTGCAAGCTGGTCGCGGAGCTCTCGTCCCCAATCTTCACCCAGTCCTCGTTCTGGTATTTGACGAGCATGTTGAGCGCTTGCTGGGTGTCCTCGTTCGCATAGTCGGAGGCAAGCTTCCACTGGTAGAAGCCGATGGAACCGGATGCGAGCTGCTTGTCCGCATTGTCGGCGGCGGCTTTCTTGGAGTCCGCGTCGGCTTGAGCGGTGTTGGCGGCCGTGTTCTTCGCGTCCGCGTCCTTCTGCTTCTCGCTGATGCCGTTCTTCGCGTCCGCCGCGTTCTTGTCGGCCGTGGTCTTCGCGGTGTCGGCGTCGTTCTTCGCGGCCAACGCGGCTTCGAGTTCGGCCTTGAGCTGGCTGATGGTCTTCTGGGATTCGTCGGCCTTCGTCTTCGCGTCCGAGGCTGTCTTGTCGGCCTTGTCCTTGTCCGTCTTGGCTGCGGCTTCGTCCTTCTTGGTTGCGGTCAGATTGTCGGCCTTCTGCTGGGCTTCCTGCTTGGCCTGTTCGACCTGCTGGTTGGCGGATTCCAACTGCTTGGTGGTCTGGTCGAGCTGTTGGCTGGCGTCGGAGAGCGCTTGCTGGGCTTTCCTCTGGTTTTCCGGATTGGTGGCCTCACCGGCGTTCTGCTGGGCTTGGTTCAGGTTCTCCTGAGCCTGATTGACGGCGTTCTGTGCGTTCTGCGTCTGCTGGTTGGCGGCGTTCAGAGTGGATTGGGCGTTGTCCACTTGGGTCTGGGTCTGGTTGACGGCGGTCTGCGCGTTGTCAACGTTGGTCTGCGCCTGATTCAGATTGGCTTGGGCTTTATTGTCTTCGGCTTGGGCTTCGTCCACTTTGGCCTGTGCGTCCGCATTGGGGTTGGACTGGGTGTCGGTGGTCTGGATGGCCTGAGCGACGGTATCCTGAGTTTGGGATACTGCGTTCTGTGCCTGTTCGATGGCACCGTTCACGTCCGGCTGGACATTGTTGGCATCATCCGCGAACGCGGTGGCCGGTGCGGCGAGTGTCGCGATTGCCACGGTCGTGGCGATGAGTGTTTTCTTGACGTTTGCCAAGATTCTCTCCTTTGTTTTGGTTTTTCCACGTGTGGGTGGAACCTATGCATTATACCCCCTTATTGAGGGTTCTCCAACTCGAACGGGAAACCCCATACGAGAGGAAAAGCGCCTTGGATGGGATTCGAACCCACAACCATCCGCTTAGAGGGCGGACGCCCTATCCAATTGGGTTACCAAGGCACGCCGCCCGGCATGGCGGGGCGGACTCATGCGGAGCGCTCAAGCGATACGCCTACAGCGCCTCACGATGCTCACTTTCGGTCGGGAAGCTCGTCGAAGTTGATGATGGCTTCCATGACCTCATAGCCGAGTTCATTCATTCTGTCGTTGAAGTTTTCTATGAACCGTGGGGTCAGGATTGCTTTGACGTTGGCTTTTGTGGCGGGAAGCTCGTAGTCTCCCAAGAGGCTTTCGATGTCGTATTTCGTCCAGATGCTTACCGCGAAGGCGTCTTCGTTGATGGACTTGCGGGCTGCTTCGATTTCGTTGTTATTCATTTTTCTCCTTGTGTTTGGTGTGTGGCCAGTCTTTTTATGTGAACAGTCCCAGCATAACACATTTTGAAAAGAAGGTCAACCCAACGAAGCCAACTCCACCTCAATCCCAGCCAACTCGTCCAGCAAACGCTTACGGCGGGCAATAAGGAGACTCTTCCTACGAGCCCCGGAAAAAACAGGCTGGCCAGAAAACACATCATGGGCGTTGACCATATTCTTACCGGTAGGACTGCCGTCGCGATTGTTCCCCAGCATGGTCAAATCACTGGAATTCAACGAACCATCACGAAACCGGAAACCACGCTCGAACATAACACGCTCCAAACGGGCGATATTCAACGCCCCGAACTGTGGAACCGAGACCCCGCCACCGTATTCGATACGACGGGATTCACGCAGACGGTTCAGATAACACAGAAATTCGGACAAGGACAGTTTGGCCAGCTTAGCCAAGGAACCCACGCCAATCGAATACAGTCGAATACGGAAATCAGCATCCCCTACTCCCTCACGATACAAGACGGAATCCTCCACCGGTCGAAAATCCATTCCGTTCTTCCGTAGACGGTTTCCGACGATACGGGCGCAGTCGGAGCCAAAGGAGCCGACGAACTGCTCCTCAGTCAACGAGGTAATATCCCCGATGATGCGGAGTTTCCTTTTCAGCTTGTTGACGCGGAATCTGTCGCAGATTTGGCCCCGCGCGTTGGCGAAGAGTTTTTCTATCGGGTCTAGGACGGTTAGTTCGCTCACGGTTCTTCTTCCTCGTTTTTTTGCATGCGGTAGAGGGTTCCAATCTTGCGTCTGGAACCCTCTTCACTATCAAAGATTCATACCGTCGATGTTGTTTGCAAGGCAATCAGACAGTCGGGCGTCCCCTCCTTGAGTGAGACGATAATGCTTGAGGTATCTGATTGCATCGTTGACCGTTACCAGTTGAGATGGCGTTGCGTAGTCCTTGTCCAACGTGCGTTCCAGTTCGCAGGTCTTGCATTCTCCCGCATCTCCAAGGCAGTCCTTGCAGAGTGTACTACCACAGGTGTCGCACGTGTGCCTACAGGTTTTGTCGATGTATTTGCCGCAGTGTTCGCACCGTTTCCAGCAGTGGGCGCATTCCAAGGTGCCCTCGCAGTCTTCGCAGCTTGCGGCGTCATCGTCGCAGCAGTATGCGCCGCACTTGTCGCAGGAGTTCAGGCAATCTTTGCAGAACGTGTTGCCGCAGATGTTGCATCGTTCCACGCATTTGTCGCAGACGATGTTGTCGCATTTGTCGCACAGGTGGCAGTGGCCGCAGCAGAAGATGCCTTCGCAGTTGGAGCACTGGTATAGGCAGTCTTCGCAATAGTTCTTGTGGCAGTGGTCGCAAGTGCCGTTGTCTATTGGATTGTGGAGGGCGCAGTAGGTGCATTCGCAGTTGCTCATTTTGTCTCCTTGTTGGGTGTGTGGTTTCAACCCTTGTTTGTGTGGACGATTCCAGTATACCTTATAAAAAGACAACAGGAAAGAGTCGTGTCGCAAGGTCTGAATATTGAGATATACTGGACACGTCCACAAATAAAAAACCAAGCGCTGTTCGAAAAACGGAAACGACACGCCGAGGTTGCCAGAAAAACACTATGTGTTATAGTGGGAACCACGACATATAGTTTAAACAAGTCCGGTAACAGACCGGAATTGACCGTAGAGCGGCGATAGGACGCAAGTCCCAATCGCCGCTTTTTTCATGCAGTGCGGAAAGAGAACAACAGACCTTGACCGCAAAAACCAATATCCGCTACCGCGTGGGAGCCGACGTAGGACTCAACAGCCTAGGATTCTCCGCAATCCAACTCGACGCCAACGGCAACCCGACAGCATTGCTCAAAACCCTCAGCTACATTCACGACGGCGGAGTAGACCCGACCCAAAACAAGTCCGGCACCACCCGCAAAGCCGTGGCTGGAATCGCACGGCGAACCCGCAACATGCGCAAGCGCCGCCGCCATCGTCTCAGCCAGCTCGACCGTCAGCTCTACCAACTGGGGTATCCGGTGGACGAAGTGCCGGAAACCGAACACGGACTCTACGAATACTGGAACGTGCGTTCCGCATTGGCGACAGCCTACGTTCCCGACAAGGACAGGCGTGACCGGATGATGGTCATGGCAGTCCGCCATATCGCACGCCATCGCGGTTGGCGCAACTCCTACAGTCGGGTCGAAACCCTGTTCGAGGACGTGGAACCGTCCGACCAGTACAAGGATTTGAAACAGCGTGTGGAGACCCGTCTTGGAGTGAAACTGGACGATGATATGACTCCGGCGCAGCTCGTCGCATTGACGCTCAACGAACGCGACAAGAACTTCATGAGGGTTCGCACCAGCACCAAATACGGTGAGGGCATTCTGCCGAACCGTCTCATGCAGTCCGACAATGCGCGTGAACTCCGACGCATCTTCACCGTCCAGCAGATACCCGAGGATGTTTGGAAACCCATCCTGCGTGCCGTGTTCCACTGCGTATCCCCCAAGGGTTCCGCAGAGAAGCATGTCGGAACAGACCCGCTCGACCAAACCCAGAAGAGGGCGTTGAAGGCCAGCATCGCCTTACAGAAGTATCGTATCCTCAACGTCATCACCAACCTGCGTATCCGACGCAAAGGCGAAGCATCCCGACCGTTGACCGTCAGCGAGAAACAGGATGTGTACGAACTGCTCACCACCGCCAAGGAAGACGTGGAATGGTTGGACGTGTGCGCCGTGCTCGACATCGAACGCAACGAACTCAAAGGCGTCGGCACCCTCACCCATGACGGGGAGGAAAGAATCGGCAACAAGCCTCCAGTATTGGACACCGTAATCCGACTCCACGGCATCAAAAACACCAAACTCCGCAAGATGATGGACGCATGGTGGAACTCCTCCACAGAGGATGAACAGGCCGCGATGATTCGACTACTGTCCAACACCGTTGACTTGGACAAGGTGCGCGACCTCATCGAATACGCCTCCCCCATCGAATTCATCGACGGGTTGGACGAAGACCTGCTCACCCCATTGGACTCCATCAGCCTTCCAGTCGGACGTGCCGCCTACTCCGAAAAGACACTCGACCGACTGTCCAAACGCATGTTGGGAACGGAAGACGATTTGCATTATGCGATTCGCCACGAGTTCGACGTGCCCGCAGACTGGAAGCCACCGGTTCCACCCGTTCAGGAGCCGACCGGCAATCCCGCCGTGGACAGGGTGTTGAAAGCGTTCAACCGTTTCCTCAGCCAATGCGAACAAGAGTACGGCATTCCGGAACGCATCGCCATCGAAACCACGAAGGAATCGTTCTCGTCTATCGCGTTCGGACGTACGCTCGACTATGAGCGCCGTCAACGTCGGGACAAGGACAATCAGACGCGTGCCGCAATCCGTGAGGATATGAGGAAGCAACTGTCGAACGGTGGAAGCTTCAAAGTCCACGACTACGACATTCGCCGTTGGGAAATCGTCCAATCGCAGAACAACACATGCCTGTACTGTGGTGCGACCAGCCCACGATTCAGTTTCGACAAGTCCGAACTCGACCATATCGTACCCCGTCGTGGCGTCGGCTCGGACAGCAAACGCACCAACATGGCTGCGGTATGTCCCGAATGCAACGCCAGCAAGTCGAACGTTCCGTTCGCCGTTTGGGTGTATTCCGATTATGCGAAAGCGCATGGCATCACCATGAATGATGTCATCGCAAGAGTGGACCAGTTGATGTTCCCGCCGTCCATGAACCGCAAGCAGGTCGGTCAGGTGAAGAAAAGCATCATCAGCCGACTCAAGCAGACCGAACAGGACGAACCGTTGGACAATCGTTCCATCGAATCCGTGGGTTGGATGGCCGACGAACTCCACCGCCGACTCGACGGACGATACGCCAATAAGACGGTGAAAGTGTTCACGTTCCCCGGCTCCATCACCTATGAGGCACGTCGAGCTTCCGGCATCGACGGGCAAATCCATTTCATCGGCGCACAGTGGAAGACCCGACTCGACCGCCGCCATCATGCGGTTGACGCTTCGGTCATCGCCATGATGAACCAGAGTGTCAACCTCCGTCTTGCCGAACGCCACTATCTACGCGAATCGCAACGCCTGTGCGGAACCCCGTTCGGACAAGCGGATTGGAAACAGTATCCAAACGAGAACACCCCCGGCTACGTCCGGTACCAGCAATGGATTGAACAGATGAAAAGTCTGCTCAACCTGTTGAACAAGGGTTTGGACGAGGATACCATTCCGGTCGTTCGGAGCCGCCGACTCCGCTTGGGCAACAGTACCGCGCATGATGCGACGGTGAAACCGTTGCAATACGTGCGACTGGGAGACGCGCTCTCCCCCACGCTTATCGACCATGCCATCACACCGCAGGTATGGAAGGCGTTGACCCGACTGCCGGACTATGACCCTCAGACCGGTCTGCCCGCCAATCCGAACCGTGTCATCACAGCCTTGGGCGAGGTATGCCATGCGCAGGATGAAATCGGCTTCCTATCCGGCAACAACGCGCAACTGTACGTCAACGGTGGTGCCGCCGACATTGGCGGAACCATCCATCACGCCCGCATCTACCGTTGCGAACAGGTGTTGAAGAGCGGAAAACGCAAGACGTTCTATGGCATGGTGCGCGTGTTCCAATGCGATTTGATGAAACGCAGGAAGAACACCGACCTGTTCCAAACCCCGTTACGTTCCGCCGACGTATCACTCCGGTACGCGGACGGCAAAGTCAGGGACGCCATCCGACAGGGACACGCAACCTGCATCGCACGACTCACCATCAACGATGAAATCCAGCTGACATCTGAGATGATGATGGACATGTGCCCCGAATATGCGAACATGTTCCACACGGATTCCGGCGTCGAACGACGATTCATCGTGGCCGGTTTCCCCTCCCCTATCCAGTTCAGACTGGTTCCCTCCGTCATTGCAGAAGAAGGACTGGGCAAGATGGTTGAACAAGGTTTGGAGGTTCCCGCCAAGGTTGAGAAGATGTTCAAACTGCACACCTTCGTTCCAGTAGTCAATAAGATTGGACATGTTTTAGAGCAGTAACCACCGCTTCTAATCGTTTCTAAAAAGGAAAGGGTCTACCAAAAACCATCTAAGGTTATCGGTAGACCCTTTCCTTTTTAGGAGGTTGATATGGCAAAAGGGTGGCGAGTCATCGACTGCACCGCAATGACCGGCAAACTGACTTACAAGCGCGGACAACTCGTCGTGAAACACCACAATATGGAGACGCGGATACCGTTGGCCGATACGGCGGTACTGCTGCTCGGCATACAAACAACCGTCTCCACAGCACTATTGCAGCAGTTGGCTGTCTTCGACGTGGAAGTTCTCATATGCCAGTGGAACGAAATCCCAATAGCCGCATTGCAACCATGGAACAAACCAAACACCCGTTCCGCCGCACGACAAACCGCCCAACAGGAAATGAGCATTCCCGCGAGAAAAGCAGCATGGAAACAGATAATACAAGCGAAAATTCTCGGACAATCGCACGTACTGGACATGCTCGAATTGGACGGTGGACAGCTCCTTCGAAGCCTAGCCACACAGGTGCGCTCAGGAGACCCGAACAACATCGAGGGACAGGCGGCACGGGAATACTGGCATCGCATGTTCCCTGAAGAACAATTCCGCCGATTCCCCGGATATGGCGAGGGGCGCAACGCTCAACTCGATTACGCGTACACGATACTGCGGGGATTCCTGATTAAGTCCATCTGCACGGCGGGACTCTCCCCCACCATCGGCATACATCACCATTCAGCCAGCAACTATTTCTGTCTGGCAGACGACCTGATAGAACCGTTCCGACCGGCCATCGACTACGGGATAAGCCAACTACCGGACGGACCGTTGGATTCGGAAGTGAAACAGCAGATAGTGCTGTCCGTCAACAGCCAATTCAACCCGAAAGGACTGACCATCCCATCACTGGTGGACGAATTCTGCGGACAATACGCACAATACTGCGAAGGCTGGTTGGACAAACTACCCGTCCCCGTCTTCGGAAAAAGGCGCTGAAAAATGAAGAAAGATAAGGATAACGGCATGTGGACGCTGGTCATGTACGACCTGCCTATTACAACGAGAGAGGACGCTGGAGCCGCGAACAGATTCAACCATCTACTCTCTGATTTAGGCTTCGTTCGAGTACAATATTCCGTCTATGCAAGATACACCCCTACCCAATCAGGCGGTCGTTCTGCGTTAAAGTATATTAAAGCCGGACTACCTCCCCACGGCAACGTGCGAGTACTCTGTGTAACGGACAATCAATGGTCTGATTCACTGAAATACATCGACAAAAAACAGCAAAACACGACAGAACAACCGGGGTTACTGACGCTTTTTGACGACGAAGAATAGTTTAAAAACGTTGATATGAAGCCTTTTGGTCAAACATAGAGTTTGACCAAAAGGTAATACGACATATATTCAAACAACGTTGCAAACGTGCGGTGGCGACCATAGTTTGACCAAAAGGTAATACGACATATATTCAAACTGTCCATTGAACTAACCGAAAAACAACTCAAGTTTGACCAAAAGGTAATACGACATATATTCAAACATGTCAGGTCATTCATGTCTGCATCTCCAGTTTGACTAAAAGGTAATACGACATACATTCAAACATTGGCGAGCCTATGGTGCGATTCAGTTTGAGCAAAAGGCAATACGACATACATTCAAACAACAATCGGTAATGTTTGTGGTTATAGGAGTTTGAGCAAAAGGCAATACGACATATATTCAAAACAGGCTCTATATCTTCGTCAAATTTAGTTTGAGCAAAAGGTAATACGACACATATTCAAACTAAAAATGAAAGGATTGAAGAAAACATAAGTTTGATTAAAAGGCAATACGACATATATTCAAATCAGGCCGCATATTTTCGTCAAAATCGACAAGTCTAAATAAGGAAAATACGGCATATATTCAAACACATTCAGAACAAAATACCTAAAAAGAATAAGCCGGTGTTTCGCCACTCCCACCGGCGAGGAGCTGTTCACACAAAGACGCGGAGTAGGAGAAGGGTGGAGAGAAAAACACCCGTAGACTCCGCTTTTTGTTTGGCGTTTGACATGGCTTGGTTGTTTCCCATCAGTGAGTTCATGTCGTGAACACTGGAATGGTATGCGTGTGTAAGGTGGGTGCAAGACATACCGGCTTGCTGACAGTCCTTCATGGATTTCCGGACTATCATCCATCGCGCATGTAAGGGGTCATGCCATGGATTGTCCTATCAGATGAGGGTCTTAAGGATAGGACTTTGTGCGAAAGGCGAGATTCGAACTCGCAATACTTGCTTACAAGGCAGAGTAAAGGGGAAAAAACTATAGCAAGTATTCCAATTTCACTACTTCCGCGAGAAAAGGGGATTGACTGTGATTGCTTGCCGGTAACACTGCATACACGGAGAAAAATGTTTACGACCATTCCAAACTATTATGGGATGGAAGGCTCGCAATCACATAGTCTATCCCCAGCGGAGTCGGAGGGATTCGAACCCTCGAACCGTATCAACGGTCAGCACCTTAGCAGGGTGCCCCTATCGGCCACTCAGGCACGACTCCAAACGATTCCGCCCAACCCAACCGGTTGGGCGGAATCAAGCTCCCTATGATGGATTCGAACCACCTCCAAAGGTTCCAAAGACCCGTGTGCTGCCTTTACACTAATAGGGAATACGCAGACCAGTATGGTCTGCTTTGACTTACTTGGACTCGGAAATCAGCTTGTCGATGTTAGCGCCCAACTGCCTCAACTGGGCGAAAGAGTTGGCGACGTTGCGTTGCGCCGTTTCCTCTCTCTGTTGAGCGTCTGCCATCAGTTTCCTACTGTTCGAATCCAATTCGGCGGCATGCTGTTCGGCCTTCTTGGTTCGCGCGTCGATTTCCTGAGACGCCTTGTCCAACCGGCTGGCCGCTTCCAGTTCCGCTTGGTGGATAATCTGTTCGGCTTGCTTTTTGGCCGTGTCCAACTGGATGGCAACCTTATCGTCGGTTTCCTTTTCCAGTTTGGCACAATCCTGTTCGAGCTTCTGCTTTTTATCCTGTGCGGCGGTCATCATCTGTTTGGTGGTTTCCGTCGCGGAGTCGAGTCGCTTCTGGGATTCATCCTTGGCCTGTTGGAGAATCTGTTCGGCTTGCGTGCGGGCATGTTCCAGCTCCTCACGTTTCTTCGACTCGTAAGTGTTTTTCAACGTTTGGAATTCTTTGCCGAGGCTGGTGCCTAATTCCTGCATCGGGTTTTCCGATGCTTGACGGGCGTCCTGCAAGTCGGCGTTCAGTCGTTCAATCTGCTGTCGGAGGGATTCAGCTTCCTGCTCCCGTTTGCCGAGTTCGGATTGACGCTTGTCCAAGACCATGTTTTTTTCCGTCAACTGGCGTTGCAGATTCCAAATCTGTGTTTCCAACCCGTTCACGTACTGTTCGACGGAATCCTTGCGATAACCGTTGAATCCGGTAGGGAGGTTGAGCTGTTGTACCTGTGGTTGGGACATTCCGTCCACGGTGAGAGCGTGGGAGGAGATGACCCGTGTTTCATCAGACATGGTCATGTTGATTTCCTTCTGTTTTGGTTGAAAAACACGAGAGCCTAGAGCGGGGGTCGAACCCGCGACCTTCTGTTCCGGAGACAGACGCTCTATCCACTGAGCTATCAAGGCGATGGGGGACGAAACCTATGGGGAATCGTCCCTGTAAAGGAAGAACCATTCATGGTTCGCGCAGTAGAAGGAAGTAGTAATCCGATAGTCTTCTAATCCTCATTTTTGCTCCTTTTGGTTTCCTGTAGTAGAAGGAAGTAGTAATACGGCAGTCTTCAAATTAGAGAAGTAAGCACGTCACGTTGGAATCGAACCAGCATCTACGGTTTTGGAGACCGTGGCTCTACCGTTGAGCTAGTGACGCATGGGGTGGGCTACTAATGTAGACGCCACCCTCTCGTTGGCCTGTAGTTAGCGTCCAAGTCCAACTCGATAGACGCGGCATGGCGGGTTGGATTTTACCGCCAACGGCAAGGAACGTGGTCGTTTAAGCGCCCCGTTTGGCCGTGCCTCCCCTTCGGTCGTCAACCGCCTGACTAGGGCAGGGAGCCTCTTGGCATCCACAAGTTCCATGTATGCCTATTCGAGCAATGCCATGGGCTTTCCGGCCAGCTAGCTCCGAAAAGCCTAGTACCCAAGGTTGGAATCGAACCAACGACGCCCGGTTTAGGAAACCGGCGCTCTATCCATTGAGCTACAAGGGCGTATGCCGTCTCGTCGCGGGGACGTCGCAACTCGTCTTCCGATTCGACGGCATTTACATCATCTTTTCGCTAGTTGTCATGGGTTGCGATTTCCACGGCTTTCGCTACTGAGATGATGGTGTTTTACATGCGTTCCACATGACCGTTTTAACTTATGCCCCAAACCCGGGACTCTCACCCGGGCATCGCAGACCGGCGACTGCATAGTGCCCCCCGTGGGATTCGAACCCACAACCCAAGGTTTAAAAGACCCTTGCTCTAACCATTGAGCTAGAGGGGCGGAATACGGGAGGCGAAGGAACGAAAAATCCACCTCCCGTGAGTTATAAAGGAAGAACCATATGGTTCGTGCCCCAAGAGGGAGTCGAACCCTCACGTCGTAAGACAACGCATTTTGAATGCGTCGCGTCTACCGATTTCACCATCGGGGCAGTAGCACGATTGAGGGACGTGCGTTTTCGTTCTTACAGAACGACCCATTGATTTTCGTACCACCCTCCCAGCTTGCAAATCAACAAAAGTCAGGGATTGGAGGAAACCGATTTTTTTGTTTACAAAGTTTTTCCTTCAAGTTTGGAGAGTCTGTTTTGCAGGAGTCGCTTAGCACGCACATCAGTTTCCTCTATTTGGGGCTTGGATAAAAGCCCGTAAGGCAATTATCCAAACATTGTTTTGAATACGGTATGCATTCAAAATCGTGGAGCCGGAGGGAATTGAACCCTCGTCTTTGAAAACGTTGATGATGTTTTCTACATGTTTATCCCTATTTTCATGTAAAAGTTCCTGTCGATAGGGCGCGTTGGAACAGTTCTGCAACTAATTCTGAAACGGTGAACAGTTGCCGTTCATCGAGTTTTTGCTGTCCTTTTTCCGGAATCGCGTTACAGCAATCCAGCGAATCCGCTTCCCGGCAAACCGTTTTCAGGCGGCGAGCTGGAAGTTGCGCGAAGAATCAGTCTTGGCGTTTGTTTGGTGACATGGATTGATAACGGTTGTCCAAGTCAGCTCCCGACATGCTTGCATTATCTCGATTTTCAAATCGAAACCTGTCGGCCCCAAAATGCCGTCTTCCTTCCGGTTTTCCACCCGAGCTTCCCATGAGCGTGGTCAGAACCAATAGGATGGTTGGCTGGGGTTTCCAGCCGGAAGGTTGACAGCGGTTTTGCCCGCCATGGTTTGGTTTCAAGCGTTTTCATGCTTTCCCTTCCCCATTGTTGGTAACTGGTTTGGAATAAGCATGATAGTTCTTGAACTTGGCCATGATAGGCAAGTCTTCATATCGAACATGGTTCGATGGGCTTTAGAGTCCTATCGAATCATGTTTTCCTTATCTCTTTTCATTTTTCAAACAGGCGGCAACATTCGGGGAGTGTTCCTTACTAGGTAAGGTCTTTACCCCGGTTGCCTTAGTGACTGTTCTAGTCATGGACTAGCGGAAGCCTTTTTCTGCTTCTACAGCTTGTTCATACAGGATGTTTTTTGAACCTCGTTTTGTGTGAACACTGCCAGTATAGCAGTCTTAGGAAACATGTCAAATCCCAGAACGAAAACAATGTTTCCCAAGGCGTGTCGCCCATTACCAACCTTCACCAACAGCATTGAATACTTGGACAATACTGTCGCCCACAGGTTACACTCCCCTACATGCAGTCCAAGCAGATACAAGAAGCGGCCACCGTCGCATACATAGAAGACCAGTTCAAGTCGGAAGACCCCATGCTCATACAGTCCGCCGCCGGAAACCTCGCCAGACTGTACGGCATGACCACGCTCTCCCAGTTGACGGGTCTGGCGAGACCGTCCCTCTACCGGAGCCTGTGTGAGAACGGGAACCCGTCCTTCCAGACCATGTGCCGAATATTGGACGCTATGGGCTACACGGTGTCGGTGCGCCGCAAGGAGCAGAATCCGAATGAGTGACACGCGAGTCGAGCAGGATGTTCTCGACCTTGGTTCGACCGGCATGGAATTGGATGTTCGACGGGTCAACCTGTTGGATGACATTGAAGCCCGCGACCCGAACAGTATGGAAATCTGGTATGGTCATTCCATCCTCACCGCCACACTGTTTCCGCCCGCGCAACCGTCCGACGACGTGGATTTCGTCAGCAAGACCAACGGACGGTTGGAATACATGCTTGAAGCGGGCGTGACCGGGGATGGGGATGATAGGAAACGTCGGTTCCCGTTCGGCAAGTATCCGAGACTGCTGATGGCTTGGATGGCGAAGCAGATTCGCGCGGCCAAGGGACATAGGACGAGGAATGTTGACCCTGAGACGAAGACCATCACCATTCCGAGCATCTACCAGTTGTGCGAGGAGATGGGTTTGCCTCATGGCGGGCGTACCGCGAAAAGCGTTCAGGAGCAGTTGGAACTGTTGCTGGCCTGTCGTATCAGCATTCGCGCCTCCGGCACGGGCAAGGGGCTGAATGTGAGGGATACGGCGTACCTGCCCATCGTTCAGGCCGTGCGCATCATCAACGATGAGAAGAACGTGGGCTATTCCGGTGCCACGTTCCGTCTGACCGATGAGGTGTATGAACGGTTGAGCCGCGAGTCGGCACCGTTCGACACGAGAGTGTCCACCTACCTGTTGAAGGGCAGGTCGGTCATGCCCTACGATATTTACATTTGGCTGACGGGCAGTATGAAAAATCTCCGGCATGACCTTCCGGTGAGTTGGGATTGGCTGTATGAACGGTTCGGAGACCAGATTGCCGTCAAGAAGTCCTTCCGACGTATGTTCCGTCAATCGTTGGAGAAGGTCAAGAAGGTGTATCCGGGTTTGAATGTGGAATGTCCGACTTATGAGGATTATATTATCCTGCATCCGAGTCCGACTTCCGTTCCCACGCGTGCCGTCCATGATGCGGAGGCTGCGGCGACCGATGGTGTTTTCGATGTGGCGATGCGCTCGTTGAATTCTGTCCAACGAAATGGTGTTCGAAAAGCCATCACCGATTGAGAAGGGAGCGTGGCCTTTCAAGCACCTTCCCGGTCGAGGTGTCCGAAAAGCCACGTCCAGCATGGACTATCAGGCACCTTGGCCGTGGCTTTTCAAGCACCTTATGACGTCAAAACATTTTCCAAGTGTGGGACATGCGGCAAATCGCAGTCTGGAACTTATGCCACACACTTATCAGATTCCACAGTTATCCACTGTGATTTCGTTCATATTCCAACCTTTTCAATAGGTTATACACTTTTCCACAAGCGAACTGTCCAATCAGACGTGGACTATCGGACACCATGCGTACCGTTCGAACCTACAGGCATGGACTAGCAGACACCTTCACCGTGGACTATCGGACACCTTTTTCTGGGGTTTCCATCACCTTTCCGTGGACTATCGAGCACCTCGACCTTGAGGAAACCGTTATGCGAGTAAGGCTCGCACAGTATGCTTATATGTTATATCCTCATAGTTTTCTTATAGTTCCGGTTTTACGGTCGAAGGAACCAGCCGATACGAAATACTGGAAATATGAGACTCCTATACAAAATCACAAGCTTATATCGCAAAGCCCGTTGGCTCATGTGGCTGGGTGGAATGTTGCCCACCACGCTCATTCCCCTGCTGGGTTACGGAATGCATGTTTTGAACATCGCCAAGGACAGGCAGGAGTTGGCGACGGATAATCCGGAGCTTGCTTCGGAGGAGACGACTGGCTCCCTATTTGATTGGATGACCGGCGAGATGGTGGGAAGAATCATTGGAATTATTATGATTCTTGGCATTATTTTCATCCTACTGTTGATTGTATTGCAAATCTTCTCGTTCATTGGTGCCCGAACGTCAGTGTCCGGAACAGACCGCAATACGACCACCAAGGAAGCCAACCGTAGACAAGCTAATTTGGACGAGATGGACGTGGAGCCGAATGATGGGAGCGTGGCTTTTCAAACACCTTCCCAATCGAAGCCCAAAAGGAAAAGCAAGCCGAAACCGGCTCCCGCTACCGAGGGCGACGAGGGTGATTGGTTCATCGACTAGTCACAATGGTGTTCGAAAAGCCACGCGCCGACCGGCTTGCGCGGACTATTTTTCCAGTTCGCTGAGCTTGGTCGGCGCTTTCCGTTCGAGAGTCTGAACCTTTCGTAGCCGGGTGGACAGTTCAGCCAATCCGTCGATAATCTTGTCCTCCTCGACGGTTTTCTTCCCACCGGCTTTCCCAGTCCGGAATCGTAGCTCGCATTCGCCCATGCCTTTGCGTATGTCCTCGTCGGTGATTCCGTAGGCGATGGCGAACGTGCCCAACGCTTCCACTACGTCGCAGTATTCTTCAACCAGCCGGTCGTAGATTCGACTGTCGGAAGTGCCGTCTGCGACCCAATCCATGCCGACGGCGGCGAGTTCCGCCGTCTCCTCCAACAGTTTCCGCCATTGCCGGTCGGACGGCGGCGTGTATTCCGGCGAGAAGATTCGGACGGTGCCGAGACTGGCCGACCCGTGTCCGGGTATTTCCGCGTCGCGTCCGAGGAACTTGTAGCCGGGATTCTGTTCGCAATAGTCGCGCACTTCGCGTAGCCATTGGATAGCATTGGGGATGCTTCCCCAACTGATGACCTTCCCATTGTTGTCGAGGAAGTATTTCTGTTCCAATTCGTCGATGGAATGTTTTCCGATTTCCTTCAGGGCATCGTCCAACATGTCCTTGACCACGATGGCGGACCTGCCGTGCAGGTCGGTGGTGGGGCGCACATGGAACGCTTGGAAGAAGCGCGCGTAATTGTAGGTTGGATTGCAGGACGTGCCGACCATATCCAAATATTCCAATCCACGGTCTTGCCAATCGCAGGAGACCATGAACGCTATATCGTCGGGAATATCGGAGCGGACTATCGCAATATTGTAACTCAAATCGCACCTATCCTTTCAAGATTTGTTAGGCGAGGACTCCCCGCCTCTTGTGGGGCGGGGAGAATGAAAGGAAGTAGTAATAAGGCAGTCTTCCAATTTTCAGGAGAGTTTTACGAGAATCCCGTAAGCGATGATGAGAGCGCACCAGACGACAGCAGCCACGACCGTCCACCGGTTCAGGTTCTTTTCCGCCACGCCCGAACTTCCCGCCGAACCGGTCAACGATTCAGCGAAATTCGAGAAACCACCCCCCTTGCCCTTGTGCATGAGAATGAGTGGAACGAGCATGAGACTCAACACGGCGATGAATCCAAGAAGGATATGCTTCATCATTACTGCTCCTTTGTTTTGTTGTAAAAAACCAGACTTTTCCATCCGCTCGCAAGCCGCCAATGTTCGCCCGGCAGTCGCATGAGCAACGGTTGCAGGATGCCTTCGACGGTGAGCTGGTCGAGTGACCCGTGGACGGCGACCGTCCGTCCTCGCACGACGGTGCCGTCCTTGGTGACGGCCTTGACCGTACGCCTGTCCAAAACCTTCGGTTCGGCGTTCTCCCAGTCGAGGTCGGCGGGCTGGTCTTCCTGCGAGTCCAAGGTGGCTTTAGCGAGACGGCGGGTGGCGTCCTTCACCATGTCCGGCTGGGCGTCCCACCATTCCCTTATCTGTCGATTGTCGGGGTTCGGGATAGCCCAGTTGGTCTGGGCGACAAAGATTGCGATTGCGGCCTTTTCGATACGGTCAGCGTCCAAGCCCATGTCCTTTCGTGAAATCCTCGTATCTTCCGCTGATACGGTCATTGACGATGTACTGGTTGTAGTCGCCTTGTTCGATGTACCACCAGTCCTTGCGGTGTCCGGCCCGCAGGTACGTCTCGCAGGTGTGGTCGATGGTGTAGTCGGGTTTGACCATTTGACGGAAGCTCAATTCGTCCACCGGCGGATTCGCTTTCACTTCTTCCACGATGCGGTCGATGAGGTCTTCGGTGAAGTCCGGTGTGACGACGAACACGACGCGCACCAGCTCGTTTCTCCGCTTGGACAGACGACGAATCATATTGACGTTCCGCAGGTGGTAGACGATGCGCGTAAACTCCGTTTCGGATGCCAGACGGTACAGGCGTTCCGTCATGGGCGGCATGCTCGTGTGCATTTCGGTTTCGATTCCAAGGGCGTGCAATCGTCTCGTGAGCGTCGAATACCATTCGGAGCGGCGGGCGTCGAGCATCCACAATGGGTCGCCGCCGCCCGAGAAGCTGAGGAACCCCATGCCGCCGCCGTCCGCCAAGTCCATCACCGTGCGTTCGGTCAGGGCGAAATCGGTTTCGGGGACGAGGATGCCGGTGTTGCGGACGATGCAGTACGGGCATTCCCAATGGCAGCCGAAGTTCGTGATGACGCTGTACGGTCTCCTATCCGGCATAGAATTTTCCTTCCTTACTGCAATCCAACACCTGCAATGCGCTCACATGGTCGGCCTGTCGGAAAAGGCCGGACGGGGATTTTTCAATGATGGGCACCATAACTCCCATGTAGACGCCTATCGCCCCACCGGGAGCTATGATGATGGTTCCGTCCACGACGGTGCCGTTGTCGAATCGGGCGATGACGCGTTGCCCTTCAAGTTCGGCTGTTGTGGCGTGCCGCCAGTCCACAGGATTGTAGACGATGCCTTCGCCGCCCATCAGCCGAACACCCACAATGTCAGCTTGCCCAGTCCGAAGTCCATTCCTGAGACAAGCGCCATGAGCAGCAGGACGAAGATTCCGGAAGCGACGCACCAGCCCGCCCATTCGCGGACGGTGGGCGTGACTACCTTGCGGATTTCGGCCACAACCTGTTTGACGAAACGGATGACGCCGAGGAATCCTTGACCGATTCTGACGAACGGATTGTTTTTCCCATCGGCAATGACGGGTGTGGCTTTCTCAACCATAGATTTCCTTCCATTGAATCAGACCGTCGATGAGTTTCGCGGCGGTTCGATTGTCCAAGAACTCGTTCTTCAAGTAGTCCCTATAGCGTTCCACCGGAGGACAGTTTTCAAGTTTTTTCACGTCGCGGATGTCCGACTGCGAAGTGAGTTCGAGTATCAGACGGATTTGGGGTTCCGTAGCTCTGCGTCTTCTGCCTGCGAAAATCATCGTCCCATTCCCAGAAGGTCTTTGACGTTCGCTTTCAACTGGGCGGAGGCGAGCTGCTGGACATTGCATACGGCGATGATGTAGTCGTCCAAACGGGAGGCCAGTCCTATGTCGTGATGGTGTCGGGCGAGTTCGCAGACCGCGCCCATCGGGGAATTGTGGAAGACGCCTGAAATAGGTTCGATGTATTTGCCATTGTCGGCCATGGCACGGTATTCCTTGCCGTTTTCGGTGGTGTTTTCCCGAACGAACCCGTAGTCTTTCCCGTTGACGACCACTTGGTAATCGTTGATGTCATGCGCTACAGGCACGTAGATGGGAAAATGAATCGAGTCCAATAGGGATGAGTATTGGTCTTGTATCATAGCCAGTTCATCATCTGCCCAGCCGATTTGTCTGAGTGTGGTCTGACCGCTCGTGGACGGCGTGGCCTTTTTCCCCATGGTTCCTCCTGAAACTCACTTGATGTGCGGACTGTCCCAGTATAGCAGAATTTTCTTCAGGAAGCGAAGACGGTGACGGACTTGAACAACGTCTTCGACAGCATGTTGGAACCGCCCTTGACGGAAACAATCACATATTGGGGCAGATTCCTGAAATTCAGGCTCTCCACATAGACGCCGTCCACGGTTCCCTCAACATGGTATTCAAGCAACCCGTCGATGGTCGTCCCACCCGTCGTGACCGCCATCGCCCTCAAGCCGCCCAACGCGTTGATGGGCTTATGCTCCCAGTCCACCGTTTCCTTGGTTTCGGATTGAATTCGTTTCTTCAATTCACTGCTCCTCGTCTGAGAAAAGGACGGCCGAACCGTTCTCGCGCAGTCGTTTGGCGGTGTCGCGCACTTCCGTGGTCGAATGCGCTGACGTGAATTCTTCGGGATTGGTGCCGGTGATAAGCTCCTGCACCATATCCAAAGCCCATGAGGGGATGGTGTCGTACACGCGGTAGAGGTCGAGTCTCTTCACGTCCTTGCCTACAATGCCGCCGACGTGAACGCCATGGGGTGAGTCTCCCAGCGGATGATAGTCCGCGAGTACGATGATGGCGCGGGACACCTCGTCCCTGATTGTCTCAAGGGTCTCACGTCCCATGGGGCATTCCCCACTGAACAGGGGCAGATAACGTTCCTGAGCGAGCCAGAATGGGAATTCCGACAAATCGTATTTGTCCATGTCGTGTCGGCTTAACGGCTTCTCATAGTCGATGATTGCGGTGAGTTTGCCGGTCGGGTCGGCTAGTGGGCGTTCGTGGATTGAGATGAGTTTTTCGTCGGGATACTGGTGGTCGTATAGCGGCTTGGTGGAGGCGTATGAGTATTTTCGACTCAATGGTTGTACTTCCTTCCTATATAGGTGTGAATGTTTCCAGTATAGCAGAATAGCCTTTTCCTAGGCTATCGTTCAATGACCTTGACTTTTTCGGACGACAGAATCGACTCGAACAGTCGGAGTGGATTGCGCGAGTCCAACTTGTACCGGCGAAGCTTGCGTGCGGTCTCCGTTTCGAGGAAACGTCCGCTTTTGCAAGGTTCTTCCACAATCACAGGAATCCAACGCCATTTCTCACGTCCTTTGCTGTTCTCCCATATGATTTCCCCAGTGTCCAAGACGTGTCTGTATGCAGTCTTGTCGGGAAAGGATGAGTCTATTCGTGCAACCAGATTCAGTCTGCTCATGAGTGGGTTCCTTCTTCCAGTTGTCTATCTGAGATATTATGTGAACAACTCCAGTATAACCTAAAATAGGTGAGCAGACAACACCTCAAAAACCCAAAGGAAACAGTTAGTCGTTGTCTCCAGTGCTGTGACGCAGCATCGTCCATTCGTCGATATGGTCGGCGCACCAGCGGGTGCCTTCCACGGTAGGCTTGCCGCAGCCGGACGCACTGTAGTTCCACTGGCAGGTGCCGTCGATATCCTTGTTTTGCTCGCGGTACCGCCGCTCGTCTTCATTGTCCAGAATGTGCATGGAACGTGCGGTACTGTCTCGACGGCTTTTCAACGCCTCGTATTCCGCCGCGTCCGCAGCCAGTTTCTCGGCTGCGGCCTTCAATCCGTCAAGACTGGCGTTTGCGACGTTCGTTTTCGACGCCAGCACGACGGCGGCCCGCTCCTGCACCATTGTGTCGAGTCGGCGGAGGTTGATGCGCAGATACGCTTTCTTGCGTGCAATCCAATCCGGCAGTGCCGCCGCCTGTTCGAGTTGCCGAATGTATTCATTGTCGTCCATGTCGAGGTCATTCTTTCTCGCTTTGATTCGGCACCTCCAAAGGCATGGACCCCGAATATCCCAACAGCTCCTCGCAATGAGCGGCGACGGCTTGCAGGGCGAACCGTTCTCCCGTCAGAAAGCCTTCATCTGACGCGTTGGGAATCTTTTCATCGATTCGGGCTACATGCTTTTCGCACCAGTCGATTACGTCGTTCAGGGTCTTGTCCTTCTGCGTGACGTTCACTGCCATGTGAGTTGCCTTTCTGTTTTAACGGGGCAAAAATCGTTGTTTTTGCGAAAAAGACCCCGTTAAAACGCTTTTCTTTGGTTTAATTGTCTTTCTATCTGATTTGCTGTCGTGGAAGGACTATTTCTAGCCTGTAGTCCCCGTTGACGGTTGCGTGAAGCTTGTACACGCCTTTCGTGTCCGTAAGGCTTTGTACAGGTTTGCCGTCTTCATCCTTGTAAGGGACGCCATTGTTGCGCACGATTGTGACCGTCGCATGGGGAATACGATTGCCGTACCGGTCTGTGACAGTGCCTTCCAAGGTGATTTGACGGCCATGGATGGTCGTATCCAAGTAGCTTATTCCGTTCGATAGTTGAGGTGTGAATATCAGACCGATAAGAGTCAGTGCCGCTACCAATTGGATTAGATTCGAGCCTAATCGAACAGTCTCATTCATTTTCGTTCCACTTCCGGCCTGTTCTACTGAGTAGGAACCCGTCCAGATACAGTTGGAACAGGCTCACATACTGACCGTCTTCGATGTCGTCTTCCGGCTTCGCATACAGTCGCATGTTAAGGCATGCGACCGGCAGTCCGGTATGCCCCTCCCGCTCAATGTGAAAAGGTATTTCCTCCTGACCGTGAGCGTTCTCACGGATGGCCACACCGTAGTCGCCGACCTGTGGTTGCGTGTCCTCACTGCTGTCATCCCAGTCGTCGTATGTGAGACAGAACGGCAGAAATGGATTGGGAACGTTTTTCAATCGAGCAATGGTGAATTCGTAGGCTGTGGTGAGGCCGTCGTAGAAAGTGTATTTCTCCAACAGTTCCTTGTCTGGGGTTTCGGAGTCTTTGACAGCCTTGTCCCATTGTTGCTCCAACCATGCCATAAGGTCGGATTTAGGCTCTGACTGATTCATGTGGGGGTTCCTTTTTGTAGATGCTTTTATGTGTGGACGCAAGCCAATGTCCATGAGCTTTGAGGTTCAGCATGATTCATCCTTTCCCAAAGCTTTGAGCAGCGTTTCGGCCACGTGGACGCGCCATGCGTGTAGGTCGTTGTATTCGCCGCCGCAATTGCATCTGACCCGTCCTCTGTCGGTGTAGGAGACGTGGAATCCGAATTCCACGTCTAAGTCACCCAAATGGTCGGCCAGAACATCACATACCGTCTGCGTGGATGTTTCAGCGGGTGCGGCGATGGCGTCGTCCACATGCGTGCCGTATGCTTCCCATGAGGGGAATGCCATGCCGCACGCGCAAACGATTTTCGTGGGATTGAATTCAATCAGCTTGGTTTCATGCATTTTCAGTTTCCCGCATTTGCCATCCACAGGCACCGCCTTTCCATGAGTTCCGGAAATTCTTTCTCGTTGCATGTCGATGAGGCGGAAAACCTTGGTCTCGTCCACATCGACCCATCTGCCGTCGAACGGGCTTTGGTAGAACTCGTTTGACGGCAGTGGCGTTATCCTTCCACCCACCGGTGAAGCCGTGAATCGCATATATATCGACCCTCAGTAATTGTCGATATCCAGCCGCGGGTCATCCATAAAAATCTCCGTACGACCCTTGTTGGGTGACGGCGGAAGAATGTCGTACACGCTGACAAGCTCGGGGACGAAGAACGTCACATCACCTATCTCGAACCCTATGCCGTCCGTAGGGAATTCGCCGCCGAGCCAAGCAGTACGACGCTCATAGCGGACAATGCTTTCAGGGGTGGCCTCCGCCAGAATGCGGTGCCACGCCGACGCCTCCAACCGTCCGCCCGTATGGCTCCACGCGCACAGTTCAGAATCGTTTCTCGCACATTCAAGCAATGCCGCTTTGATGTCGAGGCAGCCGAACCGAGCATACCAATCAAGCCTTGAATCGCACATGATACCCCTCGTCCATCGCACCCACATGGCTCAGCACCAACGCCAACGCCGCGTCGAACGCGGTGCCACGGTATTGCAGTTGCCCAACGTCCGCAAGCCACCCCGAAATCGCGTCATACGGACGGTGCTCGTTGAGCCGTTCCGCCATCTCAGCATCCGACAGTCGGTCGCCGCAGTTTCGCTCAACCCAACCATCCTCGCTCGCAAACCACTCCCACGTCTCGTCGTCACACCATTCCTCGATATCGACGACGCCGTTACGATGCAACGCCCCCACGCTCACATACACGACAATCTCATCTGGCGCGACCGATGCGGTAATGTCGGGGGCCGCGAGTGCCGCCGCCTCCTCCGCGACGCGTTTGCTCGCCCAATACTGGGCATAGCGGACACGCCTATGCTCGCGCTCCTCGTCGGTGAGCGGTGGCGTCGGCTCGTTTTCGTTCGGGTTCATCGTCCTCTCTACCTTTCTCCGCAATCCCAACGGTCGTAGCATGTAGGGCATTCGTATTGCGCGTATTCGGGATTCCACTTGGCGTGCTCACGGCATACCAGACGCCAGCATGCCTCACATATCTCGCCGCAGTCCGTGCAGTTGACGCGCCCGCAACAGGGGCATTTCCTCGCATGCTCCTCACACAACGGTATGCCGCAACCGCCGCAGTGGTCAGCCACGTCATCCGGCTCGTACGGACCGTGGATTGAATCTTCGCAGGTTTCGTTCGCGTTCATGATGGTTCCTTTTCATTCCTTGCCTAACAGGTCAAGTCCGGCGCATACCGTCTCCCATTAAACCGTCCGTTCTACGTGCGCCGCGAATTTCAACGCCTTCTCACCCTTGTCGGTCAGCGCGTCGAACACTTGGTCGATGTAGTATCTGCGTTCCAGCACGCCCAGCTCCCGTAGCCGTTGCGATTCCTCCGCCGGTTCGACCATGCCATACGGTTTAAGTTCTTTCAGGATTGCGATGTCCCCCTTGTTTAACAGGGGCGGGTCGTCGGGTTCCAGCAACGCTTTCAGACGGTTGGCCTTGTCCTCCATGTCGGATACGACTGCGGCCAGCGAATCAGGCATTGGCGTATCCGCACCGTCGCACAGGTCAGCCCACTGTTTGCGCTTGTCTTTCGCCCTGTCGAGGTATTCGTCCGCCGCGAGAGTGATTATCCGCACGCGGAACTCGTCGAAGTCGCAGACTCCTTTATGACGGTCGTAATCCCACCAGACGAAGGTGCCATTCGGACGAATCGAGCATTCAAGGAACACGTACACCTCGTTAGGGTTGCGGATGTCCGCTATGCAGTCGGAGTATTCCGATTCGACCAGAGCGAACTCCACGCCTTCCTTGCCCAGCCGGTCCAATAGGCCACGGACGGATTGCAGTGTCTTCTCGATGTTCAACATGGTTTCAGTCCCCATTCTTGACGTGATTCCTATAACCTTTCATAGCTCTTTCCCCCAGTTCGGTCAGACCGCTATACCCGGGGTCAGCGAGCGACCAGTAGTCCTGCCTAATCAGTCCCCTTCCGACCAATCCGAAGCAGTCCCAGCTATCCATGAACAAACGCGCATCTCGGCCCTGCCTGACGTTTTCGAGCAGTTTGTATTCAGCCTTGCTCAACTCGGGCGATTCGTCCTTGATGAAGCCGCGCAGTCGCTTGACGGCATCCTCCATCCTCTCCTTGCGCGTCCTGATTACTTGAGGCAATGGAACACCCTTCCTGCCGCACAGTTCTGCCCACTTGCCCGGGATGCTCTCGGCTTCGTCTTCGTAGTATCGGGCGAGACGGTCTATAAGACGCGTGCGGTATTCCCTGAACTCGACCGTCTCGCCACGGCATCCACCATCGCAGATGTTGCCATCCGGTCGGATGTAGTGAAGCTCCATATCGCCATCATCATCGAAAAAGCATGGGGCAGATATAGTCATCACCTCATCGTTCTCGATAGGCTCACCCAATTCGATGCCCATGCCGATGGCGGCGAGTTCCTTTTGTAGCCCTTGGATGTCCTGTAGCGTTTTCTCGATGTTCAGCATGGTTCACTCCTTGTCCAGTCGATGCACGGCGGACAGCATGTGCAACGCGGCATGACGGCGCGTCTCATACGGGCTGCCAAGCTCCTCGCCCAGCAACCACCCCTCGAACACGGGCACCGGGTCGTGTTCGGGATATTTGTTGCAGGACTCGCATACTCGCATGTAGTGTTCGGCCATGTCTTCTATATCCTTCGCCTCCTGTTCGTCGCCAAGCGCGTTTCGGCACCATTCGGCGGTCTTGCCGAACCGTTCCTTCAGTCGTATGAGACGGTCGGTGCGCGGCATGGGCGCGGCCAGTAGGCGGGACAGCTCGTCCAATGCCTGTTCCTCGCCCATGTCGGCCGTGTCGAGGACGGTTTCATCTTCGACAAGCTCGTACTCAAGCTCGTACTGCGTGCGGACGATGCGGATGGTGTCGCTGTCGGGAATGTTGACGGTAATCTCGTATCCCGCTTGAGGGTCGAACGCGGTGATGCGTCCGAATTGGCGGTCGTTGTACACATGCCAGCCCGGCAGTGTGCGGGTGACGGTGATGAGGATGTCGCGTGTTTTCATCTTGTCAGTTCCATTCCTTCGGCGCGACGACAATCCAGCCGTTTGACAGCGGGTATACGTCGCAGGGTTCGTCCGATTCCAAATCGTCGTTCAACGGGTTCCAGTCTTCGAGTCCGTCGTGGGCGATTTCGTCGTTGAGTGTCCCACTGTGGATGCGTTCGGTTTCGACGTGAATATCCTCCGGGAATGGGAGGAAGAGGAACGAGAGTGGTTCGAGTATTGGTTCGAAAAGATATGGCAGTCCGTTCTTGTCGCCCCAGTTGGCGACCACGTTCATGTGTCGTCCGTCATCCATTTCCACGAGGATGATTCCCGATTCCTGTCCGGTGATGTCGTGCAGATTGATGGTCACATGCCCTCCAGTGAGTTCTCGATGTCCGAGACGACATCCAGCAAGCTTTGCCCCTCCATGGTGTCGCCGTAGTATCCAAGGTCGGTGCAGAAGTCAGCCCCGACCGATTCCAAAGCTTCTAGCGCTTCGTACAGGGCGCTATATGCCTCGTCTAGCTTCTCCCTTGCGAATCCGTATGGGTCTTCCTCGTACGGTTTTTCCGGGATGATTCCCGATTCCTGTCCGGTGATGTCGTGCAGGTTGATGGTCATGTTGGCTCCTTTTTAAGGATTGTACTTGTGTGAACAATCCCAGTATATTATATATTGGCTCGAAAGTCAACCGGCAAAAACAAGTGGTCAAGCCGCCTCGGAAACAACTAAATCCCTTGTCGGAAAACCTCAGTCCCAATCACACATGAAATATCCGTTCGGGTCGATTTCCTCAACCAAATGGGCGGTGGCGCAATCGTTCACTGCGAACATAGGACGGGGGTTCGCGCCATAATCTCCCCTGACGCGCTTGTTCCTCAGCTCCTCCCCCACGAAACAGTCCTTGACGGGAGCCACGCGCCCGCCTTGCGGAGAGGAGATTGCTCCGTCCACGACCTTGTGGGCGAGTTTGCGGACGTTTACGCTCTTGCCTGTCTTGCTGACCTTGGTCACTTGGTAGAAGTCCACAAGGGTCATGCTGTAGCCCCAAGAGCTGACGAATACGTCTCCCACATGCACTTCCATGTCGGCGGCGATGGGGTTTTGGGGCTTGCGACGTTCCTCTTCGGTGCCGTTGATGCGGAAGTTCTCACGGGTGAGCCAAGGGTAGGTTTTCATGGCTTTGACGATGTAGTTTTCGACGCCTTGCAGGGTTCGCCAGTATTTGCGTCCGTTGGAGTGGTTGCGGCTGGTGATGTTGAGGAAGTCGTTGGTGACGTTCGTCCAGTGGTTTGTGCGATTGTTGATTTGGACTTCGAGGCTGAGCATTTTGGTTTCTCCTTTTTAGGTGTGTCGGGTTTTTCAACCCTGTTTGTGTGGACGATTCCAGTATAGGTTATGTTTAGTTAAAAGTCAACCCAGAAAAACAAGGGCACAATCCAGCCAAGCAGAAAAAAAGAACCGGAGGATATGACCCCCAAAAGGCCACATCCTCCGGCTTGCCCCAGCAATCAAATCATGAGAGCGAGAACGCGCTTATCCCCTTCCTCGGCGTCCTTCAGATAGCAACGATGCCGGTCGGGCTCTCCGTCAATCGCGTAATCGTTCCTGACTTCGAACTCCTCCAAAGAGCCTTCCATTTCGCCGTAGTAGGCGAGCACGATGGGAGTGTCGCCACCAAGGGTTCCTCGTGCGAAACGCAGTGTGGCAATCATCTGGTCGATGGTCGCAGGTGTGGTGAACGCTGGCTGTTTCAGGTCTTCCTCCAGTTCGCATTCGCAGTCGGGGCAAACCTTTTTCTTGCCGTCGAAAGCGTCCGTGAGATGCTGTGGGCAGTTGATGGCCTTGCACTGGTCGCAGGTGGTTTGGCAGTTATTGCAGATGTGTTCTCCGCAGGTTTCGCAAGTGCCCAGTTGGTCGTTGGGATAGGTGTTGTTGCAGTTGATGCAAGAGTTATTCATTTTTTCTCCTTTTCAGGCGGGTGGCTTACGCCTTGTTTTGTGTGAACAATTCCAGTATACCACATGATTGTATAGGAAACAAAGGCGACCAGTCATAAAAGACCAGTCGCCCTAAAAAGCCGCTCAATCAGTCATGGAAATCGACAAACCAGACACGAGTGGAAGAATCAGCCCCCAGCCTCTCAGACAGAGCATCCCTTGACACGGGGAACCACACATCACCTTCGTAACCGTCATTGTCGCAGACGACGCTCACATTGCAGTCCAACAGCTCTCTGACCTTGGAATCACCGTTGCCGTAACGTTCTTTGAGTTCGCCGCAGGTGATTCCCTGAAGCCCGCCTACCATTTCCTCCCAGCGTCCGCCGAACTCATACCAGTCGTAGAACGAATCGTCGTTGAAAGTAGATACCACATCGCCGTCTTCGTTCAGACTGTACCCATAGTATTCGGCATAGGCTTCGAGCGCTTCTTCATCGTTCAATGCCAGTCGGCGTTCCGCTTTCTCGAAGGCTTCGCTCATTCTGTCGTGCTGAGTTTCGCTCTTGCTTCCAATTAGACTCCTGTCGCTTTCTCGACTGGTCTTCAGGAATTCATCCCGCGTGTAGAGGACGTATTCCTCGACTTCCTCGTATTCGCTGTAGGGGTCGATGATGGTTTCGGCTTCGCTGGTGTCGTTGCCGCCGATGACTGCGCCTAGGAAGTGCATTTTTTCTCCTTGTTTTTGGTGGGGTTGTTAAACCTTTTGTTTGTGTGAACAATTCCAGTATACATCATAGAAAAGGAAAACGCGTCCACACGGCAAAAGAGATAGAAAGGCATGATTGTCGCCATTGTTTAAACTGTTGAGATACCGCCGTTTTTAGACATTTTGACACCAATCCTACCGCTCAATGATATTAAACCTATCAAAGTGTAGTATCTTTGGTGTCATGAACCAAGAAGACAAGCAGACAACCCAAGCGGAAATCATAAACAACCTCAGAACTCTCTACGACTACGAAAGCTCGGATAATCCCGTCGAGTCAAAAAAAGAGTTCCTGAGACTGAAGGCAATCCCCATCCGAACCATCCTCAACACCTTGAACAGTGAGGTAACGGACGAGAAGGAGTACGAGCGACTGCTGCACATTGCGGTGGAACAGCTATCCAATGAATCGTTTGCCCAGCATATCGAACTCACAAAAGAGGAATTCGTATACAAGCGTCAAAAGTACGGACTCACCCAGCAGTGGGTTTCCGACAAAGCCCAAGTGAGCATCGCAACCGTACGCCGTTGGGAGAACCCCGTCACCAACTATATGCCCAGTCATAAGGCTTGGGAGGAGTTAGGCAAGTTCGGACAGTGGGAGTACGACCTAGCCAAAAGCAGACTGACGAAACTTCTTTCAACACAGGATGAGTTCCTGAATGATTTTGCCCACGAACGTTGGGACGGCATCGAGGAATATGCGCCAGAGAATCCAGACCCCATTCTTATCCGGCTTCGCTACTGCCTGACTGAAGAACAGCGCAAGAAACTGGTCAAGGAAGCAGCTCCGATAACCGAATGGGCTAATCCTGAATCTCCCTATTATGACGAGAACTACGACATTTGGTATCAGCGGGCGGACGGCCTTGACCGTTGCGAGTCCGAACTGCACCACTCGTTATTCCAAGCCCGAGAAGGCTTGTGGTGCATTGTGGACGAGCCGAACGTTACGGTCGATATTCAGAACGCGATAGTTCGTCGTATCGTCGAAATCGTTCAGAAAAGGGATTTTGACGATACGGTCACTATTCGTCCGGTGGAGATTACGTTCTCACTGGATAAGAACGTCACTCAAGTACTGCAAATCGAACAAGATTTGAGTCAGCTCTCTGATTGAGGAAAGGAAAGAAAATGCATTGCATGTTAAGAAAACTGATAGGGCTGATAGTCGCGGTGGTGGTTGGCCGGTTCTCTTGGGACGTGTTGGGTTCCGCTTTCGAGAACTGGTATCACACGGTGCTGAAACCGTGGGTGAAACCGTGGCTGGTGGGAAACGTGTATATGCCGGTTTCCGGCTGGTGTTCCCGTTTCTTGGACTCGTCCGTTACCGTGCGTTTCGATATGGTTGAACGACTGTTGTCGCCGGTGTGGTCACTTGCCGAGTTTCTTCTTACAGCTGTGATTGCGTTGACAGCAATGGTTCTCCTGTCTGCTGTCGCATGGTTCGTTTGGATTCAGGGAGGGGTTCGTCCCGCCTTGAAAGCCGTCGGGAACGGTTTCCGTGCTTTCGGGAGAAACGTTTGCGTTTCTGTTCGTTCCGACGTGGCCGCCACGGTATCGTGGTTCAGAAAAATGTATGGTAGCGCCCAAAAAGACAAGGTTTTCAGATAGTTTTCCCCAAAAACAACAAAAAAGCCGGAAGCTTGAGGCTTTTCCCCTTTGGCTTCCGGCTTTTTCTGTTTCAGTCGTTATGGTCTTCCGTTGACCCGTAGACCGCTTCTTTCATGTCTATTGGGTGCGCGTATTCGTAGGTGCTGATTTTCACGTAGGGTTCGCCGTCATTGTCTACGAGGACGCGATGGCTGTCAGGCTTGCCCGCGAACCGGTTTTCGCTGGTCACGTCGGGGTAGACGGTGCATCCGGCGATGTCGTTGGGGCTTCCTTCATAGTCCTTGCGGAGCGGGCGGATTTGTACGGTCTTGCCGCTGGGGCTGACCTTGACCACTTCGTAGTAGCTGTTGAGAATCATGTTGTAGCCGTAGACGGAGTGGAGCACGTCTCCTATTTTGAGGGTTCCCGCTGCGGCGGTGTTGTTCTTGCGGGATTCTTCGCCTTTGATTTTGAAATCTTCGAGCGTGTAGCCGTTGTAGTCCATGACTTTTTGGCGGAAGTTTTCGAGTCCGCGCATGGTCTTCCATTTGCGGCGGTAGGTTCCTTGGTAGGTGCGGACGCCTTTGTCGTTTTTCTCCCAGAGTTCGAGGGTGAGCATTTTTGGTTCTCCTTTTGGTTTGCGGCCATCGTTTGTGTGAACAATTCCAGTATACCACATGCGAGAACAACCAAAAAATAACGAATCGCACACAGCGCAAAACACTGCACATAAAAACATTGCATTCCACTTACAAACAACATACAATGTGAACATCTTTCCAAAAGGAGTAAAAATGAGCGGAACAACAACAAACGTAAACATTCGCATGAACACCGAACTGAAAAAACAGGCGGAAACCCTTTTCGGGGAACTAGGAATGAACCTGACCACGGCATTCAATATCTTCGTCCGGCAATCCCTACGTCAAGGAGGAATCCCGTTCACAGTCTCCTTAAACGAACCAAACAAAGAAACAATAGACGCCATGCTGGAGGCAAAACGGATTTCAAAAGATGAGAACGTGAAAGGCTACCGTGATTTGGAAGCTCTGTTCAAGGATTTGAACGCATGAGCGAAACCAAATACAAAGTCAAGACCACTTCTAGATTCAAGAGGGATTTCAAGTTGGCGAAACGGAGAGGATTGGATACCGGTCTTCTGGAGGAAACCATATCCGTCTTAGCGAACGGTGGAACACTGCCTGAACGGTATCACGACCATGCTCTTATAGGTAAACTGGACGGTTTTAGAGAATGCCACGTCTTGCCGGATTTCCTACTTATCTATCTCATTGAGGATGACGTGCTTACACTCACTTTAACTAGGACTGGTACTCACAGCGACCTCTTCGGTAAGTGACTTACAGTGTACTGAGATAATTTCAAACCATCCCGCCGAATACGAGAAAAGGCTGGACGGGGAGCCGTAATGTTCCCTATCCAGCCTTTTCACTTATTTGCCGTAACCTACTTCTTGTGGCGTGCGGTCACGGTCGTGTTTCCGCGACGGTGGGCGAGCATCAATCCCATTCCCACGAGTGTGAACAGAATGACCGTCATGATAGGCGTGTTCACACCGGTTTGGGCGAGTTGGCGTACCGCTTTCACGATGGCCGGCGTGACCGGAGGAATGTACGAGTTGGTGAACTCGGGTTGGGTTCCGGTGGTTGTGACCATGCTGGGGGTTGTGGTCGGATTGTTCTCATCCTCACCGGCATCCCCGTCGGTCTTGTCGGCCTTATCGGTCGGCATGACGAGCATGGTGCTGGAATCCTTAGCCGAATCGTCCGTCGGGTCGTATTCGACTTTGGCGGTCAGGTTGCCTTGCAGGTTGTCGCTTACGGTGACGGTCACGTGATGTTCCGTCTTGTCGTAGGTGACGTTCTTTTCACCGGTGTTCTTCTCGCGAATCACATACCGGTATTCACCGCAATCATCCACTCCATCATTGTCTCTACCGTAGGTGAGCGGCTTGAACTGGATGTTGCCCTGCTTGTCGTTCTTCTCACTGTCGAGGACATTGCCCTTGTCGTCCACAAGCTCGAACTCGAATTCAGCCGCCCGCAGTTCACGTCCGGTCAGATTCTTCTTGGCTGACAGTTCAACCAACACGTCTTCCGGCTGGTACGTGTTCTGGAAGAGGATGCTCTTTTCGCTGGCTTTGCCTTTGGAGTAGGCGACGCTGGCGACGAGCTTGTGGCTCTTCGTGTCCTCGGTGACGGTGATAGTGACGGTGTGGCTGGTGGTGTCGTAGGTGACGCCGCCCAACGTCCCATCCTGTTCGTCAACCGTGTACGTGTACACGCCGGTCTTGTCGAACGTGAGCTTGTCGAATTCGAGGGTTCCGTCGCCTTCGCGGACGTTCTGCTCCTTGTCGGATTGCGCGTCGCGTGGAACGCGGGCGAACCGTTTGGATTGGAGCAGGTTGCCGTTGGAATCCTTCAATTCGGCGGAGAATTCATTGTCGTTCAAACCACGTCCGGTCAGATGTTTGGCCGCTTCGAGTCGCACGCTGACGGGTGTCGGCGTGTACGTGTTGTCGAATCGGATGTCATTGGTCTGAAGGTCGGCGGTTGCCGTGAGCATGCCGTCTTGGTCGGTGACGGTGACGGTCACATCGTATTCCTGAGTGGAGTAGCCGATGGTCTTGTCCGTTCCGGCGAGTTCCTTCACGTGATACGTGTATACGCCGGGCATGGTGTAGACCATTTGTCCGAATGTGAATCCGCTTCCCTTGTTGGACACGGTTTGCGTTCCGTTTTGGCTTCCGGCTGGCATTGGCATGTCGTTCATGCTGATGGCGTTGCTGTTCGCGTCGTGTGCGGATGCCGCGTTCAACTGGAACTTGAATTCACCGTCTTGTGGAACGCGGCTGGTTGCCGTGTCCGTGTTGACGATGTTTTTCACGCCGCTGATAGAGTATCCGACGTTCTTCGGACTGTAATGGTTGGTGAACGTGATGTTCTTGCCGTTAGCGCCGGTGGTCGGGGTGACGGTCTTGGATACGACGGTCAGCTTGCCCGTATGGTCAACATCCTTGACCACGTAGGTGATGGTCGCAACCGTCCCGTCCTTCGTGACGCCCGGAACGGTCGTATCCTGCTCTGACATGGTGAACACGTAGGTGCCGACGAGCGGGAACGACAGTTGGTCGAATCGGATGTTGCCCTGCTGGTCGTTCCGTTTCGTCTGGTCGGCGTTCGACACGTTGGCGGGCGCGGACTGTTGTTGGAGTGTGAATGCGAAGTCTTCGCCCTTGAGCGTGTACTTGTTGCCCTTGGAGGAGGTCATCTTCTTCACTGCGGTCGGATTGTCCGTGGCGGGTTGGGCATGGTACGTGTTGGTGAATTCCGGAATGTTGGTTCCGTTATCATACTTCACGTCGGCTAGCAATTGTCCTTCGCCATTGTCGGTGACGGTGACTTTCACATGATGTTTCGTAGCATCATAGGTGATGCCGCCCCTGTCGCCTTGGACTTCGCTGAGCGTGTAGTCGTACACTCCCGTCTTCTTGTAGGAGATGGTGTCGAACAGGATGTTGCCTTGCTGGTCGTTGGTTTTCACCGTTCCAACCTGACCGCCTGTCTTGTCCTCGACGCATTTGAACTCGTATTGTCCGGCTTGTAGTTGGATGCCTGTATGGTCGGGGTCGTTGAGGGTCTTGTGCGCACGGAATTGTACGCTGACCGGCTTCGCCTGATACGTGTTCGTGAACGTGGTCGGATATGCCGCGTTCGTTCTGGTTTGGGCTTTCAACCGTCCGCTCAAATCGTCGGTGACGGTGATTTGCCACATTCCCATGTGGGAATCGTAGTTGACGCCGCCCGCCGACTGGCGGATTTCACGCACCGTATAGGTGAACGTCTTGGACTTGTTGCCTTTCAGCTGGCTGGCGGTGAACGTCAACGGCTGGAATCGGATGGTACCGTCCTCGGCGGCGTTGACGGTCTGCACGGGCACGCCGACCGCCCGCTCGTTGTCGAACAGTTGGAATTGGAAGTCGGTGAGCTTCGCGTGACTGTTGTTGGCGTTGCCGAACGTCTTGTGGGCGGTGAGGGTGACGGTCGCGTCCTTCGGATTGTACGTGTTGGTGAACACGGGCGTATCCTTGCCGCCATCATAGGTGACGGTGGCCTTCAACTGTCCGTAACCGTTATCGGCGACCGTCACGTGCATCATATGCACGGTCTGGTCGTAGGTGATGCCCGCCAGCTTGCCCGACTGTTCGATGATTCGATAATCGTGTTCACCTACGGTGTCGTAGGTGATTTTGTCGAACGTTACCGTGCCGTCGGCCTTGTTCGCCTTGGATTGGAGGGTTTTCCCGTTCGCATCCTGCAATTCGAACGTGAACTCGTCGGCGTTCAACAGGCGGAGGGTTCCGGACGGATTGGCGAGCGTCTTGCGGGCTTTCGGCGTAATGGACGCGGGCTGGCTGGAATACGAGTTGACGAACCGTCCTTCGGTTTCGGACGGGTTGGTGACGTTCGCCTTCAACTGTCCACTGTTGTCGTCCGTGACCGTCACAGTCCATACGGCGTAATGTCCGTCGTATTTGACGCCCGCCGCACCCGTGTTGCGTTCACGCACGGAATAGTTGAACGTGGCCTTGTCTTTGCCGTTCAGCTTCGCCTTGGTGAACAGGAGCGGAGAGAACTCCACTTTGCCGTCCGCTGTGGCGTTCACGGTTTGGATTGGCGTGCCGGTCGCCTTGTCGTTCGCATACAGGTCGAATTGGAAGTCGGTAATCTTCGTGGCCGACCTGTCCGCGTTCGTGAACAGTTTGCCCGCTTCGATGACGGCCTGCGTATCCTTCGGAGCATACGTGTTCGTGAACTGGATGGTGTCGGATTGCACTCCGTCACATGCCGCGTTGACGGTGACGTGACGTTTGAACGTGTCCAAATCATCGGTGACGGTGACGGTCAGAATCCAAGTGCGGCTGTCGTAGGCGACTCCCGCATTGTCTCCCTTGCGTTCCTTGACCTGATACCGGTAGACGCCATCCGTAGGGAACGCGCCGGAGTTGATTTTGACGGTCTTCGTCCTGTTGTCGGTGAACGTGATGGAGGCTGGCACCGCGCTCTTCGGAGCATTGTCCAACGGGGTGATGTCCGCAACATACTTGTCCTTGTCGGTCCAAGCGCCGTTCGGACGACCGTTCAACACTTTGACCGCTTTGAACGTGGCCGGAACGGCGGGCATGAGCGTGCCGCTCATGCCATGGTCTTCGTTCGGGTCATCATATACGGCGGCGGTCATCTTATCCAATGCGGGGAAATCCTTCAATCGGATTACACCGGCAATCATGTTGCCGTCCGCATCATCCTCCTCGTCACTATCGGAGTCGGTCGCCTCGGACGCGTCCTTCGCGTTTTTGACGGTCGTATGCTGCCCATGCCACGTAATACCGGTTTTCGGCGTGAACCTGAGCTTGAACCCGGAACCTGCCGGAATGGAACCGATTTCGTAGTGGCCGTTCCTGTCAGTGACGGTGGTGCAGGGTTTGCCGTTCACACTGGTGACTGTCCTGCCGTTGCCATCCACGAGGGTGACGGTCACGTTCGCGAGAAGCCGGTCAGAATCCTGCCGGATGCCGTCGTGATTAGTGTCGAACCATGCGACGCCGTTGACCTTGCGTTCCACGACCTGCGTGACCGCGTCCACCTTGTTGTCGCCGTCCGTCCAACGGTTCACGTACGCGTCAGCCGCCTTATTGTCGGACGGGGTGAACGTGAGCGTGAAATCGTAGCGTGCGTTCGCGGGCAGACTTGGCGAGGTGAACGCCCATGCGACCGGCTGGCCCATACCGTCGGGAATGGTGACCTTGCCGGTCTTCGTGTCGAGGGTTGCACGCGTCCACGTTGTGAACATGGCGGGTGTTATCTTCAACGCGTCCATGCTCCGATATTTCACGTCGGTGGTGAACCAGACGGACGCGTTGTCTAACGATGCGCCGTTCTTACCGGAGACGGTGAGCGTGTTCAACGTGTAGGAGCCATGGTATTTGCTTGCCGTGCCGGATTGCATGTGAGGCATGATGTCCACCGCATACGGATTGGTTTTCTTGTCTTTGGAGAAGTTGCCCAGCATGTTCGTGAATCCGAGCTTGCTGTGGATGTTGTTGAGCAGCGGGGTGGCGCGGGTCGCCAACGCGGTCGAATGGGTGCGGCTGACTCGTATCGTCGCGTCGGCTATCTGTGCTTTTTGAGCCAATGGGGAAGCCATGTTGCGTTTCGACCGGATGGTCGCATGGTTCGTGAACGAATCGTTGTTCCTCACGTCATGGTCGGGGTCGGACGCGTCCCCGATGGTGGTGGAATAGTGGATGACGGTCTGCGTGCCGGAATCGGCGCGCGCCCCGTTCACCCTGATGGTCATGGTGGTGGTGCCGTCCTTGTTCACGACGATCGTCGGCGTGACGGGGGTGCCGCCGGTGACCGTGCCCTTGTCTGGCGTATGCTGCGCGTACTGTCCGCCGACCGTCATGGAACCGTCCACGTAGGTCAGGCCCTTGGGCAGCGTGTCGGTGATGATGTAGTCGGTCGTGTATTGTCCGCCGTCCGTGGTCGTGGACGTGTCGGCGGTGGCGGTGAGCTTCCAGTCCACCGCACGCTGTTCCTTGTCCAAATCGTAGACGGTTTTGACGTTGCCGGCCTCGTTGGTCTGCGCGACCTGTTTGGCGATGTGCGGTGTTTCGCCGGCTATGTACAGGCTGTCGCCTTTCAGGGTGTCGGCGGTGTCGCCGCCCTGATAGGCGCCGTTGTCGTCGAACGTGGCGGGACGGTACGTGTCGCCGCTGTAGGTCAGGTCGGGTTTCACGCTGTTCGCGTATTCGGGCAGTCGGGTGGTGAGATTGTCGGACCATTGCTGCCATTGCGTGTCCGGCGCGTCCGCGTTCAGGTTCGCGGTCCGGGCGAGGTTGTTGCGCGTCCAGTAGGCGGTGTCGGCGACGATGGGTGCGACCGTGCCGATTCTCGCGGTGTCGAGGATGCGGGCGGGCAGGGAGACGGATAGTGTGAAGTTTCTGCTGAACGTCGTATTGTCCGGGTCTACCGTGTTGTGGTCTTCGAACAGCATGCCGACTATCGTGCCATGCCGTTTCGCTTCGTTGAGGGTCGGATAGTAGTCGAGTCCGCTGATTTTCGTGTCGCGTTGCTCCTTGTAGTCCTTCCAGTTGGTACCGTCCTTTTTGACGGCGTACCAGTAGGGGATTGCGTTTGCCCGTTTGGTTACCCTCGACCCCCAAGTCCAAACGTACATGGGGATGGTTGGCTGACTGTCGGGCGTATCGTCCACTGGTTCGATGCTGTTCGGGTCGAGTTTGACCAGGCCCATGCCCATCACTTCGGCGTCGCCTTCGGAGTTGATGATGATGTTGTGGCCTATTTGGAGGCGTAGTTTCGACCCCTGTACGAGACTGTCGGACCCGTTGTGGGAGTCGGGGTTCATCCAGTGGCCGCTCGTACCAGCATCATTCCAACCGCCGTTGTTCCACTCCGTGTATCGGATGCGCGTACTGTACGTGCCCGGTATGCGGACGGTCAGGGCCGAACCCGCATGGTCGTCACCGGTGGAGGCCTGGTTCGAATTGTCTTCCGCCGTGGCGAGACGGTCTCCGCTGACGCCGGTGGCCGTCAATCCCATGTCGTCCATGGTGATGTTGGCCGTCTGGTCCACGTTCCCGTAATATTGCGCGACGGTCCTGCCGTCACGGCTGGTGGGCGTGATGAACTGCAATACGTCCGTGTGGATGGCTCCGACCTGCATGGTGGAACAGTCCGACGTCATGTAATGCGTGACGCATTTACGGACCGGGTCATCGGCAGCACTGCCTCTAGGGAAGACGGACGTGTCGTAGCCGTCGAACGAGACGGTCACGTCCGTGCCCTGCCCGCCGGTCGTGGTCGTGACCGTCGTATTGCCACGCGCCACTTTGCCATATCCGTCCGCATGGTCGGCTACGCCCGGAGCCTGATACTGTAGGTCGCCCATCCATGCGAACGTCCGCCCATACTTCGAATCTTCGTTGTCGATATGCCCGTAATCGTAGAGCAACGGCTGCCAACGGCGTTCCATCGGATGCTTCGTCCCGGTCTTCGTATCATCCGAATACTGGTTGGACAAGCGAAGCCTATAGGTGATCCTGCCGGACGGAGCCTCCAAACCCTTCAACCCCTTCGTACGGTCGGGCCAACGCATCTCAGTGACCAATGCGATGCCCAAACCCAAGCCGGTCACCTTGCCCTCCGTCCTGTTGGGCGCGTTCGCCGCACCCGAGGAGAAGTCGAACACGCCCCTGTCCACGTTGCCGTAGTTGACCATGCGAACGTTCAGACTCAGCTTCGCACTGACCGTCACATCCTTCGGCGTGTCCGAAACGATACGGTTCGACGTGTCGTTCGGCACCGTCCACGCCTTCACGGTCGGATGGAACCTGTACCCGTTGGGCGCTCCCAACACTTTGACCGCGAGGGTGATGCTGGACGTGCCGGGGCAGACGGTCGGACTGTTCGACGTGGGGGTGAGTAGACGGTATGCGGAGAACACCTGTCTGTCGCCCTCCTGCGTGACCTTCGCCGTATAGCCGGGCGTCTGGTCCACCCAGTTCATCTGATCGGTCGCGAACGTGACCTTATCGGCCGGATACGGCAGTTCGAACCGGAAGCCGACCCGAACCTTACGATAGTAGGTCATCGCATCGTCCGGCGTAAGCGTGTAATCGTAATCGTAGGTCACCGTATCGTAGGAGCGGACAATCGCATTGTTGCCGTCCTTGTCGTCGCCGCGTTCGTTGTCTTTGTCGAACGGGGCGGTGCCGGTCGTCCAGCCGGTGAGCTTGAGTTTCGACACGGACGCGCTGTCTGTGTCGAGCATGTCGTGGATGGTCACGTCGGGCGCGGCCTGACCCGCGTCCGACTGTGGGCTGGCGTCGTCGGACTGGTTTTGCGGACTGGTTCCGGCCTCATTGTCGGAGCCGTTGTCGGGGGTCGTTTCGGACACGTCGCCGCCCATGGTTGTTTGCGTATCGGGTTCGGCTTGGAGTTGAGTGGATGTGTCCAAGGTCGTATCGTCCGCATATGCGGTGGACGCCGACAACGCGCCTCCGCCGAACAGTGTCGTGGACGCCAATATGAGCGCGGCGATTTTTCTTAACCCGGGTTTCATAACGTTCGGTTTCCCTTCTTAAATATGTCATGAAAACAGGGGGAAGGCCCTAAAAGGAAGCCCCCCCCCCGAGTTTTTTAGGATTGTACAGTTATAAAGGTGGGAAGGCTGGCCTTAAGTACGGTTTGCAGGAGAGTTCCCAAGACCAGTCTCCCCGGTTTCCACCCTCCATGGCACACCGTCCCAATCGTTTCCGACCGGAATGCCGGTGCGCCATGGAAGGCGAAGCTTGTTGGATTATTCGGCTTTGCTGGCCGGATTGTTCTTATCGGAGTCGCTTTCCGGCTCAGGATTGGATTCCGTCTTACTGTCCGGCGTGGCCTCAATCCGCTTGACGGCATTACGTTTGCCAAGCCTCTTTACGGCCACGGCCAACAGTCCACCGGCTGCGGCGAGCACGATGATGACCAGTCCGATGATTCCGGTGTTCACGCCTGTCTGCGCGAGGTCGCTTACACCGGCGGTGCCAGCGCCTCCGAACAGTTTCTTGGTGGCGTGAATCTTGTAGTCCTTGGACACGAGTCCATCACCGGACGTGACTGTGAGCGTGGCGTCCGCGCCATTCTTGTTGATGGTGATGCTCATGCCCGTGTCCTTGTCGTACTGGCCGACGACCGTCCACTTGTCGGGATTGTCCACAGCCACTTCGTAGGAGGTTTTGTCCGGAGCGAACCCGTTGATGAGTTTTCCGTCAACCGCAATGCCCGTCAGTTCCGCCTTGTGGGTGGCGGCGGTGATGTAGGTGACGGTGTAGTCGTGCTGGGTGAACGTCGCACCGTCCGGAGAGAGCACGCTGACCGTGTACGTGTAGGTCATACCCTTGTGGGAGCTGGATGCGACGGCGCTTTGTCCGACTTTCGTCTCGTAGGAGAAGACTCCGCCTTCCGGGATTTCGAATTTGTCGGATGTGACGGGCACATACTTGCCGTCCTTGCCGACGTAGCCGACGGATGCGAGGCTCGTATCAGTCTGAGAGTCCGGCGCCTTGACCGGAGACTGTTCCACCGGCTCCTTCGGCTGGAATTCGGTGACGGCGGTTTTGACCGGACGGGTCACGGTCACGCTGTACGTGCGGGTCGCGCCCGTAGCAGTGTCGGTGACCGTCCATTCCTGACGGTTGGATTGGGCGCTTTGGGTCACGTTTCCAGCCTTGACGGTAACTCCCTTCGGGGCTTCCGGCAGCAGGTAGGCGCTGGTATTGGCGTCCTTCAACGCGACCACGTAGTCAAGACGGTTCGGATTCCAATTGTCGATGAGCGTGCCTTTTTCGGCTTTGCCGGTGAGGTTCACGTAGATGCCGTCAAGTCTGGCGGGACTGTCCGGCTGGAGGTCGGAGGTCTTGAAGTTGACGCGTACCGTGTAGTCCACGCCGTTTACGGTCACGGTGATGAGTCGGCTGGTGCCGTCAACACCCAGTTTCGGGCGGGACACTTCAGCGTCGAGGCCGTGTTCGGCGGAAAGGGAGAACGAGTCCTTGGCGTCGGATGCGGGAAGTTCGACGGTTTTCTGATGGTTCTCGTCGAAGTCTTCCTTATTGATTTCGTAGCTTTTGGACTTGCCGTCTGCGGAGGTTTGGGTGAGCGTCATCTTCGTGAAGCTCTTGTCCTCGGCGCGGATGTCGCGCGTGCCCACCGTGTAGGATTGCTCCAGCTTGTTGCCGTGCTCGTCCTTGACGGTCACGACGCCGGTCGCGGTTCCGGACAATACGATGATGTTGTTCTTGTTGTCCGCGCCCACCATGGTCTTGGGGGCGGACTCCCATTGGACGGTGGCCTTGTCCTTGTTGGACAGTGTGACCTCATGGTAGGAGGGGCTGTTGTCCTTGTCGGACAGGCCGGTGGCGGAGTATCCAGCATGGTAGGAGCCGTCTTCGTACTTGCTGAACGGGGTGCCTTTGTCGGTGCCGTTGTTCAGTGTGATTTCCTCGCCAATCGAATATTCGAACGGGACGGTCACGTCGAATTGGGGCAAGCCCAAGGATGGGTTCGCGTCGGCATGGTAGACGGCTGTGCCCGTCACGATGGCGGTGCCGAGCTTGTCGCCGGACGTGATGTGCTGTTCGGTGAACTTCGGTTCCACTTTGAACTGGGTGTTGTCGTCCTTGTTCAGGGAGCCGATGGTCACGGCGGTGGGGCGGACGTTTACGGTCGGGGCGGTGAGCGACTGGCTGCCGCCCATGTTGGGAAGGTTCACGAACGGGAGCTTGTCGTCTCCGACTTGCGCATACCAAGTGTTGGTGCGCGAATAGTCACCCAAGTTGACGGTCATATGCCACACTTTGGTCTGTCCGGTCTGCGTGTCCGTGTACGCGTAGTTGCCGGTCGCGACGCCGGTCGCGGTGGTCACGTGCGTGGAATTGTCCACGTTGACCGTCCAAGAGACGTTCAGTTTCCTGCCGTTGGACAGTTTGATGGTCTTGACTTCGTTGCCGTCCGCGTCCACGACCTTGCGGTCTTTGGTCACATGGTAGGAGCCTGTCGTGTTGGCTGCGGCCTCCACGGTGCCGTCAGGGTTCTCGCCGGACACGGCGAACGGGGTGCCGTCCTCCAACGTGACGTTCTCGCCCGCCGTGTATCGGAACGGGATGGACACGTCGAACGCCGGATTGCCGTTTTTCGCTCCGACATGGTAGACGGCTGTGCCGGTCACGTCCACTTTGGCGAACGTGCCGTTGGCTGTGAGGCGCACGTCCTTCAGGTCGCCGTGGTTCAACGTGAACGTGTCATCGGAGTCGTTCGTATGCACGGTGATACGTCCCGGAACCTTGTCGGACGGTTCGCTGGCCGTGTAGGATTGGTCGCCGGTCTCCGGATTGTTTGTGAAGTTGAACGTTTTGCCTCCGACCTCGCCGCTCCACGTGTCGGTGCGCGTGTAGGATTGGTTGACCTGCACCGTCCACTCGTATGAGGCTCGGGTTTCCGGGTCGATGGTCTTGTATTTTTGGCTGACGGTTCCCGTGACGGTGGTCGCGTGGGTTTTCGTGTCGGTGGTTTTGGACCATGTGATTGGCAGTTCGGTGTCGTCGGACAGTTTCAGGCTGGTGATTTCCCTGCCGTCCTTGCCGACGACCTTGCCCGCCTTGTTGACGGTGTAGTCCTTGTTCGAGTAATCCAACACGGCTGTCCTGCCGTCCTGTTGGATGGTGAACGGGGTTCCGTCCTTCAAGGTGACTTCTTTGCCGTAATCCTTCGTGTAGTTCACGGTCGCGGCGAATTCGGGGAGGATTCCTTCGGCTTTCTTGGAGTATCCGGCGGTGCCGGTCTCGTGAATCATGCCGAGTTTGCCCGCGCCGGTGGTGGCTCCCGGCGTGATGGTCGGATTGGTGAGGGTCACGTTGCTGCCGTTGCTGCCGGTAACTTCCAGTTGCTTTGGAATGGTGTTGCCGGTCATGGACGCGAGCTGTTTCCCGTCCTCGTCGGATGTGGCGAATGGGATGCTGTTGCCCTCATAGTTGGTTGACCAGCTGGCGGTGTTGGATGCGGTCACGCTCGTGCGCGTGTTCCAACCGTAGACGTCGGTTCGGGTTCCGTTGTCCCAGTTGAAGTCCATGATTTCGACTCTGGCGGTCGCGGTTCCGGTTTTGGTGACGGTGTAGCCGTTCCTGTAATCGTATGAGGGTTTCGACCAGTCGATTGCGGCGGTGGTGCCGTTCGACAGGCTGACGGTGGTTTCGGACGGAGTGCCGTCCTTGTCCAAGGTCACGCCGTTCAGGGTGGCGTTCGCCGTGTCGGTGTCGCCCTGCACCGTAAACGGGGTTCCGTCTTTCAGGGTGATTTCCTTGCCGTAGGTTTCGTCCACGTTCACGGTCAAGGTGACTTTGCGACTTGTGGTGGCGGATTCGTCGAACGTGCCCTTGTAGGTGACGGTGCCGGTCAGGTGGCTGACGCCGACCTTGCTGTGGTCGATGTTGAGGGATGGCGTTTCCGCCGTCAACGCGATGGGCGTGTCCTCGCCGTCGAGTGTGGCGGTGGCCGCTTTCAATGGGTCGCCGTCATATTTGCTGATGGTGGCCTCATAGTTTCCGTCGCTGTTTTTCTCATAGGTGACGGTCTGCTTGCCGTAGGTGGTTTGGAGTTTACGGCTTGTCGTGGTGGTTTCGCCGCCGGAAGTGGATGGCGGGGTCGTGGGATTGGCGTCGTCAACGGCCAACGCCGTCACGGCTCCCGTTCCCATGGAGCCTACGGCCATGACGGCGGCGAGGCCCGCTCCGCCGATTTTCTTGACGGCGGTGGAATTCAGATGATTCGAATAACTCAAGTGACGTCCTATCCGAAAATGTGACTTTTTCTTTTGGGGTTTTCGTCTACCACCTTAGCGGATATGTTGACTATCAACCTCGTATAGGTGGGAAAAAACCTCGAAAAAAATTCGAGGTGGACACTGTCCGGACTTTTACCGGATTGTCCACCCCGAAAATCGTTTTCGGAAAACATCATGCCCGTTGGGGAAGGTTCGCTTTGAGCAACGGTTCGGTGTCGGTATGGTGTCCACGCTTGTTGTACCAAGACACGACGCTCATGCCGCTGGCCTTGTCGCGCAGGGTGATGCCGTACTGTCCCTCACGCTTGCCGGTTCCGACATGCACGGCTTGGGCGGGCACCGGATTGTTCTGGTGCGAATAGTTGAACATGCTGCGGAATCCGTCGGCGTCGTTCGCCTCGTATCCGACACGGGAGCCATAACCGTCGTAGAGGGTGTTGGTGTGCTCTCCGCGAACCGCGAACGACACCGTCTTGTCCTGATGGCGCATCTCGATGCTGTCCTGCGGAATGTTCATGTTGCCGGTCTTGCGGCGCATGAGCTTCGCGGCGTCCTCGCTGTCAACGGGATGGAAGTAGTTCGCAGCCGCGTTGGCACGCCGCGAGTCCACTTTCTGCTTGTACGCCGCATATTCCGCGTCGTTGCTGAACTCGCCACGGGCCTTTTCGATTTCGGTGCCCTTGTTGTCCATTTCGATGGTGCCCCAAGAGGTCACATGGTCGCCGCTGACATTGTTCTTGTAGAACTCCTTGCGGAAATGCAGGGCGTTCTGGGGGCGTCCGTTGCGCTGCGTGCCGGTTCCGGCGCTGATGGCGCATGGCACGTCGTCCAAGCCTTCGGCCTGCATGGCTCGGGTCATGCGGGTCAAATCGTCGCCGTTGACCTTCGCGGTCGGGGAGCCGCCCGTGTTCTTCGGACTGTGGGCGCGTCCGATGGTCCCGTCCTTTTTGACGGTCAGAGCGGCCTTCACCTGCGGTTTGCCGTCCTTGTCCATGTACACGTAGACGGGCGCGGAACGCGCGTCCGCGTTGCTCATGTGCAGTTCACGTTCGTAGTAGTGGCGTACCTTGACCTCCCCTTCGGCGAAGTCCTTCGGGTCGATGTGGTACACCTTCGCGTTCTCGCCTTCGAACGCGGCGCGGTTGATTCGCTCGTTGGTCTGCGCGTTCAGGGTGTCGTAGACCTTCCCGTCCTTGCGTCCCTCCAATTGGGCTGCGCGTCCGCCGAAACTGGTTTCGTTCAGCGGCAGGTTCTCGCTGACCGGCTGGAACTTGTTGCCGCGGCATACGCTCAACGTGTGTTCCGGAGCCTCGCGGTCGTGGTTGATGACACCGAAGCAGGTGTTGCCAGTGGATGCGATGGCGAGCTGTTCGCCGTCCTCGGTGCCGGTGATGTGCACGCGCTCGTGCACATCATGGTCGTCGAGTTTGCTGAAGTTGCGTCCGCTTGCGCCGACGTGCATCATCTCGTAGCCGCTGGGCATTTGGGAGAGGTTGTTCTTGTAGTATTTGCGTACTCTGCCGCGACGGTCAACGTATTCGTGCCAGCCGACGGTCAGACCCCATTCTGTCCATTGTCCGATGGGGTTTCGTGGCTGTGCTGGATTGTAGGCCATGTCATATCCTTCCTAGGATTGAATCCTCCGCGAACGGGAGGCTTTTTCCAACATCAGATTCCAGTCTACAATCCCAAAGGTTGATAACCGGCGGGAGGAGGTAATCTACCGGTTTTTCTTACGCTTCCGTTTCTTGGGCAGTCGGTCGGAAACATGGACGAACACGGTTTCGGCGAATACGCCGACGTCCTTGGCGAGGACGCGCAGGAGCCGCCATGACAACCGTCCCCACGTCTCCCCCAATATCCAGAAGCCCACGACTAGGCCGAAAAGCGACAGGATGGATTCACGGACGTCCAGTCTGCCGTCTGCGGGAACGTCGAACGACATGTAGATGACGGTCGCAAACAGAATGCCCACGCCAAGCAGGGTCTTGCCCAATACGCTTTTCCAACTCATTCCGCCCTCCGGTCGTGTTCAGCCCAGCTCGCGTCCGCCGAATCCGCTATCGCGTCCAGCATTTGGAACCCGTCGGGCACGGGGAACACGAGCAGCCTGACCAGATGCCGTCCGCCATGGTTCAGATTCTTCGACCGGACGAAAGCCACGCCCTTGCAACAGTCCGACGTGACTCCATGCCATGCGCCGACGTTCGTTCCCGCCTTCAGAATCGCGTTCACGGTTTCGGCGGCATTGTCCGGGTCTGCTTGAGCCACGCCATACGGGTAGGCGACGCTGGCTATGACGACGTATTTGGCGTATCCGCAATAGGGTTGGCGTTGCCAACACTCCTCCGCGTAGGAGACGAGCTGCGATACGACCTTCTCCCTCACGCCGAACGCGTCACCCCTCCCCCACGTGGCCGCCTTGCGCCGTCCATGCTGGCGGGCCTGCAAGTCAGAATCCGTATAGTTGCTGGTAATCCAGATTCGGTCGGGGATGCTGAATCTCACCTCATACCCGTCACGCCATGCGGGACGCTCATCCACGGGCACGTTCCGCCACATGCCGACCACGCTTGCCGCCAATCCGCCCGTAATCTGATACTGCGGGTTCTCATCGGAAATCGGAATGATGAGGATGTCCAGCAGATAGCAGCCGGACGGCGCTTCGATGGGCGATTGCAGGTAGATGGTCGAATGCCGGTGCAGACTGTCGTCATCATCCCACAGGCGCACGTCGGAACCCGCGTCGATTATCGGTTTCACGGTCTCCGCCGCGCGGGCGGGGAACACGCTGCCGCCATGGGGCGAGGATACGGTGACGACGGCTAGGAACCGTTCGACCTTCCATGCCTGTCTCATGGTTTTCAGGTTCCGCCACTTGTCCTTCGCGTACCGGCGGATTCTCGCACGGCGTAGGGCGCGGGTCTTTTCGGTTTGCATCGTGTCGGTGCCGCTCCACCATTCGACGGGGATGGTGATGGTCAGACGGTATCCGCCGCGTTTCACCGCTACGGTTTGACGAACCATGACGCTCCTCCGAACCATGACGATTCTCCGAATGGACGGTGGCTGCCGGACTCATGCACGCCCAGACAGTGCTGGCACATGGCCTCCCCGTCGTATGGGTTCTTCCTGACGCCGCAGCGGACGCAACGGCTGATTCCCTTGTCGGTCGGATGCAGTGTGAATCTCATTTTCGGCTTCCCATCTCCAATGCGCTGATATCGGCTTTTAGAAGGTCGATAATGTCCTTACGGGTATGATTGGTCTCGATTTTGCCAAAAAACCCTTGAAGGGCCTTTAAAGCGACGATACGGTCATGCTCAGCAAGCCACGCGTCGTAAGCGGCACCATCGTCTGGAAGACCTGTCTGCACGTAGGCACCATCGCAATACCGTCCGCGAACGGTTTCATCGTCAAGCGGATTCCGAATGGGGGAACCAGTTGGAAGAGCGATAGGCAGAAGCATTATTCTCTTTTCTGTGTAACCAATGTGGACTAATCCAGTCTAACGCAATAAACGTTGGAGGATTCTGAAAAAGCAAGGAAAAAGCGACAGGCATTCCCAAACCGATGAATACCCGGAAAAACGGTTACGCTCAACAACGGTTCACAAGCAGTGAGGATTGTCCGGCTTTTAGCAAAGAGGGAAAAGCATCATACGATTACCCGAGCCAAGGATTGAGCCTGTCCACCCTGCAAAGAGAGACGCGTTGTCTAACGGTTTCCCGACAAGAACATTTTTCATGATTTTTTGCTTTTTCAAATGTTAAAAAAATTTGGGCACTATATATATATTATGTTACTTATGTTATTTATGTAACTTATGAGGGCACCTGAAAGCCCTTGTGGCAGTAAGGCTGAGAAGGTGCCTCTGCACGAGAATCCTAAACTTTTGCACGAGAATCCTAAACTTTTGCACGAGAATCCTAAACCAAAAATGAGCTTTTGCATGAGAATCCTAAACACCAGAATTGTTACTAACAACCTGTAAAATACAAGCCAAGACCTAGGGCAAACAAAAAGCCTCTCTGCGAGATTCAGCAAAACAGAGAGGCGATAAAACCGTCAAGAGGTGGTTTCATGACCGATAATACACCAACCGTTAACAACAAAGACATCAGCTACTCCCCCAGCTTCATGTCCCAGATAGCCATGTTCCCCATTAAAAACCCCGGTGATGAACGATTCGTGGAGAGGACCAACGGGCAAGTATCCGTGGCTGTGATGCAGTCGATATGGGGTTGGACATACGGAAAGACGCCACGTCTGTTCCTGATTTACGTCCGTTCTCTGGTGCAAACAAAGTCAGACAAAGTGGACATGGAAAACCATATCGTCAAACTAGAAAAATCCTTCCATGCTTTCTGCAAGGAAGTCGGACTAGGCAACGGAACAGACCTAAAAGATGTCGAGCAGTCGCTTCTATGCCTGTCTGGAACGACTTTCACAGTCTCCCTGACCGGTGAAAGCCCCAACGGGAAACGTTTCATGGAAGGTCGCAATCTGCGGCTCGTCAGCCACTTTCATCTGCGTTTCAACAATTCCAATTTTGACTATCCGGGATTCAAGGACGATGGAGACCCTTCCTCCTACATCCAGTTTTCGGAAGAGATGTGGAGCATGTTCACGGACAATCCGGTGCCGTTGAACAAGAGAATCATCTTGGAACTAGGGAAGTCGGCAAGGGCTTTGGATATTTACCAGTGGCTTGCCTACAGGACTTATGGCTTAAGGAAGCCGTTGTTTATTCCGTGGCGTTTCCTCAAACCGCAATTCGATATGGCGTCCACGCCGATGCGTTCCTTTAAACAAAGGTTTCGTGAGGCTATGCGCAAAGTATGCGCGGCATGGCCTGAAATCAAGGTCGTCTGCGGCCGTGACGGATTAACCGTGTTCCCCTGCGGAAGTTCACTAAACTCAACACATGATAACGACTTCGACACGAATGATACCGTCGAAGTGAACGCAGGCACGGAAAACCCATTCTGACAAAAAAGGAGGGACACTAAATTTCAGTGTCCCCCTCCCTTGATGTTGGAAGTCTGAAAACTAGTCAATCATGGCGAAGTTCTGCGCGTCGGTCATGTCCCATGCGGTGAATTCGACTTCCTTCATGGTCTTGTCATAGCCGCCGTTACTGAGCGCATATTTCGCCGCCGCGTCGATGCCCGTGCCATAACCGCCGTCGGCCTCGGCCTTGTCCCTCAACTCCGCGATGCCATGCAGGGCCGCGTTGATGGACATTCCAGCGATTCTGGTAATCGGATTGTCGGCGCTGATGCTGAACGGCTGCCAGTCGCATGCGCCGGTCTTCTCGAACACCCAGAACTGCATGGCCACCGGTTTGCGTTTGGTGCGTTTGAACGCCGCCCTCGGACAGTTCGCAACCGCCTGACGGTAGAACGACGCCTGAATGTGATAACCGTAGTCGATGACATGCTTGTGGAAGTCTTGGGCGCTGGCGCTGCTCGCGGTCTTCAAGTCCACGAGATAGTCCACGCCGGTCGGAATTAAATCCGGTTTGGCCTTCAGTTCCAATCCGGTGTTGTCATCCGTCCACACGATGCACTGTTCGCAGGTGCCTTTGCCGATGAGGTCGTACATGTCGGGGCGGGAGTCGATGATGTTCTGCTTCATACGCTTCAACAGCTGCATGTCCTTGTAGGACACGACGATGTTGCCCATCGCCTCCTGCTCGTCCCGCCATTCCTTGTTGGCCTTGCTTTGGAACGTCTGCCCCTCGTCAAGGCATACGACCTCGCTGGTGTCCAACAGGTAGGCGTGGAATGCGGTTCCGAACCGCATCGCATCCGTCTGCGTATGGTCTCCCAACAGCCGGTCGTAGGCCCATTCCTTCGGATTCTTCAGGAACGCTTTCAACTGGCTTTGGTCGAGCGCGTCCATGGCGAAGTACTCCTCGTCGGTCGCGTCGATGATTTCCGCTTGGCTCATGGGAGGGTCACTCCTCTTCGTCTCCGGTGATGGACGTGTCCTCTCCACGGGCTTCCGCGTCGGCCTTGACCTCGTCCTCGCCGGGCAGATGCACTTCAACCTTGTTGGTTTCGGCGTTCTGGAAGACGGTCGGCTCCTCATAGTTGACGGGTTCGTCGGTCTGCGGGTCGAACTCCGGCTGGAGGTTCATGTTGTCCACGTAGTTGTAGTGGTTGCCGTCGGCTTCCGCCTGAGCGCGGTTGATGTTCTCCCATGCGTCCTCCCATGCGGCGTACTCTTCCGCATAGCCCGGATATGGTTCGATATTGCGGCATTCCCATGCGATTGTCTGCTCGTTGGTGACGGGCTTGGATGGGGTGAAGATGTCGGGCAGGTCGTCGGGAATCGGCACGGTGTAGGATTTTCGTTCCTTGGCCAGTTCCTCCTCGGTTGCCGGGGGAACGTATTCGACTTTCTGCTTGGGATATTCGGTCGCCATTCTGGTCTTCTTTCTGACTTGTGCGGACATTTCCAAATATTGGACGGTTTCCAACCACATGCCGTGCGGCATGTCGAGAGGGTTTTTCTCCCACCGTTTGTATGTGCTTGTTGACACGTCCAGTATTTCAGCCGTTTCGGCCTGTGTTTTTCCTGCTTGTATTCGGAGGTTGCGCAGTGAGATGCAGTTTGAACTAGAGGAACAACGGCATGTATTCAAATTCAAAAACAACTCCTTTCCTACAAGTTTCAACACAACTATAGCATTGGTTCATTTTTGAACCAAATTGTATGGTAGTTAATGTCGAAAAGTATTGGAATATAAGGGAACACGCTTGATTTTGTAATAGTTCAGATATGACCTATACTTGAGTGCGTCCACATAAAAGAACTGAACCTCCCCACACGTGTCACAGCAATCTCCAACCATTCCCGCAATGGAAAAGGGTGGAATCCGACCGTGACATGGGGGTAAACGAAAAGGAGAAAGCCAAAAATGGCAGAACCATCGAATTCCGTACCGTCCACGCTCGACGTGTTCCTCCCGCACATCACTCTGGGACGCTGCTCCCTGTTCGAACCCTACGTGTTCAAGCAGAGCGACGACGACAAGAACAAGGACAAGACCCCAAGCAAACCGTCCTACATGTTCCGAGCGATTCTCGACAAGCGTCGCGACCGTGAGACCATCAAAAAGATTTCCGACTATCAGTCCGCGTACATCGAGGAACTAAAGGCGAAGCGCATGTTCGACAAGCGTGCGGCAATCCACTTCGCACTGGTCGATTGCGACACGGAGGAAGTCGAGGACAAGGACACCGGCGAACTGGTCGTCATGTCCGAACGCGACTCCTCCCTAAAAGGCAAATACATGCTTTCCGCCAAGTCCCGAGCCACCGAACCGCCAAGCGTCGGCTGGGTCGATGACAAGAACATCCTCCACCCCATGCCGAAGCATTTCATCGTGAACGAGGAAGACCCCGACTCCGTGGAAGAGTACGAACGCCGACTCGACTTCTGGAAGGACAAGGTGTATGCGGGACAGTACGCAAGCGCCGTACTGCGTCTCTCCGGCTGGCATCAGGCCAAGATTGGTCAGGGCGTCACCGGACGAGTCAAAAGCGTCGTGATTATCGGCGGCGGTACTCCGGATGGAATCATGTCCCTTGAGGATGCGTTCACCGAGGAGCAGATTGCCGAAATGGTTGCTTGGCGTGACCGCATGGTGCCGGATTACGAGTCCGGCGACGACCCGTGGAACAAGCGTGTCAAGCTTCGTTCCGGCTCCAATGTTGACGACTACGACGGTGAGGAAGAAGAGGATGAGGCTCCGAAGCCACGTCGTAAGCCCCGCAAGCCGGTGGAACCGGAACCGGAAGACGATGGAAACTACGAGGACGAGGATGAGGCTCCGAAGCCACGTCGCAAGACCAAGACCACCCGCAAGACGAAGCCCGTCGAACCGGAAGAGGATTACGAGGTTGAGGAAGACGAAGAAGAGAAGGCTCCCGCTCCCCGACCGCGCAAATCCCGCAAGCCGGTAGAACCGGAACTGGAAGACGACTACGATTCCGACTTCGATGATGGCGCGGACACCGAATGGTGACGTTTGACATTCTCCCCCGCCTCTACAAGGCGGGGGAGAATGTCACAACTCGATTATGAATGTTTCCGAGTACGTTTGAATGTATGTCGTATGCCTTTCGCTCAAACCCGAACGTTGGGCTGTCGTGCCCACTGTGGCATTCTCCCCCGCCTGTGGAGGCGGGAGCTTCCTGCTCCAGAACCCTAGTTGAGTTGGAGATTGGAAGACTGCCGTACTTATACTTCCTTCTCTAATCGCGTTAGAACATTACGCCACTGTTTCCATCTCCACCCGTAGACGGTTGGGACGGCGTGGATGGTGTGGACGGAGCGGTCGGAGTGGCTGGCGTGGACTGCTGTTGCCTCGGAGCCGTATACTGTCGTTGCGGCGTATAAGTGTACGTGTATTGGCGTTGCGGCGTATACGTCTGCTGGGATTGCTGCTGCTGTTGCGCCTGAGCCTGAGCTTCCTCCTCGGCCTTCCTCTTGGCCTCCTCCTCCGCCTTCCTCGCATTGTCCGCGTCGGTCTTGGACTTATTGACCTTGTCCACTGCGGATTGCAGACTGGACGCCGCCTTATCCGCGTCCGCCACGTTCCTGACGTTCACGGTCTTGTCCTTCCACTGTTTGACGAGACTGTTCATCGCGTCCTTGTCGGACGAGTCGGGCGCGTCACCCAGTTCCCCAGCCTGCTCCATGAGGCTTTTCAGCCTGTCCGACACCTCCACGCTTTTGGTCTTCATGGCCTTCCAGTACGCGCCTTCGGTTGACTTGTACTGCACGTTCAACTCCTTCAGCTTCTTCTTGATAGCCGCTTCGGTCATTGGATTGCCTTCGGCGGCCTTGCCGAGTTTGTCGCACTCCCCCAACGTGGTCTTGTCATCCTTCACAAGGCTTTCCTTGATTTCCTTGATTAGGTTTTTGGAGTCGGATACGCGCCTGTCCCAATCGTTCTGAGCCTTGGTAAGCGAATCCTGCTTCTTCTGGACTCCGATTTGACGGGACTTCTCCGCCTGCGCGTGCGCATACGTCGAATACGCGTAATATCCACCACCGCACAAGAGTGCGACGCCTGATAGAATCACGACGACCATGATGATGATTCGGCGTATTCCTCCACCGTTTCCGTCATCGCCCGAAGCGTTGTCGTCGTCCGCATCGTTCGCATATTCAGGCAGTTCGCCGTCGAATTGTTGCGATGGAAAACCGGAATACTGGTCTGACGGCATACTGTCCGGCTGGTTCGCCGTTTCACTGTTGTCCCAAAGACCATCATCATCCGAAGATGCCGCCGTCTGTAGCTGTTGCGGAGGTTGCTGATTGCTGAAATCTTCCTCCCGCCACGGTTCTCCACGCTTGTCATTGAAGATACTGTTCCTTCGGTGGAAGTCGTCGTCCGGATAGGTTTCACTGTTCTCGTCCGACTGTTCCGACATTTCGCCGTTTGACTGGCTCGCCGGTTCCATGCCGGACTGTTCGTCCTGTTGAATGGGAATCTCGTCGCCCCAAATGTCATCGTAGGCTACCGGCGCGGCGCTCTGCCCATACGGCGAATTGTCGTCGCCACTCCCCCAAATATCCGGTTCATTGGATTGTTGATTCTCCGGCATGACGCCTGACTGGTTCGCCGTTTCGCTGGTCTGATTATCGCCCCAAATATCCTGTTCGCCGTCTGACTGGCGCTCCTGTCCTCCGTCGTACTGCCGAACAGGTTGAACATCGGACATGTCTCCCCAAATATCCTGTTCGCCGTCCTGCCTGTCCGCCGTTTCACCACTCAACTGTTGCGACGGTTCGCCTACCGGATTATCGCCCCAAATATCCTGTTCGCTGTTCTGACGGAACGGCTGACCGCCATCCAACTGCTGTTCAGATATGCCGTTTCGCCGTTCCGCCTGTCCGCCAGTATTCCATAAATCATCATCTTGCCTGTTCGCCGTCGCGCCGTTCGGCTGGTGGGACTGATTGTCGGCGTACTGTTGTTCCGGCGAACCGATATTCCAAATATCCGCCTGACTTTCCTGCCGCCCGTTTGAAGTCGTGGGCTTTGGCGATTCCGCCTGTAGCGGCTCATCATCCATCTGCCAGATGGAATCCTGTTCAGACTGTCCGCCTGTCTGCTGGTTCGCCTTTTCACTGTTCCGCTGTACCACTGCGGAAGCGTCGGACTGCTCCTGCATGTCCCACATGGTGAACGGGTCCATGTCACCGTCATCCTGTTGCGCCGCCGTATTGTTTTCCCGTTTTTCCGGCGTGGCGTTTTGCTGTTTTGCCGTCTCTTCGTAAGACTGTCGTTCCTGTGTTTGGACGGATTGGCTATCTTGCTTGCCGGTAGACTGGTTAGATGCTTCGCCGTCAAAACGCTCCACCTGCGCACTATTTACGATAGTGGACTGTTCCACTGGCGAAACGGCGTTCTGCCTGACCGTTTCGCCAGTGTCGGTCGGGGAACCCC
>ERZ1031885.6-NODE-6-length-147672-cov-26.707026_pt1 | contig 147672 bp, 120 predicted proteins | sample MGYA00518168_ERZ1031885 | MGnify/ENA primary metagenome ERZ1031885 (study PRJEB33719, sample SAMN04261269) | wastewater metagenome | biome: rural village; feature: human; material: feces | host: Homo sapiens | place: El Salvador | collected 2014-01-14 ...
CTCAACCTTGGCAAGGTTGCGCTTTACCAACTAAGCTATGTCCGCAAAGGATTCCTGCCGTGAGAAGCAAGAAATCAGTGGGTGATATAGGAATCGAACCTATGACCCCTTCCGTGTGAAGGAAGTGCGCTAGCCGCTGCGCCAATCACCCGTGGGATAATTTCGCCGGTTTCCCAGCTTCGTTACCCGCTTCGCGTGGGCGATACAAGATTCGAACTTGTGACCCCTTCCGTGTCAGGGAAGTGCGCTACCTCTGCGCCAACCGCCCGAAGCGAGTGCTAACTTACGTGGATTCTAGGCAGAATGCAAATCATCGGCGTGTCGCGGTGGTGTTGCGAGGAGGCAACACGCTGTCAGTTAGCGATCAAAACCACTGGAATTTCCATGGTTTTCGCATCTGGATCGGATTCGACGAACGATTCTTCAGAAGGGGATTGCGTCAACGTCAAGCGCATCTGATGCCATGCCGCATTGCCGTGCGTCGAAGCAGACATGCCTTCGTCCACGAATCCCAGACGGGCGTAAAATCCGACAAGGCGTTCCTTGCATGTCAGCACAATGCCTTTGCGCCCGGCAATCGTCGAATCAAGAATCACACGACGCAGCAGATAGCTGGCGCAACCGCGATGCTGGTAGACGGGAGCCACGTCCACGCCGAAAATCATCTGCCAAGCGCCATGCTCGTCGTGCAGGGAAACATCCTCATACATGACGTCGGCCAAGTCCTTTTCGTTGGTCGTCATACCGTTGACGAAACCAACCAATGTGCCGTCTTCCACAGAAGCTGGGAAGCAGGCATCGTCATCGGCGTCAGTGTTGATCAAAAGCCAGAAATGATCCGGATACGTGGCAACGCGTGCGGTCAGGCTCTCGTTCGTTGCGGCCTCCGCAGGTGGGAAGCAGGCGGCCTCCACAGCCTCAATCGCGTCCAAATCCTCCATCGTTGCATGTCGAATGAGCATGTGCATACTCTCTCGCAGGGTATACCCAATCTTCACATTTCGATATGGGCGAACAGTGGAAACGCCAGCGTGCAATACTGTGAAAGGATCGCCGGAAGCGTTTTTGGGAGCTGATAAACGCTTATATGAAAAACCGATAACGACGCGGCCTGTTCCGCGATTGTTGCGCGGTACGATGGGGCGCGTCCACGGCAAAAGCTTGGAAATAGCCGGAAAGGTTCCGACGGATCCGTAGAGAATTCGACAACCTGAAGAGAAAGATGGGAGGGGGCGCGTGTTCGACTGGACATTCGTGACGCACTACGCGCCATTCTTCGTCAACGGTTCGGTGATGACGCTGTTCATTTCCGTGTTCGGCATCGTGCTTTCGATTGCGGTCGGACTGATCTGCGCAGGCATTGAAATCGCACGCATTCCCGTGCTCAAGCACATCGTGCGCGTCTACATCGAACTCAGCCGTAACACGCCGTTGCTGGTGCAACTGTACTTCCTGTATTTCGGTCTGCCGAAGCTTGGCATCGTATGGTCCGCGGAACAGTGCGCGATCGTGGGACTTGGCTTCCTTGGCGGCTCCTACATGGCCGAAGCGATGCGTGGCGGCCTCGAAACCATTCCGAACGTGCAACGCGAATCCGCGTACGTGCTGGGCCTCAGCCAATGGCAGACCTTGAGCCGCGTGGTCATTCCGCAGGCCATCAGCACGTCCATTCCGGGCGTTGTGGCCAACGTGATCTTCCTGATCAAGGAATCATCCGTCGTGTCGGCCATCGCGCTTGCCGACGTGATGTACATGGCCAAGGATCTGATCGGCATGTACTACAGCACGTACGAGTCGCTGCTGATGCTGGTCGTCGCATACTTGGTGATTCTGTTGCCGATCTCATTGTTCGGCACTTGGCTGGAACGGAGGTTCGACTATGAGCGGCGCTGAAATTCTGCTCGAGCCGGGCGTGTTTCCGCGCCTGCTGCAGGGCCTGTGGGTTACGGTGTGGATTGCCGGTGTTTCGGTGGGTCTTTCCGTTCCGGTGGGATTGGTTGTCGGCTGGTTGATGACGATGAAGAACCCCGTCATTCGCGTGTTGACCAGGATTTATTTGGATTTCATTCGCATCATGCCGCAATTGGCGTTGCTGTTCATCGCGTTCTACGGTTTCGCCCGTGCGTGGAATTGGAATTTGGATGCGACCGGCGCATGCGTGTTCGTGTTTGTGCTGTGGGGTGGCGCGGAATTGGGCGATTTGGTGCGTGGCGCGCTTGAGTCGATTCCGAAAGCCCAGTATGAGTCCGCGTATGTGCTTGGGTTGAGTGGCTGGCAGACGTTCGTCAAAGTGATTCTGCCGCAGGCGTTGCGTAGGCTTCTGCCGGCTTCGGTGAATCTGGCAACACGAATCGTGAAAACGACATCGCTGGCCGTGCTTCTCGGCGTGGTCGAGGTCATCAAAGTGGGCCAGCAGATCATCGACGCGAACCGTTTCCAATATCCGACCGGAACCCTGTGGATCTACGGGGTGATTTTCTTCATGTACTTCATCGTGTGCTGGCCGCTGTCCATCGTGGCCCGCCAATTGGAAAAGAGGTGGTCGCATGACTGACACAGTGGGCAAGCAGGATCAGGCAGGCCAGGCAAGTCTTGAGATTGCGCATTTGGTCAAGCAGTACGCCAATGCCGACAAGCCGGTGCTGAACGATATTTCCTTTGACGTGCCGCATGGCAAGGTGTTTGTGATCGTTGGACCTTCCGGTTCCGGCAAATCGACGTTGTTGCGCACCATTGCAGGCCTTGAGCCGATTCAGGGCGGCACCATTTCGCTCAACGGCGAAGTGATCGAAACAGGCAAGCCGGGCACTGAGTCCGCTGGGCGCAGCAAGCGCAGCAGCGAACTGCGTACCCGTGTTGGCATGGTGTTCCAAAGCTACGACCTGTTTCCCAACAAAACCGTGCTCGGCAACATCACATTGGCACCGACCCTGGTGCAGAAGCGAGATAAGGCCGAAGTCGAGCAGGAGGCGATCAAGCTTCTGGAACGCGTCGGCCTTGCCGACCGCAAGGATTCCTGGCCGCACGAGCTGTCCGGCGGCCAACGTCAACGCGTGGCCATCTGCCGTGCGCTGATCCTGCATCCGGAAGTGCTGCTCTTCGACGAAGTCACCGCCGCGCTCGACCCGGAAATGGTGCGCGAAGTGCTCGACGTGATGCTTGAACTCGCCGATTCCGGCCAAACCATGCTCATCGTGACGCACGAAATGCAATTCGCGCGAGCCATCGCCGATCAGGTGATCCTGCTTGAAGACGGCGGCATTGTGGAACAATCCGACAATGCCGAACAATTCTTCACCAATCCGACCACCGAACGAGCCAAGCGGTTCCTGCGCACGTTTGAATTCGACCGGCATCGCCAGTCCGCCAATCAATCCGAATAAGCAAGACAAATGGCGAGAATCGGCGAAATCCAAGATTTTGATAGCAGTCATCTTTGCAAGAGAGGAGAAACCATGACCGCATCAATCATCAACAAAACATTCAAGAGCATCGTGGCCGCATCGGCCGCGTTGATCATGGCAGCCTCGGTGACTGCTTGCGGCCCGTCCGCGGCCACTCCGAGCGATGAGAGCTCCACTGGCAGCGATTCCAGCTCCAGCAGTAGCGCCACCGCCCGCACTCTGGACGAGATCAAGAAGTCCGGCGAACTTAAGGTTGCCGTCTTCTCCGACAAGGCCCCGTTCGGATACATCGACAAGGAAGGCAAAAACGCCGGCTACGACGTGTACTTCGCCGAGCGTCTCGGCAAGGATCTGGGAGTGAAGGTCAAGTACACTTCCGTCGACCCGGCCGCCCGCGTGGACGTGCTCACCTCCAACAAGGTGGACATCACGCTGGCCAACTTCACCGTCACCGACGAGCGTAAGGAGAAGGTCGATTTTGCCAAGCCGTACATGAAGGTGGCACTCGGCGTGGTCTCCCCGGAAAATGCCGAAATCACTGACGTGAGCCAGCTTAAGGGCAAGACGCTGATCATCGCCAAGGGCACCACCGCCGAAAGCTACTTCGAGAAGAACGAACCCGACGTCAAGCTGCAGAAGTACGACCAGTACGCCGACGCCTACAATGCGCTGCTCGACGGTCGTGGCGACGCTTTCTCCACCGACAATACCGAGGTACTGGCTTGGGCCAAGTCCAACAAGGGCTTCAAGGTGGGCATTACCAAACTCGGCGATGAGGACACCATCGCTCCGGCTGTACAGAAGGGCAACAAGGAGCTGCTCAACTGGCTGAACGACGAAATCGTGAAGCTGGGCAAGGAGAACTTCTTCCACAAGGATTACGAAGAGACCCTGAAGCCGGTGTACGGTTCCGACGTCAATCCGGATGACATCGTGGTCGAGGGCGGCAAGCTCTGACAATCACCTGACCTGACGGCAACCTGCCGTCCGTCAATTCTGTTTCCAAGCCTTCCGTGGCATGTGCCGCGGGAGGCTTTTTCATATCCTGATAACCGTTCATAAAAAAGAATTATTACGATTTGCGCCTTTCATAAAAATCGCATATAGCCACGCCGGCATAGGAAAGGATTTTTACCGATATCTTGTGATTATCGCTTGAAAGAAGCCATACGAAAACACGCATGAGAGAGGGGACAGCGTATGAAGTACGCAGTGATCGGTGCAGGCGGAATGGGCATCCAGTACGGTGTGCTGCTGCAGGAATTCGCACACAAGGATGTCGATTTCATCGATACGTGGAAGCCGAATGTCGAGAAGATCCGCGAGCAAGGTGGCGCCTACGTGTCTCAAGATGGTGAAGACCGCCATCTTGTGCCGATCAACGTGTACTACCCGGAGGAATACGCCGGCCAGCCAGACGTGTGGATCGTGTTCCTCAAGCAGATGCAGCTTGACGGCGTGCTCAAGCGCTGTGCCCACCTGTTCAACGAGAAGCAGATTGTGTTCTCCGCCATGAACGGCTATGGACACTTCGAAAAGCTCAACGAATACTTCCCCAAAGACCGCATTTACGGCGGCACCGCACTGATCGGTGCCTACGTGTACGGCCCCGGCGATTTCAACTTCACCGGCGGAGCACATGCCAAGGCCATGAACCTGTGTGACTACGCGGACGATGTGACTGACGAGGTGCGCAAACACGAGCAGGCGCTGTACGAGGATTTCGCAACGGCCACGCTCAACCCGACCATCGTGGACAACTTCATCGGCATGTGCATGGCGAAAATCGTATTCAACTCGGTGCTGAACACGTTGTGTACCATGTACCAGATTCGTTTCGGCGAATTCCATGCGCATCCCGACGCGCGTTGGCTCACCGAACAGCTGGTCGATGAAGCTTACAGCGCGGCCGAAGCGGCCGGATACCAACTGTTGGGCACGCGCGAAACGGAAGTCGAAACCATTCTGCATACCGCGGGCGTGGCACATCCGCTGCACTATCCGTCCATGTATCAAGACCTGACCAAGGGGCGTCCAACGGAAGTCGACTACATCAACGGCTATATCGCCAAAGTCGGACGCGAGCATGGCTACGAATGCAAGCTGCACGAATTCCTAACCCGCGAAGTGCATCTCGCCGAACAAGCCTTCGCCATCCACAATCCAGACATCGTGAAACAAGCTGAGGCAGACGCCGAAGCAAGCAAATAAACGGTCAATCATCAATCGCAATGAACGGTAGGTAGCTGCCAATTGCTGCGAAACAAACTTTTCGCACACCAATAAGAGAGGGGAAACCATGACCATCACCATCGCCAAGAAGAGCGGCATCAAACGAATCGCCGCCGCAGTACTCGCCGCTGCAACACTTATTTCCGTTGCGGCATGCGGTTCCGGCAACAGCGCATCCGCATCCGACAGTCTGAATACCACGAAGGGCAAGACCACCACAATCACCGTCGGCGTGTGCGCAGGACCATACGGCGACATGGTCGACAAGGTTATCGCGCCACTGCTGAAAGATGACGGTTTCAAACTGAAAACCAAGCTGTTCAACGATTATGTGCAGCCCAATAAGGCACTTGCATCTGGTTCCATTCAGGCGAATCTTTTCCAGCATGGCAATTATCTGAAGAAGTTCACCGCCGACAACAATCTCGACCTGACCTCCCTTGGACAGACCCCAACCCTTGGCTTGGGCATCTATTCCAACAAGTACAAGTCCATCGATGACATCGAAGACGGAGCTACGGTCGCAATCGCCAACGATGGCTCTAACCTGGCACGTTCTCTCGGCGTGCTCCAGCAGCAGGGTCTGGTGACGCTCAAGGGCGAGGTTGATGCCACCAAGGCCACGGTCAACGATATCGCATCCAATCCGAAGAACCTCAAAATCAAAACGATCGATGCTGCACAGCTGGCCCGTTCCTTGGACACCGTTGATGTGGCTCTGGTGCCGGGCAACTACTCTTGGGCTGCTGATCTGAAGCCTGCCGACGCGCTCGCCTTGGAAAAGCAGGATGATGGTGTGATCGAAGTGTTCGTGGTCCGCACCCAGGACGTCGATTCCGACTTCGGCAAGGCCGTCAAGAAACTGCTTGTCAGCCAGAAATTCAAGGACGCCATCGCCAAGAGCGAGTTCAAGGATTTCGGCAAGCCGAAGAACTGGTGATCCCGTCAGCGAAAGCTTACGACAGGCCCGCATGAGCCATAATCGGTAGCATGCGGGCCTGTCGTTCCGAACGGAACGATTCAAACGAAACGAGGAATGAAATGAGCGTCATCGAACTGGACGACGTGTCGGTTGCTTTCCACGAAGGAGGTCGCACCGTAGAAGCGGTCAAGCATGTGAGCCTCAGCGTGGAAAAAGGCGAGATCTTCGGCATCGTCGGCTTTTCCGGAGCCGGCAAATCGACGTTGGTGCGCACCATCAACCTGCTGGAACGCCCGACCGGCGGTAAAGTGCTTATCGACGGCACCGACATTACGGGATTGAAGGGCGCGACCTTGCGCGAACTGCGCAAAAAGATCGGTTTCATCTTCCAAAGCTTCAATCTGATCGCCAACGTCACCGTCGGCAAGAACATCGAATTCGCGCTGAAGGCGGGCGGATATCCGAAATCGCAATGGTCCGACCGTATCCACGAACTGCTGAGGCTCGTCGGCCTTGAAAGCAAGATTGACAGCTACCCGTCCAGCCTGTCAGGCGGACAGAAGCAGCGCGTGTCCATTGCGCGTGCGCTCGCCAACAAGCCGGAGATTCTCTTGTGTGACGAGGCGACCAGCGCTCTGGACCTCGAAACCACGGAAGGCATTCTGGCGCTCTTGCAGCGCATCAACCGCGAACTGGGCATTACCATCGTGTTCATCACGCATCAGCTTGACGTGGCGAAGCAGATTTTCGACCGAGTGGCCGTTATGGAAAACGGTGTGGTAGTGGAGCAAGGCAACACGTTCGACGTGTTCAGTGCTCCGAAACATCCGACCACCAAAGCGTTGGTGGAACGCTATCTCGGCATTGCCGTGCCACCGCAATTGGTGCCATCGCTGCCGGCCGGCACCATCGTGGAACTGCGATACAAGGGCGATGCGGCACTCGAACCGCTCATCAGCCAGGTTGCGCAGGATTACGGTGTGAGCATCGACGTGCTGCACGCGAATGTGGAATATTTCGGATCGCAGGCCATCGGCATTCTGATTGTGCTTGTTTCCGGCGCGGGGGAGCCTCTGCTGCAGGCGTTGAATACGTTGAGAACGCATGTGTTCAGCTATCGGGAACTTGATCGTGGGCAGCTGGTTGTGGCCGCCGAAGCTGCGGATAATCAGGAGGCGTGAGAACAATGGAAGAAACTCTGGAAATCCTTCAAGACAATCTTGGGCAAGCACTGATCGACACGGCATATATGGTTGTGGTGTCGGCGATTATCGGCGTAGTGCTGGGCACGCTGGTGGCATTGCTGCTGTATTTGACTGAAAACCGCTTGTTTACGCCGAATCATGTGCTGAACGTTATTGTAGGGTTCATCGTAAATGCGATTCGCTCGCTGCCGTTCCTGATTCTCATGGTGGTGCTTATTCCGGTTGCGCAATTGATTTTGGGTGATCCTTACACGCCGACCGGTGGCGCAATCTCCCTGTCGATCGCCGCGGTGCCGTTCTTCGCGCGAATCGCGGAAAGCGCGTTCTCCGAAGTTGATCCGGGCTTGCTTGAGGCTGCCATCTCCACTGGCGCTACCACACGCCAAATCATTGTGGATGCGGTGTTTCCGCAAGCTTTGCCGTCGTTTATTCGCGGCGTGGTGCTCACCATCATTTCGTTGATTGGCTATTCCGCAATGGTCGGCACCATCGGCGCCGGCGGCATCGGCGATATGGCCATTCAATACGGCTATAACCGTTACGAAACCGGCGTGCTCGTTGTGATTGTTATTATTCTGATCGTCATTGTGCAGATCATTCAATGGATTGGCGATTGGTTTGCACGCAAGGTGACGCACTGATGGTTGCGTATATGCGTGAATGTGCGCATATACAGTCGCGCGATGATAGGGAGGGTTGATTAATGACTTCGTATGTTTCTCCTGTTGCGTTCACTACGGTGGCGCAGTCGATTCCGCCGAATGTGTTCGCCGATATGGATCGCAAAGTGGCTGCCGCGGTTGCCGGTGGGGCTGATGTGATTGATTTGGCCAAAGGCAATCCAGATGCATTTCCTGCTGATTTCATTCGAGAAGTAGCCAAAAAAGCGGTTGATGATCCGGCAAATGCCCGGTATTCGCCATTCGATGGCAAGCCAAGTTTTCTGCAGGCTGCCGAACAGTGGTATCGCAATACGTACGGTGTTGAGGTTGATTGGAAAACCCAGCTTTTTGCCGTGGAGGGTGCGGTCGATGGTTTGGCTGCGTTGTTCGCCGTGCTTGTTTCCCCAGGCGACGCTGTGGCATATGCGGATCCATATTACCCCTCATACCATTGCATGACGGTGATGAGCCAAGCTGAGGAGGTGCTGCTGCCGTCACTGCCAGAGCGCGGCTTCCTGCCGGATTTGGATGCGGTGCCTGCGCAGGTGTGGGATCGTGTGAAAGTGCTGGTGCTCAACTATCCGAACAATCCGACGGGTGCGCAGGCTCCGCGCGAGTTTTTGCAGCGTGCCGTTGATTTGGCTCATGAGCATCATTTCGCGATCGTGCAGGATTTCGCATATGCGGGATTGGGTGTCGATGCGCAGCAAACCAGCATACTATCGCTGCCGGGTACTTTCGAAGTTGCGGTGGAAGTGTGTTCGCTGTCGAAAATGTATGCGATGGCCGGCTGGCGTGCCGGTTTCATCGCGGGCAACGACGATATTGTGTCTCATGTGAAGCAGTACCACTATCAAATGGGTTCCATGGTTACGTCCAGCATTCAAGACGCGGGCACTGCGGCGTTGCTGTCGGATCAGAGCTGTGTGGCCGAACTTGCGGAACGGTATGCGTCTCGTCGCGAAATCGTTGCAGGTGGATTGCGTGAAGCCGGACTTGATGTCTTCGATTCAGACGGTGGCATCTACGCTTGGGTACATGCTCCTGAAGATCAGACAGGTGAACAGTTTGCCGACACGCTGCTGGAACGTGCGGCCGTCGCCGCGCTGCCGGGCACGTGTTTTGGCAAAGTGGGCAAGGATTACGTACGATTCAGCCTGCTCAAATCCGAGGACCAGTTGCGTGAGGCTGTGCGTAGAATCGCTGAAATACTGTAGTTTTTCCGGTGTTTTCGCGTTTTCGTATGCGTGTGAACGATAAAAAGGGCCCTTGCTTTCGTGATGTTTCTCTTTCGATCGTCATGAAAGCAAGGGCCTTTTTGCATGCCTGCTTTGTGATATGCATGTCGCGATTGGTTATTCGTTTTTTTATAGTGCTATACAAAAAAATAATAACTGTTTCAAGAATCGCAATACCGCGCGGTGCTGTCAAAACCCATAAGCAATGCCTATAAGCGAGCCAGCGTTTTGCCTGTTGTCGCGTTGTTCAATGGCGTTAGTTCATGAACGAACAGTTCAACCGCAAGACTTTGCACAAACTTTTTTGGAGGAATTGAACATGTCCATCAACCGTCGCCAGGCATTCCATGACATCGCCCGCCATCGTTCCGCAGACGTTCCTTATTTGACAGCCGCATGGCAGCACCTGATCGGCCACGAGTACGGAGCCGACGATTTCGCCGACGCTTACATCGATTTCGTGAACAAGTGGGATTGGGATTGGGTCAAAATCAACCCGCGTGCCATCTACTACGCCGAGGCATGGGGGTCCAAGTACGATCCCAACGAGTATGACGGCTATGTGATTCCACGTAAGCTAGAAGACGTGGTCAAGACGCCGTCCGACCTTGCGAAGATCGTCGAGCTCGATCCGAAAGCCAACGAAGTGCTCAGCCAGCAATATGCGTCCGCAGCCAAGATTCGCGCGGCCTTCACTGACCGAGCCGTACTGCAGTCCATTTTCAACCCTTTGAGCGTGCTGCTGCAGCTTGCCGATGTGCCGCTGTATCCCAGCGACCAATATGCCACCCCGGTACTCACCCGTGACGAACTCGTGTTCGATCATGCCGACGAAGCCAAGCAGGCACTGACCAACATCGCCAACACTCTGGCTACCTACGCGGTCGCGCTGGTTACTCCGGTCGAACAGGGTGGTGCGGGACTTGACGGCATTTTCTTCGCGCTCACCGGGACCGTGAGCGAAGGTTACTTCACCAAGGAACAGTACGCTGAGTTCGGCGAACCGTACGATCGTATTGTGCTCGACGCCATCAAGAACGCCAATCCCGACGCCGAAGTGTTATTGCACACCTGTCGCGCCTTCTCCAACCCGGACTGGTTCGACGATTACGGCGTCGAAATCGTGCAGTGGGACCAGTACCTCGATGGTAATCCGCAGATCGACGCGGATCTCAAGGTCGTTCCAGTCGGCGGCCCGAGCTTCACGGACTTCGCCACCAATGGTGACGCCAATGTGGTCAAGGCGGACATTGAGAAGGTCATCGCGCTGCGCGGAGGCAAGCCGTTCCTGCTGTCACCAAGCTGCACCGTGCCGACGCCGGCCAGTGAGGAATCGTTGCAGGCGCTCGCCGCGGCACGCGCCTGAGTCCGAGATTTTCCATACGAAAGCAAGAAGAGAGGAACTTGTTGATTATGTCGTTGAAGGTAACTGCGAAGAAAGCATTGGTCGCACTGGCCGCGGTTGGTGTGCTGTCAAGCCTGTCCGCATGTGGTTTGGATGGAGACAATGCCAACTCCTCGTCCGCATCCAATGATTCCGATACGGTGAACATCGGCGTGCTGTACCCGAAAACAGGCCAGTATGCCGAATACGGCAAGATGTTCCAGCAGGGACTTGATTTGGCCGTCGAAAAAGTGAATGCCGACGGTGGCGTGCAAGGCAAGAAACTCGGTCTAAAATACTACGACACGCAGTCCGATGCCAAACAGGACGCTTCCGTAGCGCCGAAGATCGCCGCCGACCAATCGATTATCGCGGTGGTGGGCGATTATACCTCTCCGGCTTCCTCGGCGGCTTCTCCGACTTTCCAGCAGGCGGGTCTTGTGCACTACGGCTTCAACAATTCCGCGCCGACGTTCACTGACACCGGTGACCATGTGTGGACGCCGCAGATTGGCCAGGACATCCAGCAGAAGGCCAATGCCGACATTGTTGCCAAGCATGCGAAGAAGATTTCCGTGGTCTACATCGAAAACGATTGGGGCAAGCAGGCCTACCAGTATTTCAAGGAGGAAGCGGAGAAGCAGGGTGTTGAAATCGCCTACGAATCTTCCTATCTGCCTGATTCAACTGATCTTTCCCCGATTCTGATTCCCGCACGCGACGCCCAGCCTGATGCCGTCGTCGATATCGGTTACGGTCCGGACGGCGCTCTGGTCATCAACACGTTGCGAGACAAGCTTGGCTTCACGGGCGAGTATTTCGGCGGTCAGGAGACCAGCGAGTTCTTGAACCTTGCGGGCAAGAACGCCGAAGGCGCCATTATCACTGGCTGCTTCTCCGCCGAAGGTACCAAGGATGAGAAGGCGCAACAGTTCGTCAAGGACTTCAACGCTAAGTATGGTAAGAATCCGGGCAACTTCGAAGTGACCGCATACCAGTCGATTATTGATCTGGCGTACGCGGCTAACAAGGAGGGCGCAACCCGCGATGGCATTCAGAAGGGATTGCAGACCATCACTGATTTCCCCCTGTACCAAGGCAACGGCGGCACGTTCAAGTTCAACCAGAAGACGCGCAGGGCCGACGATATCGATCCGATTCTGCTGATTGTCAAGGATGGCAAGTTCGTGCAGTATGACGGCGAATGATGAACTGCCGGGAATGCCGGATTCCATCATGACGTGAATTCGGCATTCCCGGTTTTGCCGTTGAAAAGCGTGCGGAAACGTTGAGGAACGTGGAGTGATCGGAAGAGAAAACAGATGATAGATACGTTATTTTCAGGGCTGATTCACGGCAGCGTCTACGCGCTGGTCGCGGTCGGCATGTCACTGGTGTTCGGTGTAGTGAATGTCACCAACTTCGCCCAAGGATCATTGGTGGCTGTCGGTATGATGATGGCATGGTGGCTGGGTTCATCGCTTGGTTGGGGCATCGTGCCAACGGTCATCGTGGTGGTACTGGTCACCGCATTGCTGGGATTGCTGCTTAATATAGCGGTGATTTCGCCGCTTGAAGGGCGCAAGCCGATTGCCGCGTTGCTGGCGACCATCGGCGTCGGTCAGATTCTTGACAATGGTTTGCAGATTATTTTCGGACCGCAGACACGCCCGTTTCCTAAGCTGCTTGATACCTATAATTTCCAGGCATTCGGTGTGCGTTTCGGCACGTCTGACGTGGTTATGGTCATTTTTGCGATTGCTTCCATGCTTGCGCTATGGGCGTTCCTGAAATTCAGTAAAACCGGTCAGGCCATTCGGGCCACTTCGCAGGATTCAGAAGCCGCGCGGCAGATGGGCATTCCAGTACGTTCCATTCGTAACATTTCATTTGTCGTCGGAGCGGTACTTGCAGGTGTTTCCGGTATTTTCGTTGGCTTGTTCAACGGCAACATCAACCCGGCGAACGGTGGAACCATCGGCATGACCGCGTTCGTTGCGGCCACCATTGGCGGTCTTGGATCCATTCCGGGGGCCCTTGCCGGTGGCGTGGTGCTCGGCGTGGTTGAAGCATTGGGTATCTCCTGGCTGGGCGACGGCGCTCATGACCTCATCACTTTCGGCGCGCTGTTGATCATTCTGATTGTGCGTCCGCAGGGCTTACTCGGCAAGAATGTCGATGTTAAATCCGAACCGCTTACCGGCACGTTCCTCGGTGGTGGCCGACCGATCTCCTTGCCGTGGTGGGGCAATCTCATCGGCGCGGTGGTGCTGCTCACAACCCCGTTCTTCTTCAACGACTACCTGTCCGGTATCGGTACCCAAGTCGCGATTTATGCGATTGCGGCGGTCGGTCTGACGCTGATTTCCGGTTCCGCGGGCCAAACGATTCTCGGCATGGCCGGTCCGTTCGCGGTTGGCGCTTACGCTTCGGCCATTCTGACCACGCAATTGCACTGGCCGTTCCTGTTGGCTCTGATCGCCGCTGGTCTGATCGCGGCCATCGCCGCCAGCGTCCTCACCTTCCCCGTGTGGAAGCTTGCCGGTCATTATGTGGCCATCGCCACCATCGGCGTCGGCTATGTGATGGTCGCCATTATTCGACTGGCCGAGCCGTTGACCAAGGGTTCTCTTGGCATTCAGGGCATTCCGTTCCCGAACGTGTTAGGACAGCCGCTATACACCCAGCAAATGCAGTACCTGCTTGACATCATTGTGCTGTTGGTCGCATTGGTGGTAGTCAGCCGCATTCGTTCCTCGCATCTGGGGCATGTGTTTGAAGCCATCGGTTCCGATCAGGATGCCGCTGAGGCATTGAGCATCCGAACCGGTGCCTATAAGGCGCTCGCTTACGCGTTGGCGGCGTTCTTCGCAGGATTGGCCGGCTCTCTTCTGGCGCATCAATACACGTACATCGATCCGACGATTTTCAACGTCAACATGTCGTTGCTGATTTTGACGGTGATTGTGATGGGTGGCATGAATTCGCCGCTTGGCGCCGTGCTCGGCTCCGTCATTCTGATTGGCGGCCCGGAATTGCTTCGTTTTGCATCTGGCACGCGCGTGCTGCTGTATGGCGTGCTGCTGGTGCTCGTCATTATGTTCCGACCGCAGGGTCTTTTCGCAAAGAAGGTGTGAGCAATGACTTTGCCATTCAATAACGCAAATATCGACGAAGCAGTCAAAAAAGTGCCGATCGATAAAGAGGATCTGCATGGCGAAGGCGATATCGTGGCTTTCGCAGCAGAGCATCGTCGTGCCGTACTTGATGCGCCTGCCGTACTGCAGGTACGTAACTTGAGCAAATCCTTCAATGGTCTGAAAGCAGTCAATAATATTTCGTTCGATTTGCATCAGGGCGAAGTGGTGTCGATTATCGGACCGAACGGATCCGGAAAATCGACGACCATCAATCTGATTTCCGGTTTCATTAAACCTGATTCCGGATTGATTGATATTGATAGCGAAACCGTTGCCGGATTGAGCGTGCCCGATATTTCCGAACGCGGCTTGGCGCGTACGTTCCAGAATGGTCGAGTGTTCGGCGGATTGACGGTTGATGAAAATGTCGCGCTGGGCTTCCACAAGCGGCTCAATGCGCAGCGTCCATTCAAGCAGGTGCAGCGGTATCCGATCATTCGCTGGTTGTCGTTGTTGGGGGAGACGGCGGTCGCGTTGGTGCCGGGGCCGAAGACCAGAAGCGAGAAGCAGGATGTAAACGAACGTGTCGAGCGTGAAGTCGACCGTTTCAAGGAGCGTCTTGGTAATCGTCGCAACGACTACACCTACACGTTGTCGTACGCGAATCGTCGACGCACCGAAATCGCACGCGCGCATATCAGCGAACCGAAACTGCTGCTGCTTGACGAACCGACCGCAGGCATGAACCAGTCCGAAACCGCCGAAGTATTGCAGCAGCTGCAGCATCTGAAAGCGCAAGGGCACACCATTCTGCTGGTCGAACACAAAATCGAACTGGTCACGGCATTATCTGACCATGTGATCGCCATGGATGGCGGCAAAATCATCGCATTCGACGAGCCTGATGAGGTACGCAACAATCCGCAGGTGGTTGAAGCATACTTGGGCAAGCGTAATGAAATCCGTAAAACCACGGCTGCAGGCGGTCAGAAAGACATTCTCGCCAAACAGAACGCCATTGAAGCCGCGGATGCTGTGAATGGCGTCGCTTCCGTGAGCGAACTGAGCACTGATCGAGATGTGAAATCGTCTTATGCTCAGCCGCTGCTCACGCTTGACAATGTCGATATTTTTTATGGTCAGGTGCACGCATTGCAGGGGGTGTCTATTGACATACCGAAAGGTGCCATCGTCTCACTGCTGGGTGGTAACGCTTCCGGCAAATCGACCACGATGAAAACGATTCTTGGCTTGAAGCAGCCGAAGAATGGCACGTTGACATATGAGGGCAACGACATCACCGCGCTGTCCACTCGCCATCGCGTGCAGGCCGGTATTGCCGCGGTGCCTGAGGCAAGGCGCATTTTCCCAGCCATGACGGTAGAGGAGAATCTGCTGACGGGCGCATACACGCGCAAGCGCGGCGGCGATATTGCGGGCGATGTGGAGCAGATGTACGAGCGTTTCCCGCGGTTGAAGGAACGTCGCACGCAGCAGGCGGGAACCATGAGTGGCGGCGAACAGCAGATGCTCGCCTTCGCGCGTGCGCTGATGAGCCATCCGAAAATCATCTGCATGGATGAGCCAACTATGGGCCTGTCTCCAAAACTGGTGGAGGACGTGCTTGAGCAGATCGCCAAGCTGCGCGACGAGCTGGGCGTGTCCGTGCTCATGGTAGAACAGCAGGCCGAACTCGCCTTGTCTATCGCTGACTATGGCTATGTGCTGCAAAACGGCCGTATTCGACTGCGTGGCAAAGCTTCCGATCTGCTGCACAATCCTGCGGTGCAGGAAGCCTACCTGGGTGGCGCATCCGAGACGTGATCGCGGTTTGCTTTTCATCGGATACGGTTTTTGATTCAAGGAGAAATAATGGCGGAACAGCAGCGTGTTGCAGTGGTGACCGGTACGGCCGGAGGCGTTGGCGGGCGATTGGCGTGCACTCTTGCGACAGAAGGATGGCATGTGTTTGCTGCGGTGCCTGCAGACGCGCATCTGACCAATGTGGATTTGCGTCCACGGCAGGAAGTCTCCACCAAATTCAATGTGTGACATTGCCATGTGCATATGGGCAATGATCATTCTCGAGCGTTATGCGAAGAATCGATAGCGCTTTCAAAAACCGCATGATTACGCGGCTTTGTCAAAAGACCATAACCAAAGTCTATAGGCAAAGCCGCGTTTCTTTGCCGCATCCGTTGTTCAATGACGGTTGAGATCGCATGAAAGGCATGCGACTGACCTGACCCGAGGGGGTGCACATCATGACCAGATTCAACACTCAGCTTGTTCACGGACTGCCGGTCAACGACAATAACACCGGAGCCGTGAATCCGCCGATCTACAACTCGTCCACTTATGCTTTCGAATCGGTTGAGACCATGCCCCGTTGGGATTATGCGCGCAGCGGCAATCCGACCCGCGAATTCTTGGAACAGCAGATCGCACAGCTTGAGCATGGCACACGCGGATTCGCCTTCGGGTCCGGCTTGGCCGCCATTCACGCGGTGCTGTCCATCTTCCAGCCGGGCGATCGCATTGTGGTCGGCAAGAATATCTACGGCGGCACCTATTCGCTGCTGAACGAATATTTCGCACATTGGGGCGTGCTTGTGGAAGCGGTGGACACGGCTGATTACGAAGCGCTCGACGAAGCGGTTTCCGGCCGTTCCTCCGAGGGGGCTTCTCATGCACGCCCCGCTAAGGCTGTGTATTACGAGGTGCTCACCAATCCGCTGTTGCAAGTCAACAATGTGACCCGTATTTCCGAAGTGGCTCACCGCTATGGCGCGCTGTCAATCGTCGATAACACGTTCGTGACGCCGTATCTGCAGCAGCCGCTCGATTTGGGTGCTGACATTGTGATTCATTCCGCCACCAAGTATTTGGCCGGACATTCCGAAGTGAACGCCGGACTGGTGGTGGTCAAGAATGACGAACTCGGTCAGAAGATTTATTTCGCTCAGAATCGTCTCGGAGGCGTGCTCGCGCCGGTCGAATGCGATGCGGTGCGTCGTGGCATCCAAACGTTGGCGTTGCGTATGGAACGTCAGCAGGAGAATGCCCGCGCGGTGGCGAACTACCTGTTGCTGCATCCTCTGGTGAAAGCCGTGCACTATCCGGGGCTGCCCGGCCACGAGTATGAGCTTGAATCCAATGGTCTGAAGGGTGCCGGTGGCGTGCTGAGTTTCGAAGTCGTGCCGGGCATGAACCCCGCCGATGTGCTCAACAACCTGAACATCTTCCATCTGGCCGTCTCGCTTGGAGCGGTGGAGAGCCTCGCCGAACTGCCGTGCCGCATGACCCATTTCGAACTGCCTCGCGAGGAGCGCCTGAAAGTCGGCATCACCGATGAACTGGTGCGTTTGGCTGTGGGCATTGAAGACAAACAGGATTTGATCGAGGATCTTGGTCAGGCTTTCGATATCGCCTACGAGCGGTATCTGCAGCGCCACGAGGGCGAAGATCTGTTCGCAGCCGTGGCCCAGCATGTGTATGCATAGGCCGTTATTTCCACCATTCATGCATTGAAGAGCGGCGAAACACGCATTCCTCAACGCCGAGTTGATTGAAACGCAACAAGGAGAGTATGTACCACCATGACCACTGCAACGGAGACTGGCTGTTTTGAAACCAGAGCGATTCATGCCGGCTATGACCGGCAAACCAATGCGGATGCGGTAAGTGTGCCCATCTACGCTTCGGCTGCATTTGATTTGGAAAACGCCCGCCGAGGCGACGCCTTGGCCGGCGGATCGTTGCCTGGTTTTGAATACTCGCGTGTGGCCAATCCTACGGTGGATGCATTGGAACGGCGGCTCGCATCCTTGGAAGGCGGTGTCGGCGCCGTCGCATTGTCTTCCGGTATGGCGGCGGTGAGCTATGCTCTCATGTGTGTGGCCGAGGGCGGCGGCCGGATCGTTGCCCCCGTCAACCTGTATGGGGCTTCCGTTGACGCATTAGGCGATTTTCTGCCGAAATTCGGTATTTACGGTGATTTTGTAAGCGATATCAACGATCTCGCGTCGGTGGAAGCTGTGATTGGTCCAGACACCAAAGCGATTTTCACGGAGTCTGTTGCCAATCCAAGCACCGCCGTTGCCGATATCGAAGGGCTTGCCGATCTTGCGCATAAGCATGGCATTCCGCTGATTGTCGATAATACGGTTCCCACACCGTATTTGCTGCGTCCGATTGAATTTGGAGCCGATATCGTGGTGCACTCCACCACCAAGGGTATTACCGGCCATGGCAATGCCCTTGGCGGAGTGGTCGTGGATGCGGGCCGTTTCGACTGGAACAATGGCAGATTCCCGCAGTTCACGCGTGAGGAATTGGTGATCAGCGACCAGCGTGCCGGCGAATGGCACAGTTTCCACAGCAGGTTCGGCAATCAGGCGTTCATTAAACGTATTCGCATCAAATATCTGCGCACGTTTGGTGCCGTGCAAAGCCCATTCAACGCATACATGCAGTTGATTGGTTTAGAGACGTTGACCGTCCGTGAAAAGCAGGAAGTTGCTTCTGCAACTGCGATTGCCAAGCATCTGACGACATTGTCTCATGTCACGTCCGTGAATTATGCGGCGCTCGAAGATTCCCCGACCTATGATCTGGCGCTCGAATATCTGCCGAACGGTATTGGCACGATTCTGTCATTCACTGTCGAAGGCGACGGAAGCAATGTCGAACGTATTCTCGACGCGACGAAGGTCTTCTCATATGTGCCGAACATCGGTGATTCGCGCTCGCTGATTGTCAATCCGACGAAGGTGACGCACCGTGAGGTGCCTGCCGATTATTACGACGCGGCGGGCGTGAGCGACAATCTCATCCGTCTGTCGATTGGTTTGGAAAATGTCGACGATCTGATCGCCGACCTTGACCAGGCGATTGCCGGAGCATACTGAGTTTTTGATGTGATTAATGCATCGTAAGGAGTGATTTTATGACTGATAATACGGCAATCGATTTCTATGGAGCCGACTGGTGCGGCGACTGTCGCCGGGCCAAGGCGGCATTGGACCGTTTCGGGGTCGCCTACAGCCTTCATGATATCGAGCATGAGGATGGTGCTGCAGAGAAGGCCATTGCGATCAGCGGACAGCAGCACATTCCCGTGATTCGGTTCGCTGCCGATGGCTCATGGCTGGTGGAGCCTTCGGCTACACAGTTGCAAGCCAAATGCAAGGAGCTCGGCCTGATCTGATTCAACATTTCGTATGCCATCTCACGAGCCGGACAACGGGAATTGTCTCCTGTTCGGCTCGTAGACGTATGTGGGCCGGCTTCCGAATGGACTTTGCCCAGCTCGCGGACATTGTCTGCACGTGATTGCATTCTTTGGTAAATTTTTGCTTGGGTTCGGCAATAGTTGCAGAGCCTACGGAAAGCCGTCAATCAACAGGCTTTCGAGAGAAAACCAAAGAAGGGAGTAATGCCATGCCGTTCCTTATTACGCTCCTTGTCATTGCACTTATCATCGCTTTTCTGTTCCTGTCCGCGTTGTTCATCGTGCCGCAGCAGCAGGCCTACATCATCGAACGTTTCGGCAAGTTCAACAAGGTACAGTTCGCCGGCATTCATATACGAATCCCGTTCGTGGATCGCATCGCCATGAAAACCAACATGCGTGTCAACCAGCTCAACGTGCAGTTGGAAACCAAAACGCTCGACAACGTGTTCGTCACCGTGGTGGCCTCTACCCAGTTTCGTGTCGATCCCAGCAATGTGGCGACCGCATACTACGAGCTGCGCGATCCGGCCGGCCAGCTGCGCTCCTATATGGAGGATGCGCTTCGTTCCGCCATTCCTGCGTTGTCTTTGGATGATGCCTTCTCCCGTAAGGACGATGTGGCTTTCGACGTGCAGAAGACTGTCGGCAACGAAATGTCCCGCTTCGGCTTCACCGTGGTCAAAACGCTGATTACCGCCATCGATCCGAGTCCGCAGGTCAAAAACGCCATGGACTCCATCAACGCTGCCCAGCGTGAGAAGGAAGCCACGCGTCAGCGTGCCGAAGCCCAGCGTATTCAGATTGAGACCCAGGCGGCCGCCGAGGCTGAGAAGACGCGCCTTCAGGGTGAGGGCCAGGCTAATTATCGTCGTGAGATCGCCAACGGTATCGTCGACCAGATTAAGAGTCTGCAGGCTGTCGGCATGAATGTGAACGACGTGAACAATGTGGTGCTGTTCAACCAGTATCTCGACACCATGCGTAATCTTGCCTCGTCGCAGAACGCGAAGACGGTGGTGTTGCCTGCTTCGACGCCTGGTGGCTTCAATGAGATGCGTGACCAGATCATCCAGGCCATGATGTCCGCGGGAGAAGCTGCGAAATAGTCGCACAATAGCCGCAACGTCATATTGAATGGCATTGACACCAAGTGGGGACGTCTCGTAAAGGACGTCCCCACTTGCGTTTGATGCTGATGCGGTGTTATGCGTGAGCTTGGCTATCTCGGGGTGTTCCCCTAAGGGATGCAAAGAACGGGGAAACAGTATAAACTCGGTCACAAATCAAGCGCGTCAGACGCCGTATGGGGAAGGCAAAGAAGACTATGGCGAATATTGAAGGGCAAGAGTCGGTGATGGGAACGCGCAGACCCATCATCGAAGTGAAGAACCTGCGTAAGGAGTATCCGGTGCTCGACGAGACCGTCGTGGCATTGGAACGTATCAATCTCACCATTCCGCAAGGTCAGATCTGCTGTATCTATGGCGAATCCGGTTCCGGCAAATCCACTCTGCTCAACCAGCTTGCCGGCATGGAAAAACCAACCAAGGGCGGCGTGCGCATCAGGGGAGTGCCCATCTCCCGTCTAGACGAACGGCAGCTGGCGGAATTCAGACAGAAGCATCTCGGTTTCGTATTCCAGTCATACAATCTACTGCCCAATCTGACCGCCGTCGAAAACGTGGCAATGCCGTTGATGTTCCAAGGCATGCCAAAAAACAAACGCGAGACAATCGCCAAGAAAATGCTGAAACGAGTAGGGCTCGGCAAACGCATGAACCACTATCCGACGCAAATGTCAGGCGGTCAGCAGCAGCGCGTCGGCATTGCGCGAGCGTTCGCATCGCGGCCGCAAGTCGTATTCGCCGACGAACCGACCGGCAATCTCGATTCCAAAACCAAAAACGACGTGATGGACATGATCTGCACGTTCGCACGAGACCTGAACCAAACCATCGTGCTCGTCACGCACGATGACAATATGGCGCAATATGCCGATCGTATCGTAACGCTGCTTGACGGGCGCATCATCGATGACCGTCTGGTGAATAACGCATGACAGCAAGAAGAGAAGGGGAAACCATGAGCAATGGCAGCCATTCCGCAAAATTCATCAACATGGTCATCGCACTGGTGGCATCCGCCGTCATCGCGTTGACCTGCATCGTGCCGACGGCGCTCGCAGAAGACGGCGATGGCACGGACGCCGGCAACGGCGGTTCCACCGTGCAGCTGGCGGGTCCGGTGCCGAATATCATCATCACCAACTACACGTATGGCGACGGTTCCGTGGCGGTGGGCACGAATTTCGATCTTGGCTTCACTTTCCAGAATATGGGCAAGGTTGCGGTCAGCAATATGGTCGTGACTGTTGACGGCGGCGAGAATTTCGCCATTTCCGGCGGTACGAACACGTTCTATTACGATTCGCTGTGGGCGGGTTACTCGCTGACGCAGACCGTGCCCATGCAGGTGCTGTCAAGCGCGAAGAACGGCGCGCAGGGCATCGATATCAACTTCAAATATGAGTATGTCGATGGCGGCACCCGCAACTCCAACACTTCGGATATTAAGATTTCCGTACCTGTTTCGCAGCCTGACCGTTTCGAACTGGGTGATCCCGTGCTTCCCGACACCGTCAATGCTGGCGAAGAATCCACTATTTCCATGGAATATGTGAACAAAGGCAAGGGGGATGTGTCCAACGTCGAAGCGTCCATCGAAGGTGACGGCATCACCGCCACGCAAGCCACGCAGTACATCGGCAATGTGGCATCCGGCGCTTCAGGCTCCATTGGATTCGCTTTCACCGCTGATGCGGCCGGTGAATATGATGCCAAACTGAAGGTGACATACGAGGATGCCAATGGCCAGCAGCAGACCAAGGAATCGCCGGTGAAGATCACGGTGTCTGAGGCACCGGCCCCCGTCGATCCCGGTACGGATGTTGACCCACAGAAAAACCAGGGCATTCCGGCTTGGGTGTGGATCGTCGTTGCCGCGGCTGTCGTTGCTGTGATCGCCATTGTGGTCGTAGTGGTTGTGCGTCGCCGCAAGAAGGCGAAGAAGGCAGCCGAAGATGATGATTGGGATTGGGATCCCACTGATTCGCATGCCGGCACTGATGCTGATGGCACTGCCAATACGGCTGCCGATACGGCAGGCGCTATTGATGCGCCGACCCAGGTGATTGATTCCGTGCCCTCCGTCAAGGAGTGAGCATGCGTTTTTCGGATATCGCACGTTCGTGCATGCAGAATCTGCTGCGTCGCAAATCGCGTACGGTTCTTACGGTGCTTGGCGTGATCGTCGGCTGCTGTTCAATCGTGCTCATGATTTCCATTGGCCAAGGCATCAACGAACAGAACGAGCAGATGCTCAAAAACATGGGCAACCTGAACGACATCACCGTATACGCGGACGGCGGAAGTTCGCATTCCACGGCAACGTCATCCAGCGTGAGCGGTGCTGGCAGCGAACAGGCGAAACTCGACGATGACGCCGTGCAGAATTTTCGCAGCATTGCCGGTGTGGCTGGAGTGCTTCCGCAGAAAACGATGTCATACAGTGTGGATGCCACGCAAGGAGCTGGCTCCCGGTACGTGTCGCAATATGTCAACGTGGTGGGAGTCGATGCCACGCAATTGGAAGAATCCGGCTATAAATTGGCCAGCGGACGTCTTCCGATGCGTGCCGGCGAAGTGTTGGCGGGCAAATCCTTCGTGTATTCGTTCTACGACAAGTATGTGTCAGATCCGAGCAATCATCGTATAGAAGCGGGCGGTTATTACTGTGATGAGCATGGTTGCGCCCAATCCGAAGGCGAAGACCCGTTCTTCGATATGCTGAACTCCAAAATCACACTGATTACCGGAGCCAACTATCAAAGTCCCGACGACTACCGCAAGGTGGGCAGAGGATCCGTGGCGCCATCCGATTCCGGCAGTGGCGAGAGTCCCACCATTACCATGCCATACACTGTGGTGGGTGTCATTGATTCCTCCGCCAACAACTATGATGCGTTCACTTCCGGCATTGTGATGAGCATCGACGATATGAAAACGTTGAACGCCAAAATATCGGGGGACACCAAGGCTAACACGTCGAGCAAGGTCGTTTACGATCAGGTATTGGTGCATACCCAAGACATCAAAGACGTTGCCGACGTTGAAGCGCAAATCAAGGGTGCAGGTTATCAGACTTCCTCGTTTGAGCAAACGCGTAAGGAGATCGAAAAGCAGTCGCGGGGCATCCAGCTGGCTTTGGGCGGCATCGGCGCGGTGTCGTTCTTCGTTGCCGCGATTGGCATTGCCAACACCATGATCATGTCGGTATCGGAACGTACTCGCGAAATCGGCATTATGAAGGCTCTCGGCTGTTATGTGCGCGATATTCGCATGATGTTCCTCTGCGAGGCTGGCGCGATCGGCCTAGTTGGCGGTGCGATCGCCTGCCTGATTTCCGCAATTGGCTCGATAGGCATCAATATGGCGTCTTTGGGTGGATTCAGTATTGAGAATATCGGCAAAGCGATTATGGGCGGCGACGATGTGAGCCGTATCTCAGTGATTCCATGGTGGCTTTTTGTGGTGGCCATGCTGTTTTCGATTGCCGTTGGCGTGGTCGCAGGTTTCGGCCCTGCCAATAAGGCTGTGAAGATTCCGGCTTTGGATGCCATCAAGAATGATCAGTGATTGCCGGCTGTGCAATGCTGATTGCTGATTGGCGGGAATGGTTCGTGGATGCAGCGGCCAGTCCCGCCAATTCGTTTATGCGTATCATTTATTCGTCAAGAACACCACGAATTCGAGAGACGATGGTTTCCGCAGTCAAGCCGTAACGTTCATTAAGTTCGTCCAGCGGCACCCGGTCGGTGAACTCCTTGGATGCGCCAAAATTCAGCACACGAACATGAGAAGCCTTGGCGTTGCTGGAATTCGCGTAGAATGCGGTGACCTTCTCACCCCATCCTCCTTCCAACTGACCATCCTCCAACGTAACGACCAAATGATGCCCGTCGGCAAGCATCGTCAGCAATTCGGCATCCATCGCAGAATACTGCAATGCGTCAACCAGCGTCGCAGTGATCGCAGCATGCGTCTCATCATCTTCCGCAAGTGCCGACGTGACTTCCGCAGCCAACGGCATGGTGTTGCCGAGTCCAAGAATCGCCACATCCCTGCCGGGCTGAACGATTTGATAGCGCGTGAATGGGCACTCTCCGGCGATATTGACGGCCGGATCATGCTCTTCGGCGCGTTGCAACGGATCGAACGCCATATCGGCGGCACGTTCGAGCGCAAGAATCTGCTCGCCGGGCATACGAATCGCCACCACACCATGCTCGGATGGGCCGGTAGCCCAGGCCAGCATGTCAAGCATCTGCTCGCCGCTCGCAGGAGCCAAACAGGTCACGTCGGGAACATTGGCGAACATCGTCATATCGAATGTGCCTGAATGCGTGTTATCCGCACCGGAAATTCCCGCACCGAAAATCAGCAGCGTAGCGGGAACGTGATTCAACGCCAACTCTTGCTGCAACTGGTCGAACGTACGCTGGAAGAACGTGGCGGAAGTCGCAAGCACCGGGCGGCCGCCTGCTTTGGCGATACCCGCTGCAAATGCGGCCGCATGCTCTTCCGTAATGCCGGTATCAACGTAATGCGCGCTTGCACGCTCGCGAAAATCTCGTGTGATGCCGTTCGAACCGGGGGTTGCGGGGGAGATAACCACCAATCCCGGTTCGCTGCTGAAACGGCGTTCCAACGATGCCATGGCCATTTCGCCATAGTATTTGCGTGCGTCGAGCGGCTTGCCGAGCGAGGACTCCGGATCCTGCCAATGATTGGCCTCGCATTGGCCCGCATGAGGTTGAGGATTGGTCTGATTGCAGCCATCCGAACCATTGCCGGACTCCGTGTCATCGTCGAAGCCCAAACCTTTGGTGGTGTGAACATGCACTACGATCGGGTGGTCGATGCCTTTGACCTCGTTCAACACCTCCACCAGCGTGTCAACATCATTGCCCTGCTCCACATAGCGGTAATCCAAGCCGAATGCCTTGAACAGGTTCAGTTCCGCAGTACCATTTGACGCACGCAATTTGGCAAGCTGGCCGTACATGCCGCCGAAATCCTCAGCGATCGACATTTCATTGTCGTTGACGATGATGATGAGATTGCCACCCTGTTCAGCCGCGTTATTCAGTCCCTCGAAAGCGATTGCTGAACTCAAGGAACCGTCTCCGATAATGGCGACGACATTGCCGATAGCGCTTTCGCCTGTTGCAGTGCGTTGCATGTCGCGAGTCTTGGCGAGACCGCACGCGAGTGAAATCGAAGTGCCGGTATGACCAAGTACAAACGAATCATGCTCGCTTTCCAACGGATTGGTGAAACCGGTCACCTCGCCGAATCGGGATTCGTCGAGATATGCTTCGGCACGTCCGGTAAGCATCTTGTGCACGTAGCTTTGGTGCGACACATCGAAAATGAAACGGTCGTGAGGCGAGTCGAACACGCGATGCAATGCCACGGTGAGTTCCACCACGCCAAGATTTGAGCCAATATGCCCGCCATGCTTCCTGCCGTAATCAAGCAGCGTGGTGCGGATTTCAAAGCATAAATCGCGTAATTGTTGGGCTGAAAGGGCATGTACGTCCGCAGGAGTGTGAATCGAACTCAAAATGCCAGCGGTCATCGTGCGCAATCACCCTTCCCTACGATCAGTGCAACCAAGTGCGAAATCTTATCCCACTGTATGCCCCGACGAGGGTGTTTGCGGGCAAAGGAGCGCAAAGTCTTCTCAACTTGAGGCACAATAGAGGTGTTTGCAATCATGAAAAGCCGTTATTCGCAAAGGAGCGCGAACATGAAAGCCGTATATGCCAACGGAACGAATTATGATGATCCGTTGTCTATGCTCGAAGTGGGCGATATGCCCGAACCTGAAACCAAGCCATTCTGGTCCACCATTCGTGTGAAATCAGCGAGCGTGAACCATCATGACGTGTGGAGTCTGCAAGGTGTGGGGCTAGCCGACGAGCAGACGCCGATGATCCTCGGCACCGATGCGGCTGGCGTGCTGCAAGAAGACATTCCCGTGCGAAAGGGGCTTAAGGCCGGCTCCGAAGTGGTGCTGTACACGTTCATCGGCGCCGATGGGGCCGGAGTCATGCCGGGGGAGCGTCGTTCGATTCTTTCCGAACGATATGCGGGAACCATGGCCGAATGCACGCAGGTGCCCAGCGCCAACGTGTTCGCCAAGCCTGAGAATCTCAACTTCGATGAGGCTGCAGCATTGGGCACCAGCTGGCTTACCGCATATTCTTTGCTGTTCACGTCGGCGAATGTGAAGCCGGGGGATACGGTGCTTGTTCAAGGTGCCGGCGGAGGCGTGTCGACTGCTGCGATCCAGCTTGCCCATGCGGCTGGATTGGAAGTGTTCGTTACCTCACGTAGCGAAGACAAGCGCAATCGTGCATTGGAAATCGGCGCCGACGCGGTGTTTGGATCGGGTGCGCGACTGCCTCGCAAGGTGGATGCCGTCATCGAATCCGTTGGGGCGTCCACTTGGAGCCATTCCGTCAAATCCGTGCGTCCGGGAGGCACCATCGCCATCTGCGGCGCGACCACGGGCGATCAGCCTGGCGCCGAACTTACGAGAATCTTCTTCCAAGATATTCGTGTGCAAGGCAATACCATGGGTTCTCGCGAGGATTTCGCACGCCTGTTGAAATTCGTGGAACATGCCGATCTGCACCCGGTCATCGACTCCGCATATGCGATCGATGATGCGCGACTTGCGTTTTCCAAGATCGTGAATGGCGACGTTTTCGGGAAAATCATGTTACACATCTAGCCGATTGCGTAAAGTAAACGGTGTTCAAGAACATGTTCTTTTGGATTCTTTCGGAGGTCCTTGATGGCAGACAACAAGCCTGAAGTCGCAGTGATTATGGGGTCGGCGAGCGATTGGGAAACCATGAAGCACGCCTGCGAGATGCTTGACCAGTTCGAAGTGCCGTACATGAAGCAGGTGATTTCCGCGCACCGCACCCCGGAATTGATGGGTGAGTTCGCGCATAATGCCCGTGCCAACGGTCTGAAGGTCATTATCGCCGGCGCTGGCGGCGCGGCACACCTGCCGGGCATGGTGGCGGCCCAGACCACCCTGCCGGTCATCGGCGTGCCGGTGCGTTCCCATGCGTTGTCCGGCTGGGATTCGCTGTTGTCCATCGTGCAGATGCCGGGCGGTATTCCGGTCGCCACCACTGCGGTCGGCAATTCCGGTGCCACGAACGCGGGCCTTTTGGCTGTGAGCATTCTGAGCACCACCGATGAGCGTCTGGCCAATGCCCTGCAGGAATACCGTGACTCGCTGAAGGAAAAGGTGGCTGAATCCAATGCCCAGCTTATCTGAGGAAACCAATGGCCGTGTTGAAAGGCTGATGCCGGGTGCCACCATCGGCATTATCGGTGGTGGTCAGCTTGGTCGCATGATGGCGTTGTCTGCCCGCTATATGGGCTTCCGCATCGGAGTCCTCGACCCGACTCCGGACTGCCCGACCGCGCAGGTGGCTGATTTCCAGGTCACTGCCGAATATGACGACATCACCGCAATCCGCGAACTGGCCGAAAAATCCGATGTACTCACGTACGAGTTCGAAAACGTGAACGCCGACGCCATCGACAAAGTGCGTTCTTTGGCTGCTGCTCCGCAGGGCACGGATTTGCTGCGCGTCACGCAGGATCGCGTCAACGAGAAGCAATTCATCAACGACCATGGCACGCCGACCGCACCGTGGAAGGCCGTCAACAGTGTTGAGGAGCTTGACTCGGCACTCGATGAGATTCACTACCCGGCCGTGCTCAAAACCCGTTCCGGCGGTTATGATGGCCATGGCCAGACGGTACTGAAATCCGATGCCGATCTTGAAAAGGTGCGTGCCCGTGCCGATCGCGGTGGCGGATTCCCGCCAAGCATTCTCGAAGGCTTCGTCGATTTTGCATTCGAAGCAAGCATTCTTGTTGCAGGCAACGGCAAGGATTACGTGACCTTCCCGATCGTGCGTAACGAGCATCGCAACAATATTCTGCATATGACCATCGCTCCTGCCGAAGTCAGCGAAGCTGTGGCGAAGGAGGCGCACGAACTCGCGTTGCGCTTGGCGCAGGGCTTCGAATTGGCGGGCATTCTCGCCATCGAACTGTTCGTCACCAAGGATGAGCGGGTCATTGTCAACGAGCTTGCGCCTCGCCCGCATAATTCCGGTCATTACACCATCGAGGCATGCTCGTTCGACCAGTTCGATGCGCATATCCGAGGCATCGCGGGTTGGCCGCTCGAACAGCCTGAACTACTCAAGCCGGCCGTCATGGTCAATGTGCTCGGCCAGCATGTGGCACCGACCCGTGCGCTGATCGCCGAGCATCCGGAATGGAGCATGCACGACTATTGCAAGGCCGAAGTGCGCCATGACCGCAAGATGGGTCATATTACCGTGCTGACCAACGACACTAAGCAGACCGTGGCCGATCTTGAACAGACCGGCTGCTGGGATGATTTGAAATAAACCTAGACGGTAGGTTTCGCGCGCCGGCCCTTCCTTCAAGGATTGGTCGGCGCGCGAAGTCATCAAGGATGGACGTAGATTGGCAGACGGACGCGTGGAGCGCAATACCAAGCAAAAAGAACTGATTCATGATGCTCTGAAGGCGAGTGATGAATTCATTTCCGCACAGGATTTGCATCGCAAGCTGGAAGACGAAGGCGTGAAAGTGGGACTCGCCACCGTATACCGTCAGTTGAACGCGCTGGCCGAGGCTGGGGAGGCCGACACCGTGCGTTTGGAAGGTCAGCAGCTGTTCCGTCTGTGCGGCGATGATGGACACCACCATCATCTCGTATGCACGAACTGCGGCAAAACCGTGGAAATCGAATCACCATCCGAAACATGGCTACGTGGCATCAGCACAAAATATGGTTTTACCATCGAACGGCATACGCTGGAAGTATTCGGGCTCTGCTCCGACTGCCAGAACAAGGTGCGGTAGCAATTCCAGCAATCGTAGTGAGAATGTACGCGAATGGCGAAATCATACGAAATGAGATATCGTCACCCAAACTGTCTGTACCCCCATTATGTTTTTGCGATTTCATCGGTATATCCATAAAAAATCAGAAGAAACTGTGGATGAAATCGATCATTATATCTTTTTGTCAGATATAGCCACGAAAATGGTGCCTTAGTGTCGCCGTAAGGCGGGAAACGAAGTGAACTGACACGTTACGAGTGGAGAGACGCACTTGACGAACGAATCCGTGAATAACGAGACGATTGAGGAACTGAGGATTTCGACGATTGATCCAAATGCACCCGCCAAGGAACGTAAGGAATTCCCCGGGTGGTTGTATGGCGTACTGTTTGTGGTGTTCGATGCCATCGGCGTGGCCGCACTGCAGATCGGCGTTAGCCAAGTCACCACACGCGTTAAGCTATCGAACAACATGTGGCTGACTGGTTGGGGCTTCGTCACCAAAATGTTCACCAGCCTCAACTTTGTGGCCGTGCTCAACCTGATTCTGTGGGGCGTGCTCTATGTGATATTGCTCATGCTCATCAACCGTTTCTGGATTGCCACTCCCATATTTTTGGCGGTGACGTTCATTATCGCGGTGATTGAACATTTCAAAGTATCCATACGATATGAGGCGATTCTGCCCAGTGACTTGAACTTCCTGAAAGCCGACGCTGGCAATCTCATGAGCTTCATGCCGGCCGGAGCGCATTGGACGATTTTGCTTGCGGCTGGAATTTTTGCCTGTTTTGTTGCGTTGTTCGTGTTTTTGAATCACCGCGATGGACGTCATGGCAAGCTGTTTCGTGGGGACGACAAGCAGTCGCGTTCGTTGAATGCGATTGTTCGACTGTTGCTGATCATCGTGCCGGGAACGTTCTTCACGCTGTATTCCATGCAGGTGAGCACCGTTGGATCTTGGGCGAAAAACTTTTCTTCTGCAATGGGCGATATGCCTTCCATGTGGGATTCCGTCTACGATGCGCAACGTAATGGTCCGCTGGTCGCGTTCACCAGGCAACTTAATCCGAAAGCCATGGTGAAGCCCGACAACTATTCCGAAGAGACCATGCAGGAAGTCGCGGCACGCTACGAGAAAGCCGCGAAGAAAATCAACGCATCGCGTACCGAAAATATGACCGACAGCACAGTGATCTATGTGTTGTCTGAATCGTTCTCCGACCCGTCTCGCGTGCCGGGATTGAAGGTCAACAAGGATTCCATGCCCAACATCCGCTCCATCAAAGAGGATACGACTTCCGGTTTGATGCTTTCGTCCGGATATGGTGGCGGAACCGCCAATCTTGAATATATGGGATTGACCGGTTTGAGCATGGCGAATTTCGATTCGTCGCTTACCAGTCCGTACCAGCAGCTCGTGCCGAGCGAGCATTGGACGCCGACCATCAACCAGCTGTGGGGTGCGACGAAGAATTCCATCGGACTTCATCCGTATGAATCGTCCATGTATTCGCGTGCCACCAACTATAAGAAGTTTGGATTCTCGCACTTCTATACGTTGACCGGTCCGGACGTCATCTCGCATCAAGACAAGATCGACGATTCGCCGTATGTGTCGGATGAGGCCACGTATAAGAGCACCATTGAAGAGGTTGAGAAAACCGACGGCAACCAGTTCCTGCAGGTCATCACCATGCAGAACCACATGCCATACCACGATTGGTATAAGAACAACGATTTCAAGGCTGAATCCACCACCGGCGAACCGTTGGGCGAGGACGAGCAGGAATCCATCGAAACCTACCAGAAGGGCGCATCCCTCACGGATGACGCGACCGCCGATTTCCTCGACCAGCTCGACCAGCTCGACAAGCCCGTCACCGTGGTGTTCTACGGCGACCATCTGCCCGGCATCTATTCCTCCGCGTCGAAGGACGACGGCAACTCGCTCGCCCTGCATCTGACCGACTACTTCATCTGGTCGAACAAGGCCTCCGAATCGCAGGGCACCAAGGTCGACAATTCCGATTATTCGTCACCGAACTTCTTCGTGGCGCAGGCGGCCGAGCATATGAACGCCAAGGTGTCCCCATATCTGGCGTTCCTCACCGAAATGCACGAGAAGATCTCCGCGATGGAACCGCCGGTCGCCAACAACATCCAAGGATGGGACCGCATTCCGGAAGGCCAGAACATTTATCTTGATGCTGACGGCAATCCCATGGCTGAAAGCGATTTCGATACGGAAACCAAGCAGCTGCTGGCTGACTACAAGCTGATCCAGTACGATATTACGACAGGAAAGAATTATCTGAAAGATACGGATTTCATGGATTTGCCGTGATATTTGGTAGTACGTGCGGATGATATGATAACGTCCGAATTCTTGCGCATTTTCGGATTCCGGCCTTGATGGAAAAGGACATGGGCCGTGCCGGGTACGATTTTCAGTCGCCAGACAATGAAAAACCGCGATTGGAAAGAGGCACGGAGCCATGTCCAGGGAAATCATACAGTTCGACCGGGCCATGTTCGAGAGCAAGCTCGACGCCATGGTGCGCGAGAAGGTCGAGCGGATCGTCAACGCGATGCCCGACGCTTCAGGCGGACGAGATCGCCAACGCCGCCACCGGTTGTGGTGCCCAGGCCTCGTATGGCACCGACGCGCAGATTCGGTCGATATTTAGTTGACATTGTGAATTCCATGGAATGCGGTCTGATGTGTAAGCACCGCATTCCATGGAATTGACATGCTTCAATTTGTTACAAATATTCATTTTTTATAATTGACAATTGTAAAAAATGCTGTTATGGTTATAACCATCCCAGTCAGCCAAAGATGACTGATTCCATTGAGAAAGGCATGACATGAACCTCACCCAAGCCCAACTTGCCAAGTATATGGACCACACGCTGCTCAGGGCTTCTGCCACGGCTGACCAGATTGATGCTGTGGTGGCCGAAGCTATCAAGTACGGCACCGCATCTGTATGCGTTAATCCTTACTGGGTACCGCGCGTCTCGAAGGCTCTCGCTGGTTCCGGTGTGGCCACTTGCACTGTTATTGGCTTCCCCCTGGGTGCCTCCACCACTGAGACTAAGGTGTTCGAAACCCGTGACGCCATTGCCAAGGGCGCCGACGAAATCGACATGGTGATTAACATCGGTGAGCTTAAGGCCGGCAACGACGACGTGGTGCGTAACGATATCCGCGCTGTGGCCGATGCCACCCACGAGGGCGGCAAGCTGCTCAAAGTCATCATCGAAACTGCGCTGCTGACCGACGAGGAGAAAACGCGTGCCAGCAAGCTCACCGTCGAAGGTAACGCCGACTATGTGAAGACCTCCACCGGCTTCTCCACCGCAGGTGCCACCGCCCCTGACGTGGCGCTGATGCGCAAGGCCGTCGGACCTGACTTCGGCGTCAAGGCAGCAGGTGGCATTCATACCTTGGCGGACGCCTATGCGATGATCGAGGCTGGAGCCACGCGCTTGGGCGTCTCCGCATCCGTGGCCATCCTTGAAGAGGCCGTACGCCAGTAGGCTTATCAGTCTCTATGTATACGCTGTAATTTTTCAACGACGAAAGGAATGCAATGACGCATAATTACCGACGGTACAAGCGTGTATTCGCTATCGCGCTCGATTCCATCGGCATCGGCGAGGCTCCGGACGCGGCCAAATTCGACGATGAGGGTGCTGACACCCTGGGGCATATCGGCGAATTCTTCAACGGCGAGCTTCACCTGCCGAATCTAGGCAAACTGGGTCTGAGCAACATCAGGCCCAGTAATCCCATTCAGGGTGTGCCGGTGGCCGAGCATGCCGTTGGCTGCTTTGGCAAGATGACGATTACCTCGCACGGCAACGATTCACTCGATGGGCATTGGGAGATGATGTGCCTGCCTGTGCGCTTCGAGATGGCCACGTTCCCAAACGGGTTCCCACGGTGGATTGTCGACAAGCTTGAAGCATTCTCCGGTCGCAAGGTTATCGTCAATAAGCCATACTCCGGCACCGAAGTCATCCATGACTATGGTGAGCATCAGATGGCCACCGGCGACTTGATTCTGTATACGTCGGGCGATTCCGTACTGCAGATCGCCGCGCATGAGGATGTTATCCCGGTGAAGGAGCTGTACCGCATCTGCGAATACGCGCGTACGTTGATTAACGGTCCCGAGGTCATGATGGGGCGAGTCATTGCCAGACCATATGTGGGTCCGGACAAGGATCATTTCACGCGTACCGCCAATCGCCACGATTATGGCCTGGAGCCTACCGAGAAGACCGCACTCGATTTCCTTCACGAGGCGGGTGTGGATGTGCTCGCTATCGGCAAAACCAACGACATCTTCTCCGGCCATGGTATCGATCGGGGTTGGCGTAATAAGAGCAATATGGACGGCATGGACCATGTAGACGAAGCCATGGGTCTCGATTTCACTGGCTTGTGCTTCGTGAATCTCGTGGATTTCGACGCGATGTACGGTCATCGCCGCAATGCCCAAGGCGACGGTGATGCCCTGATGGCCTTCGACGAGCGGCTGGGGCGTGTGATGGGTGCAATGCACGATGACGATCTTTTGCTCATCACCGCCGACCATGGTAACGATCCAACCTATAAGGGCACTGATCATACGCGAGAATACGTGCCGATCCTGGCATACTCGCCGTCCATGGCCAATCCCAGCCAGTCGCTTGGTACACGTGACACGGCATCCGACATGGGCGCCACCATTCTTGACAACTTCGATGTCGAGGGCAATGGCAACGGCGTGAGCTTCTTGAACAGCATCGTCTGAGTCCGCGTATTGCTGAGCCCCGTCCAACATGATGGCGTGAAAGCGCGTCACGTTCGCAACGCATGCGCTTTCACGCGTCTGCAATATCTCATCCGTAAATCCTTTGACCATTGAAAGGAACACTCATGGCCACTCCTCACATCGAAGCCGAACCCGGCGATTACGCCGATATCGTTCTGCTCCCCGGCGATCCGCTTCGTGCCAAATACATCGCCGAAAACTTCCTCGAAGACGTTGTGCAGGTCAATGCTGTACGCAACTGCCTTGGCTTTACCGGCACGTACAAGGGACATCGTATCTCTACTCAGGCCTCTGGAATGGGCATACCGTCGCTATCGATCTACGTCAATGAACTTGCTAGCATCTACGGTGTCAAGACTATTATCCGCGTCGGATCCTGCGGTGGCATGGCACCAGACGTCAAGTTGCGTGACGTGCTGCTGGCGTCTGGTTCGACTACCGATTCGGCTGTCGTCTCCAACACCTTTGGGCATGGGGTGCATTTCGCGCCATTGGCAGATTTCGGCCTGTTGCATGCCGCCTACCATGTGGCACAGGAGCGTGGCATCGACGTGAAGGTCGGCGATATTCTTGCCGCCGATCGTTTTTATAATGACGAACTCGATGTCAAGAAGCTCGCCGATTACGGCGTGCTCGGTACAGAGATGGAATCCGCCGGCTTGTACCTGCTCGGTGCAAAACTAGGCTTCCGTGCATTATCGGTGCTGACGGTATCCGATTTGCTCTTCTCTGAAGGGAAAACCACTAGTGAGGAGAGGGAGCGCACGTTCAACGATATGATTACCATTGCGTTGGAGACGGCTATCGCCAAGGCGTAGTAAATCCGGAAATGGGGAAGGAGATGGGCATGGCTGCCAAGGATCGTCGTACTGCCGAGGCGCTGAGGGTAGCGAAAATGTACTACCAGCAGGATCGCTCGCAAAGTGAGATATCCAAGGAGCTGTCCATCTCCCGTCCCACTGTCTCCCGATTGTTGCGCTATGCCCTCGATACTGGGCTGGTGCGCATCGAAATCGGTGATCCAGGTGAGACGGCCGAGCAGATGGCAGACGAGTTGTTACAACGTTATAACCTGCGTCATGTGATTGTCGTGCCTACGCGCAACATCGCGCCAGCCGATCGACTTGACACGGTCGGACATGCAGCAGCCAACTATATCGAAAGCATTGTGCGTGACGACGATATCATCGGTATCGGCTGGGGACGTACGGTACATAGTGTCGGCGAGCATCTGGCGCCAAAGGACGTGCGCGGCGTGACCGTTGTGCAGATCAAGGGCAGCGCCTCGAACACCGAACACAACAACTATGGCTTCGAAAGTGCTAATGCCTTTGCCAACGCCTTCCATACGTTACCGCAGTATCTTCCGCTGCCGGTGATTTTTGAGCAGGAGCAGACCAAGGCGTTGGTGGAACGCGAGACCTATATCCGTCATATAGCCGATATGGGGCGGCGCGCCAACATAGCCGTATTCACAGTGGGTACGGTGCGCGATTCGGCAATGCTGTTCCGCTTGGGTTACCTGACTCAGCGTGAACAGTCTCATTTGCAGGCCACGGCTGTTGGCGACGTCGTTTCAAGATTCGTCGACATCGATGGGCGTGTGGTGGATGAAGATATCAACCGGCGCACCATCGGCATTGAGCTGGCAGACCTCAAGGCTACGCCGCATTCGATCTTGGTGGTTGCGTCGACGGCCAAAGTGCCGGCGACCCGTGCAGCCGTCGTTGCCGGATACGCCAATACGTTGGTGATTGACGAGGATAGCGCGCAAGATCTTCTGTCGTTCGAGAATTGATACGGCACGCATGATGGTGCGATGCCAGGTGTCTTTGCGCACTTATTCTGAAAAAATGTAAACTATGCAACACGCGCATTTGTAAAAAATGCGAAGATGTTTTAGTCTGTAGAAACAACATTCCGCATAAGACAAAGGAGTCGCAAATTGATGCGAATGCTTGATATTATCGACGCAAAGCGAAACAAAATCACATTGAGTGACGAACAGATCAGATTCGTCGTAGAGGGCTATACCGCTGGTGATATTCCCGACTATCAGATGAGCGCTTTGCTAATGGCAATCTGGTTCAACGGCATGACAGCCGAAGAAACCCGTGAACTGACTATGGCCATGCTCCACTCCGGCGATCAGCTGGATCTGTCGGATATTCCCGGTGTCAAAGTTGATAAGCACTCGACAGGCGGCGTGGGCGATAAGGTCTCCATCCCGTTAGCTCCGCTGGTCGCCGCAGCCGGGCTAATCGTACCTATGATTTCCGGTAGGGGATTGGGGCATACGGGTGGTACACTCGATAAGCTCGAAGCCATTCCGGGGTACACTGTGGAGATCAATGAGGATGCGTTCAAACGCCAGCTTAAGGAAGTCGGCTGCATCATCGCCGGCGCCACGGGCAACATCGCCCCTGCGGACAAAAAGATTTATGCCTTGCGTGATGTGACCGATACCGTCGATTCCATTCCGCTGATTGCCGGCTCAATTATGAGCAAGAAAATTGCCAGTGGCACTGACGCGCTCGTCATGGATGTCAAAACCGGCTCGGGTGCCTTCATGAAGAATGAGGAGGACGCCAAGGCTCTGGCTCGTGCTCTTGTCGATATTGGCAAAGGCGTCGGCATGGATATCATGGCGGTTATCTCCGATATGAACCAGCCGCTGGGACGTGCCATTGGCAATGCCTTGGAAATCGAAGAGTCAATCGCGCTGCTGAAAGGTGAGGGGCCGGACGACCTGCTTGATCTGGTGCTCACCATCGGCTCGCAGATGCTGCACATGGGTGGTAAAGCTACCACTCTTGAGGAGGGCCGGAGTATTCTCGAGTCCCACATCGCAGACGGATCCGCGCTGGAACGCTTCCGTATGATGATCGAGGCACAAGGCGGCGATGACACCGTGATCGACGATCCAACAATCATGCCGCAGGCCCGGTATCATATCCCGATTATTGCGGGGGAAGAGGGTGTGGTCACTGCCATGACCAGCGACAAGCTGGGGTTGGCCTCTATGATGCTTGGCGGAGGGCGTGCCACCAAGGACGATGTGCTTGACTATGCCGTTGGCCTGACTCTGAACAAGAAAGTCGGCGATTCCGTGGCCAAAGGTGAAACATTACTGACCGTGCACTCCAATCGTGAGGACATCGCTGATGTTGAATGGTTGATCCGCAACAACATCACTATTGGCAAGAAGGCCCAACCCATCACCCTCATTCACGACATCATCGTCTGATGCGGTCAATGAAGTCCAATATTAGACATCACACAAGAACATAAACCATAAGAAAGGTACCCTCCCATGTATCTTGCCATCAACATCCTCGGCCTGCTGGTCTTCCTTGCCGTAGGTTGGGTATTCTCCAATAATCGTAAGGGCATCAAATGGAAGTCGGTTGGCTGCATGGTTGTCCTCAACCTCGTCATTGCCTTCTTGCTGACTAGCTTCGAAGCCGGTCGTGCCGTAGTCAAGGCGGCTGCCGACGGCTTTGCCTGGATCGTCAATATCTCCTATAAGGGCATTAATTTCGCTCTTGCGAACTGGGTGGGGGCCAATGGCGTTGACCCGTCCCCGGTCAATTTCATCGCTTCGGCGTTGTTGCCTATTCTCCTGATTGTCCCGCTGTTCGATATCCTGACTTACATTGGTTTGCTCCCATGGGTCATCAAATGGATCGGCCGTGGGCTGAGCCTCATCACCCGCCGTCCGAAGTTTGAGACCTTCTATGCGGTCGAGATGATGTTCCTGGGCAACACCGAGGCTCTGGCTGTCTCCAAGATTCAGCTTCAGCGCATGAAGGCAGGACGTAATGTAGTACTCGCCATGATGTCGATGAGCTGCATCACTGCCGCTATTGTCGGTTCCTATATTCAGATGGTCCCTGGCGAATATGTCATTACCGCCATCCCGTTGAACTGCATCAACGCCCTTATCGTTTCTCACATGCTCTATCCTGTGGAGGTCACTCCGGAAGAGGACGTCATCTATGGTCTTGCTGATTCCGAGGCGGATGTCTTCGAAGGCCTGAGCGATGAGGAGCGTGCCAAGAAGGAAGCCGCCATCGCCAAGTACAACGCGATGCCGTGGTATAAGCAGCTCTATCACAAGGATCCTGCAGCTCCGAAGAAGGAGCCGTTCTTCTCCTTCCTCGGCGACTCTATCCTCGGCGCCGGCAAGCTGGTGCTTATTATCACTGCCAATGTCATTGCCTTCGTGGCGCTTGCAGGACTCATCGATGCTTTCCTGGGCATGATTTGGGAGCACCTTTCCCTCGAATCCATCCTTGGCGTAATCATGTACATCCCGGCGCTACTCTTCGGTCTTGATCCGAGTACTGCATGGTCGATGTCTGAGCTCATGGGGCTTAAGCTTGTGACCAATGAATTCGTGGTCATGGGCCAGATCACTGGTGATATCGCCACCTATGCTGAGCACTACAAGGCAGTACTCACCGTGTTCATCACCTCCTTCGCCAACTTCTCCACCTTGGGTATGGTCATCGGCTGCTTCAAGGGCATCGTCGATAAGGAGAAGAATGATGCAATCTCCAAGCAGGTGGGTCGTATGCTCCTTGCCGGCATCCTCGTCTCCTGCCTGTCCGCCGCCATTGTCGGTCTGTTCGTCTGGTAAGACACAAACCGATTGTGCTTGGGATTCCTCCTCCTGAGCTGTGATTCGGCCGCCGGAATTCCTGATTCCGGTGGCCGGATTCATTTCGCTGCACTCGTGATTCCAATTCATGTCGGTTTCCCGTATTCGCTCTTCCAAGATCCGTACTGATTGGTTTGACGGAAAGGACATCATATGAGCGACATCACTTCCACGGCACACAATGTTCCCGATACCGCTTCCGAAGAGTCTGACACTGCTGTCGATGTTGCCGCAGTCAGTGCCAAAGCTCGTAAGACGCTGTTTCCATTGCTGTTTGTCTATCTGTTGGGCACGCTCGCTATTCACGCGTTCAACTTAGTGTTCCATGAGATTGGTGCCGATTTGGATGCTGGGGCATCCGCTTCACTGATCACGGCCATCCCCGGAGTCATCTTAGGCATTGTATGTTTTGTGTTCGGTTCACTCGGTGATTTCATTTCCCTGCGCAGGATGACTGTCATTGGCATTATGGTGCTGGCCGCAGGGTCCATAGGCGGGTTTCTCCTTCATGGATCCCTGTTGTGGGTGATTGTGTTCCGCGTGGTGCAGACCGTGGGATTCCAAACCGCTGGCTCTGCATATTTGGTTATCGTGGCTCGATACCTCAAACCGGGGGAGAAACTGCTGTGGTTCGGCCTGTTCACCGCCTCCTATCAGCTGGGAACGGCTGCCGGTGTGCTCATCGGTGGCTGGCTTGGATCGATCGACTGGTCGCTGATGTTCTTAGTGCCGCTGCTGGGATTGTTCACTCTGCCGGTTCTGATGAGGAATCTTCCTGACATGGGAACCGGAGCGCATGTCGATGTGCCAGGGTTCGCGTTATTTGGTGCAGGCATCCTATTCCTCACCTTGTTCTTCTCGATATCGCAATGGTGGATGGTCGCAGTGTCCGTGGCATTGTTCATCCTGTTTGCTGTATATATTGCCAAGGCGCGTGAGCCGTTTATGACCACCTCGTTCTTCACGAATAGGCGATGGGCTACTGCCGTGCTCACTATCGTCATCATCTATTTCATCAATTTTGCAATTAGTCCGCTGCTGAATGCACTCGGCGGTGAAGTATACGGCATGGGGGCCTTTCAGGTAGCGCTGGTCATGTTGGTGCCATTGCTGCTGGCCGCCTGCTCCGGTGCGCTGTCAGGGCGCATAGCGGGGCATATCGGCAGATTTGCCGCCATTGTGCTCGGATGCACGCTGATGGCGGTGGGTCTGGTGGCCATGGCATTCGCATCCGGTGTGAGCATGGTTGCTGTAGGTGCTTCCCTCGCGGTGTTTTATATCGGTATGGCCATGCTGTATTCGCCGGTATCGTCCACGGTACTTGATGCGTTGGGTCCGGAAGAATATGGCCGTGGTGTCGGCATGAACGATCTTGCTCTGCAAGGCGGAGGCTCGGTGGGCATTGCTGTGTTCGGCGGATATATTGCCGTGCGTCCTTTCTCTGCTGTAAATGCCACCACGTTATTTCTGGTATTCGCCCTTATCGCCGCGTTTGCAGTGGTATGGACGGTTCTTCATCGTCGCCTGTGGCGGATTTGAGAAAATGCGTGTATACCCGTAGATATTCCGAAACGCCGGTCAATGGCCAATCGATAGTTCTCTACCAACCGTCCTGTTAACTAATTGTCAACCAAATCACTCATCAAAGGAGATCCATATGATTAGTACAACCCCCATCGTCATCGATTGTGATCCAGGCGTCGACGACAGCTATGCCATCGCCATGGCTCATGCTCATCCAGGCTTCGACATTGTGGCCATCACGGCCGTCGAAGGCAATGTGCCTGCTAGGCTTACCCGGCATAACGCATTGTGTCTAGCGGATACATTGGGTATTGACTGTCGTGTGGCGTTCGGCGCAGAAAAACCGTTGCGCAAGGCGTACGATCGTGATGCTTCGTCTATTCATGGGGCTTCCGGTGTAGGCGACGTGGTGTTCGACCCCCCGTCAATTGAGCCTGACCCCAAGCCGGCATGGGATGTGATCTACGAGGAAGCAGTCAAAGCCGAAGGGCGTTTGATTTTGTTCGCCACCGGTCCGCTCACCAATATCGCGCTGACATTGCAGCATCACCCGGATCTGCCGAAGTACATCAACCGTTTCTGCATCATGGGCGGTGGCACATTCGGTAACATCACTAAATTTGCCGAATTCAACGTATTCATCGATCCGACGGCGGCTCATGAGGTGTTTGCTCAGCTGCCCGTTGAGATGATTGGTTTGAATATCACGCATGCGGCGGCGCTGACCGAAGCTGATTTTCAGGAAATGCTCGCTATTGGTGGCGATTCACGTCCCTCGAAGATGCTCCATGAGTTGGCCACGTTCTCCGAGCGGCAAAGTCATCTGCCTGGCTCGGACAACAGTGTCATTCATGACGCGGTAGCTGTCGCATCAGTGATCAATCCAGACCTGATTGAATACGATGAGCGATACGTGTACGTTGAGGACGGCGATAATGCTGAGAACAGTGGGCAGACTGTTATCGAGCCAGAGGACGATCCTCGTGAGCCGAAGTGCAAGGTCGGCATGAAGGTGGATCGTGACGCCTTTGCTGCCATGCTCAAGGGCGTCTTCCATCATTATGCGGAGTGACTGTTTTTCTTGGGCATAGCTAGGGGCTGCTTCCGTATGGGGCGGCCCCTGCTCTATATCAGTTGTAATGCAGTCGGCTATCCACCATATCCAGCATTGCTGGGTGTCAATGAATGAGATTGATGATGACGATTGAGACGACTTTGATTGGCGGACTATTGCCGGTCTTATGGCGGGATATGGATTCAGAGAGACAGTAGTCTTTATAGGTTGAACGGATTTGAGGCACTGAATGCCGCAATCTTCGAAGATCGGCAAGCGGCTATATTCCCGATGCCATACACTGAAAGGTGCTGAAAGGGGAATGATATGGCACTTACCGAACGCGAACGACAGATTCTGAAGAAGATCGAGCAGAATCCGATGATCAGCCAAAACGAGTTGGCTGAATGGTGCGGCATCACCCGTTCCGGTGTGGCCGCGCATATCTCTAACCTGATGAAAAAGGGATACATTCAGGGCAAAGGCTATGTGCTCACGCCGCCTCGCTATGTGGCGGTCATCGGTGCGATCAACATGGATGTGTACGGCATTGCCGACAACGACGTGGTGGGGGAGAGCTCCAATGTCGGCAGCATCGTCTCAACGGTCGGCGGCATCGCCCGCAACGTCTCCTTCAACCTGGGGCATCTCGGCGTGCGCAACTACCTGATCTCCGTATACGGCGACGACGAGGATGGCGAGCATGTACGCAGCGACTCCTTCGCCAACGGCATCGACATCACCTACTGCAGGCAGCTTCCGAATGCGTCCACATCGCGCTACCTTTCGGTGGTCGATGCCGATGGGAAGCAGATCGTCGCTCTCGATGATATGAAGATCAGCGAGAGCATCACGCCTGAATTCCTGGAACAGCGGGAACCGGTGATAGTCAATGCCGAGGCGGTGGTGATCGATTCCAGCCTGCCGTCGCAAACATTGGCATGGGTGTGCAGCAAGGTGAGTAGGCCCATTTTCGCAAGGGTGGTGTCCGTTAACAAGGCAGAGCGCTTGGTGCCGGTACTGGGGAATGTCGACACATTGGTGCTGAGTGAGGCCGAATCGCAGTTGATTTCGGGAATCGCAGTGCATGACGAGCGGACCGCGCATACCTGCATGGAGGCGCTCGCCAAGGCCGGCGTGAAGCACGCGCTAATGTTTGTGCAGGGGCTTGGCCTGATATATCGCGGCGACGAGGAGACGGTGACCGTGCCGTTGCCCAAAGGCGACTCGCATGCGTTGCAGCTTGAGAACGGTGCCGCCAGCGGTGCAATGAGCGCGCTGCTGTGGGCTCGCATGGAAGGGCGCAACGACGTGGAAAGCGCGCGTCTGGCTGCCGTCGCCGCATCGCTGAGCATGAGACAGGTGCCTGCGGTGTTCCCCGATCTTGATGCGCATGTTCTGCTTGAATGCGTCGGCCTGAGCGTTGCGGACGATAGGTAGGGGCGAGCAAGCGTTTTGATGGGTGCCGCGTGTCGTGTGACACGCGGCATTTTTCATGCTTTTTCGCAGTCCGACGCAACTTGCTATCAACAAAAGTTGACGTCTATAAACAAATGTTGTATCTTAAAACCAAGATAAAACATTTCATCAACGTATCGAAGTGGATATGTCGAAAATACAGGAGGAAATACAGGAGGGAAATATCCATGGCGGATATGTCTTCTACCAATACGCTGACCGATCGCTACGTCGTGGTCATCGGCGGCATGAACATGGACATCTGCGGGCGTCCGAACACCACCGTGGTCAACCGCGACTCCAACCCGGGCGTTGTGAGCCTATCCGCGGGCGGCGTCGGTCAGAACATCGCACAGAACATGGCGCATCTAGGCATGCCCACCTATCTCATCACCGTCTACGGCGACGATGAAAACGGCAAGACGCTCGCCGAATGCTGCAACAAGAACAACATTCGTCTCGACTACGCCGAACAGCTGAAAGGCCGCCGCTCCTCCACATACATGTTCGTCACCGACGATACTGGTGACCTGCTGGTGGCGGTCAACGACATGGACATCTGCAAGGAAATCAATCCGGAATTCCTGGAACAGCGCCTCGACTTCATCAACAATGCCGCCATCTGCCTGCTCGATGCCAACCTCGAAGAGGAGACCATGGCCTGGATCGGCGACCATGTGACAGCGCCGCTGTTCGGCGACACCGTCTCCACGGTCAAGGCACACCGGTTCGATCCTATTCTGGACAAGATGACCGTTCTCAAGCCCAACGATCTCGAAGCATCGGTGCTTACGGGCATTGGCATCGCCGACCAGTATTCCGCCGGAGCCGCCGCCAAGACGCTGCTGGACAAGGGCGTGAAGAACGTGTTCATCTCCCTCGGCGCGAACGGCATCCTGTGCGCCAGTCATGCGGACGGTACGTACCGTTTTGAACATGTGCCCCCATACCGTACCAATATCGCCACGGCCAACGGTGCCGGCGACTCCGGCATGGCGGCCATCACCTGGAGCTACTTTGACGATCCCGGCCGTGACATCAAGGAAGTGGGGCGCATCGCACAAGCCGCATCCAGCATCGCATTGGAATGTACCAAAGCCGTACCGGATATCACCGTCGAGCGCATCTTCGACAAGATGAACGGCGAAGTCGAGCCGCTCGTCGGCTGAACAAAAAACCGACACCAAACAACCAATAGACCAATGCCCAACGGAACAACAATCAACAGAATAAAGGAGAACCCACTCATGGTCATCAAGCAGATCTACTCCCTGATTGAATACGACGAGGCCGTCAAAACCATGGAGGCCGGCGCCAACAACATCGGTCTGGTCCCGATGCAGAACGGCGGCGTGCCGGCGCATCGCGTGCCGATTGAACGCGTGCGCCGCATCTTTGGCGAATGCAAGCGCCGCGGTGTGACATCCGTCGCCATCATGCTGACCAACGATCCGGACGAGATGATCGAACTGGCCAAGGAGATCCAGCCGGACATCTTGCATATCGCTGGGGACGGCTACGCGGCAGACGAGGCATTTGCGGCGCGACTCAAGGAGGCGGCTCCGGAGACCAAACTCATGCAGGCGGTGCTTGTCGACGATGAATCAGCGGTCGATCGCGCCAAGAAATACGCCAAGTTCTGCGATTTCATCCTCACCGATTCCGGCCTTGCCCCAGACACCGGCATCGGTGCCAGCGGGCTGACCCACGATTGGAGCATCGACGCGCGCATCGTCGCGGAATGCGGCAAGCCCGTGATCATGGCCGGCGGTCTTGGCCCGGACAACGTCGCAGCCGCCATCGAACAGTGCAAGCCGTACGGCGTCGATTCGCTGACCAAGACCAGCATCAAATACGATGGCGGTCGTATGGAAAAGGACATCGACAAGGTCCGTCAATTCTGCGTCAACGCCGACGAAGCGGCCGCGAAGATCGGACTGTGACATGCTCGACGTCAAACTTCTACAGCCCGTCAAAGTCGTCTGCACCGACGATTTAGGCAAGACGCTGACGGAAATATGCCGGGTGGAACGCTACGAACGCCCTCTGGTCGTCACCGATTCCTTCGTAGGGTCGATGGCTCTGGTGGCCGGCGCGATCGAGGCATTGGAATCGGCAGGCATCAGCGTCGCAATGTTTGATGAGGTCAAGTCTGATCCTCTGAGCGGCACGGTGGCCGCAGGCATCGAGGCGTTCACGGCCCATCATGCCGATACGATCATCGCCATCGGCGGCGGCAGCTCTATGGACGTGGCGCGCGGCATCAACATCGTGCGTGTCAACGGCGGATCCATCATCGACTACACGGATCCCGCAAAGCCCATCGCCCATTGCGGCGGCATGATCGCAGTGCCGACCACCGCCGGTACCGGTAGTGAAATGTCCAACGCGTTGGTGATCACCGACGAGCAAACCAGCCAAAAGCTCGCAGTGCTTGCCGAACCGGCTACCAGCGAATACGCGGTGCTCAACGCCGACCTGATGCTCACCCTTCCGCCAAGCATGACCATCGCCTGCGGTCTCGACGCCTTCTGCCATGCGGCGGAAGGATACCTGTCGAACCTGGCCAGCCCGGTCACCGACGCCATCTGCGAAAAGGTGATGTTCCTACTCTACAACTATCTGCCAAGAGCAGTCGCCAACGGTCAGGACCGTGAGGCGCGCGAACGGGTGATGGTAGCCTCCACCCTCGCCGGTTGGATGCTGAACAATGCGGGCACCATCGTAGGTCATTCCATGGCTCACGTGCTGGGAGCGAAATACCACATCGTGCATGGCGAGGCAGTCGGATATGCACTGCCGGCAGTCATGGAATTCGTCGCACCTGTACGGGAGAAGAAGGTGCGCGAAATAGGTCAGATCCTCGGCGCGGTGTTCCCGCAGAACGCTCCCGCTGAACAAACCGCCATCATCGCCAGCCGTGCATTCAAGGATTTCCGCGATCGCATGATCGGACTGCATCCGTTCGAAGACTATGGCATCAGCACTGACGAAGTGGTCGGCAACGCGCAAGCGGTAGTGGATGAACGTTTCGCGGGCAACACCCCGCGGCCTATCGATTTGGCAGCGGCACAGCGACTGCTGCTGGAATTCGGACAACGCTGAACACAACCAAATGAGGAGGAACTCATGACAAAGAAGATCATTCTGGACTGCGATCCCGGTCACGACGATGCCGTCGCCATTCTGCTGGCAGTCGGCAACCCGAACATTGACCTGGTCGGCGTCACCACGGTCGGCGGCAATCAGAGCCTCGACAAGGTCACCTACAATGCGCGCGCCGTACTGGAAAAGGCACATGCCGGGGATATTCCGGTGCACGCCGGCTGCTATCGCCCAATCGTGCGCAAGCAGGAGGTGGCAGCATCCATCCACGGCGAAACCGGTCTTGACGGCGTCGAACTGCCGGAACCGACCCGCCCGCTGGAACAAGGGCATGCGGTCAACTGGATCATCGACACCATTATGAGCAACGAGCAGGGCACCATCACCCTAGTACCGACCGGCCCGCTGACCAACATCGCCATGGCCGCACGTATGGAACCGCGCATCGTGGAACGAGTCAAGGAAGTCGTGCTCATGGGCGGCGGCTACCATGTGGGCAACTGGAGTGCCGTGGCCGAATTCAATATCAAAGTCGATCCAGAAGCCGCCCATATCGTGTTCAACGAGGCGTGGCCGATCACCATGGTCGGTCTCGATTTGACCCATCAGGCGCTATGCACTCCGCAAGTGCAGCAACGCATCGAAGGCGTGGGCACCGATCTCGCCAAGTTCGTGTCCGGACTGATGGATTTCTTCCGCAAAACCTATCAAGACAACCAGGATTTCATCGACCCGCCGGTTCACGATCCATGCACGGTGGCCTACCTCATCGACCCGAGCGTGATGACCACCCGTCGTTGCCCGCTAGATGTCGAAATCCACGGGGATCTTACCTTGGGTATGACCGTCGCCGATTTGCGCGGTCCGGAACCAAGCGCCGAGGAATGCCACACCCAGGTCGCGGTCAAGCTTGACTTCGACAAGTTCTGGGACTTGGTGACCAATGCGATCAAGACCATTGGCTGAATAACGGAAGAAGAAACAAAGGGGTTATCTCATGATTGAGACCAAAAACGACAAGATGCTTGACACTGGAGGCAAGTCCGTCGTTGCGCTGATGGCGGCATTGATGGCGGCCATCTTCGCCTTCCAGCTCAACGCGTCGATGCTTTCGCCGGCGCTGACCACCATGCGTGTCGAACTCGACACCACCGATGCGCAGATTGGTCTGACACAGACCGTGTTCTTCACCTCATGCGCGGTGTTCTCGCTGTTCCTGCCTCGACTAGGCGATCTGATCGGACGGAAGAAGGTGCTGCTGGGCATTCTCGTGCTTACCGCAGTCGGTTGCGTGGTTTCCGCGCTCGCGGTCAACGTGCCGATGCTGATGATCGGCCGTGTGATTCAGGGCGTTGCTGGACCAATTGTGCCGATGACGCTGATCATGCTGCATGCTAAGGTCACTGAAGATAAGAAGTACGCCAAGCTTATGGCCATCCTGACATCCGTCAACGGCGGCATCGGTGGCGTCGACGCCATTCTTGGTGGTTGGCTTGCCGGCACGTTTGGCTTCCGTTCCGTGTTCTGGGTGATGGTTGGCGTTGCCGTGCTCGCCATCGTGCTGGTGTTCATTTACGCTGAGGAGTCCACCGCTTCCGAAACTCCGAAGATGGATTGGGCTGGCGTGGTCTTCCTTGCCGCGGCATTCCTAGCCGCATACCTTGCCATCAACGAGATTCAGAAACTCGGCTCCGCCAACTGGGCTTTGGTCGCCATCGAAATTGTGGTCGCCATCGTGTTGTTCGTGGTCTTCTGGAACGTTGAGAAGCGTCAGAAGGCGCCGATGGTCACCACGCACTACCTCAAGCAGCGTCGTACCTGGGGCCTGCTGCTGACCACTCTGCTCACCATGACCGGAGTGTTCGCCATCATGAACGGCATCGTTCCGGCTCTCGCTCAGGATACCGAAGTCGGCGTGGGTATGAGCGCCAGCGTGGTCTCTTTTGCAACCCTGACCCCGTACGCGTTGATCGGTCTCGCCTTCGGCCCTGTCGCAGGCGTGCTCGCCTCCAAATTTGGCTACCGCGCCGTGCTCCGTACTGGCCTGATCGTTTCCGTGGTTGCCATACTGTTCGGCATTTACGTGTGCAATGTGCCAAGTATCTGGGCTCTTGTAGTCATGTCTCTGGTACTGGGCGTCTCCTACGCAGGTACCGCCAACATCATGCTCAACGGTCTTGGCATCGTGCTCTCTCCGGAAGACAACCCCGGCTATCTGCCTGGTTTAAACTCCGGTGCATTCAACTTGGGCGCAGGCCTGAGCTACGCGGTGCTCTACGCCGCTCAGAACGCGTTCGTCGCATCCGGCGGCGCGACCAGCGGCTATATCGCAGCCATGGTCAGCGGCATGATTCTGCTGGGTCTTGCGTTCTGCGCATCTCTGCTCATTCCGAAGCCGGGTGAACAGAAGTAATCAATATAAGCTTGCTTGTGTTGTGCGATTAGAACGGGTTCGTTCATCAAATCTCCTTCTTGTTTGATGAACGAACCCGTTCCCTATTTTTCCCAATAATAAAAACGTTTCTGCGATTGCCCGATGCGTACGCAGGAACGTTTTTATTATTATGCAAGCTTCATGTATGCAAGCTTGGTTTTACGTCAATCAGTTGTTCAATGCCTTGGCGCCAATGTCGTGACGGTAGAACATGCCCTTGGTGTCGAGCTTGTCGATAATCGCATACACCTTGTCTTGAGCGGTCTTAATATCGGCGGCAGAAGTCTCGACCAGCAGCACGCGACCGGAATTGGCAACCAGGCCTTCTTCGCTACGAGCCACGCCAGCGTAATACACGTGGGAATCCTCGTCGACTGGAATCTCAGGAATCGCAGCGCCCTTGATCACATCGACAGGATAGCCGTCGGCGGCGAGCACCACACCAAGCGTGGCATTGTCGTTATCCCAAGTGAATTCCGGAGTCTCGCCATTGAGCAGAGCGCTGATGCCAGCGCCGAGATCAGACGTGAGCTTCGGCAGCACGACTTCCGTTTCCGGATCGCCAAAACGAGCATTGAACTCGATGACCTTCGGACCGTCAGCGGTGGCAATCAAGCCAGCGTACAGAATGCCAGTGAACGGCGTTCCCTCATCAGCCATAGCCTGAACGGTCGGCTTTACAATGGTTTCAATAGCGGTATCAACCACATCCTGACCGATCTGCGGAACCGGGCTGTATGCACCCATGCCACCGGTATTCGGACCCTTATCGCCATCATATGCGCGCTTATGATCCTGCGAAATCGGCATTGGCCAGAAATCAGTGCCGTTCACAAAGCTCATCAGTGAGAACTCCTGACCCTCCAGGAAGTCCTCGATAACAACCTTCGCACCGGCGTTGCCGAAACGATGATCGACGAAAATGTCTTCAAGAGCGGCGATGGCGGTTTCCTCATCCATGGCAACGGTCACGCCCTTGCCGGCGGCCAAACCATCAGCCTTGATCACAATCGGAGCGCCATGCTCACGAACATAAGTCGTGGAACGCTCCAAATCGCCGAACGTCTGATACTTTGCGGTCGGAATGCTGTGGCGCTCCATCAGCTGCTTGGCGAAATCCTTGGACCCCTCGATCTGTGCGGCGGCCTTGCTCGGACCGAACGCCTTGATGCCAGCCTGAGCGAAATCGTCAACGATACCCTCGATAAGCGGCACTTCCGGACCGACGAACACCCAGTCATAGCCGTTGTTCTTTACGAAATCAATCAGCGCGGCATGATTGGACGGGTTGATCTGCGTGATGCGGATGCCGTCAAGTTCCATACCTGGATTGCCCGGAGCCACTGTGACTTCGCTGACGCTGCCGCCACGCATAAGCGCATGAGCGATGGCATGCTCGCGTGCGCCGGAACCGATGACCAGAACCTTCATGTTTCCTCCTGTTATGTCCCTTCTGGGAAAATCCTATGTTCAGGAAAGTCTTTGGAAATAAAAGGGGGTGGCCGTTATGGCTCACCCCCGTATATGTATTTACTGCAGTTCGACGTCGCTATCGGTCTTCTTGACGATATTGCCGAGCACATAACCGGCTTCGCCATTGGACTTGAGCAATTCCATGGTCTTATCAGCATCTTCGGCGTTGACCGCCAGCACCATGCCAATACCCATATTGAAGATGTTGAACATTTCCATATGATCGATTTCGCCGGCCTTCTCGAGCACATCGAAAATCGGCAGCACCGGCCAAGAGCCGAGATTGATGTGCGCAGCCAAGCCGTCCGGAATCATACGCGGAATGTTTTCGATGAAGCCGCCGCCGGTGATATGGGCGACGCCCTTGACCACGCCGGCCTTGAATAGCGGGGAAAGAGCCTTCACATAGATCTTCGTCGGGGTAAGGAGCACGTCGCCGAGCTTTTCGCCGTCGAGTTCGTCAAGCACGGTGTCGACCGTGTAGCCGGCCTTCTCGAACAGGGCCTTGCGTACCAGAGAGAAGCCATTGGAATGCACGCCGGTGGACGGCAAGCCAATGAGTACATCGCCTTCAGCGATGGTGGAGCCGTCCACGATTGCGGACTTCTCGGCAACGCCGACCGCGAAACCAGCCAGATCGTACTCGTCTTCGTCATACATGCCCGGCATTTCAGCGGTTTCGCCACCGATCAGACCGGAACCAGCCTGTACACAGCCGTCGGCAACTCCAGCCACAACCTGCTCGAGCAGTGCTGGATCGTTCTTGCCACAGGCGATGTAATCCAGGAAGAACAACGGTTCCGCACCCTGAGCGGCAATATCGTTGACGCACATGGCCACGCAGTCGATGCCGATGGTGTTGTGCTTGTTGGCCATCTTGGCAACGACCAGCTTGGTACCGACGCCATCGGTGCCGGAAATCAGTACCGGCTCCTTGTATCCGAGGGAAGCCAGATCGAACAGGCCGCCGAAGCCGCCAATACCGCCGACTACGCCCGGACGGTTGGTGCGAGCCACATGGGACTTGATGCGCTTGACGACTTCGTAACCGGCCTCAACGCTCACGCCGGCTTCTTCATATGCTTTTGGCATATCAAACCTTTCTAGGGTTCAGTGTTCTTCTTGGGGTGAAGTAGTGGTGTATTCGTTGCCTTCGTACTTGCTCTTGTACAGGGCGAATTCAGGCAGTCGGACGCGGTCTTCCGGAGTGAGTGACTTCAAAAAATCACTTTCATAATCGTCGAGTGCGGTCGGGTAGTCGCCATTGAAGTAGGCTACGCACAGACCGCCGTACGGGGCGTCCGCTCCTAGACCAATGGAATCGACCAAGCCGTCCAGCGAAAGGAAGGCCAGGGAATCGGCGCCGATGAAATCGCGAATTTCTTCAACGGACTTCTTTGCGGCGATCAGTTCCTTGGTGGTGGAAATATCAATGCCATAGAAGCATGGATACTTCAGCGGCGGCGAGCTGATACGCATATGCACTTCGGCGGCACCGGCTTCCTTAAGCAGCTGCACGATGCGCTTGGACGTGGTGCCGCGCACGATGGAATCGTCGATGACGATCACGCGCTTGCCTTTGACCACGCCGCGCACGGCGGACAGCTTCATGCGCACGCCCTGCTCGCGCAGTTCCTGCGTCGGCTGGATGAAGGTTCGGGCCACATACTGGTTCTTGATCAGGCCCATTTCGTTCGGCAGGCCTGCCGCTTCCGCATAGCCCGAAGCCGCGGAAAGAGAAGAGTTCGGCACGCCAATGACCATATCGGCCTCGACCGGCGATTCCTGAGCTAGGCGGGCACCCATACGCTTACGTGCGGAATGCACATTCACGCCGTAAATATCGGAATCCGGGCGTGCGAAGTAGATGAATTCCATCGAGCAGATGGCCAGTTGGGTCTGGTTCGTGTACTGCACGATCTTGTATCCGTGATCATCTACGACCACGATTTCGCCCGGGCGGATGTTGCGAACCAGTTCGGCGCCGACAATGTCGAGCGCGCAGGTTTCGGAAGCGAGCACATATGCGCCGTTCTTCATTTTGCCAAGGGAGAGCGGACGGAAGCCGTTCGGATCGAGCGCGCCAATCATGGCGTTCTCGGTCATGATCAGATAGGCAAAGCCGCCGTGCACGGTATTAAGCGATTCCTTGAGCTTGTCCATGAAGGTGCGCTTTGTGGAACGGCGGATGAGGTGCATAAGCACTTCGGTGTCGGAATTGGAGTGGAAGATCGCACCTTCGTCCTCCAGCTTGCGGCGCAGGGACGGGCAGTTGGTGAGATTGCCGTTGTGGCACAGGGCCATATCTCCATCATGGAAACGGAAGATGAACGGCTGAATGTTGTCGGTGCCGCCAGAGCCGGCAGTGGCGTAGCGCACATGGCCAATCGCCCTGTCTCCCTTCAAGCGTTCGATTTCTCGCTCGTCGCTGAACACCTGGGTCAACAGACCCGTTCCGCGATGACCGATGAGATGACCATTATCGTTAGAGACAATGCCGGCACCCTCCTGACCGCGATGCTGCAACGCGTGCAAGCCGAAGTAGGTGAGTCGGGCGGCGTCCGGGTGGCCCCAAACGCCGAAAATACCGCATTCCTCGTGGATGTCTTCGAGTTCAGCTGACAAGCCAAAGCTCCTTCCAAAACCATGGAGACAAGGGATTCGCTACCGTTCAACACTACCAACCGGAGGCTACAATCGGCGGTTTTCGGGGAGTCTTTAGGTGTCACTTGGCATGTCGGATATGTCGAACAATTGTTCGAACTCTCTGATATGCTGAATGCAGAAAATGAGCGCAGGAAAGCTGAAGTGGTTGTTTGCCGCTTCAGAGTGATGTCAATCATGGAAGTAGACTGGCGATGGCTGAACGTACTTATATTGCGATCGATCTGAAATCCTTCTATGCGTCTTCGGAATGCGCGGAACTCGGATTCGACCCACTTTCCACGAATCTGGTGGTGGCTGATCAATCTCGTACCGACAAAACCATCTGTCTTGCGGTGTCGCCATCGCTCAAAGCGTATGGATTGCCTGGCAGGGCAAGGCTTTTTGAGGTCAAGGCGAAGCTTAAAGAAGTCAATGCGGCACGGCGGGCGGCAGCGCCGGGCGGTACGCTGAGAGGTGAATCGTATGATGCGAATGAGCTCGCAGCAGATCCGAATCTGGCTGCTGGCGTGTATATAGCCAAGCCGCGAATGTCGCATTATCTCAACGTCAGTGCGAAGATCTACGGCATATACCTAAGGTATGTGTCCGAAGCTGATATTCATGTCTATTCAGTGGACGAAGTGTTCATGGATGTTACCGGCTATCTTCGTGCCTATGGCAAAAGCGCGCATGATATGGCCCGTGAAATGATTCAGCAGATTCTCCGGGAGACGGGTATCACCGCAACGGCCGGCATCGGTACGAATATGTATTTGGCGAAAGTGGCTATGGACGTGGTCGCCAAGCATATTCCCGCGGATAAGGATGGCGTACGTATCGCGCAATTGGATGAGATGTCGTATCGCCGGCTGTTATGGGCGCACAGGCCGTTGACTGATTTCTGGCGTGTGGGACGAGGGTATGCGAAGAAGCTCGAAGCCCAAGGTCTAATGACAATGGGCGATGTGGCTAGGTGTTCCATTGGTCGTGCCGACGAATATTACAACGAGGGTCTGCTGTACAAGATGTTCGGTGTGAACGCCGAACTGCTTATCGACCATGCGTGGGGTTGGGAGCCATGCACTATCGCCGACATCAAAGCGTATAAGCCAGCTGGTCATAGTATGAGTTCGGGGCAGGTGCTTACGGGCGCGGTCGGTTTTGACTCGGCGCGGCTGATTGTGAGAGAAATGGCGGACACCTTGTCTTTGGACTTGGTTGCCAAAGGTGTGAAGGCCGGTCATATGGGGTTGATGGTCGGTTACGATATCGCCAGTCTTGATCCAAAGCGGCTAGGGGAGTGTGGCACTCCGGAATTGAAGGCGATAGCTGAGCGAGCCATTGCCGAATATAGCGGTCCCGTAACTCTTGATAGGTATGGTCGGCGTGTACCCAAGCCGGCGATAGGGTCGATTGGTCTGGGCAACCATACGTCATCCACCACGCGCATCTGTGATGCGGTTGACGAATTGTTCTGCAGAATCGTCGATCATCGGCTGTTGGTACGTCGATTGAATGTGGTTGCTTCTGATTTGCAAACGGTCGAACAGCTGGCTGAGCGGGATGCTGCGGCGAATTACGTTCAGCCCGATCTGTTTTCGGATATGCAGGAAGTCTCAAATGGAAGCGATAGCAACGATTGCAGTGATAACGTCGATAACAACGCGCGGTCTTCCTACACTGACGATATGCAGGTTGCCGATGAGATTTCCGAACAGCATGTGCAGCAGACGATTCTTGACATCAAACGCAAGTTCGGCAAAAACGCCGTCATCAAAGGGATGGACATGTTCGCTGATGCCACAGGTCAACAGCGCAACCGACAGATTGGAGGTCATGCAGCATGAGTTTGCAGCAAACCGATCGTTACGATGACATCATCAACTTGCCTCATCATCGCTCGCGCACGCGCCCGCACATGAGCATGCACAACCGTGCCGCGCAATTCATGCCTTTCGCCGCTCTCACCGGCTACGATGACATCATCAAACAAACCGCCACCCATTCCAACGAAGCAGTAGAACGCGCCAACACCCCCGTCAATCTCGCCGAAGGCTACCTCTCTGCCTAGCAGACCACCAGTTGCTGTGATTCGTCGGTTGGCTGGCAAAAAATATCAGTCGGAAAGCCCGAACTGTATAGACAATCAAGTATCGTAACATCTCTTTCCCAGTCAGGGGAAGAATTACCCCACTAATGGTCGGCTTAGAGTCTTGATTCCTGCGTTTGCTTTCCGTTCCGACTTACGCTGATACCGGAATGCTGACAACAACACGAAGCCCACCATCTTTTCTGGCATGAAGCTGTATCCGCCCATCATGCAGTGATACGATTTCCTTGGCGATAGATAATCCCAGACCGTGGTTTTCGATTGTTTGCGCCGTTCCCACCGAAAAGCCGTGCTCCATGATTCTGCTATTTCTGCCTTTGTTGAACGGTGTGAACAGGTCATCAAGATTCATGTTTTGCAGACTCTCTCCAGTGTTTTCAATCTCAAGCGTCATCATATGACCATCTGATTCAAGGGTTTTCCTGACTGACACCCACATCGTCCCGCCATCCACATTATGCTGTATGGCATTGAGCATCAGATTCTTCACAAGTTGGGTAAACAGCAGTGGATCACCATGTATTCGAGCAGCTTCCAACTGTTTATGCACAGTTATATCCTCTGGAATTCCTCCGTCAAGATTCTTTTCAAGGACTTCCTCAACAACGGTGTCTACGGCAATTTCGGATGTCCCTTCTTGTTCCAACTGTTGCACTTTAGCCAGATTTAAAAGACTACCGACCAAGGCGATACACGATTTGTTGGACGCTAGAGCCTTCTCGACGAAGGGAAGAGTCTTTGCGTCCAACAATCCGTTATGTATAATCTCCAGTGCGGCGGAGGTCGCTGCCAGTGGATTTTTGAGTTCATGCGATGCGTTAGCTATGAAGCGTTTTTCTCTCGCGATGGCCGCATTGACATCATCGATCGCGTCATTGTATGCGCTGGCTATTACAGATGCGGCATCGTTTTCTTCGGAAATATGTATGGGATGCCGAGACAAGTCAGAATCTGAAGTTCGTATCTGTTGCGCGACCGTATCAATCCTGCGTTGCGAACGAGTGCATATGCTCCAAGCAGCTATGGCCGATAGGGCTCCGAATATCAGAATCGGCACCACGCTGGTGAGAAGCAGCAGATTACGAGCTGTGTCGTTGCCGCGGGAAGCTGTGACAGCGAATCCATTCGCGTGAGAGTCTTTCCCAGTCAAGACATACGCCTCACCTGAAGGTGGTCCGGCGGAATCCTGCTGTTGGTACTGTTCATCAGCGACATGCTCTGGTGTGAAGCGCCCTATGGTTACCGTATCGATTTGCTGGTCGACAATAATGAACGTTGCCACGGAAACGACTACCGTCAATGCAACGAATACGGACATGATGATTACGACGAGTCTTCTCCGCGTAGACCATCGGAAACGTACATTTCCTTTCATCTTCTTCATGGAATCCGATACCCCTGCCCTGGAATAGTCTCAATGAAATCAGGAATCCCGATTTTCGTTCTCAACGCATAAATGGTGGTCTTAACGATTCCCCGAGTATGGGCATGGTCATCATGCCATATTCCCGTGTACAGACTTTCCGTGCTCACTACACCCCCATTCGCTTCTATCAATACTTTCAGCACAGCAAGCTCCCTAGCCCCGAACCTCAGGCGGCGTCCATCGACCGTGACGATACCCGTATGAAGATCCGCCTTGAATGCTCCGCGATGGAATACCGAATCGCTACTTAGACTTCTTCTGCGTCGTACCGCATTGACTCTTGCCAACAAAACGGCATAGTCAAAAGGCTTTGTCAGGTAATCATCGGCACCGAGGTTCAAGCCCTGAACAATATCCTCTATCTGTGAGGATGCAGTAAGTATCAAAACATATGTGGAATCGTGTCTCTCGCTAAGCATTCGAGCTATATCATCACCATGTATTCCCGGAAGATCTCGGTCCAGAATGACCATATCGTATCCGCCATTATTTAATTCTTCGACGGCATCGCGTCCGTCATACACAGCTTTGGTCTGTAAGCCTTCCATGCTTAATCCCATGTTGATGACATCAGCCAGATTCGCGTTGTCTTCCACAATCAGAATGCGCACAGCTACCACCCTTCTTACTGTGACTCACACCTTAGCAGTCATAGCCAGCAAAGTCAGGAATAGGTCAGATTCCGTCAGCTTCAAGGCAAAAACACATTGCGCCACAAGCAACTCCCTATATTGCTGAAAAGGTGGAGCATTCCTCCGCCAAAAACAGAAAAGGAAAAAGAATGAATATCAACAGAAAAATCGCAACAGGCGCGCTCAGCATCATAGTCGCATGCACCGGAGTGGCTGGGCTCACGGCTCCTGCTATGGCTACCGTAGGCAATGGATCATAGCTCGCGCAGCTAGAAATCTCACATGGGCCGATGCATATAACACCGCAGGCAATGGGGGTTATGCTCGTGCCGAAGTCGGACGTGTTATCAACGGAAAGCGGGTGGTTTACTACAACGGGTGGAAACACGGATACGCCTACGCATCTGCCTCAAATGGTTCCAGCTGGTATGCACGTGGACTGCTGAAGTAATGGCAGTTTCATAAGTTTTTTGAGAGGGGCACTTTCACGAATCAACTCGTTGCACAAGTGCCCCTATATCAAAGGAAAGAACACGTATTATGTCTAAATCACCACGAATCATTCTGGCGTCTGCAGTCATTTGTTTTTTGCTGCCATTGAGTGCTTGCTCAACAAATGCAGCAAACCATGATGCATCTTCGTCTTCTTCTGAAAACTCTGAAACAGCCACATCGTACGAATCGCAGTTGAAGCAGGCATTGCAATCAGCTACCAGTGACTTTGAAAAACAGGTACTCAAGAAAGCAATCAAAACAGGGAAAATCAGCGATTCAGATTACCGTGAAGCCAACGAAAAATATCAGCAATGCATGATTGCCAAAGGAGATCCGATAACGTTCAGCACGGATCAGTCCACCGGTCTGATGCAGGAAAGCATGAATGTTGATGATCAGAATTACGATTCCGACAAGGTGAATTCGGATAGTATCGCCTGCGCCGAGGGAACGAATCTGTTGATTCGCGATCTTTACGAACGAATGGCCACCAATCCTTCGAATTCCGATGAAATCGAGCTGATCGTAAGCTGCTTGAAACGTAAGAAACTAGTACCAGAATCGTTTACCAAACAGGATTATTTGACGGAATCCGCCAAGCCAGACGGCAGTTCGAAGCTAGATACCAGTTCGGAATTATTCTCTCAATGCTTGGCAAACCCGAATAAGTGAGATAATGCGTACTTCCATATTTTCTACGTTCATCAAAGCATGCAAAACCCGAAGTGTGGGATTCATAGTCATGTGCATGGTCGCATGTCTCTGCGCCGGTGCCGGACTTGCCTTTGGCCTTACTCATTCCAGCACGCCAACGTCACTTAAGCCATCGTCAAATACTGGCAATCTCCCTCTAAGCACCGAGCATTTTGATGATGAACGCACCATAACGGTAAAGGTTTCCTCATCACAGGCGCAAAACATATCGTTCGGGAAAACCGGACAGATCACACAGGTCGTATGTCCAACAGACGGCATAATCACTTCAGGATCGCGGGAATATGATATGGATGGAACTCCATTGGTGACTCTGTACACGGAAACGCCGCTATATCGGGATCTTTCCTTCGGGGATAAAGGCTCCGATGTCGAAGCTTTGCAAAATGAATTGATACGGCTTGGGTATGGAACGTCACAAACAGGAATCTTCGATTGGAACACATGGGACGCCTGGCGTCGACTCTATGCTGAATATGGTGGAGTCGTTCAGGAGAAGACATTCGATAGAACACTTGTGATTTGGATTCCCGCTGAAAGCTTGGCCACCACAGGCTGCATCGCCAAGTTAGGGTCGACCGTATCCGACGATTCCGTCACGGCAGCATTCACAACCGTTGAAGGAATTCTGTCTATTAAGGCGACAGCCCTGCCGACAGATCGCCTGGCTGGTGAACGTGTTGTCGAAATCAAGGGTCGGGAATATCCCATAGATGATGATGGCAATATAACCGATCAGGAAGCCCTCCAAGCAATGAACTCTTGGGACGGATATACGGGAAACCGCAAGGATGGTGAACAAACCACTGATGTCTCCGTGAGCTATCGTCTCAAACAGGCGATTGACGTGTACTCAGTTCCCGCAGAATCGCTTGTCGGACTTACACAGTCAGACGGTTGCGTTGTCAGCGGCAAGGGAACTGTCAGGAAAATTCACGTCGTCGGCAGTTCCTTGGGGCGTACGTTGATTACATTGACCGGCAAGCCTCCGTCTAGCATCCAAGCGAATCCAAGAAAGACAAGCTGTGATGCGCATTGAACTAGACCATATCGGACACCGTTACAGCGATGGGCCATGGCTGTTTCATGATTTGAATGCGACTCTTATTCCCGGTCATGTCTATGCGCTTACCGGCCCTAGCGGATCGGGAAAATCGACATTGCTGGGCATCCTCGCAGGCTGGATACGACCAGCAAACGGTAACGTTATCGCACAGAACGTGATATCGATGCGATGGGTGTTTCAAAATCCATATGGCACGCCGCAACGTACTGTATTGGATCACGTTGTACTTCCTCTGCTCGCCAGAGGACTCACCCGCGCGCAGGCCGAGCGTGAAGCAATCCCCCTGCTGCGCCGTTTTGGATTGGAAGGCTTGCGCAATCATCGGTTTTCTGAACTCTCCGGTGGTGAGGCTCAGCGTCTTATGCTTGCCCGTGCTGTTATATCACATCCCTCATTGATGCTGGTTGATGAGCCTACTGCGCAACTTGATATCCGCACCGCCGCAACAGTTAGCGACGCATTAGCCCGTATCGCGCAATTCGACACCATTGTCGTCGTTGCCACTCATGATTCCCGAACTCGTGATGCATGCACCGACATCATCAATCTGGAGTTTTTCCAATGAAACTATCTTCCATTTGTTCCGAAGCGTGGCGCAATATACTCAATGGTTCCTCACATTGCGTTCTTGCGATTCTAGTGCTTACCTTTCTTACGGTCGGATCTTCGTCTTTCGAAATCCTGACATCGGCGAATATTCTCCGCCAAGCCAGCCAATACAAGGCCTCAGGTGGGAATATCATGGTTCTCAGTGCCGAAGGAGGCGTGGACGGCCAGGCCTGCGAGCATCTGTCCGAACTCAATGACGTGCAGGCGTCCGGAGCAATCAGGGAAAGTGATCAGCTGATCGCATCAGCGCTTCCCGACACCAAGATTCCTGGCTATACTGTCACGGCTGGTTTCGCACAAGTACTTCATGCGAGGGAACATACCGAATCACAGGGCGTTCTTATTTCAGACGAACTTGCGAAGACGTTGGGGCTTCAAGCGGGCAATGAACTTGCTTTGAAGGATGGCAGGCACGCTCGTATTCGAGGAACTTATGCGTATCCTGATGACGGTCGCACTCCAGGGTATTCGTATGCGATTCTCTCACCTACTGCTTCCGCTGGAACATTTGATTCATGCTGGGTCAGTGTTTGGCCGCAAACGGACTCTACACAGAGTGCGATTTGGTCGGTTCTCACACCATCGGCAAAATCCGACAAGAATAGTTCAATAACATTGGGACAGCTTAATTCATCTTTGGGAACAATATTTGACGGGCAATCCCTATATCGCGCTCGCACATCTAAAATGCTCCCAGCAATGGCGGCATGTGTGGGATTCGCTTTGGGCTACGCGATAATACGTATACGGCGTCTGGGAATTGCGTCTGCCTTACATTGTGGGGTATCCAAAGTCGCCCTATTGCTGCAGATATGTATCGAATCTCTTCTTATCATCTTGATAGCTGCTGTGATTACCATTTCCCTGGCTGATATGGCAGTCATACAGTACATTGATGCAATAGATAGACAGCAGGTGTTGCTTGCCGCCTTATGTCCATCCATCACCGGATGCGCGTCATACTTTTTGGGGACGTTAGCGTGCACACTTGCGATCAAAGAACGTCACCTGTTCATTTTCTTCAAGGAAAGATAGACAATAGATAAATCAGAGCAAGAAACGGCATAACGTGCTTATAGATAACGAACCTTGCTTCTCTGAAAGAGCAGGATGGTCGTCTTAGAGTCTGGAAAACTCCAGTCACTGGAAGATATAGCCCTCTGACATGCCTTTTAAAGTCCTGATTTCTCCAGTGACTGGAGGGATCATCCCGCTGGCAGGTCTTTTAGAGTCCGGAAAACTCCAGTCAATGGAAGGATTGCCCCGCTGGCGGATCTTTCGGAGTACCGATTCCTCCAGTGTGTGGAAGGATTGTTTCCGGTGATGTATGGAAAGGGGATGTTTGGCTCATTCGGAAGAAAATCCGAACGAGCCAAACATCCCCTTTCCATCAGAACGCTTTTATGGATGCGATCGCGAATCAGGCGGTGAAGTATTCCACGCCGGCTGCGAACAGCGGCTGATCCTTTTCGCCCGGAACGTTTTTGAACGTGCCGTTGCTGTAGCGTTCCGAATGGCCCATCTTGCCGAACACGCGGCCGTCCGGGCTGGTGATGCCTTCAATGGCCAGCAGCGAACCGTTCGGGTTCACGTCCAGATCCATGCCAGGCACGCCGGCTTCGTCTACATACTGCGTGGCGATCTGGCCGTTGGCCTTGAGCTGTTCAAGCACGTCATCGGAAGCCACGAAACGGCCTTCACCATGGGAAATGGCGATGGTGTGCATGTCTCCAACGGAAGTCTTGGAAAGCCACGGAGACAGGTTCGAAGCAACACGGGTACGCACCAAGCGGCTCTGGTGGCGGCCGATGGTGTTGAACGTCAACGTCGGGCATTCCGCGGTCATCGGCACAATATCGCCGTACGGCACCAAGCCAAGCTTGATCAGGGCCTGGAAACCATTGCAGATGCCGAGCATCAGGCCATCACGGTTGTTCAACAGGTCACGTACCGCTTCGGTAACGGCAGGAGCGCGGAAGAACGCGGTGATGAACTTGGCGGAACCATCAGGCTCGTCGCCACCGGAGAAGCCGCCCGGAATCATAATGATCTGACTCTTCTTGATCTCCTCAACCAACGCTTGGGTGGATTCGGCAACGGCAGCCGGAGTGAGATTGTTCACGATCAACGTGCTTACGTCGGCGCCTGCACGCTCGAATGCGGCCGCGGAATCATATTCGCAGTTGTTGCCCGGGAACACAGGAATGATCACATGAGGCTTGGCGACGCCGGTACCGGTGTAGACGGTCTTCTTCGGAGCTTCGAAGGAAACTGCCTCAACGGTCTTGCTCTTCTCGTCACCCTTGGAACGGTACGGGAACACCGATTCGATGCCGCCCTCCCAAGCATCCTGCAATTCAGCCAAATCCAGCGTCTCGCCAGCAACAACGAAATTGTAAGCTTCGGTGGTTTTACCAATCTCACCGATCTCAACCAGATTTGACACTGACGGAAGCTTGGCACCATCAGCCAATTCCACAATGAAGGAGCCGTAAGCAGGAGCAAACAGATCATCCACGGAAATCGTAGAATCAAGAGCCACGCCAATCTGGTTGCCGACCGTCATCTTGAAGATTGCCTCGGCGGTCGCGCCATAGCCCGGCGTGGACACGGCCAAAGCATCGCCGAAATCGGTGAGCTCCTCGACTGCGGAGAACACCTCCAGCAGCGAATCCTTGTCCGGTGTGAGGCCGTCGGCCTGGTAACGCGGCGCGATGCGGATCACACGGTGACCAGCGCCCTTGAACTCTGGGGAAGTGGCACGCTTCATGTTACCCACCGCCACAGCGAAGGAGATCAGGGTCGGCGGAACGTCCAGCTGTTCGAACGTACCGGACATGGAGTCCTTGCCGCCGATCGCGCCGGCACCAAGATCAACCTGAGCCATCAGCGCACCGAGCACTGCGGCCATCGGCTTGCCCCAACGGGTCGGCTCATTGCGAAGCTTTTCGAAATATTCCTGGAAACTCAGGTATGCCTTTTCATGCTCGAAGCCCGCGGCAACCAGCTTCGACAGCGATTCAACTACAGACAGGTAAGCGCCGGTGAACTGGTTCTTCTCCATAATGAACGGGTTGAAGCCCCAAGCCATCGCGGAAGCGGTGGTGGTTTCGCCGAACACCGGAAGCTTGGCTACCATGGCCATGTTCGGAGTCAGCTGCTTCTTGCCGCCGAACGGCATGAGCACGGTACCCGCACCGATAGTGGAATCGAAACGCTCGGAAAGACCCTTATTGGAAGCCACGTTCAGATCGGTGAGCATGGCATGCATGCGGTCAGACAGGGAACCGGAAGCCCACGGGGTGGCATAAGCCTGCTGCGCTTCGACGTGGGCCACTTGATGCTTCGGAGCACCGTTGGAAGCGAGGAATTCACGAGACAGGTCAACGATCGTGTCGCCGTTCCACACCATAGTCATGCGCGGATCTTCGGTTACGGTCGCGATGACTTCAGCCTCGAGATTCTCTTCCTTGGCGTAGCCGAGGAACTCGTCGACGTCTCCGGCTGCAACGTCTACAGCCATACGTTCCTGCGATTCGGAAATCGCCAGTTCCGTGCCGTCCAAGCCCTCGTACTTTTTCGAAACCTTGTTGAGATCAACATACAGGCCGTCGGCGAGCTCACCAACAGCAACGGAAACGCCGCCAGCACCGAAATCGTTGCAACGCTTGATCAAACGGCATGCGTCACCGCGACGGAACAGACGCTGCAACTTACGTTCGACAGGAGCGTTACCCTTCTGCACTTCGGCACCGTCAAGCTCCAGAGACTCAACATTGTGAGCCTTGGACGAGCCGGTGGCACCACCAATGCCGTCACGGCCGGTACGGCCGCCGAGCAGAATGATCTTGTCGCCTGGAGCGGGGGTTTCGCGGCGCACATGATCTGCCGGAGTCGCGGCCACAACCGCACCGACCTCCATACGCTTGGCCACATAGCCCGGGTGATAGATCTCGTCGACCTGACCGGTGGCAAGACCGATCTGGTTGCCATACGAGGAATAACCGGCGGCAGCGGTGGTGACCAGTTTGCGCTGGGGAAGCTTGCCTTCAAGCGTTTCGGAAACAGGAACGGTCGGATCAGCAGCACCGGTTACACGCATGGCCTGATACACGTAGGAGCGGCCGGAAAGCGGGTCGCGGATGCATCCGCCGATGCAGGTTGCCGCACCACCAAACGGTTCGATTTCCGTCGGATGGTTGTGGGTTTCGTTCTTGAACAGGAACAGCCAATCCTCATCATGGCCATTCACATCAACCTTCACCTTGACGGTGCAGGCGTTGATTTCTTCGGATTCGTCAAGATTCTTCAGAATGCCGTTCTTCTTGAGCCACTTCGCGCCGATGGTGCCCATATCCATAAGGCATACGGGCTTTTCGTCGCGGCCAAGCTCGTGACGCATCTCAAGATACTTATCGAACGCGGCCTGCACGGTCGCGTCATCGATCTGTACATCATCAAGTTGCGTGCCGAACGTGGTGTGACGGCAATGATCGGACCAATACGTGTCGATCACCTTGATTTCCGTGATTGTCGGATCACGCTGTTCCTCGGTGAAGTAAGCACGGCAGAACTGCAGATCAGCCAAATCCATGGCCAGGCCACGATCGACGATGAACTGCTCGAGATCGGCGTCGCTCATGGTGCGGAAACCTTCGATGACTTCCACCTTGCCCGGTACCGGCACCTGCGTCTTCAACGTGGTCTTGGTTTCCAACGAAGCTTCGCGCGCCTCGACCGGGTTGATCACATAATGCTTGATGGCGGCGATATCGGCGTCGCTCAGCTCGCCTTCAAGTGCATACACCTTGGCGGAACGAACAGTCGGGCGCTCTCCCTGGGAGATCAGCTGAATGCATTCGCTGGCGGAATCCGCACGCTGGTCGAACTGGCCGGGCAGATACTCAACGGCGAACACTGCATCGGAACCGAAATCAGGCAGGTCGGCGTAAACGTTGTCCACCTGCGGTTCGCTGAATACGGTCGGCGTGGCCTGAGCGAACAGCTCTTCGCTGATGCCTTCCACGTCGTATCGGTTGACGAGACGGACGTTCTTCAGAGCCTTGATACCGAGAATGGTCCTGAGCTCGTTGGCGAGCTGCTGGGCCTCGACGTCAAAACCCGACTTTTTTTCCACGTATACGCGAAAAACCATGGTCAACTCCTTGAAAGAGGGGTTTGATAATCGTATTTGAAAATCAAAAAAGTTGGATCTGAATATAAGAAAATATGAAGATTTGAAACAATGAAGCCCGCATCCGGTTTCCACCTCAGATGCGGGCTCGCGAATGCATTACTCTGCGACCTCAATGCCTTCGGACTTGGCGAGTTCGGCCAAACGGCTTTCGATTTCTTCGTAGGCCGGGATGATGTCGCCCAGGTTGCGGCGGAACAGATCCTTGTCGAGATGCTCCACCTTGCCGGAATGATCACGCTGATCCCACAGACGGCATGAATCCGGGGTGATTTCGTCGGCGAGCAGCAGAGTGCCGTCGGAAGTACGACCCATTTCGATCTTGAAGTCCACAAGCTTGACATCGATCTTGGCGAAGATCTCGATCAGGGCCTCATTGATACGGCGGGCGAGCGGAGCAATCTCAGCCAGATCCTCACGGGTGCACACGCCCAACGCAACCAGATCGTCATCGTTCACGAACGGATCGTGCAGATCGTCGTTCTTCAGGAAGTACTCCAGCACCGGCTCCTTGAGCTCGATGCCCTCTTCCACGCCCAGACGGGAGCAGAAGTGGCCGGCGGCGGTGTTACGCAGCACGATCTCGAGCGGGAACATGGTGACCTTCTTGACCAGCTGGGAGGTTTCGCCTACGCGAGCCACCAGATGGCTGTCAATACCACGCTTCTTGAGCAGATCGAAGATCAGCGTGGTGATGAGGTTGTTCAGCCTGCCCTTGCCGGCGAAGTCTTCCTTCTTCTCGCCATCACCTGCGGTAGCGGAGTTCTTGTATTCGACCCAGAGCACCTCCGGATCGTCAGTTGCGTACAGTTGCTTGGCTTTGCCCTCGTAGAGCTTTTCCAACTTCTCCATTACTCGCCTTTCCTGGTGTTTGGGAGGTAGATAATTTGGTGAACTTGACGGTTAACAAGATACCAACGGGAGGCTACATTCGAATGGTTTTTGGGCGCGTTCCGGCAGTCTTCCGTCAGTATCCGGCAATAGTGCGTCAGGCGATGTCGATTTCGAGCGATTCGGCCACATTCTCGGCTTTAGCACGCGCGTCGGCCTCATCTGTTCCGATGGCCAGCGCGACCGCCATGCGACGATGGCCGTGCACTTCTGGCTTCGCGAAAATACGCAGATCGGTGCCCGGCTGAGACAAAGCGGTGGCGACGTTGCGGAATTCGGCTTCACCATCGCCCTGAATGACGATCGCATGGCTTGCCGCGACGGCACCGTCCGGGATCGACAAGGCGACATGTTCCTGCGTAATCGGCAAACCGAGAATCGCACGCGCATGCAACGCGAATTCGCTTAACCGTTGCGACGCCATCGTGACCATGCCAGTGTCATGCGGACGTGGGGAGACCTCATTGAACAGCACGGAACCGTCGGTCAGTACGAACAGCTCCACGCCGAACACGCCCCAACCCTTCTCGCCGGAAGCCTTGGCCTTCGCCACCAGACCTTCCACTGCGTTGCGCGCGATGCGTTGCGCCTGCGCAAGCACATCCTGTGTGAAGGAAGCAGGCTGCCAGGATTCGCGATAGTCGCCGCTTTCCTGACGCTGTCCGATTGGAGCGCAGGTCACGATACCGGCGCTGGAGCTGATGGTCAGCACCGTCAGCTCGTAGTCAAGCGGAGCCAACGCTTCTACAATCACTCGGGAAACGTCACCCTCGTCGTGCGCGCGACGACCTTCCTGTGCCTCAACCCAAGCCGCGTCAATCGCATCGGCGGAACGAACCATGGACTGGCCATGACCGGAAGAACTCATAATCGGCTTGACCACGCACGGATAGCCAACCGTTTTTGCCCCAGCGCGAAGCTCTTCCAGCGAGCCTGCGAAGCGGTACGGGGTGGTAGGCAGTCCCAATTCCTCATGCGCAAGCACGCGCAAACGTTCACGATCCATGCAAATGGATGCGATTCCGGCGCTGGGTACCACTTGGGCACCACGTTCGGCCGCGGCGGCCAGTTCGCTGGTGGCGATCGCTTCGACTTCCGGCACAATGATGTCTGGCTTAATTTCGTCGAACAATGCTCGCAACTGTTTGGCGTTGGCCATGTCGAGCACACGGTATTCGTGTGCCACCTGCTGTGCCGGAGCGCCCTCATAGGAATCGGCCGCACATACCCATGCGCCAAGCCTCATGAGTTCAATAGTGACTTCCTTGCCTAGCTCGCCGGAACCAAGGAATAGAACACGAGTCGGATGATTGCCAAGTGGAGTGCCGAGGGCACGATTCTTTTCGGTCATGGTTCCTATTGTGCCATCGGCGTAGGATGGAGTGCATGTCTGAGACGGAACAGGAAGAAACGCAACGCCCCCTGACCATCGCCATGGTGGTCGACACGTCGGGAAACCGAGGCAATGGCACTTCGAATTCGGCATTGCAATGGGCGGAGGAATTGAAACGGCAAGGCCATACGGTCAGGCTCGTAGGCGTTGGTGCGCCTGAATATCCGGCGCGGGTCAACCATGTGCCTCTGGTCAGTTGGGTGGCGAAGAAGCAACAGATGCAGTTTGCCGAACCGAGCGACACGCTGTTCAGAACCGCGTTTCAAGGAGTGGACGTGGTGCATATCTACACTCCGTTCCGTTTTGGCCAGCATGCTTGCAAAGTCGCCAAACAGATGGGAATCGCGGTTACTGCGGGCTATCATGTGCAGCCGGAGAACATCACGTATTCGGCGGGTCCGCTGAAATATATTCCGGGTATCGACTCGTTTATCTACTGGCTGTTCAATTTGTGGCTGTATCGCAAAATTGGCCATGTGCATGTGCCCACCGAACTTGGCGCAAGTCTGCTGCGTTCCCACGGATACAAAGCGAAACTGCACGTGATTTCCAACGGATACGAAGCGCGATTCACTCCGAAAACGCAGCGCGATGCAGGGAAGTCCGCGCCGGTTCCGTTCCATATCGTCGCTTCCGGACGATTGACGAACGAAAAGAATCATGTTGCGTTGATTCAGGCGATCGCGCGTTGCAGGCATGCGCAAGATATTGAATTGACGATTGCCGGCACTGGTCCTCTGAAGAAGAAATTGCAGCGACTTGCGTCACGCTTGCTTTCCAGACCGGCGTCGATTGGATTTCATAAGAACGCAGAAATGCCGGCTTTGCTGCGTTCCGGCGATCTGCTGGTGCATCCTTCGATTGCCGATCTTGAGTCGGTGAGTGTGATCGAGGGTATGGCTGCCGGCTTGGTTCCTGTGATCGCCTCATCGCCGTTGAGTGCGGCAGGCCAGTTTGCGTTGCGAGATGAGTCGCTGTTCCCCGTTGACGATGTGGAAGCGTTGGCGAGACGTATCGATTGGTGGATCGACCACCCCGACGAATTGTCGAAATGGGGCAAAGTCTACGCCGAACACACCAAGGAACATTATTCGGTGGAGGCGTCCGTGCATAAGTTCATTGCGATGGAACGCGAGGCAATCTCTGACAATATCAGCAAATAAAGTAATGCGTAATATGCGTAATACGCAGCGTAAATGAAGCCACGTATGCGATTAATGGCTGTTGTGTTAATAAAAAAAGGCGTGGGGCGAAAGTCCTGCGCCTTTTATTGTTTATTTTAATATTTTATTGTTCGTTTTTGATAATTATTCTGTGCTTATTCTCATCGGCGATACGCTACAGCAGTGCGGTCAGCTGCTCAACCTGCTCGTCGGTGGTGGCCCAACTGGTGCAGATGCGCATCACCGTGTGCGTGTCGTCGGCCTTTTCCATGAAGCCGAGGCGCACGCTGCGCTGCAAACGTTCGGACGTCTCGTTATCAAGTGTGATGAAGATCTGGTTGGTCGGCGCGTCGAAGGTGAGCGTATAGCCGCGTTCCACGAGCACTTCGCGAATGCGGTCGGCCGCATCGTTGGCGCGGCGGGCGATTCTGCAGTACAAGTTGTCGGTGAACAGCGTATCGAATTGCACGCCCAGCAGCCATCCCTTGGCGAGCAAAGCTCCATGCTGTTTGACGAGCGTCACGAAGTTCTTCGGCATGTTGCCGTGCGTGAACACCACTGCTTCGCCGAACATGGCACCCACCTTGGTGCCGCCGATGTAGAACACATCCGCGATGCGTGCGATGTCTTCAAGCGTCACGTCGTTGCCGGTTGCGGTCAGCGCGTAGCCGAGTCGTGCGCCGTCGATGAACAATGGCATGTCGTACTTTGTGCAGATCTTGCGGATCGCTTCGAGTTCGTCGAGCGTGTAGAGCGTGCCATATTCGGTGGACTGTGAAATGTACACGCATCCGGGGAATACCATATGCGTGTAGTTGCCGTCCGCATAGAACGTGGCGCAATATTCATCGAGCTCGTTCGCATTGATCTTGCCGTCATGGTGGGGGAGCGTCAGCACCTTGTGGCCGGTGAATTCGATAGCGCCCGCCTCATGCACGTTCACATGGCCAGTGTTTGCCGCGACCACGCCGGCATACTGCGGTGTGATGGAGTCGATGATGGTCTGATTGGTTTGCGTGCCACCTACCAGGAAGAAAATTTGAGCGTCGGGGCAGGAGCATGCCTCGCGAATCTTGGTTTTCGCGCTTTCGCAGATGCTGTCATTGCCGTAACCCGGATATTGGTTCTGCTCGATCTGTTCGATGCGTTCGATGATTTCCGGCGTTGCCGTACAGGAATAGTCGTTTTCAAAAGACAGCATGATGCGCTCCTTGTATCTGACTTATGCTGATGACTTGCGATCGGCTGTTTGCTGTATTCAAGCCGTCCGGATAGCAAAAGACCTCGGAATTTCTTCCGAGGTCTTTACTGGGGTGGCTAACGCGGCTCGAACGCGCGACCTTCTGAACCACAATCAGATGCTCTACCAACTGAGCTATAGCCACCATGTTTTCACTTCGTGCAGAAGCGCAACAGGTGAAAACTATACACGATTTTCCAGCTATGTCTACATCGGCGTGTTGCATATGCCTGCCGTCGGCTTGCGCTGTGGGCTGTTCATTATGTGAATGGCAGATTACACAAAGCCGAAACTCACGCGTACCTTGTAGTCGCTGCATGCGTAAGGGTGTGCTGTAATGACGGTGTGGGCCGTCTCGGAGTGTTTTCGGCGTATGTGGATCATCAGCCGAAAAGCTGTGAAGTGTAAGGAAGAGAGATTCATGCAGAAGGTCAAAGCGTTTGGTGATTGGCTCACCAAGTGGTTCACCGCGATTGTGATTGTGTGGGCCGTGTTCAACTATTTCGTGCCGCAGGCAAGCTTGTGGGGCAAGTCCTATACCGGTTATTTCCTGGGTATCGTGCTGTTCGGCATGGGTCTTACCTTGACTCTTGACGATTTCAAGCGCATTCTCACCCAGCCTCTGATGGTCATCGTCGGTACCGTGGCCCACTTCGTCATCATGCCGTTGGTGGCTGTGCTGCTGTGCTGGATTTTCCGTCTTGATGGTGCGCTCGCCGTCGGCGTGATTCTGGTCGGCTGCTGCCCGTCCGGAACCTCGTCCAACGTGATGAGCTATCTGAGCCGTGGCGATGTGGCGTTGGACGTGTCCATCGGCATTTTGTCCACGCTGTGTGCGCCGTTCATGATTCCGCTATTGATGCAGTGGCTGGCCTCCCAGTATGTGTCGGTTCCGGTGGAATCCCTGTTCCTCAATGCGGTCAAGGTGGTGCTGTTCCCGATCGCTCTTGGCGTGATCTGCCATGCCATTTTCGGCGAGAAGATCGAGAAGATCACGGTCGCTCTGCCGATCGTGTCCCAAGTCGCCATCCTACTTATCATCGGCGTGGTCGTCGCAGCCAACGGTCCGAAGCTGTTCGTGGCTTCCTCGCTGCTTGCCATCCCGGTGGTCATTCTGCACAATCTGTGCGGATACGCGCTGGGCTTCGGCTTCTCCAAACTTATGTACAAGGTGTATCCGAAGGGCTTCCGTTATGCACAGCAGAAAGCCATCACCTTCGAGGTCGGCATGCAGGATTCCGCGTTGGGAGCGACTTTGGCGCTGACGTCGTTCGCTTCCAATCCGTTGGCTGCGGTGCCGTCTACGTTCTTCAGCGTTTGGCACAACATTTCCGGTTCCGTGCTGTCCAGCTGGTGGCGTGAGCATGATGACAGGCATCAGATCCATCCTGATTCCGACAATGGTGAGAAGGGCTCGGCTGAGAAGGTCCGCGAAGACGCCGTCGAAACAGCCAACAGCTGACATTCGTCAGTAGATTTCGTCGTTATATTGCGCATTCCCTGAATCTTTCAAAATGATTCAGGGAATGTTTTGTTTTGAGTGGTGCAAACGTGTCATTGTGATGTTTTGTCGCTTTGTGCTGATGCAGGCAAAATGATTGAAATTATTGGGATTTAAGGGCGTCTTCACCCGTGTTTTTTGTTCGTTTTGGGGTATACTGTAATTGAAGGCCGGAGTTGTGGATCAGTCGAGAATTCGTCAGGTCGCAATGAAGCGCCTATGGCCGCGAGGTTCATGCGCAACGCCTTTAAGATATAACTGAACAATAGCGATTCGAGAGGGCGGCAATGGGGTAGTACGGCGCAGGCGCCGGGCCGCAAATGCATAACAGACAACGAGACTGAAGAGTGCGCGTAAGGTAGCGCGTAGCAAAGAAGTGGGAACCTCCTTCCCGAGTGGGTGGCCCCGGATTCGAAAGGATCCGGGGCCATTCCTTTTGCAATTTGCGACACGGCATGTTGGAATGTCTTGGGAATCCGTATACTGATAATTCGTGTGTGCCAACGGCATGCCTTATGTGACAGGCGTGCGGGTTGGGATATCCCGGAACTCGATTGCATCACGCGCAGCAATGCGACGGTGAGAGAGGGATGGGCCATCGGGCCGGTGGACTGTGGCTATCTTCACGATTCAGATGCGTGGAGTGTGGGTGCAGTGCGGCGGTCACACAAAAGCAAGAGAAACCACTGAATCGGAGAATTCAAGTTGCCTACTATTGAACAGCTCGTCCGTAAGGGACGTCAGGCAAAGCCGAAGAAGTCCAAGACTTTGGCACTGAAGGGAAGCCCGCTGCGTCGTGGCGTGTGCACCCGTGTTTACACCACCACCCCGAAGAAGCCGAACTCGGCACTGCGTAAGGTCGCTCGTGTGCGCCTGAGCTCCGGTGTGGAAGTCACCGCTTACATCCCGGGCGAAGGCCACAACCTGCAGGAGCACTCCATTGTGCTCGTGCGCGGCGGCCGTGTCAAGGATCTGCCGGGTGTTCGTTACCACATCGTTCGTGGCGCCCTCGATACCCAGGGTGTGAAGGATCGCAAGCAGGGTCGTTCCCTGTACGGAGCAAAGAAGGCGAAGTAAGAGATATGTCACGTAAAGGACCTTCCAAGAAGCATCAGCTGCTGCCGGATCCGATTTACGGTTCCACTGTTGTGGCACAGCTCATCAACAAGATTCTGCTCGACGGCAAGAAGTCGATCGCCGAAGACATCGTCTACTCCGCTCTCGATATGGTCAAGGAAAAGACCGATCAGGAGCCGGTGGCAGTGCTTAAGCGCGCTCTCGACAACATCCGTCCGTCCCTCGAGGTTCGCTCCCGCCGCGTCGGTGGCGCTACCTACCAGGTTCCGGTCGAAGTGAAGCCGGCTCGTGCGAACACCCTCTCCCTGCGCTGGCTGACTGACTTCTCCCGCGCCCGTCGTGAGAAGACCATGGCTGAGCGTCTGGCCAACGAAATCCTCGATGCCTCCAATGGCCTTGGTGCTTCTGTCAAGCGTCGCGAGGATACTCATAAGATGGCAGAGGCCAACAAGGCCTTCGCTCATTACCGCTGGTAATTAGTCGAGAACGAGAGTTAAGGAACACTCATGGCACTAGACGTGCTCAATGATCTCAACCAGATCCGTAACATCGGCATCATGGCTCACATCGATGCCGGTAAGACCACTACCACCGAACGTATCCTGTACTACACCGGCAAGAACTACAAGATCGGCGAGACCCATGACGGTGCCTCGACGATGGACTTCATGGCTCAGGAGCAGGAACGCGGCATCACCATCCAGTCTGCTGCAACCACCTGCTTCTGGAACCGTCAGACCCATGACGAGAAGCAGAAGTTCCAGATCAACATCATCGATACCCCTGGCCACGTGGACTTCACGGCCGAGGTGGAGCGCTCCCTGCGTGTGCTCGATGGTGCCGTTGCCGTGTTCGACGGCAAGGAAGGCGTGGAGCCGCAGTCCGAGACCGTTTGGCGTCAGGCTGACAAGTACGGCGTTCCGCGTATCTGCTTCATCAACAAGATGGATAAGCTCGGCGCTGACTTCTACTACTCCGTCGACACCATCAAAACCAAGCTGGGCGCGACCCCGCTTGTCGTGCAGCTGCCGATCGGCGCTGAGAACGACTTCGCCGGCGTTGTCGATCTGATTCGTATGAAGGCTTACGTCTGGAACGACGTTTCCGGCGACATGGGCGCTCACTACGACACCACCGACATCCCGGCCGACCTGCAGGACAAGGCTGAGCAGTATCGTGCAGAGCTGCTCGACCAGGTCGCAGAGTCCGATGAAGAGCTGCTTGAGAAGTATCTCGAGTCCGGCGAACTGACTGAGGACGAGATTCGTAGCGGCATCCGTAAGCTCACCATCAACCGTGAAGCCTACCCGGTGCTCTGCGGCTCCGCCTTCAAGGACAAGGGTGTTCAGCCGATGCTGGACGCCGTCGTCGACTACCTGCCGAGCCCGGAGGACGTTCCGTCCATCGTCGGTTTCGATCCGAAGGATGAATCCATCGAGATCGATCGCAAGCCGACCACCGATGATCCGTTCTCTGCTCTGGTCTTCAAGATCTCTACCCACCCGTTCTACGGCAAGCTCGTGTTCGTGCGCGTCTACTCCGGCGCCGTCACCCCGGGCGACACCGTGCTTGACTCCACCAAGGGCAAGAAGGAACGCGTCGGCAAGATCTTCCAGATGCACGCCGACAAGGAGAACCCGGTCGATGCCGCCGAAGCCGGCAACATCTACACCTTCGTGGGCCTGAAGAACATCACCACCGGTGACACCCTGTGCGATGAAAAGGCTCCGATCTCCCTCGAATCCATGACCTTCCCGGATCCGGTGATCGAGGTGGCCGTGGAGCCGAAGACCAAGGCCGATCAGGAGAAGATGAGCATCGCTTTGGCGAAGCTGTCCGACGAAGATCCGACCTTCCAGGTGAAGACCGACGAAGAGTCCGGCCAGACCCTGATCTCCGGCATGGGCGAGCTGCAGCTCGATATCATCGTCGACCGTATGCGTCGTGAATTCAAGGTGGAGTGCAACGTGGGTAACCCGCAGGTTGCATACCGCGAGACGATCCGCAAGGCCGTCATGAACCAGGAATACACGCACAAGAAGCAGACCGGTGGTTCCGGCCAGTTCGCAAAGGTCCTGATGAACTTCGAGCCGCTCGACACCGAGGACGGCGAGACCTACGAGTTCGTCAACGAAGTCACCGGCGGCCACATCACCAAGGAATTCATTCCTTCCATCGATGCTGGTGTGCAGGAAGCCATGGAATCCGGCGTGCTCGCCGGCTTCCCGGTGGTTGGCGTCAAGGCTACCGTCACCGACGGCCAGGTCCACGACGTCGATTCCTCCGAAATGGCCTTCAAGATCGCAGGTTCCATGTGCTTCAAGGAAGCTGCCCCGAAGGCCAAGCCGGTCATCCTCGAGCCGATCATGGCCGTGGAAGTGCGTACTCCGGAAGAGTACATGGGCGACGTGATGGGCGATATCAACGCCCGTCGTGGTTCCATCCAGTCCATGACCGACTCCACCGGTGTCAAGGTCATCGATGCCAAGGTTCCGCTGTCCGAGATGTTCGGCTACATCGGCGACCTCCGCTCCAAGACCCAGGGCCGTGCAATGTTCACCATGCAGATGGACTCCTACGCTGAGGTTCCGAAGAACGTCTCCGAGGAGATCATCAAGGCCCAGCGCGGCGAGTGACACGCGCTGCCGCTTAAGTGGAAACTGTCTCCAGTCAGCGCTAGTATTTTGTAGCGCTGACTGGGTTCGGGCTCCAAAGTGGCACAAACCCGTCAAACCCAGTAAAATGTAGCGAGTGCCTTGAAGTGAGTTCAAGGCTTACTACGAGACGTCCAGGAGGACAAAACACATGGCAAAGGAAAAGTACGAGCGTACTAAGCCGCACGTTAACATTGGTACCATCGGCCACGTCGATCACGGTAAGACTACCCTGACTGCAGCCATCTCCAAGGTGCTGCACGAGGAGTTCCCGGATGTCAACCCGGAGTACGACTTCAACCAGATCGATTCCGCTCCGGAAGAGGCCGCCCGCGGTATCACCATCAACATCGCCCACATCGAGTACCAGACCGAGAAGCGTCACTACGCTCACGTCGACTGCCCGGGCCACGCCGACTTCGTGAAGAACATGATCACCGGTGCTGCCCAGATGGATGGCGCCATCCTCGTTGTGGCCGCCACCGACGGCCCGATGGCTCAGACCCGCGAGCACGTGCTGCTCGCTCGTCAGGTGGGCGTGCCGCGTATCCTCGTCGCTCTGAACAAGTGCGATATGGTCGACGACGAAGAGCTCGTTGAGCTCGTTGAGGAAGAGGTCCGTGACCTCCTCGACGAGAACGGCTTCGATCGCGATTGCCCGGTCATCCACACCTCCGCTTACGGCGCGCTGCACGACGACGCTCCGGATCACGAGAAGTGGGTTGAGTCCGTCAAGGAACTCATGAAGGCTGTCGATGAGTACATCCCGACCCCGACTCACGATCTGGACAAGCCGTTCCTGATGCCGATCGAAGATGTGTTCACCATCTCCGGCCGTGGCACCGTGGTTACCGGCCGTGTCGAGCGTGGTAAGCTCCCGGTCAACTCCAACGTCGAGATCGTTGGTATCCGTCCGACCCAGACCACCACCGTCACCTCCATCGAGACCTTCCACAAGCAGATGGACGAGTGCGAGGCTGGCGACAACACCGGTCTGCTGCTCCGCGGCATCAACCGTGACCAGGTCGAGCGTGGCCAGGTTCTGGCTGCTCCGGGCTCCGTGACCCCGCACACCAAGTTCGAGGGCGAAGTCTACGTGCTGACCAAGGACGAAGGCGGCCGTCACTCGCCGTTCTTCTCCAACTACCGTCCGCAGTTCTACTTCCGTACCACCGACGTCACCGGCGTTATCACCCTGCCGGAAGGCGTTGAGATGGTGCAGCCGGGCGATCACGCTACCTTCGGCGTTGAGCTGATCCAGCCGATCGCTATGGAAGAGGGCCTGACCTTCGCAGTGCGTGAAGGCGGCCACACCGTCGGCTCGGGCCGTGTCACCAAGATCATCGAGTAGTTTCTGCTTGATGCCAAGGCACGCTTGAACTAGCGTTTTAGGAAAACCTCCCGAGGCATGTTCGCCGAGGGAGGTTTTCCTATATATGGAAGGCTTACCGACAAAGTATGCACACCGTGGCATAATGAGCAAGGCTCTTTTTAAGCTTTCCCTGTTAGACGAAGAAATAGGTGAGTTAATTTGGCACAGACTACCAATGACATCAAGAACGGTTCCGTCCTGAACCTCGATGGCCAGCTGTGGGCCGTCATCAAGTTCCAGCACGTCAAGCCGGGCAAGGGCCCTGCTTTCGTGCGCACCACCATCAAGAATGTCCTCTCGGGCAAGATCGTCGACAAGACCTTCAATGCCGGTATGAAGATGGAATTCGAAACCGTCGACAACCGCAACCTCCAGTACTCCTACGAGGACGGCGACAACTTCGTGTTCATGGATATGACCACCTACGATCAGATCTACATTCCGAAGACTCTCGTCGGCGACCAGGCCAAGTTCCTGCTGGAAGGAACTGACTGCGTCGTGTCCTTCCACGACGGCACCCCGCTGTCCGTCGAACTGCCGGCTTCCGTGATCCTGACCGTCACCCATACCGAACCGGGTCTGCAGGGTAACCGTTCCAACGCCGGTACCAAGCCGGCCACCGTTGAGACTGGTGCCGAGATTCAGGTTCCGCTGTTCATCGGCGAAGGCGAGAAGGTCAAGGTGAACACCACCGACGGCTCCTACCTCGGCCGCGAGAACTGAGAGTAAGGACGAAAGAAGTTTCATGGCACGTTCCACCGCTCGTAAGAGGGCTCTGAATACGTTGTATGAAGCGGATGAGAAGGGACAGGACATCCTGTCCCTTCTTGCTGAGCGCATTGAGCAGCCCGGCGCCCAGACTCCGCTGCCTGAATACGCCATCGAAATCGTTCGTGGCGTTGCGGAACATATCGCAGCCATCGATTCCACGCTTGACGAGCATTCCACTGGTTGGAAGGTCAAGCGTATGGGCGTTGTCGATCGCAATATTCTGCGTATCGCGGCGTGGGAGATCATGTTCAATGATGATGTTCCGAATATGGTGGCCATCGACGAGGCGCTTGGCCTTGCCAAGACGTTGTGTGATGACGAATCACCGGCATTCATCCACGGTCTGCTCAGCGCCGTCAGCGCTGATGCGGATGCCGCTCAAGTGGATGAGCAACCGACCGAACCTTCAGCTGAATAAAGCTGAAAGTTAAGCGATTCGGCCGGGTCGCGAGTCCTAACCGGCCGCTATCCTTGGTACGAATACCTTGACTATAAGGGGGTTTTGGTGAACCAGTATGATTCCGAAGCCGTGATGTTTGACCCTCAAGATGCCGTTCTCGTTCTCGAAGACGGACAGGTGTATGTGGGTGAGCCTTACGGCGCGATCGGCACGACCAGCGGGGAGATCGTTTTCGCGACCGGCATGACCGGTTATCAGGAGACGCTTACGGACCCCAGCTACGATCGTCAGATCGTGGTACAGACGTTCCCTCATATTGGGGACACGGGAATCAATGGGGAGGATCCGGAATCCACGCGAATCTGGGTTGCCGGCTATGTCGTGCGCGATCCCAGCCCGAACGTAAGTAATTGGCGCGCTACCGGCAGCCTTGATGACGATCTGGAAGCCAACAAGATTGTTGGCATCAGCCGTATCGACACCCGCAAGCTGGTGCGTCACCTGCGTTCCGCCGGTGTAATGCGTGCTGCGATTTTCTCCGGTGACGCCCTGCTTGACGACAATGGCAAGCTGCGTACCATCGAATCCATGCTCGACGAGGTCAAATCCACTCCGCAGATGAAGGGGATGAGCCTCTACGACGAGGTCAGCACCAAGGAAGCCTACACCATCGAACCGTGTGGTGAATTCGCGGGCAAGGAACCGTTGTTCACCATCGCCGCGGTCGATCTTGGCATCAAGGCCATGACTCCGCATCGTATGGCTGAACGCGGTTGCCGTGTGCATGTGGTGCCTTCCAGCATCACGTTCGACGAGCTTGAAGCTCTCCATCCTGATGGTGTTTTCTTCTCCAATGGCCCGGGAGATCCGGAACAGGCCGACCCTGAGGTGAACTTGCTTCGTCAGGTGCTTGATGCAGGTTATCCGTTCTTCGGCATCTGCTTCGGCAACCAGCTGCTCGGACGTGCGCTTGGCTTCGGTACGTACAAGCTGAAGTTCGGCCACCGTGGCATCAACCAGCCGGTCAAAGACATGACTACCGGCAAAATCGAAATCACCGCGCACAACCACGGTTTCGCCGTCGACGCGCCGATCGGCGAAACCGTTGACGCGCCGTTCGAAAACGGCAGGTACGGCAAGGTGTTCGTCAGCCACATCGATCTGAACGACAACGTGGTTGAAGGCCTGCAGTGCGTCGATATTCCGGCATTCTCCGTGCAGTACCATCCGGAGGCCGCAGCCGGCCCGCACGATGCCGCATACCTGTTCGATCGTTTCGTGGATCTCATGCGTTCCGCCAAGGAGGGAACCCGCAATGCCTAAGCGCACAGACATCAAGTCCGTGATGGTCATCGGCTCCGGTCCGATTGTGATCGGCCAGGCCGCAGAATTCGATTACTCGGGCACCCAGGCCTGCCGCGTGCTTCGTGAGGAAGGCATCCGAGTCATTCTCGTCAACTCCAACCCGGCCACCATCATGACCGATCCGGAAATGGCGGATGCCACCTATATCGAGCCGATCTCCACGCCGATCCTCGAGCAGATCATCGCCAAGGAACGTCCCGACGCCCTGCTGCCGACTCTAGGCGGTCAGACCGCACTGAACGCAGCCATGGCACTGGGCGAGGCCGGTGTGCTCAAGAAGTACAACGTCGAGCTGATTGGCGCTTCCCTTGAAGCCATCGACCGTGGTGAGGATCGTGAGCTCTTCAAGAAGGTCGTTGAGGAGGCTGGCGCCGAATCCGCACGTTCCGACATCGCCCATTCCCTCGAAGAGGTCGATAAGATTGCTGAGAAGTTCGGCTATCCGCTGGTTGTGCGACCGAGCTTCACCATGGGTGGTCTTGGTTCCGGCATTGCGCACGACGAAGAGGAACTGCACCGCATCGCAGGCGCAGGCATCCATTATTCCCCGACCGACGAGGTGTTGATCGAAGAAGGCATCGAAGGCTGGAAGGAATACGAACTCGAGCTGATGCGCGACAAGAAAGACAACGTCGTGGTCGTCTGCCCGATTGAGAACGTGGATCCTGTCGGTGTGCACACCGGCGATTCCATTACCGTGGCGCCTGTGTTCACCCTGACCGATCGCGAGTATCAGAAGCTTCGTGATATCGGCATCGCCATCATTCGTGGCGTGGGCGTCGATACTGGCGGCTGCAACATCCAGTTCGCCATCAACCCGAACACCGGACGCATCATCGTCATCGAAATGAACCCGCGTGTGTCCCGTTCCTCCGCTCTGGCATCCAAGGCAACCGGCTTCCCGATCGCGAAAATCGCTACCAAGCTGGCTCTTGGCTACACGCTCGACGAAATCCAGAACGATATCACGCAGTCCACTCCGGCCAGCTTCGAGCCGACCATCGACTATGTGGTCACCAAGGTCCCGCGTTTCGCCTTCGAAAAGTTCCCGGGTGCCGATCCGACGCTGACCACTTCCATGAAGTCCGTGGGCGAGGCCATGGCGCTGGCAGGCAACTTCCAGGAATCCCTCGGCAAGGCCATGCGCTCCATTGACAAGCGCCACATGGGCTTCAGCTGGGATGGCGACAAGCCTTCCGCACAGGAAGTCGATGAGCTGCTGGACGCCATCAAGGTGCCGACCGAGCATCGTTATCTGCAGATCCAGCGCGCCCTGTGGGGAGGCGCCACCGAACAGCAGGTCTTCGACGCCACCAAGATCGACCCATGGTTCATCCGTCAGTTCGAACTCATCAATGAGACAGCTCTTGAAATCAAGGGAGCGGAGAAGCTTAGCCGCAAGCTGCTGAAGAAGGCGAAGCTGGCTGGTCTTTCCGATCTGCAGATCGCCCATCTACGTCGCTTGGGAGATGAAGGCGAAAACACGATCCGCGAGCTGCGTTGGTCGTATGATCTTCGCCCGGTTTTCAAGACGGTCGATACTTGCGCCGCCGAGTTCGACGCGGTGACTCCGTACTACTACTCCTGCTATGCGGACGAAAGCGAACTGCGCCCGCGTGAGCGCGAAGCCGTGATTATTCTCGGCTCCGGTCCGAATCGTATCGGTCAGGGCATCGAGTTCGACTACACCTGCGTGCATGCCGTGCAGGAACTGGGCAAGGACTATGACACCATCATGGTCAACTGCAACCCGGAAACCGTGTCGACCGATTACGACATGTCCGATCGCCTGTACTTCGAACCGCTCACCTTCGAAGACGTGCTCGAAATCTACGAGGCCGAAAAGAAGATGGGCCCAGTCAAGGGTGTTATCGTTCAGCTTGGTGGACAGACCCCGTTGTCTCTGGCAGCTCGCCTGAAGGCTGCTGGCGTGCCGATTCTCGGCACCACGCCTGAATCCATCGATCTGGCTGAAAACCGTGAGCTCTTCGGCGAAGTGCTGAAGAAGGCCGAGATGAACGCGCCTCGCTACGGCACCGCCCTGAGTCTTGACGAAGCCCGTGAAGCGGCACACAACATCGGTTACCCGGTGCTGGTACGTCCGAGCTACGTGCTTGGTGGCCGTGGCATGGAAATCGTGTACGACGATGCACAGTTGCGCAAGTACGTGGACCGCGCATTGAAGGAAGCCCAGGCCGATACTGTGGTTTCTGGCCGTCTGCCTTCTCCGCTGCTGATCGACAAGTTCCTGCAGGACGCCGTGGAAATCGACGTTGATGCCCTGTTCGACGGCGAAGAGTTATATATCGGCGGCATTATGGAGCATGTCGAGGAAGCCGGTGTGCACTCCGGCGATGCCGCATGCACCTTGCCTCCGAGCACCCTTTCCGATGATCAGATCCGTCGCCTGCGCGAAGGCACCTATGCCATCGCCAAGGGCTGTGGTGTGCAAGGCCTGATCAACGTGCAGTACGCCTTCATGGCCAACACCCTGTACGTCATCGAGGCAAATCCACGTGCTTCCCGTACCGTACCGTTCGCTTCCAAGGCGACCGGCGTGGCACTGGCCAAGGCGGCAGCTCGCATCATGGCCGGCGAAACCATTCAGCAGCAGCGCGACAACGACTTGCTGTTGCCTCACGGCGATGGTGGAGATATTCGCCGCGGTCAGCAGGTTGCCGTCAAGGAATCCGTGCTTCCGTTCAAGCGTTTCCGCACACCGCTCGGCAAGACCGTCGACGTGCTGCTCGGACCGGAGATGCGTTCCACCGGCGAGGTCATGGGCTTTGACCGTGACTTCCCGCATGCGTTCGCTAAGAGCCAGCTGGCCGCCTATGACGGTGGCTTGCCGACAAGCGGCAACGTGTTTATCTCTGTGAACGACACCGACAAGCGTCAACTGCCGTTGTTCGCCGCGCGCTTGGTGGAGCTTGGCTTCAACATTTGGGCCACCGAGGGTACCGCATCCGTGTTGCGTCGCTATGGCATCGACTCCAAGATCGTCGATAAGATCAGCGTGCGTATGGATTCCGATCCGGATGATCCGATTACCACCTACCATGCGGAAGGCAGCGTCGGCAAGAATGTCGTACAGCTGATCGAAGAAGGTGTCATCGATCTGATCCTCAACACGCCGAACTCCCGTGGATCCCGTTCCGACGGCTATGCCATCCGTTCGGCGGCCATTGCCGCGGATCTGCCTCAGTTCACCACCATGACGGAATTCTCCGCTGTATTGATGGCCATCGAGGCTGTGCGCAATAATGATTATCAGATCATGAGCATTCAGGATCATTCCCAGCAGCTGTTCGAGTTGGAAAGCCGTGAGTAATGGTAAGTAGCCTCAGTAGTGAAGAGATGAGTGCCCAGCGTTCGGATTTCGGCCTGCGTCTGAGCAATTCCATGACCAAGTATGGTCCGCTGTGTGTGGGCATCGACCCGCATCGGCAACTCCTTACCGACTGGGGCTACAATGTGGACGCCTTAGGCGCGGAACTGTACTCCATGCGTATGCTGCAGGCAGCCAATGGGAGAGCGGCAGCCGTCAAATTCCAGTTCTCCATGTTCGAGCGCTACGGTTCGAAAGGTATCGCGGCGCTCGAACGGGTACTGTATGCGGCCCGTCAGATGGGAATCATCACCATTGTCGACTGCCTGCACGGCGGTCTGCCGACTACAGTGTCCGCCTTCGCCGACGCCTATTTCAAGCCGGGATCTCCTCTGCTGGCCGACGCCATTACCTTGCTGCCGTACTACGGCGCACGTTCTTTGGGTGGTGTGATCAACGACGCGCTCAACAACGGTCGAGGCGTGTTCGTCGCATCGTTGACCTCGAATCAAGAAGGTGCCAGCCTGCAGACAGCCATTCGTCAGGCGGGCGAATATAAGGGTAGAACCGTGGCCTATGGCATCGCCAGCACTGCGCAGAAATTCAACAAGGGCAATGACGGTATGGGTTCCGTTGGCTTGATCATCGGTGCCACCATTGGTCAGTGGATCAATGATTCCGGTGTCGACCCAGCTAAGTTCACTGGTCCTATTCTGTCTCCGGGCTACGGATGGCAAGGTGCTGAAACCCGAGACCTTAAGACGGTATTCAAAGGCACCAAAGGCAATGTGCTTGTCACCGTATCTCGTTTTATCGCCGCGCACGGCCCGGATATTGCCGCTCTGAGCGCGGCCACGGAATCCGTGGCGCTCGATATTCGTCAGGCGCTTATCGAAGCGCAGAACGAAATCGATGATGAGGTTTTGGACGACGAAGAAGAGTGATCGCGCGTTCTCAAATCCGGTGCTGAGATTCCATATGCTATGTTCTGTTGATTGTTATGAAAAATGAGGATATAATGACTGACTCTCGTCATGGACGTTTGATTGTGCTTTGTGGTCCCGCCGGTGTTGGCAAAGGCACCGTTTTGGGACGCGTACGTGAGCAGCATCCGCAGATTTGGCTGTCGGTATCCGCAACGACCCGTAAACCACGTCCAGGCGAAGTGGATGGCGTCAATTACTTCTTCATGACCGAACAGGAGTTTCTCGCCAAAGAAGATGCCGGTGAGTTTTTGGAAACCGCTGACGTCTTCGGTCTTGCCCACTACGGCACGCCCGTGAAACCAGTCGTGGAACATCTTGAACAGAATATTCCAGTCATTCTAGAAATCGACATCCAAGGTGCCCGTAGCGTCAAACAGCGTGCGGGGGAGTTGGGCCTTGATGTGATGACCGTGTTCATTGCGCCGCCGTCATTCGAGGAATTGGAGCGTCGTCTTGTCGGGCGTGGTACCGAAACCCCGGAACAGCAGGCGAAACGTTTGGAAACCGCGAAAATCGAGCTTGCCGCTGAACCTGAATTCGACAAAGTCATCGTCAATAATGTTGTTGATGATGCTGCAAACGAACTGTGGAATCTTATTGCAACGGAATTTAATCTGTAATCATAATAATTACAGACTGCAACATGCGTTCGAATATATCGGGCGCATGTTTTTTTTTTTAAAAAAAAATGAGGATTGCGCAGTAAGTAAACTACGCAATCCTCATTTTGTATTATTTGAGATTCACTGAAACTCAGGCGAGACCGGAAAGCTTGTTGATCAGCTCCGGATCGCGCGTGGCACCCTTATCTGCGGAACGGGCGAAGGCCGCGTAGGCCTTCAGCGCCTGGGAGACCTTGCGGTCGCGGTGTGCCACATAGCCGTCACCGGCTTCGAGTTCGGCGCGGCGTTGGGTCAGCTCTTCGTCGGAAAGCTCGACGTTCACCGTACGGTTCGGGATATCGATGGTAATGATGTCGCCGTTCTTGATAAGGGCGATCGGGCCCTTGTTCGCCGCCTCGGGAGCGATATGGCCGATGGCCAGACCGGAGGAGCCGCCGGAGTAGCGGCCGTCGGTCAGCATGGCGACCTGCTTGCCGATACCCTTGCCCTTGACGAACGACGTCGGGTACAGCATCTCCTGCATGCCCGGGCCGCCCTTCGGGCCCTCGTAGCGGATGACCAGTGCCATACCGGGCTTCAGGGTGTCGTTGAGGATAACCTCGATGGCCTGTTCCTGGGATTCGACGACTAGTGCCGGTCCACGGAAGGTCCAAATCTCCTTCGGCACACCGGCGGTCTTCACCACGCAGCCGTCAGGGGCGAGGTTGCCGCGCAGCACGGCCAGACCGCCTTCGGTGACGGCCGGGTGGTCGATGTCGTGGATCGCGCCGTTCACACGGTCGCGGTCGAGGGAATCGAACAGAGTGGTGTGCGTCCACGGATCCGGGGACACGATGTGACCCGGGGCCGCCAGATACATCTGCTTGGCCTGCTCGGTGCAGGTATCACGCATGATGTCCCAGTCGTTGAGCTTGTCCTCAAGCGTCTTGTAATCGATGGAATGCACGTCGCGGTGCAGCTTGCCGGCACGGTCGAGCTCGCCGAGAATGCCGGTGATGCCACCGGCACGATGCACGTCGGAGATCTCCCATTCGCCGGACGGTGAAGCCTTGCAGATGCAGGGCACGGTGTGGGAGATGCGCTCGATATCGTCAAGCGTGAAGTCCACGTCGGCGGACTGCGCCATGGCGAGGATGTGCAGCACGGTGTTGGTGGAGCCGCCCATGGCCACATCCATGGTCATGGCGTTCTCGAACGCTTCCTTGGTGGCGATGGAACGCGGGAGCACAGTCTCGTCATCATCGTCGTAATACTGCTTGGCGATCTTGACGATCTGTTCGGCGGCGCGCTTGAACAAATCCTTGCGGTAGGAGTGCGAAGCCAGAATGGTGCCATTGCCCGGCAGGGCCAGGCCGATGGCCTCGGTAAGGCAGTTCATCGAGTTTGCGGTGAACATGCCGGCGCAGGAACCACAGGTCGGGCAGACGGTCTTCTCATAGGCGAGCAGATCCTCTTCGTTCAGATTGTCGTCGGCGGAGGCGTACATCACGTCGATCAGATCGGTGTTCTTCTTCACTGTGCCGTCAGGAAGCACCGTGGTACCGGCCTCCATTGGGCCGCCGGAAACGAAGACGGTCGGGATGTTCAGACGCAGAGCGGCCATCAGCATGCCCGGCACGACCTTGTCGCAGTTCGGGATGCAGATCAGAGCGTCGGCGCAGTGCGCGTTCACCTGATATTCCACAGTATCGGCGATGATGTCACGGCTCGGCAGGGAGTACAGCATGCCGGTGTGACCCATGGCGATGCCGTCGTCAACGGCCATCGTGTTGAACTCACGCGGGATGCCGCCGGCTTCCTTGATGGCCTCGGAGATCAGTCGGCCAACCTTGTTCAGGTGTACGTGGCCGGGCAGGAACTCATCGAAGGAATTGGCGATGGCGATAATCGGTTTGCCGAAATCCTTACCGTCCACGCCAGCGGCACGGTAGAGGGCGCGCGCGCCCGCGAATACTCGTCCATTCATCAGTTTTGCAGATCGCATTTCCATGTTCTCTATTGTGGTAGTTAAGCGGGACACGCGTTTTGTCAAGAGTCACTATGTGGAATTCCCAGAAGCGTTACATTCGTGAGCATTGCCAACGATGCTTGCGCTTGCCAAAAACATAAGAGAAAGGGTTTGAATCAGGTCCAGTGGCGGCCCTATACTTAAGACTTTGGAAAAGAAGCTTTTGGCTTATCTGATGATTGGGAGATAATCAATATGGCATTCGGCACTCAGCCAACCCCGACCGGTCTTGCGGAACCGCCGATCGATGATTTGATGGAGCATGCTGACTCCAAGTACGCACTGGCTATTTTCGCAGCCAAGCGTGCCCGTCAGATCAATTCCTATTTCACCCAGCTTAACGAGGGCCTGCTGCAGAACGTCGGTCCGCTGGTGGAGTATCAGAATCAGGAGAAGCCGCTGTCCATCGCCTTCCGTGAAATCAACGACGGTCTGCTTGAGGAGACCCTCGGCGAAGACGATCTGACTGAAGGCAACTGACGCGACGGCTCTTGAAGCAAGAGCCGAATCTTGAATTTTCATTCGCCCCGATACCTGAGCGGTGCGCTTTGAATAGTCCACAATGAAACTATTGATTGCGTATGCGAAGGATGGGGCGTTTTTCATAGCGACCAGAAGGGACGAACGTGTGGGGCGTTCGTGAAAGGAGCGGCCAGATGGCTGAATTGAAATTGATTTCCGCTGAGTCGGTAACGGAGGGGCATCCAGACAAGGTCTGCGATCAAATTTCCGACGCGATTCTGGATGATATGCTTGCCCAAGATCCGCAGTCTCATGTGGCTGTGGAGACGTGCGCCACCGTCGGCCAGTTCTTCGTTTTCGGAGAGGTGACGAGCGAAGGGTATTCCGACATTCAGAACATCGTGCGTTCCGTGGTGCGTAATATCGGCTATACCAGTTCCTGTGTCGGCCTTGATGCCAATTCCTGCGGCGTGACCGTGTCATTGACCGAGCAGAGCTCCGAAATCAATCAGGGTGTGGCTCGTTTGAGCGGTGAGGCGGAATCGCAGGCATCTCGCGAGCAGCGCTACGAAGCGCAAGGTGCCGGCGATCAGGGCGTAATGTTCGGCTATGCATGCGATGAGACCGATGTGCTGATGCCATTGCCGATTTACTTGGCGCATCGTTTGGCATATCGTCTTACGCAAGTGCGCAAGAATGGCGAAGTACCTCATCTGCGTCCGGATGGCAAGACTCAGGTGACCATCGAATACGATGAGAACGATACTCCCGTTCGTCTCGACACGGTGCTGGTTTCCACTCAGCATGATCCGCAAGTCGATCAGGCGTGGCTTAAGGAGCAGCTGACGGAACATGTGATTCGTCCGGTGCTCGACGATGTGCTTGCCGATCGTGTGGCGCATGATGAATATCGCGTGCTCGTTAATCCGACCGGTTCGTTCGTGCTTGGCGGCCCTGCCGCGGATGCCGGCCTGACCGGTCGCAAGATCATCGTCGACACGTATGGTGGTGCGGCGCATCATGGCGGCGGCGCGTTCTCCGGCAAGGATCCGAGCAAGGTGGATCGTTCCGCGGCCTATGCGGCACGTTGGGTGGCCAAGAACATTGTGGCCGCAGGCCTCGCGCATAAGGTTGAAGTGCAGGTGGCGTATGCCATTGGCGTGGCCGACCCGGTGTCCATCAATGTGGAAACGTATGGCACTGAAAATGGTGTGACCCGCGAACGGATTCAGCAGGCTGTGCGTAAGGTGTTTGACCTTCGACCGGCCGCCATTATCGACGAGCTCGACCTGAAGCGTCCGATCTATTCCAAGACCGCTGCTTACGGTCATTTCGGACGCAACGATGCTGATTTCACCTGGGAGGCCACCAATAAGGTCGACGAGCTGAAAGCCGCCATCGAGGGCTGAGTTACCCTTGAATCATGAGTACTGAGGATGCCGAACAGCTGGCGCTTGACGGGCTTGCCCCGCGCAAACGGCGCAAACGTGCGCCTACGCCCAAAACGCCGGCTGCCGAGCATCCCATCGCCCAAGTGGTGCTGGACATTCAAGCCACCCATTTGGGGCAAACCTTCGACTATTACGTCGAGGAGAAATATTCCGAAGACGCACAACCCGGCGTAATGGTGCGCGTGCGCTTCGGGGGGCAACGGGTCAACGGCATCGTATGGAACAGAACCGACACCAGCGAAACCCCGGAATCGTCGCTGAGATTCATTGAACGAGTGGTCTCAGATCGTGTGCTGGTGCCCGCATCCATGCGGAATGACGTTACGCTTATCGCGGATGCGTTCGGTGGAACACGAGCCAACATCCTACGTTTGGCGGTGCCTGCGCGCGTGGCGCGAGTTGAACAGGAGCAGCGCACCGGCAATCGAACGAATATCGAAAAAAACAGGCGCAGGGAATCGCTTGCCAAGGCCGAACGGGAATCATACGAACAACTACAACGGCAATACGGCAATATCAATCTGCTTCACGAAGCGTTGGAATCGCAACGTTTCCAATCATTCGTATTCGATCCGCTTCCGGGTGCCGATCATTGGCGGCAGTGCGCGGCGTGGATGGTGGTTTTGGCGCTGCTGCAGGGCAAACCGGCGGTGCTGGTGCTACCGACCATGCGTGAGATAGAGGATATGGCTGAGACCTTGCAGGCTATTGGCTTGCACCCTTTTACACCGACGCAATCCTCCAATGGAGCATATGACGGCGATTTCGCCATTCTGAACGCGCAGATGGCGCCGGCGGAACGGTATCGTGCCTATCTGGCCATCAGCGAAGGGCAGGCTCGATGCGTGATCGGCACGCGTGCGGCGATGTATGCTCCGGTGAACGACAATGCGTTGTTCTTCATACTCGACGACGTGTGCTATCAGGATGCCGATGGCATGATGCCATACGCCAACGCTCGTGGAGTGTTGCGGTTACGTGCGAAATCGCATGACGGCGTGTTCGTTGCGATGTCCAATGCGCGCAGCGTGCAAAGCCAGTGGGAGACCGATGCAGCGCACGTCGGAGCCACTCAAGTCAGCGGTTTCAGCACGCCTATTCACGCATTTCCTGCGGTGACCAAGGAGGCAAGTCCTTGGATTCGTTGGCTCAACCGCGATGAACTGGCGAGACTTGCGGATGCAACCATTGGAGCGCGCGTGCCGCACACCGCGGTGCGAGTGTTGTCAAAAGCGTTGGAAAGTGGCCCGGTGTTGTTGAGCATTCCGCAAGACGGCATCAGTGAGGCGTTGAGCTGTGCGAAATGCCACCGCCAGGCGAGATGTTCGTATTGCACCGGGCCTTTGGAACGATTGTTGGACGGATCCGTGCGATGCCGCTGGTGTGGCTCCGCCACAGTGCAATGGGCGTGCCCTGCATGCCGGGGCGAGCGTATGCGAGTGGTGCGTGTCGGGGCCGCGGGAACCGCACAGGAACTGAGCCGGCTGTTTCGTGGCGTTCCCATCGTGCTTTCAACACCAAGCCAACCGCGTGGCATTGTTTCCGATATTGGATTTACGCCACAGCTGGTTATCGCCACTCCCGGTGGCGAACCCCGTGTGCGTGGGCGGAATCCTTCGGAGTGCGAATACCGTGCCGTGGCCATTCTTGACGCATGGACCAGCCTGTACGCGTTCGGTATCGACGCGGGCATAGACACGTTAACATCGTGGATGCGTGCGGTTTCGCTATGCGCGCCGCGAATCAGGGGAGGCCAAGCGCTGCTGATCGGAGAAACCGATCCTACGCTTGCCCAATCGTTGATGCTTTGGAATTCAACGCTGTTGGCGCAAACCGAACTACAGGAACGTGAGCAGACGGCATTGCCCCCAGTGTTCGCCGCCGCCTGCGTGTGGGGTCGCCGTGACGCGGTGAAAGCCACGTTGGAACGGATTGGTGCATTGGGAGGGGGAGATATGTCTACCATCGAAACCGCCGAAGGCGTGCTGCCGTCCGTACTGGGACCGGTGCCCATTCCACAGCCGCGAACCATTGATTCGCGTGAGTTGGAAGGCACTGCGGATCGTGTCAAGGCCGTGGTGCGTGTGCCGCAAAGCCGACGTGGCGAATTGGCGTTGCGTTTGCGTTCCGCCAGCGCCCGCCATGTGGCCGCTCGTGAGCCCGGCGAGCTGCGTTTCCAGCTTGATCCGAAGGAGCGAATCTGACGCACGTCCCCTCGCCGTGAAAAACTAGATAGGTTGAAGTTCGGCATAAGGCCGTATGACAGTGAATGGAGGATCATATGAAGGGCTGGCCAGGAGAGCCTGACATGGAGTACGACGTGCTCATGGCAGACGGCGAAGCCGCGGCGAATGCGGGCAAACCGATTACCGATGTGATTTTCGATTTCGGCAATGTGCTCATCTACTGGGATCCGGTTGCCGTGATGATGCCACGGTATAGCGACGAGCTTATTGAGCAGTTCCTTGACAACGATATTTCCGGCTTTTATGACGTCAATGACGAGTTGGACTATGGCATGTCGAACGATGATGGTGTCGCCTTGATGCGTGAACGGTACGGAGACAAGTGGGCCGACATGCTGCAGTATTATCTCGACAATTTCGTTGACTCGCTGACCGGCGTGGTGCCGGGCGCCCGCGTGCTCATCAACGATTTGAAAGCTGCCGGCGTGCGCGTATGGGGATTGAGCAACTGGCAGAAAGACCTGTTCCCGATCGCGCTTGATAATTTCGATATTCTGCGCAGTCTCAACGATCGTGTGGTTTCGGGGTACGTTTCCTTGCGCAAGCCCAACAAGGATATTTACGAGTTCGCGTTGCAGCAGTTCGGCATTGACGCTTCCGGCGCGGTATTCGTGGATGATAAGGCCATGAATATCGTAGGCGCGAACAATGCTGGCATTCGCGGCGTTCGATTCAAGGATTCGCGTGCGTTGCGTGCGCTGCTCATCGATGCAGGTGTGAAGATTCCTGCAGTGCGCCAGGCATAGTGTTGGTGCACTGTATTCCCCCTATTGCACACGCTGCTGATATGCGTGCTGTTGATATGACGGAATGATTCCACGATGATAACGATGTGAATGAGGATTTGATAAGGAGGACTTTCCATGCTGAAAGTGCTGTTTGCCGGTACTCCGGATGTTGCTGTGCCGTCGTTGGAGCTGCTGGCTGAAGACACTGAGCATTTTGAAGTGGTCGCAGTACTCACCCGACCGGATGCGCCTACCGGTCGTGGACGCAAGTTGGTGCCGAATCCCGTGAAACAGGCCGCGCTTGAGCTTGGCCTGCCGGTGATCGAATCCGATCCGAGCGAGGAAACCTTCATTTCCGAACTGGCAGCCACCGGAGCTCAGGCTGCCGCAGTGGTGGCGTACGGCAAAATCCTGAAGCAAGATGTGCTCGACGCGTTGCCGATGGGCTGGTATAACCTGCATTTCTCGCTGCTTCCGCAGTGGCGCGGCGCGGCTCCTGTGCAGCGTTCCATTTGGGCCGGCGAAAAGGTGACTGGTGCTACGGTGTTCCGCATTGTGCGCGCCATGGATGCCGGTCCGATTCTGGCGCAATCCACCGTGGAAATCGGAGCGCACGAAACCGCCGGCGAGCTTCTGAACCGTCTTGCCGAAGATGGATCACGCCTGCTTGCCGCATCGTTGCAGGCCATGGCCGACGATCAGATCATTCCGGTGGAACAGCCTGCCGGCGCATATGAGATAGCTCAGAAGATCACCGTTGAAGACGCACATATTCGTTTCGACATTCCCATGTTCGCGGTGGACCGTCAGATTCGTGCCTGCACACCCAATCCGGGCGCATGGTGCGAACTGCATGCCAACGCTGAAGCTGAACCGACCACACTGCACGTGCTTCGAGCACAGAGCGCCGATATGAGCAATCCCAACACGCCCGCTTCGCTTGAGCCGGGGCAGATTGTGGCCGGAAAGAAGAACGTATGGGTGGGCACTTCCTCAGATCCACTGGAATTGCTTGAAGTCAAAGCCCAAGGCAAAAAGGCCATGCGTGCCGCCGACTGGGCGAGAGGTGCTCATCTCGACGGAGCCTACTGCAAGTAAAATCGAAAACAGGTAGACCATATAAAGTTGCCGTGTGAACATCATGATTTCACACGGCAACTTTTGCTATATCAAGCTTGTGATACTGCGATTCAAATCATCAGAAGTGTCAAATCTCGAAAATCAACGAAGAAAATCAAGAATCCGCGTCAAATCGCGTTCGCTCACACGATGTGGAGCATCCGCCTGAACCGCAGGCTTGGCGCAGAACGCCACACCGAGCCCGGCGGCATGAATCATCGGCAGATCATTGGCCCCATCACCAACCGCAACGGTCTGATCCATACTGATGCCCATGTGTGAAGCCCAATCATGCAGCGACTGCAACTTCACATCTTTCGTAACAATATCGCCAAGCACACGGCCGGTCAGACGGCCATTCGCGGCTTCCAAACGGTTCGCAATCCAAAAATCAAGATGCGCGTCGGAGGCAAGACAATCCACGACTTCATGAAAGCCGCCGGAAACCACGCCGACTTTCCAATCATGCGCATGCAAGGCATCAATCAAATCAAGTGCACCGTGCGTAAAATGCACACGACGATATACATCATCGAATACCGAAGTCGGCAAATCCTTCAGCAATGCGACGCGAGCCTGCAATGCCTCGCGAAAATCAAGTTCGCCATTCATCGCATGCGCGGTAATCGACGCAATCTGTTTGCCAATTCCAGCGGCGGCGCCCAACTCGTCGATGACTTCCTCATCAATCAGTGTGGAATCCACATCCATGACCAGCAGACCCGGCTGAGAAAGGGTGGGCGTGGGTGCGATGTTCGGCGATTCTTGTTCAAGCATGGTTTTGATTGTCGGAAATCATGCGGACAATGAGTATTCTTAATGGGTGAATGTATGGGGCGGTTGCATTCCGGCTTGGGTTTGTCGGAATGTTCCCGCGTGTTGGAAGTGGGGTTTGCATGGATCAGCGTGACGATACGTTGGCATCATTGGGCGAGGTCAACGATCAGTTGATGGCCAAGAACCATGCGCTGGCCAAGGCGTTGAACCGCGCTACTCAGGAGCTCACCAAAGCCAAGGCACAACTGAACCAGTTGGCCGGGCCTCCCATGACCTTTGCCACCATGGTGCGCGTGTATTCCGCTCGAACGGACGAACAGGGTGTGCAGCATGCCAGCGTCGAAGTGATTTCCGGTACGCGACGCATGATCGTGCCGGTTGCGGCGAATGTGCAGGCGTCCAGACTCGAGGCGGGGCGTACTGTGCTGCTCAACGAAAACATGGTGGTGGTTTCGCAGACTGACACCGACACGTTGGGCGCAGTGCGTACGGTGAAACAGGTTATTGATGATGGACGATTGCTGGTAATCGACAATGGCGGCAATGCTACATTGGTCCGTCGTTCGGGCACGTTGTCGAAGGCTGTAATCAATGTGGCCGATCGTGTTACGGTCGATTCGTCCATGCGATTCGCGCTTGCGCTGGTTCCCCCGCAGAATGACGCTGATTTGGTGCTTGAGGAAGTGCCGAATGTCACGTTTGCCGACATTGGCGGTTTGGACGAGCAGATCGAACGTATTCGCGATGCCGTGCAAATGCCGTTTCTGCATCGTGAACTGTTCGAACGGTATGATTTGAAGCCACCGAAAGGTGTGCTGCTGTATGGGCCTCCGGGCAATGGCAAAACTCTGATCGCCAAAGCCGTAGCCAATGCGCTTGCTGAAGACGTGGACGGCGGCAGGGGTGTGTTCCTGTCGGTGAAGGGGCCGGAACTGCTCAATAAGTTCGTAGGTGAGTCGGAACGGTTGATCCGCATGATTTTCAAGCGCGCGCGTGAACGTGCCGCGGAAGGCAAGCCGGTGATTGTGTTCATCGACGAGATGGATTCGTTGCTGCGCACTCGTGGATCCGGAGTGTCATCGGATGTGGAAACCACCATTGTTCCGCAATTTTTGGCAGAACTTGACGGCGTGGAAACGCTTGACAATGTTATGGTGATCGGCGCGTCGAACCGTATCGACATGATTGATCCAGCAGTGCTTCGTCCTGGACGATTGGACGTGAAGATTCGTGTGGAACGTCCGAAGACGGCACAGGCGGCGCAGATCATCCGCCATTATCTGACCGATGATCTGCCGCTGGTGCCGGAATTGGATGCGAAGGCCCTAATTGGCGTGCTGGTCAACGATATTTATGCAAACGACGAGCATCGGCATCTATGTGATGTGCGTGATGAGCATGGCCAATGGCATCCGGTATATCTGGCAGATGTGGTGTCTGGAGCGGTGTTGAAGAACATTGTGGATCGTGCCAAAACCCACGCCGTGAAGATTTCCATCGAGGATGGTCGGCCCGCGGCGATCGGTGTCGACTTGCTGGCCAAAGCAGTCGACGAGGAATTCATGGAAACCCAAGATGCGGTGCTGGATGCCGATCCGGAGCAGTGGAGCCGCATCAACGGTTTGGATGCCGGGCATGTGACCAGCATCCGCTCGGTGGCGTAACGCTGTTGGATAATGTGAAAGCAGACGAAAGGAAACCATATCGATGAGCGTTCGTCGAATCATGGGTACGGAAACCGAATATGCGGTTTCGGCGCCGAAACTTGGGCATTACAATCCCGTGCAATTGTCGTTCGACGTGGTTGGTGCCGCGGCAAACGAACGAACCAAGCATATCCGCTGGGATTATCGGCAGGAAGACCCCGTCAACGACGCGCGAGGCACCAGACTGGAACGTGCCGCGGCACATCCCGACCTACTTACCGACGCGCCGCAGCTCAACATCACCAACGTGATCGCAGCTAATGGCGGACGTGTGTATGTGGATCATGCGCATCCGGAGTACTCGTCTCCCGAAACCGATGATCCTTTTGATGCCGTGCTCTATGATCATGCCGGAGACCGCATCATGCGCGCCTGTGCACGCAAAGCCAGCGAACAGACCGGCACCGCAATCATACTGCATCGCAATAACGTCGATGGTAAAGGCGCAAGCTGGGGCACGCACGAAAACTACATGATGTTGCGTTCGGTGTCATTCGACCAGGTTGCGAAACTCATGACGGCCCATTTTGTGGCAAGGCAGATTTTCACGGGATCAGGTCGCGTCGGCATCGGCGAGCGGAGCGAAACCACAGGCTACCAGCTCAGCCAACGTGCTGACTACTTCCATATGAAAGTCGGTTTGCAGACCACGTTCGACAGGCCGATCATCAACACGCGGGACGAATCGCATAGCACCGGCGAATATCGCAGACTGCATGTGATTGTCGGCGACGCAAACCGTATGGATGTGCCGCAAGCATTGAAGCTCGGCACCACCAGCATGCTGCTCTGGCTGCTTGAACATGCCGAAGAGGCGGGATTGAACATGGATGAGGCCTTGGGACCGACCACTCTTGCCGATCCGGTGCGCGCCATGCATGAGGTGTCGCACGATCTTACATTGGGTGCCGCGTTGCCGCTGGAATACGGCGGTGAAACCACGGCATGGCAGATCGAAATCACATTGCGTTCCCTGGTATATGCCGCCGCAGCCGTGGTGTATGGGACCGATGCGTCTGGTGAACCGGCGTGGCCGGACCGTTCCACCCGCAACATCATGGCGATGTGGGGACAGGCGCTCGCCGATGTGGCGGCCATTCGCCATGCCGACGATGATACGCGACTTGCGATGCATGGGGAAGCTTCCCGCGTCGAATGGTTGTTGAAATGGCAGTTGTTGGAGAAGCTGCGGCGCAAGATCGGCTCTGGCTGGGGTGATGCGCGCATCGCGGCCGTTGACTTGAAATGGGCTGCGATAGATCCCGCCGATTCGATTTTCGATCGGTTGCGTGCCCAAACGGAACGCCTGGTCACGGACGAGCAGTTGGAACAGGCTTCGGTTGAAGCGCCATCGGCTACTCGTGCGTGGTTGCGTGCTGAGATTATTCGTCGTTTCCCTGAGCAGGTCGTGGCCGCATCGTGGTCTCGTCTTACCGTGCGTCATCGAACGATTAGTGATAATACCGTGGAGAATCCGATGGTCTCATTGGATATGTCGGACCCTCTGAAATACGGCAAATCTCAATGTTCTGGCTATTGTGAACGTGTCCAAGATGCGGCGTCGATTTTGGAAATGTTACGGTGAAATGCAATCTGTGCGGGTAACATTGCCATCAATTGGTCGCGAAGAACGACCATTGACAACAGGTAACATCATCCCGGTATTTTTAGGAGAGGACGTGCCGGGACTGTACAGAGGAAACGAAAAGGCATATCTATGGAACTGAGGCAAATCGCCCTCGAAGTCGCTCGCATCCTGCAGGACGCAGGCAAGCATGCGTTGAACGACCAGACGAATCCGCACGACATGAGAAAACTGGAAGCGTCCGAAGACTGCTTCCACTTCACTTCAAACACCGACGAGCGCCTGCAGCAGTTCATCAGCAACCGTCTGACCTATGTCGACGTGTTCGATGGCTTCTGGCAGCTGAGGCCGGAGCAGTGCTATCCCGGCCAACGATACTGGTGTGTGGGCGGCATCGACGGCGTGATCAATTTCGCACGCAACATGCCGGAATGGACCATCACCGTGACATTATTCGAATTCAACGACCAGTGCTCCGCACAGCCGATCCTTTCGGTCGTGCACGCTCCGGCGCTGGGATTGACGTATCTTGCGGTGCGTGGATCCGGTGCGATCCGTATTCGCAGGACCCCATTGGGAGACAAACGCGAGAAAATCATTCCTTCCACCACGTCGTCCCTCGATGGTTCGGTGGTGAGTTTCGGCATGTCCCCGGTATCGTCCGAATCGCAGCGTGCGCTCGATGTGGTGGCGAAGATCGCCGGGCGACCTGCCGATATTAAACGTGTCGGCCCGGCGTCCCTTGATTTGTGCAAGGTGGCCGACGGCACGTACGACGCGTATTTCGAACCGCACTTGCATGAGTGGGACGTACCTGCCGTGTCTGCCGGTGCCGTGGTGATTTGGGAGGCGCAAGGCCATCTGACTCAGTGGAACGGCGAAGGCGTTCACTGGCGTCAGGAGAACGATGTAGTGGCCACCAACGGCCTGATCACCAGCGATCTGAGCCAGTATTTGGCATAGTGTTGCATGCTGCGCCACACCTGATATAAGGTGTGGCGCAGCGTTTTTTGCAGGTTTGCAACCGGAAGTTACAGAGAGGAATGCCATGCCTCAGGAATTTGAACAGGCTCAATCCGCATCCGCAGGCCAAGAGGTGGGCGACATTGTCGAATCCGCCGGCGTGCAAGTCGACGGAACCACTGATGCGTTAGATGCCGTGCTTGACGACATCGAATCGGTGCTTGAGTCCAATGCCGAGGAATATGTCGGTAGTTTTGTGCAAAAAGGCGGCGAGTGATGCCACAGCTGCGAGACAGCGGCAATCATTCCTCGTCTCCGCTTGATGCGGGAACATTGCGTGAGGTTCATTCTTTCGCCCGTATTTTCGGCATTGAAACCGAATACGGCGTCAGTGTGACCGGTGCGGATGCGCCATGTGACGCCAGCCAGACGGCAATGATGATGTTCCAACCGATCATTGCCTCCGCGCGATCGACCAATACGTATATTGAAAACGGTTCGCGACTGTATGTTGATGTCGGATCGCATCCTGAATATGCCACGTCCGAGGCCTGTGATCCCATGGATGCTCTGGCCGTGGATGCTGCTGGCGAACTGGTGATGCGCGACCTTGCGTTGGACTCCCAGCAGAGGCTCCGTTCCACTCATGGGGCGCATGCCATAGTGCATGTGTTCAAAAACAACGTGGATTCCGCGGGGCATTCGTTCGGATGCCATGAAAACTACTTGGTGCGTCGATTTGTGCCGTTGGAAGTCATTGAACATGAATTGCTGCCTTTCCTGATTACCAGGCAGCTGTTCACTGGTGCCGGACGCGTGACGAAATCGGGTTTCCAGATCACGCAACGCGCCGATTTTCTGGATGAGGCCGTTTCATCAGCGACCACAAGATCGCGTCCAATGGTCAACACCAGGGACGAGCCGCACGCCGATCCTGACGCTTTCCGCAGACTACACGTGATCATAGGGGATTCGAATCGTTCCCAATGGGCCACAATGATGAAGCTTGCCACCACGCATCTGGTATTGTGCGTCATCGAACAGGCGGGGCGTGAAGGGCGTGAGTCGGGATTCTCACGTTTCGCGTTCGCGGATGCCAGCGCCGCCAATCGTGCGGTCAGCCGCGATATGAGCGGCGTGACTGCTTCGTTCGACATGGCCGACGGATCGACGTTGCAGGGTGGTGCCGTAGCCATGCAGGAACGTTATCTGCAGGCTGTGGAACAGTTCGTGGATGAGCATCCGGAAGTGGCTTCGTCATTGCCGCGCACCGATGTGCACGATGTGATTCGTCAGTGGCGCAATGCGTTGGAAGTATTCCGTTCCGGCAATGTGGATGCCTTGAGCGACAAGGTGGACTGGGTGTGCAAGCATCGCTTGTTCGAAGCGCTGCGTACCCGTGCCGGTGGGAATGTTGCACAGCGCAAATTGGAGCAACTGGATTTGGATTATCATGACGTGGCCAATGGTGCGTTGTATGACTCGTTGCTTCGTCGTGGGACTTTGCACTCATTGATTGGCGATTGGCAGGCTCAGGAGGCCCGCACCACGCCTCCAGCAGATACGCGTGCCGCATTGCGCGGCAGGTTTGTCAGCGCGGCCAAGGCGTATGGCGCGCAGTATTCCTGCGATTGGACCAGATTGTCGTTGCAGACACCACGGAAGATGGACACGGTCTTGCTCGATCCATTTCAATGTGAAGGAAACGAGGATTTCCAGGCCATGCTTGATGCTTTGGCATAGGGTGAAGGCAGATGGTTTGCACGCATCTACGAGAGTGGGACACGGTCGAGGTTCATGGATCGTGTCCCACTCTCGTATTCGCGTTCCGTTATTTCGTTGCGTGATTCTAAAGCGGTTAGTGCCGCTTTAGACCGATCTAAGTCAGACTTCGCCGCGGTATTTCGCCATCATCTGCGATTGCAGCTGCTGTGCGCTTGGCGGCGTCCATGTGATGGCGTCCGCACCTGCTTCGATGGTGGCGAGAATGCGTTCTTCGGAACCGCCTCCTGATGCGAGAATTGGGATTTCCGGATGATGCATGCGGATGCTTGCCACAACCTGAGCGGTGCGTGCGCCTGCCGCCACATTGATGATGGCCGCGCCGGCAAGGATCTTGCATTCGGTGGTCTCATCGTCTTCCGTGACTGTGGCGATGACTGGAATATCAACCATCAGCATGGTGGTTTCGATGGTTTCCGCAGGAGCGGGCGCATTGATGACAACGCCTGCCGCGCCTTGCATTTCGGCCACCATGGCCAATTCGGCCACACGTGGACCTGTGGTGGTGCCACCGCCCACGCCTACGAACAACGGCATCTGGGCTACGGTGAGCAGCGCTTGTGTGATGACCGGCTCGCCGGTGAACGGGTAGACGGCGAGAATGGCGTTGGCATTAGTGTTGCGAATGATCACGGCGTCGGTGGTATAGGCGAACGATTTGAGCGTATGGCCTTTGACTGTGATGCCGCCGCAATGTTGCGATATGACTGCGGGCACTCGCGCATTGGGGGAGGAGAGGCGACCTTCGATGCGTGCGGTTCCATAACGGGTGCGTGACACGTGAGGTGTCACGGAATGCTGTTCCACAGCCACGGCCTCACTTGGAGTGAACAGGGATCGTTTGCCGATACGAATTGGTTTGGGGCCGTTTGCCTTGGGAGCGTTCTCCTGCTCGTCGCTCATTCCTGTACCTCCGTGTCTGTGTGATTCAGCATAAGGAATTCATGGATGGCTTTACGTCGTTCCGCGTACTCTTCGCCGAGGAGTCTGGTGTCAGTGTTGTCGATGATACGTTGCAGAAGTTCGCTGAGAGTGGAAAGTTCCTCTTCGTTCAGGCATTCAAGCATATGCGTTGCTATGCCTGATGATTTTGGAAGCTGCTGCAGCGGTGCCATGCCACGACGGGCCGCTTCGACATTGCGTACCCGTGTTGCGGCGCGAAGCGCGGTCTGTGCGCGCGTTGCCTTGAGTTTGGTGTGCAGTATCAGGATGTTGAGTTCGTGAAGTTGGTTGATGACTTCTTTGCGTTGGTCGGTCATGAGATTCCCCATCTATATGGACACGATGTCTAATATGTATAGTCTAGCGCAGGATCAACCTGAGAAACGGTTGCATGCGGGAATCAGAAAAAGAGATGCCCCGACCATCGTGGTCGGGGCATCTGATCGTCCATCATCACAATAATTACTTGGTGACAGCCTTCTTCAGCAGGGAGCCAGCGGAAATACGAACGCCGTAGGTTGCCGGGATCTCGATGGTCTCGCCGGTGCGCGGGTTGCGTCCGGTGCGTGCGGCGCGCTTGACACGCTCAGCGGAGAACAGGCCGGTCAGCTTCAGGCCTTCGCCGGACTGCATTGCCTCGACGAACACGTCCTGGAAAGCGTTCACAGCTGCCTCAGCCTGTGCCTTGGTCAGGTTGGACTTCTGAGCGATCTTCGAGACGAGATCAGACTTGTTGTATGCCATAAAGCATCCTTCTTGGATCAGGGGATATTCTGATTACGAACATCCACGTTCTCTATGATATTAGCGCACTGTTATGAGGAAAACGGCATTTTATAAGGGCTTTAGGTGCTTTTTTTGAAAATCGGGGGGAAATCAAAGCGTACGGGGGTATTTGTCAGATCAAATTGTGCTTGTCGAGCCATTTCATAGCCAGTGCGCCGACCGGAATTCGCAGCCAGTAGAAGGCGATTCGGTAGACGAGAGTAGCGGAAACAGCAATGGTGGAGGGGATGCCTACGGCGGTAAACGCCACCGACAGCGCGGCTTCCACGGCACCCAGACCACCAGGTGTGGGAACCGCGGAACCCAAGGTGTTGGCAAGCAGGAAGATGAACGTGGTTTCTATGGGATTCGCGTGGCACCCAAACGCCATCAACGCGGCCCAGAAGCCCAGTCCGGTTGCAAGGTTGAGTACCAATGCGCCCGCTATGCCGAAAGCCAGTTCTTTCGGGCGTGCGAGAACATCGACTAGATTGCGTGCATAGGTCTTTGCCATCGGAAGATATTTCTCGGTCACCAAATGACGTACCGGAGGAATCGCCATGGCCGCCGACACGACCAGTGCGACGAGGGCGATCACCATGATCAGCGTATTCGTCGGAATCATGCCGGACAAGGTGTTGCGCCCCGTGAACAGGCCGATCGTCAGCAGCAGCACGATGGTGGTGCCTCCTTGCACGGCCCAGACCGCGCTCATAACCGCCGTCGCGGCGGTGCTGCGATAACCGCTTTTACGCAGGAACTGAAGGTTGACGAACGCGGGACCAACACCGGCCGGCATGGAAACGGCGGTGAAGCCGGATGCCATCTGAGAGCAATACAAGCCGATCGTATTGCGTTTATCGGAATCCATGAACACGCCCAAGGTAATGGCGGAGCCAAGCCATGCAATAAAACCGAGAGCAACGCAAACAAGGGCCATAGCGAGATTCGCGTCTCTGACCGCTTTGATCATCTCGGCCGGCTGGATCTGTGTGAACACCACATATACGGCAATCACCAGCAAGGCGATGGCGAAGAAGGAGCGGAAGCTGAATCGCGATAGCGTGACTTTTTCCATCGAATCCGCAACATTCTGTGGGGCAAGCGCGGAAATCCGTGTGCGTAGATCGGCAAGCATCTTCTTATCCCAACCTGGCAGTGCGCGCGTTGCGGCTGGAACGGCGGCTTTTTGCACAAAAGGCGCCAGATTGATCAGCTGCTCATCGCCCCAGGTTCTGCGAGCGCAGGCGACCGCACGGTCGACGCCGTTCAACGTTGCAAGCAATACGAGAAGTTGTACCTTGTCGAGGGCGAAGTTTGGCGATGCGCTGCCATAATCGCCATTCTGCCATCCGGCAATCACCGGTTGATTGTTCTCCATACGAGACAAGGTGTCGGGTGTGATGCGCCGATGTGTGAAACCATGGCGATGCGCTGCTGTGAGATATTCCATGAATGCTTCCATATCATGGTCGGACATGGTGTTTTGGTTGCATTCCAGCGGCATGTGGTTGCGGTGGAACACCAGAATGGAGGATTCTCCATAATCGGCCACACCGTACACGTTCGGAGTTTCTAAGCCGGCATTGGATAGGCCAAGAATCATGGCGTAATGATGGTGCATGGCGTCAACGGAGGAACGATCGCGGCGCATGGAAACACCGGTCAGGCGAAGCCACTGCCACACCTGATTGAGGTAACCGGCCGCATGTACCTGATTGTCGAGTACGGAAACGGTGTACTGTGTGCCTTCATAATCGACGACATCGTAGATACGGGAGTTTTCGATCAGATCATCATCCAACGTGGCCTTCAATACTCCTGAATCGGCGTATGGGGCGACTCTGCGTGTAAGCAGTGACACGTCAATGCCGATGGAACGCAACGATTGCTCGATTTGAGTGCCCCAAGCGCCATTGTTCTGCGTGCCGATGGCGAAGCGAATCAGCATGCCTATAACGCGGCCTATGGCATAGGATGCAATGGCACCGGCCAGCGAATTCCATGAAAGCACAACCATCAGCATCGCCACGGCGTACAGTACATTCCATCCCCATTTGGTGCATGAGCGGATACGACGCGGGCCTGAAACGGTGAGGAACGACGCTATGGCGGCGTAAAAGTCGGGAAGCAGTCCGGTACCTACGGATGTGCTGTTGGATTGCAATGGAATGATCAGCATGGCATTGCCGGAGTTGCTGATCAGCGCGGATACGCCCCATACCGTGAAGAATCCGAAGATGAGGGACACCACGGAAACCACGCTTTGCAGCCACTCTTTGGATGCGAGCAGCTGAATGAGCACACTGACTGTGATGCATACGATGGCAAGTTGCTGCAGCAGGGAGGATGGCACATCCATCAGCCAGCTGACTACACGTCCCGCGGAGCGAACGTCGGATTCCACGCCGGACGCGGTGCCGTGCAGATACACGGAGAACAGGATTACGCCTATGCCGAGCACCAGCGCGAAGAACGCGTGCGTCAAATCGGCGAAATCGCGGCTGCGCTTCGGTGGCACATCGTCGATATGCGGCTCGGGCTTATTAGCTTCGGGGGAGTGAGACACTGTTGACTTGCTCCATACGTATGAGATTGGCTTCAGGTGGGTCACATTGCCCCACTGCATTCGATAATACGCCTTGAGGGTGGCTACGAAATACGTGGCCACCCTCAAAATGCATGGTTTTTAGCGCTTATTCGACAGTTGCGGTTCCGCGGTCGAAATCCACCAGCTTGCCGGCGACACCGGTATATGTTGCCGGAGTCAGCGCCTTCAAGCGGGCCGCTGTGGCATCGTCGAATGCCTGCTGGTCGATGAACTGTTCGACGGCCTCCTTGGAGATTTCATGGCCGCGCATGAGCTCCTTGACCTTCTCGTACGGCTTGTCCATGCCCGGCAGACCTGCCAGTTCGCAGGCGCGCATGGCGGTCTGAATCGGCTCGCCAAGCACCTCCCAATTGGAGTCGAGCTCGGCTTCGATGGCGATGTCGTTCGGATGGATGGAATTCAGGCCGCCCATCAGATTATTGAGCGCCAGCACGGAATAGCCCAGTGCGGAACCGATATTGCGCTGTGTGGTGGAATCGGTCAGATCGCGCTGCCAACGGGACTCGACGAGCGTTGCGGACAAGGTGTCAAGCAGCGAGCAGGAGATCTCCAGATTCGCCTCAGCGTTTTCGAAACGGATCGGATTGACCTTGTGCGGCATGGTGGAGGATCCGGTGGCGCCCTTGACGGGAACCTGGGCGAACACGCCACGGGAGATGTACATCCATACATCCACGCACAGGTTGTGCAGAATACGGTTCGTATGGCTGATGGTACCGTACAGCTCGGCCTGCCAGTCATGCGATTCGATCTGCGTGGTCAACGGATTCCAAGTCAGACCCATGCGGTTGGTGACAAACTCACGGGAGACGGCAACCCAATCCACATCCGGGCATGCGGCCAGATGCGCGCCGAACGTGCCGGTAGCGCCATTGATCTTGCCGAGATATTCCTGAGCCTTGACCTTGTTCAGCTGGCGGTTCAGACGGTACACGTACACCGCAAGCTCCTTGCCCAGCGTGGTTGGGGTAGCCGGCTGGCCATGGGTCAGCGACAGCATGGCCTTGTCGCGGTATTCCTCGGCCTTCTGAGCCAGATGGTCGAGGATGGCCTGCGCGCCCGGCAGCCACACGTTCTCGATGCCGTTCTTCACGCAGCGGGCAATGGACAGGTTGTTGATGTCTTCGGACGTGCAGGCGAAATGCACCAGGGTCTTGAGTCCGGTCAGCTGGGTTTCATGGCCGAGCACGTCGGCGGCCTTGTCAAGCTGATCGTCGATATAATATTCCACGGCCTTCACATCATGATGGGTTTTGGCCTCATGAGCGGCGTGCTGAGCAATGCCTTCGGCACCGAAATCCTCAGGGATGGAACGCAGGAACGCCTGCTCCTCATCGGTAAGCGGCTTGACGCCCGGAACGATGGTTTGGTTGCCGTTGCCTTCAAAACCGTTGGCAAGCAGAATCATCCATTCGACTTCCACACGCATGCGCTCGCGGTTCAATGCCGGTTCGCTCAAATATTCGACAAGCGGAGCGGTCTGCCCATGGTAACGGCCGTCAAGAGGAGTCAATGCGATTGCAGGGGAGATATCAGTAAGCTTCATAGGTAACAGCATACGTTCAGCCGTAAACGAGATCCGGGTATCTGTCCGCTCGGCGGATGTCGCCTATCGTGCATTATCGGTTCTGCTCGGCTGCGGCATGGCCGCTGTGTGCTTTCATTTGCTCATACGACCTTCGAAATACATGACCTCCTGCAGGTCGCCGTCGAGAATCTCATCGAAATGTCGTTCGTGGGTTTTCACGGCGGACGATCCCATATCGGTTGCGTTCTGATATGCGGCTTGATGATATTTCAGCCAATGCGTGATCTCCTTGTTGTCGGGAGCGTCTCTGACGGGGGTTCCCGAGAACGTTGATTTCGGATTGTTGTCGGACTTGCTTGCAGTGCCGCGTACGGTCAGCCAATGCTCGGAATTGGGATTGGGCGCTCCATCGAGGGCTGCCACAAGCTCGTCGTCCATCTCCACGCTGGTCACCCACGTTTTGTCTGGAATCGGATGGTTGGCTACGGGCGATCCGGCGGTGACCACATGTTTGACGTCATAATCGTCCTTCAGATCCGATGCGATGGTGGCTGCGACGATGCCGCCCTGCGAATGCCCGATCAGCGCGACCGGCTCATCGGAGTTGATGCCGGCCTGCTTCATGGCTTCCTGCACCATGCGTGCGCTGTCCGCCTCCATACGCTGCTTGCTGTCGGAACTCATAAGCTCAACGTTCTGCGGCCATCCGAACGGGGAATCCCGCTTGCCGTCGGTGCCGGGAATGGTGACGAGCCATGAGTTGGTGCCATCGGTTCTACGGTATTTGGAGATGGCGATGGTACCGTACGCAAGCCCGCTGTCGAGATCGGCTTTGCCGAGACGTTCCTCGCCGAGACGCCGAAGATCTTCCATCGCTTCGCCCACGCTATGCGATTCTCGAACCACTTCGGTTTTCGGCCGTACTCGGGTGACGGTGAGGTTGTTGCCCTGAATAAGGTTGTAGCCACGCGAGGATGCTTTGGAAATGGTGCCGGCCGCATGGTTGACTTCGTCGGTATGCAACAGGCCTGCGACTTTGCCGTATCCGCTGAGTGCGGCGCCGGCCGCGCCCATAATGCCTTCCTGTGCCCAATCCAACGAATCCAACAGGTAGATGGGGTTGGATTTGCCTTCGTTGATGGAACCCATCACGTATCCCAAGGCGGACATGGCCATGCCAGCAAGTATCGACTCCTTCGGGAATGATGTGATCGTCAATTGCAGGAGTTCGTTTAAGGCCCTTCTGCCGGCGTCATCGACTTGGGAATACAGAGATTGCGCACGAATGATCAATGCCGATAATTCAGACAATCGTGCCGCCATCGCTCCCAGTGCGCTCGCGTGGCCGTCGCAACGTTCGATAAGTTGATTGTACGGCAATTCGATATGGTCTGCGGCATTGCAGTAGAAGTTTGATCCGGACAACGGGGCGATGGCCGATGATGCATAGGGATAGGTGGAAAGCTGAAAGCTCAACGCCCGGAACGAGTCATGGGTGCGGTTCAGTTCGTCGGCCGCATGGCTGAGTGCTTTCGCAGCACGCAGATATGCTTCGGCTTCTTCCGTGGAATATTTGCATCCGCCGCTGACTCTGGCGGTCACTTGCCAGCTCATGCCGCACCTACCGACCATAGGATGCGTAAGGTGTCGTTGAGCGCGTCTCGCAGCGCCAAGGATTGTTTGCGTAACTCATCGAGCCGCGCGCGATATAGTTCGGCGGCGGTTCCCGTCCAATCGGGCAGTGAACTGGATGCGAGCGCGGCGTCAAGATCATCGAGGCGTCGCGATACGGAAGTGAGTTTGGCGTTGATCAGCGCTTGAGTGACGCGTATGCCGGTACGACAATGGCAGGGCATGCCTGGCATTGAAGCCAAGGTGTTGATGGGGTTGTACCCCAGTGAGGGAACAAACGGGTATGCGATTGAAGTGTTCATAGCTGTATTGGAACACAACGGGAGGCTGCCGTGGCGTGGAGAACGAGACCTGTGGTCGGAGGATGGTCGAAAAACAAGTTGCCGGCGTGTCGCCGTTGGAAAATCAACGAAAGCACGCCGGCATGCCTGTGGATAACTTGCTTGAAGCAAGTCCCCTTACCAAGGTTTTGCAGGTGAGGACGTTCCGTCGGAATCCTGTTTGGCGGCAGAACCGGAATCGTTGGAATCGGATTGGGTGGATTGTGCGTTCTGTGCCAGAAGCTCCTCGACTTTCTGACGCTGCTCGTCAGTCAATGTGCTTCCGTTGCCTTGATTGCCGTCGGTGACGGACTGCTCGCCTTCGATGGCGGTGCCCGTATCGGATTTTCCTGAATCCTGCATTGACTGGATCTTCTTGCGTATGGATTCGGTCAGTCTTGCCGAGACGGCGGCGTTATGTTCGATGGATGAACGCACGTTTGGCAACAACAACACGCCTGCCGTTCCGGCTTCACGGAATTGGGCGTCGGTCTGCTGCTGCTGGGTCTGTAATTTGTCGAAATCGGCGTCCTGCTGTTGGCTGGCTTTGATATTCGCGTTCAAGCTGTTCGTGGCTTGATTGTAGTTGCTTACGGACGCGAGATTCACTATGGCAAGCGCGCCCACGGCGATTGAAATGGCCGCGATGACGGCGATGATGATGCGAACGGGCAAGGATGCGCGTGCTTTGACAGTCGTGCTCACAGCAGCCTCCTGGATTGCGTGATCCATGCTCCGGCTTCGAAGGCCAGCAGCAGCGCCACGGCAATGGCGAACGGCCAGACCACGGCGACGGTTCTCGTGCGTTGTTTGGTGGTGTGCGTGACACGCCATTGGCCGGATGCTTCTTTGGAGGCTCCGCTGCTCATGGTTGTTGTCGCGTTGAGTTGGATGGCGGTTCCGCTGAGTTCGTCGGCGATGGTGTTTATATTGTCGGCGTTCATGCGTGATACGCCGGGTTCGCCGGTTTCCGGATCGGTGACCCACTGTCCGTCGCCTTCGTTCACGCCATCGCCGGTCATGGGGATGTTGCCCCCTTGTTCGCTGCCGACGGCAATGGTGAACGCGTCGGAAAGGTAGCGGCGTAGTGATGAGAACGTACGGCGTGTTTTCGAAGATGTCTGTTCGCCGTCCGAAATCAGGTACAGCACAATCGCATCATCCGGATGCTGCTCATGAATCGACTTGCATGTCAACAGCAACTGGTCAATCGGCACATCCAAAGTCGAACCGGCCGAAATGGAAGTCGATTCCGGTGCGAGCGTGTCCGCCCAATTGTCGATCGCTTTCGAATCAGGTGTCAATGGAACATCCAATGTTCCCGAAGCGCCGAATCGCAATGCCGCGAAACTGGAATTCGGGTACATGGCGGTGATGTCTTTTACGGCCTGCTTGGAAACATCCAAACGGCTGAGTTGCTCGTCGGAACCGTATTGCGCGTCCTTGACCGCCATGGAACCGGTCACGTCGACCGCCACCACCACATCGGTGGCGTTGATCGCGCGGCTATTCGTGGATGAGACGATGCTTGGGGTCAATGCCATAACGGCCACGAGCATGCAGGTAAGGGAACGTCTTACGCAAGCCCAGACGGTTTCGTCGCTTTGCCCCAGTCTGCGGATATGCAGCACGATCTGTACGACTGCGCAAGCCAGCATGGCCACGGCGACCGCCGAGCCGACGGGCCAACCCAAAGCTGGGGAGAGCGTCAGATGATTCATCGCTTCAACCTCCAAGCCAATATCAGCCAGAACATCATTACCACAGCCAGCGCCAATATCCACCATCCAGGCGCGTCCGACATGGCGGCCTTGCTGTTTGACGCGCTTTCCTGGCTGCGACGTGATTCGATTTGTTTGACCAGTTCGGCAACGGAAGCGCCGTTCGATTGCGTGAGAAACACGCCGTCATGTGATTCGATTTCGGATTTGAACTGACTGGTGGTCTGCTCCGATTCGCTTTGCTGTGGTCCGGAAAAAAGCCCGTCAACCGTGATGTCCGCCTGTTTGGTCAGGTCGAGTGCTTCCTGAAGCGTGTATGTCGGATCTCCGGAAACGACATTATCGGTGGCGAGCACAATGGAAGCGGCACGTTGACGGGACGAGGTGTCCGCATTGGCGCTGCCGTAGGCGAAACCGGGCAGCATGGCCGCACAGCTCACTACGCCGTCGCCGATCAGAGAAGTGGCGTCCTTGCGATTCTGAGTGCCTTCCAACCAGTCGGAGATCGCCTGATAGTCGCTGTCTTTCATCTTGTCGATATCATCTTGCGATTCAACACCCTTCAGTATCGTACTGGCCTTGTCGAGCTGCTCGGATACCAGCTCATAATCGTCGGTCAACGGAAACACGGTACGTGACGTGGAATTGAAAATACTCAATCCGATGCGTTCGCCCTTGAAACTATCAACCAATCTGCGGTAGGTGTCGATCACTTCTCGGTCGTAAGGCAACGTCGATCCAGACACGTCCAAGCACAGCACGATATCGCGGCTGCTTGCGCGTTCCTCTCCTTCATCAACGGTGCTGGGGCGTGCCATCAGCGCTATCGTCAATACCAACGCGGCCACCAGCAGGACAGCGGCCATACGTGACAGCGTGCGCCACTGACGGAACAGCTTCGACGCGGTTTCGGTGTTGAGATCGTCATCTAAGCTGAACGTTCGTGCGGATCCGGTATCGGCATGCTTGCGTTTCGCGTCGACCAGCACCATGACGGCGACGACGGCCAATGCCGCAATCAGACCTGCGAAACCGGCCCACGGCCAGTGCCATGACAATTCCATTCATCGCCACCTTTCCACAAGATTGGCAACCCACTCTCCGGCTTGTTCGACGGTGGCCTCCCTGGCAGTGTGATTGCGTTCGGCATCAGCGAATTCCGGAGGATACAACGCTTCGATGGTCTGCCTGAGCAAGGTGAGACCATGCTGATTGCCTGTCGTGCGTGGAGTCGCTTCAATATCGGTGAGCGTTTGGCTGCGCACATCGCTGCCGGTGGCTGCGGATGCAAAATCCCTTGCGATGGCCGCAAGCAGAGCGAACGCGTTCTCCCTCGCAAGATCGCCGTTGGCGTGACGGGCAACCACATCATCGATGCGTTCGTGCCATACCGACGTGCCCGTGGCCGCATCATGACGTCCGTGATTGACGGCCTTCGTGGGCTTACGGTTCGGACGTGACAGACACACCACGAGAATGACGAGTGCCACGGCGATGGCGATGCACACTGCGATGACGATACCCAGACCCGTTTCGATATGAATCGGATCCATCGTGTCGAAACCGTTGTCGGACAAGGTGATGATCATGCCTTGCCTCCCAGAATGAGTACGGATGGGGCTTTCAGCTGATTGCGCGTGGAGCGGGCCAGGGAAACGGATACCATCCGAACGAATTCGCGGAACATGCGTTCGCTTGAATCGGCGCGGATCACGGTGGAACCGCAACGATTCAACTCATGCCGGACGGATGCGGACAGATATTCGCGGTGCGTGCGAACCTCCTGCGCTGTTTTGCCAGTGCGTAGGAATGCGGGGACACGACGATTGCTGCTCGCGTCGAACACCGTGCGCGCTTGTGCGTCGTCGAATGGATTGATGGTGGCTACGTCAATAAGCACCATCGGGTGGGTTCTCGCGATCCTGCGAATGGATTCCATATGACGTTCCTCAAGTGCGTGCTCGTCAGTGGCGAGTATGACCAGCGCATCCTTATCGCGAATGCGGCGGATATACTCCAGCAAGGCGTCGATATTGCGGGGCTTGCTCCAATCACGTTGCAATGCATTGTCCAACGTCTGCTCGAATTGCGCGAATCCGCCATTAAAAGGCACGCGAGTGATCGAACCTGCGTCGCCGAACACGATGGACACTTCGTCTCCTCGGCGCAAGCTGAGCGAGGCGAACATGCACAAGGCGTTGGCTGCGACTTGGTGCGCCTGCTCACCGGAAACGCAGGTGCCGGTCATCTCCCGTCCGACATCAAGCAGAAGCCAGGCTCGCGAGGTGGATGGGCGTTCCCGCTGCACCACCATTGGACGACCGACACGAGCACTGGTCTTCCAATCAATCCATTTTGCCTCGTCTCCAGGCTCGTAGACGCGGATGTCCATGACATCGTCGGCGCCGAAACGTTTGTCCGACGCATGCGCTCCCTCAAGAGTGCCAAGTGCTTTACGGACGGTTGGCAGACTCAACGTGGTTCCGAGAGCCTCGATCTTGTTGCGGATCGGATCTTCGGAACGAATTGCGCCGATCATGGAACGGGAACCGCCTGAACGATGGAGTCCACCACCTGGTCGCTGGCGATGCCGTCGGCAAGAGCTTCAAACGTTAGCAGAATGCGATGGCGCAGCACCTCATGGGCGAAGGTTTTGACATCTTCCGGAACCACATAGTCGCGTCCCTGCATTAGCGCGTTGGCCTGTCCGATACGGATCAGCGCGATGGATGCGCGCGGCGAAGCTCCGAGACGCACCAGCGTGGACAGTCCCTGCACCGGCTTGGTGCCTGCCCCTCGGGATGTGGCCGCGATATCGACCGCATATTTCATGATTGCGTCGGAAACATGCACGCGTCGGGCGGCGGAGCGCAGGAATTCGACATCGCTGATGGATACGACATCTCCGGTGAGTACTCGTGAATCGAAGGTGTCGGAACCGCGACGGGTAAGCATGGAGAGCATGCGTTGCTCTTCCTGAGCGGTCGGATAGGTCATGACCGCCTTCATCATGAAACGGTCCATCTGCGCTTCAGGAAGGTTGAACGTGCCTTCCTCCTCGATGGGGTTCTGCGTGGCGATGACCATGAAAGGCTTCGGCAGCGCAATACGCTGGCCTCCGATGGTGGTGGCTCCTTCGGCCATGGCTTCAAGCATGGCCGACTGTGTTTTCGCGTTCGAACGGTTGATTTCGTCGAGCAGCACGAAATTGGCGTGGATGGGTCCGATCTGCGTGGAGAACTTCTGTGTGGCGAAATCGAAAACCTGGGTGCCCACCAGATCTGACGGCATCAGGTCTGGGGTGCACTGCACCCTTTTGAACGATCCGGACACAGAGGTAGCCAGCGTTTGCGCTGCCGTGGTCTTGGCCAGACCAGGCACAGATTCGATGAGAATATGGCCGCCTGCCACCAGTGTGGTGATCAGCGATTCACGAAGATTGTCCTGCCCTACCAAGGTCTGTGCGAAGCGTGCGCGGATTCGTGCGCCGATTTGCTTCGCGCGGTTGATGTCTTCCGCAGACAACGTGCTTGGTTTGCTGACGGCCGGCATGGGAATGGGGACCGGGGCCGGTGCCGGATTTTTTGGAGGGAATAAAGCCATGATTGCTACTGTAACGGGTTAAGCTGACGGAAGGGACCAGTTCACAGGCTTTTCACCTGCGGCGATGAGCGCTTGATTGGCGCGTGAGAACGGCTTGGATCCGAAGAATCCATATCGTGCTGACATGGGGCTTGGGTGGGGCGACGAGATGATGAACGCATTGGTGAGCAGCGGCTCCAACGTTTGCGCCTTGCGTCCCCACAGAATGGCGACCAAAGGCTTGGCGCTGCCGTCGGGATTACGGCGGTTGTTGAGCGCCCTGATCGCAGCGTCAGTGACGATCTCCCATCCTTTGTCTTGGTGGCTGCCGGGCTTGCCCGCTTCGACGGTCAGACACCTGTTCAGCAGCATGACGCCCTGGCTCGTCCAAGGCGTCAGATCGCCGTTCGCGGGCATAGGGATGCCGAGATCATCCGTCAGTTCCTTGTATATGTTGGTCAGGCTGCGAGGTATCGGCTTGACTTCCGGTGCCACGCAGAAGCTCAGTCCCACCGGGTGCCCGGGAGTGGGGTAAGGGTCCTGTCCCACGATAAGCACCTTGATGCTGTCGAACGGAATGGTGAACGCGCGTAGAATATTCGCGCTGGCCGGAAGATATCGGCGTCCGGCTGCGATCTCCCCTCGGAGAAAATCGCCCATGTGGTGCACCTGTGGCTCGACTTCGGCGAGGGCGTTCGCCCATCCGGGCTCCACGAGGTCTTTCAATGGTTTGATGTGCGCTTGTGTCATGAACCTTACTGTACGACGTGTTGCGGTCCTGACGATGGGCGTGGTCTGGTTTTCACGGGATGGTTTCACGGGCGTGCAGAATAGGGTGGGAATGCGGCTCGATTGCGTCCTGACTGAGGTGGTCGGTACACTTGGCAGGTAAGTGTGTGAGAAACGAGGTTTGCAATATGGCTAAGCAGGACAAGGAGACCTACGATTCCTACGAGAAGGATGTGTACGACAATCCTCCGGCGGGGCCCATGGGTGTTCATCGTGGTGCGCGTTCTGCAGCGTCCCGTGCCATGCCGTACGTCATTGTCATCATTGTGGCGCTGCTTGCGGGTCTGCTGTTCTGGGGCGTTTACTCGGGTGAGATCAACAATCTGAAGATGCCGTGGTCGTCGCAGGAGAGTCCGACCACTTCGAGTGCCGAAAAGAGCAAGAATAGCGGGAGCAAGTCCAAGTCCCAATCCGACTCCGCTTCCGGCAATAAGACGGACACATCCAATACCGATTCGCCGGCCGACTCGCAGCAAAACGACCAGAATGCCGACCAGAATGCCGAGCAGACGGATAACACCACTGCGCAGCAGGTCGTGAACACGGGCACCGAGGTGCGCGTGGTGAACGCGACGAACATCACCGGTTATGCGCAGAGCAAGGTCGATGTGCTGGCCCAAGCCGGGTACACCAGCGTTTCCGCCAGTAATCCGACAGGAAATGTTCCCTCGCAGACCGTGGTTTGGTATCAGAACGAAACTGATAAGGCCACCGCTGAGAATGTCGCCCAGACCTTGGGGATTTCGAATGTGCAGCAGAGCGATGGGCTTGTCACGCCGATCGTCGTGGTGTTGCTGGACTGAAAAACGCCGTGGCAAACATGTGAAGCCTTGTTCTCCTCGTGGGGGCAGGGCTTTTGTTTCCTTGAAATTCCAATAATTATGGCGTTTTGTATGAGGTGTGGTTTCTTGCTTACAGCGCAACAGTCGACATTGAGTTTGGCACTCTCGGCCTGAGAGTGCTAATCTGCCAATTAGCACTCGAGGAGTGAGAGTGATAACTGGCAGCTGACGGCTGGTGCATTCTTCGCTTCGAAAGTGGGAATAATACCGTGTAGCCATATGTGGAGGAACAATGGCAAAGATCATTGCATACGACGACGAAGCTCGTCAGGGAATGCTCGCGGGTCTCGACAAGCTCGCTGACACCGTTAAGGTCACCCTCGGTCCGAAGGGCCGCAACGTGGTTCTCGACAAGACCTACGGCGCTCCGACCATCACCAACGATGGCGTCTCCATCGCCAAGGAAATCGACTTGGATGACCCGTACGAGCGCATCGGCGCCGAGCTGGTCAAGGAAGTCGCCAAGAAGACCGACGATGTTGCTGGAGACGGCACCACCACCGCAACCGTGCTGGCGCAGTCCTTGGTGCACGAAGGCCTGAAGAACGTCACCGCCGGTTCCAACCCGATCGCTCTGCGTCGTGGTATCGAGAAGGCTTCCGAGGCTATCGTCAAGGAGCTCATCGCAGCTGCCAAGGACGTTGAGACCAAGGACCAGATCGCTGCCACCGCAACGATTTCCGCAGCCGATCCGGAAGTCGGCGAGAAGATCGCCGAAGCGCTGGACAAGGTTGGTCAGGATGGTGTTGTGACCGTTGAGGACAACAACCGTTTCGGCTTGGATCTGGACTTCACCGAAGGCATGCGTTTCGACAAGGGCTACATCGCCCCGTACTTCGTGACCAACGCCGAAGATCAGACCGCAGTGCTCGAAGAACCGTACATCCTGCTGACCTCCGGCAAGCTGAGCTCCCAGCAGGACGTCGTACACATCGCCGAACTGGTCATGAAGACCGGCAAGCCGCTGCTGATCATCGCCGAGGACGTCGACGGCGAGGCTCTGCCGACCCTGATCCTGAACAACATCCGCGGCACCTTCAAGTCCTGCGCCGTCAAGGCTCCGGGCTTCGGTGACCGTCGCAAGGCCATGCTGCAGGATATGGCCATTCTGACCGGCGCACAGGTCGTGTCCGACGAACTGGGTCTCAAGCTTGATTCCGTCGACATGTCCGTGCTCGGCACTGCCAAGAAGGTCATCGTCTCCAAGGATGAGACCACCATCGTGGCCGGCGGCGGCTCCAAGGAAGACGTGGCTGCCCGCGTGGCTCAGATTCGTGCCGAAATCGCCAACACCGATTCCGATTACGATCGCGAGAAGCTGCAGGAACGTCTGGCCAAGTTGGCTGGCGGCGTTGCCGTCATCAAGGTTGGCGCTGCCACCGAAGTCGAGGCCAAGGAACGCAAGCACCGCATCGAAGATGCCGTGCGCAACGCCAAGGCCGCCATCGAAGAAGGCCTGCTGCCGGGCGGCGGTGTCGCTCTGGTTCAGGCTGCTGCCAAGGCCGAGAACAATGTCAAGCTCGAAGGCGACGAGGCAACCGGTGCCGCGATCGTGTTCCGCGCCATCGAAGCTCCGATCAAGCAGATCGCCGAGAACGCTGGCCTGTCTGGCGACGTGGTGATCGACAAGGTTCGTTCCCTGCCTGACGGTCAGGGCCTGAACGCTGCAACCAACGAGTACGAGGACCTGCTGGCTGCCGGTGTCACCGACCCGGTCAAGGTCACCCGTTCCGCTCTGCAGAACGCAGCTTCCATCGCTGGTCTGTTCCTGACCACCGAGGCTGTTGTGGCCAACAAGCCGGAACCGCCGGCAGCTGCTCCGGCCGCTGGCGCTGACATGGGCTACTGATCCGAGGGTTCGGTAAAGCCTAACGGCATAAGCGAAAAGCTATAAGCGGAGCCTGCTTCCCAAGATGGAGGCGGGCTCCGCTTTTCTTTGTGACTGCTACTGCTTTGGCCGCATCGGAAGCATCTGCTGCTACTGTGCGAACAGACGCGACGCCTGCATTTCGGTTTCCGAATAGAGCATGGACGCTTGCGAAAGCGCATGTTGAATCGATTCAAGCGACTGCTCCATCTGCTGCTGGGCTGCCCGCCATTGTTCCGCCACCGCATTGAATTGCGTGGCGGCTCCGCCGCGCCAAACGCTTTGCAGATTGTTGAGATTGGCGTACATGCCTTGCACCGATTGACGAATCGCTTGGATGGAGGCGTTCACTGCCGCGCTTGAGGATTGAATCTGTTCGCTGTCCACCTGATACTGTGCCATGATGATCCTTTCGTTGCTGCGTTTTGTATGATGGTTTTCGCCGTTCCTCATGCTTGACGCATCCGAACGGTAATGTGGACTGTATGGCAAGAGTGAACGCGATGAACGAAAAAACCAGGGTTGTGGTCGGAGGATGGCCGAATTCGTGCCCTACCGGCGTGTCGCAACAAGGGCAAAACTTTAAAAATCGTTGGAACGAAGCGCTTTGTGCGCTTCTTGCCATGATATTGTGCTGTACTGCGATGATGTGGATAACTCCCGTCGGCAATGCGGATGAGGGTACCGGCACCGGCATCACGGCTACTGAAAACATCACTGACACCCAGAATCTGCTCGGATCGAATGTCGCTGAAATCACGGACGCCATCAGCAAAACGAAGCAGGAAACCGGGGTTTCCGTGCGTCTGCTGTATCTGGCGAGCTTCAACAGCGACGAAAAACCTGCGAAATGGGCGAGCGCATTGTTGGAATCGCTTGATCCGAAGCCGAATACGGTGTTGTTGGCGGTCGCTTCGAATGACGGCAATCTGGTGGTTGCCGTGTCATCGAATTCCGATGAATGGCTGAAAAAGAAGTCGACCGTCGATGCGCTTTCCGATGCCGCGCAGAAACCTCTGATGGAAAGCACCCCGGATTGGTCGAAGTCCGCGACCGATATGATGGATCAGATCGTAGTGCAGAAGAAGACCTCGACGTCGTCGCAAACGGTGCTGTTGGGTGTTGGCGGCATGATCGCCGTATTGGTGTTGCTGATTGTGATTATGGTGGTGTTCCATATTCTGCGCAAACGTGGCGTCATCAAGCGTAAGGTCCGTAAGCATGCGGGGAGGCATGCTGTGGTTACCATGCGTTCCGAGCCGGTGAAGGCGTGGAGCGTTGATGACGAGCCGTCTGCTGATGCGCCTGATAAGGAACCGACGCCAAAGGAAGATTCAGAATCCGTTCAGGAAACATCCAGTGAAAAGAGTGATGCTTAAGGCATGAGCAAGCCTATTGAAGCATCCATTGTCGTTGTTGATGACGAACCGTCCATCCGCGAACTGCTGGTGGCGTCCCTGCATTTCGCCGGTTTTGAAGTGAATACCGCGGCTTCGGGATCCGAGGCCATCGAGGTTATCGAAAAAATACAGCCTGATTTGATCGTGCTTGACGTGATGCTCCCGGATATCGACGGCTTTACGGTGACTCGTCGCATTCGTCAAGAGGGCATCACCACGCCGGTGCTGTATCTGACGGCTCGTGACGATACGCAAGATAAAGTCATGGGCCTGACCGTGGGTGGCGATGATTACGTGACCAAGCCGTTCAGTCTTGAGGAGGTTGTCGCGAGAATCCGCGCCATCCTGCGCCGTACCCAGGAGCAGGTTGAAGACGATCCGATCATTCGCGTCGCCGATCTGGAAATCAACGAGGATTCGCATGACGTGTCCCGCGCCGGCCAGCCGATCGACTTAAGCCCCACCGAATACAAGCTGCTTCGTTATCTGATGGATAACGAGGGACGTGTGCTTTCGAAAGCGCAGATTCTGGATCACGTGTGGCAGTACGATTGGGGTGGAGACGCTGCGATCGTTGAATCGTATATTTCCTACCTGCGTAAGAAGGTCGACGGCCTTACGGTTGAGGATGAGAACGGCGAGAAGCGCAAAGTGGCTCCACTCATCGAAACGAAGCGTGGCATCGGCTACATGATTCGCGCGCCGAAGAACTAAACGGTTCCTACGATGAGTCAGGATATCCGTCAGCCGTCAGCTGACCCGCAGAACGCGCAGAAGAACGCCGCCCAGCCGTGTCCGCAACGTGTGCCCTTGCGTCGGCGGATCGGCAGGAAGGTGCAGGCCATTCCACTGAGTACCAAGCTGGTCACCTGCATCATTGTGCTGCTCACCATTGGCACCATTGGTATTTCCTTTTCCATTCGTACACTTGTGAGCAATTATCTGCTGCAGAAAACCGACAATCAGTTGGTGAATCAGGCGCAGATGATCTTCAATAGCATGGATTCGCTGGACAGCACTACAAGCGAAGATGGCAGGAGCTTGGTGAACACGTACTATGTTGAGGTACGTGACAGCGAATACAGGCGTACGGGAGCGGGATCGGTGCCCATGCTTCGGGAGGGCGTGGTATCCGAGCCGAGCCTACCCTCCGACGGCAGTATCGATGGGGTTACGCTAGGAGAGCCGTTCACCACGCAGGCGGTGGTGCATGTCACCACCAGTCGGATGCCAGATCATTCCATCATGCAGGCCGCGCAGTCGCCATGGCGTGTAGTGGCGTTGCCCTGGAGCGAGAAAAGCAAAACCGGTGAAGTCAAAAACAGTGGCGTCGTGTTCATCGGATTGTCTCTCAGCGACCAGATTGACACCGCGAACACGTTGACGCGGTTCTGCGCCATGGTCGGCATCGCAGTGGTGCTGATCGGCGTCATCCTCGGCACCATCGTCGTGCAAAGCACGCTTGCTCCGTTGAAACGTATCGAAAAGACTGCGGCGAAGATCGCGGCAGGGGATTTGAGCCAGCGCGTTCCCGACTTGCCGGAGAACACGGAAGTCGGTTCGCTGTCCATGTCGTTGAACGCCATGCTGACGCGCATTGAGGAAAGCTTCCATGCGCAGGAGGAAACGACTGAGAAGATGAAGCGGTTCGTTTCCGACGCCAGTCATGAATTGCGTACCCCGCTTGCTGCGATTCATGGTTACGCGGAACTCTACAAAATGCAGCGTGACATGCCGGGGGCGTTGGAGCGTGCCGACGAGTCCATCGCGCATATCGAGGCGTCCAGCGCGCGTATGACGGTGTTGGTGGAGGATCTGCTTTCTTTGGCGCGTCTTGACGAAGGTCGTGGCATCGATATCACCCAGCAGGTGAAGCTCACTTCCGTGGTGAAGGACGCTGCCGACGATTTGCATGCGCTTGATCCGAATCGTGGCATCACCTGCGGCCAGGTGGTGCTGCAGTCAGGGCAAGATATGAACAATCCTGCGAGGTTGACGTTCCAACCGGGGCAGATGCCGGATATTACGCTGACGGGCGATGCTTCAAGGTTGCGTCAGGTGGTGACCAATATCGTTGGCAATATCCACCGCTATACGCCGGCCGATTCGTCGGTGGAGGTTTCGATGGGCGTGTTGCCGGCTTCCATCAGCCCGGAGTCGTTGTCTCGCATGCCGTCGAACGAGCAGTCGCTGCGTCACTTGGTCGAAGCCATCGAAGTCGGGCAGTCGATGCAGGTGGGTATGAACTATGCGATCGTTCGCTTCAGCGATCATGGTCCCGGCGTTCCGGCCGAGGCGCGTTCAAAGATTTTCGAACGTTTCTATACGGCTGACCCGTCCCGAGCTCGGCAGAAGGGCGGCACCGGCCTTGGCATGGCGATCGCGCAATCCGTGGTCAAGGCGCATCACGGTTTCATCTGCGCTTCCGGCAGCGAGGGAACCGGCTTGACATTGACGGTGGTGCTTCCGGTGGCTCCGGTGGAGCCGCGTCCGTTGACGCAGGCCAGTGACGAACGCAAGGGTGACAAGTGGGGCCGCAGGCCGAAAAAGCAGTGATGCAAACGCCTGAAAAGGCCTGATTTGACGGTTATTGGCGCAAGAGATGGTATATATCCCACCTCTTGCGCTAAACTGTATCTTTGATTTGTAATCGGTGAGCGGTTTTCTTTCGCTTGCCCGAAGGTATGTGGATTACGTAAGAGTGAGGTGACAATGCCTAGCGGACGCGTTCGTTGGTTCGATGCGAACAAAGGCTATGGTTTTATTCAGAACGAGCAGGGCGCCGATGTGTTCCTGCCTGCAGCTGCCCTGCCGGAGGGCGTGAAGACGTTGCGCAAGGGCGCAAAGGTCGAGTATTCCGTGGTGGAGGGCCGCCGTGGCCCGCAGGCGATGGGCCTTACGCTCGTCGCGTCCGCTCCGTCTCTGGTCAAGGCGACGCGACCGAAGCCGGATGATATGGCCGCCATCGTGGAGGATCTCATCAAGCTTCTGGATTCCGCCGGAAACCAACTGCGCCGACATCATTACCCGTCGCCGGCCGAAAGCAAGAAACTGGCCACGCTGATGCGTGCCGTGGCCGACAACTTCGACGTACAGGAATAATTCATGTCCGATACCACAATGGATCCCAGGGCGATCGCTCAAGCGGCGGCCATTGAAGTCGCCGATGAGGATAGTCAGGTCGGCGACTTCGTCGAAGCCATCGATTTGGGAGACAACGTCACTGATTTTCGTTTCGAAACTCGCGTGCGCGGGTATGAGGGATGGCAGTGGTCGGTGACGTTGTATCACGATGTCGAGTTGGATCATTGGACGGTCAATGAGTCGTCGTTGGTGCCTACCGACAAGGCGTTGCGTCCACCGGAATGGATTCCGTGGAAGGATCGTCTCGAACCGACTGACTTGGCGGTGACCGATTCGATCGGTACCGATCCCGACGATCCCCGTATGGAGGAGGGGTTCCGTAAGACGGAACCTGCCGAACCGGGCGAAAACGTTTCCTCCGATGCGGAGTCTGCCGAAACGACGAATGCCAGCGATAATGCCGAGATGGACGCTGACGGGGCTGCCGTCTCGCAAGGCGAGAGCGCTGCAGCATCGGTGACTTCCGAAGAGGATATCGACGAGGCGGTTGAGGAATTCGACCTGTCCCGCCGACACGTGCTTACGTCTTTGGGACGTTCCCAGACCGCGAAACGTTGGTATGAGGGGCCACGTGGACCGAAGTCGTTGTCCACCAAGACGTCGGATGGCAATCCGTGCTCGACGTGCGGATTCTTCATTCCCCTGAAAGGTGAGCTGAACCTCCTGTTCGGCGTGTGCGCCAACAAGTGGAGTCCTGATGACGGTCGTGTCGTGTCCATCGACCATGGCTGTGGCGAGCATTCCGAGATCGAGCCTCCGGAACCGTCGCATCTGTGGGTGCAGTCGAAGCCGGCCTTTGATGACCTTCATATCGACATCATCGCGCAGGCTCCGCGTGACGAGCGCAGTTCCGTCGAACTGATCGAACGGTTGTCAGTGGACGAAGGCAACAATCCGAACGATGAGGAGGAAGCCTCCGAAGCCGATATCGAAGCTAATACCGTGGATGACGACGCGAATCAGGAAGAAGTGCTCGAACACACGGCCCCGCAGGACGAACCTGAAGTGGAAGCCACCGTTGAGCTAGGCGGTGACGAGGATTCGGAAGCCGAAGAGGCGCCTGAAAACGATTCGGAAGCCGAATAATCCGGTTTTACTGCAGATAGGGGAGAAGCCCGCATTCCCAACTTGGGGGGAGCGGGCTTCTCTCATATCTGTAAACGTTGCAAATGCTTAGTGCACGACGGTGACGGTGCAATCGGCGAAATTGACGATCTGTTTGGAGACGGAACCGAGGAAATGCGCATCCAATCCAGACAGTCCGCGGGAACCGACCACCAAATGGCGTGCGTAACGGGAAGCTGCGATCAGTCCCTTCGCCGCGGAGATATGGAAGGCGTGCGATTCGATCTGGAAATCGTCGGGAATGCCGGCCGTGGGAATCTCCACCGAATCGAGCAGCTCGTCAAGAATGCGTTCCGCACGCTCCTGACCTACGGCTATTGGCGCGATGGCGTTCTCATACCCTTCGATGACACCGAGATCTTTCAGCTGCCAGCAGAACATCACCTGCAGGGGAGCGTGATGCAGTGCAGCCAGATCGATGGCGAACCGCAGGGCGTGTCGCGATGTTTCCGATCCGTCGACGCCAACCACAATCGGACGCTGGCTTCTTGGCAGCGGGGAACCCGGCAGGTCGTATGTCACGGTGTTCTCCGAGGGCGTAAGCGCATTGGCGATGGCATCCTGCACGCTGGATTCCTCGTTGTCGAGAATGCGCACCACGGTGACCGGAACCTCCGCAGCTTCGGCGAGCGAAGCTGAAAGAGATCCGAGGAACCAGCGCGCTACGCGGCCAAGGGAACGGCGTCCTACCACAATCTGCTGCGCGTCCCTGCCTATCTCCAGCAATGCGGATGTTCCTGTGGCCTTGACCGATGTGAGTTTGACATGATCCTCATTGATGGTCATGCCTTGCGAAGCCTCGGAAACCCAGTCACGAAGCTTCTGCGCGATATCATGACGGACTTCGGCCCATTGTTCTTCGTCTTCCGGCTCTGATCCCATATCCCAGGAATGGGACCAGGCGAACACTGCATTGACCTGCTGGCCGGTAAGCGATGCCTCGTTCAGCGCCCAGCGTAATGCGGCGAAGGATTCGTCGGAACCGTCAACGCCGACGACGATATCATGGAGACGAGTGTCTGCGATCGATCCGGAACCGGCCGCATTTAGGGTGGTGTCGCTCATCTTGGTGACCTCCTTGGTCGTTGCTATATGTCAAGCATATACGTTCGGTTGCGTCGAAAGCGCAATTTACGCGCGGATGAAGCAAACGTCACCGCGAATCGGTAGAGTGTTGAAGGACTAACAAGAGTGGAAGGACAAGCATGTTCGAACGGTTTACCGACCGTGCGCGGCGCGTGATCGTGCTGGCGCAGGAAGAAGCTCGTACCCTCCAGCACAACTACATCGGTACCGAGCATCTGCTGCTTGGCCTGATTCGCGAGGGTGACGGCGTCGCAGCCAAGGCGCTGGCCTCAAAGGGTGTGACCTTGGATGACACCCGCAAACAGGTCGAAGAGATGATCGGTAAGGGGAATGCCACGCCGAACGGCCACATTCCCTTCACTCCGCATGCCAGGCAGGTGTTGGAGCTGTCGCTGCGTGAGGCGTTGCAGCTGGGGCACAGCTATATCGGCACCGAGCATATCCTGCTCGGTCTGATTCATGAAGGCGAAGGCGTGGGCACTCAAGTGCTGATCAAGATGGATGTCAATCTTGGTGAACTGCGCAGCGCCACCATCGACTTGATTCGTGGCAATTCCGGTGATGGCAAGGGCGACGGCAAGGGTGATTTGGCCAACGCCGGTGGCGTACAGGATCGCCGCAACCAGACCGGTTCCGCGATTCTTGACCAGTTTGGCCGCAATCTGACCGCCGAAGCTGCCTCCGGCAAGCTTGATCCGGTGATTGGCCGCTCGAGTGAGATCGAGCGTGTGATGGTGGTGCTGAGCCGCCGCACCAAGAACAATCCGGTGCTGATCGGCGAGCCGGGTGTCGGCAAAACCGCTGTGGTCGAAGGTTTGGCGCAGAAGATCAACGCCGGTGACGTTCCGGAGACGCTGAAGGGCAAGCAGGTCTATTCGTTGGATCTGGGATCCATGGTGGCTGGTTCGCGCTACCGTGGCGATTTCGAGGAACGCCTGAAGAAGGTGCTCAAGGAGATCAAGACCCGCGGCGACATTGTGCTGTTCATCGATGAGATCCATACCATAGTGGGTGCTGGCTCCGCAGATGGTGCTCTTGGCGCTTCCGACATGCTGAAGCCTATGCTGGCCCGTGGCGAGCTGCAGACCATTGGCGCCACCACCACCGACGAGTACCGTAAGTACATCGAGAAGGATGCGGCTCTGGAACGTCGTTTCCAGCCGATCCAGGTGCACGAGCCGAGCATTGCCGAAACCATCGAGATCCTTAAGGGCTTGCGTTCCCGTTACGAGAACCACCACCATGTGACGATCACCGATGGTGCGTTGCAGGCCGCGGCCGAACTGTCGAGCCGTTACATTCAGGACCGTCACCTGCCTGACAAGGCCATCGATCTGATCGATGAGGCTGGCGCGCGCCTGCGCATCCGTCGACTGACCGCTCCGCCGGAACTCAAGGAACTCGACACGAAGATCGCCAAGCTTGCCGAGGAGAAGGACCAGTCCATTAAAGACCAGGACTTCGAAAAGGCTGCTGAGCTGCGTGATAAGCAGGAGAAGCTGGAAGCCGAACGCAAGCAGAAGGAATCTTCATGGCGTGAAGGCGAATCCGACGTGAAGATGGTCGTAGATGAGGATGTCATCGCCGAAGTGATTTCCCAGACCACCGGCATTCCGGTGTTCAAGCTCACCCAGGCCGAGTCCAAGAAGCTCATGACCATGGAAAGCGAGCTGCACAAGCGCATCATCGGCCAGGATGAGGCCGTGTCCGCATTGAGCCGCTCCATCCGCCGCGCACGTGTTGGTTTGAAGGATCCGAAGCGTCCGTCCGGTTCGTTTATCTTCGCTGGCCCCACCGGTGTTGGCAAGACCGAGCTGGCCAAGACGCTCGCCGAATTCCTGTTTGACGACGAGGACGCGCTGATTCGTGTCGACATGTCTGAATTCTCCGAGAAATATGCGGCTTCGCGCCTGTTTGGTGCTCCTCCGGGATACGTCGGCTACGAAGAGGGCGGCGAACTCACCGAGAAGGTGCGTCGCAAGCCGTTCTCCGTGGTGCTGTTCGATGAGATCGAAAAGGCCCATCCGGATATCTTCAACACGCTGCTGCAGGTATTGGATGATGGTCATCTGACTGATGGCCAGGGCCGCAAGGTGGACTTCAAGAACACCATCATCATTCTGACCACCAATCTTGGTACTCGTGACATCGCCAAGGCCGCCAACACCGGCTTCAACTTGGGTGCCAACACCGAGTCGAGCTACCAGCGCATGAAGGATCAGGTTTCCGCGGAGCTGAAGCAGCAGTTCCGTCCGGAATTCCTGAACCGTCTGGACGACATCATCGTGTTCAAGCAGCTCACCGAGCCGCAAGTGCGTCAGATCGTCGATCTTGATGTCAAGCAGCTCAATGATCGCTTGTTCGATCGCCACATGTCGCTCGAGCTTACTGACGCTGCCAAGGATCTGCTCGCGCAGAAGGGCTTCGACCCGCTGCTGGGCGCGCGTCCGTTGCGTCGTGTGATTCAGCGCGACGTCGAAGACGCCATTTCGGAGAAGATTCTGATGGGCGAACTTGAAGATGGCCAGCGCGTGAAGGTCGATGCGGAAGGCGAAGGCATTCTGGGCGAGTTCACCTTTACCGGTGAGGCGTTCGAAGAGCCGAATGCAGAGCCTGCTGAAGCTGAAGCTGCACCGGCTGAAGCTGAGGCACCTACCGAATCGACGGAATCCGCCGAGTAAACAGATCAAACTGGCACGTTGTAGTCGCAACAACGAAAGGTCCTGAAATCTTGGGAAAGGTTTCAGGACCTTGTTTTTATTATTGGAATCTCATATGACTGCATTCGCGGATGCAAATCGGTTCTTTCGTCATGTGAAGCCATATATGAAATCGCATAATATGAAAGATGCAAAAGGGCTGGTATGCCAACGGTTTCGTCGCATACCAGCCCTTTTTGATACAGTCGTCGGATCCAGGGAATTTACTTGATGGCGTTCAGCCACTGCTCCTTGGTGGCCTTCTCGGATTCAAGCTTGGCTTTCTTCTTCGGATCGGATTCGACCGCGATCTTCGCGTCAAGCTCGGCGAGCTGCGCGTTGAGCTGCTCCTCGAAGGAGGACTTGCGGGCGTCGGCTTCCGGATCGGACTGCTTCCACGCGGCATCCTCGACAGCCTTGATCTGCTTGTCGACGGCGTCGAGGCGGCCCTCGATGCGGCGTACTTCGTCGCGTGGCACATAGCCGATCTGATCCCACTCCTCCTGAATGGCGGCGAGGGCCTGACGAGCCTGCTTGGCGCTTTCCTCATCCTTGACGGGAACAAGCGCCTCGGCCTTGACCAGCAGTGCTTCCTTCTTGGCGAGATTCTCCTTCTCAGAGGAGCTGATCTGATCACGATCGGCCTGGCGCGCGTTGAAGAATGCGTCTGCGGCAGCGCGGAAACGCTCCCACATGGCATCATCATCACGACGACCGGCACGACCGGCCTTCTTCCAACGATCCATCAGCTCGGTGAACTTGCGGGAGGTCTCAACCCAAGCGGTGGAATCCTGCAGCGCCTCAGCCTCCGCGATGATGGCTTCCTTAGCCGCCTTGGCGGAATTGCGTTCTTCGTCACGGCTCTGCACCCACTTGCGGCGGGCGAAATTAAACTTGGTGCGGGCCGCGGAGAAGCGGGCCCACAGGGCGTCTGCGTCTTCCTTGTCGATGCGGATGTTGTTGCGCTGGTGTTCCTGCCACTGCTGGAAAAGTGAACGGAACTTGTCGGCGGTGGAACGCCAGTTGGTGTTTTCGTCAAGGGAATCAGCCAATGCTTCGGCCTTCTCCACAATGACGGTGCGCTCCTCAAGAGCCTTGGCGATGGCGGCCTTGCGCGCCTCGATCAACGCAGTTTTCTTGGCTGCGCCTTCCTCCTTCAGCGCCTCGAACTGGGCCTTGAGAGCGGCCAGATCGCCCACCACTGCCGGCTGTTCGGTTTCCTCGGACAACGCCTTGATGGTTTCGTCGATTTCGCGAGACTTCACACCATTGGACTTGAGCTTGTTGGCGAACAGGTCCAGCTTGGCCTTCAGATCAAGGTAACGGCGGGCATACAGGGCCAGCGCCTCTTCCTTGGAGACGTCAGGGAACTGGCCGACCTCGCGTTCTTCTTCGCCGTCCTTGACGAACACGGTGCCATCATCGGCGACACGGCCGAACGCTTCGGCGGCCTTTACATCAGCATCGGAGAATCCGGTGGACGCTGCCGCCGGGGCGGTGTGCTGCGGAGCCTTCTTGGCGAAGGCCGCAGGGCTCGGAGCGTGCGGCTTCATTGAAGCAGGGCTCGGAACGGCCGGTTTGCTGGCCTTGACTGCGGGCGTCGTCGCCTGCTCGGTGGTTTCATTAATGTTCTCGGACGCGGTGACATTCTCGTCGGCCATGGCCAGCTCCTTTAAGTAAGCTTCATGTAGTGCAGGGGATGCGAATCATGCGAACGTGCTTCCAAAGCCTGAAAAACGCGATGCATTTTCCGCAACCTCATTTATTATAGGGAATCGTGGCAAAAGGCGCATCTATTTCAGGATTTCCAGAGTGGCTCCCCTCTGAACGTGTTGTGGAGCAGCGTGTTATCGACACGCTCCGTGAAGTATTCGAGCTCAATGGCTTCATAGGCATTGAAACTCGTGCGGTTGAGCAGGGTTCGAGCCTGCTCAAAAAAGGCGAAACCAGCAAGGAGATTTACTTGCTGAGCCGTCTTCAGGAGGTCGGTCATGAGTCCGACACTCCGATTGAAGATCGTCTTGGTCTGCATTTTGATTTGACTGTTCCGCTGAGCCGTTATGTCGTTGAGCATTCGGGTGATTTGGCGTTCCCGTTTAAGCGTTGGCAGATTCAGAAGGTCTGGCGCGGCGAACGTCCTCAGGAAGGGCGTTTCCGCGAGTTCGTGCAGGCCGATATCGATGTGATCGGCAATGGTGATCTACCGGATCATTATGAGGTTGAGTTGCCGCTGGTCATGGTATCGGCTTTGGAACGTCTGCGCGAGTTCGGTCTGCCGAAGGCCACCGTGCATGCGAACAACCGCAAGCTCTCCGAAGGTTTCTACCGTGGTTTGGGCCTGAACGACATCGAAGGCGTGCTTCGTGAGATCGACAAGCTCGACAAAATCGGTGCCGACGAAGTGGCCAAGCTGCTGGTGGAAGGTTGCGGAGCCAACGAGAATCAGGCTCGTGCGTGCCTTGAGCTCGCGGAGCTCACCGCCGCTGATGGTGCGGAGCTGTCCAGCAAGTTCGACGCGTTGTGCGAGAAGCACGACATCGCCAATGATTCCGAGGCGTATGCGCTCGCACGTCAGGGGCTTGACACGTTGGCGATGATTGTTGACGAGGCCGCTCGTATTCGCCCGGGTTCCGTGATTGCGGATCTGAAGATCGCTCGAGGCTTGGATTACTATACCGGTTCCGTGTATGAGACGTTCCTTGACGGTGCGGCCTCGCTCGGGTCCATCTGCTCCGGAGGTCGTTACGACAACCTCGCATCGCAAGGCAGCAAGAAGTACCCGGGTGTGGGCCTGTCCATCGGCCTGTCCCGCTTGGTTTCGTACATGCTGCACACCGCCGGTGCCCACGCGAATCGTGTGTCCCCGGCTTCTGTGCTCGTGGCCGTGTGGAATGAGGAGGACCGTTCCGCGTCCAATCTGATTGCCAACCAGCTGCGTGCCCGTGGCATCGCCGCTGACGTGGCTCCGACCGCAGCCAAGCTCGGCAAGCAGATCAAGTATGCCGACAAGCTCGGCATACCATACGTGTGGTTCCCCGCAGACGAGTCCGCGCAAGACGCTTCGGATGAAGTCAAGAACATTATCACAGGTGACCAGCATCCGGCCGACGCACAGTCTTGGGAGCCGGATACTGTGTATGCCCAGCAAACCGTTACTGTAGAAGCCTGAAATCACAAGACTTCACAAGAGAATAAGGAATAGGGGAAGCATGAGCCAGACGGCTTATAGAACACATCATGCAACCGAAGTGACCGAGGAACTCGTCGGTCAGAAGGTGACGCTCTCCGGTTGGGTTGATCGTCGTCGCGACCACGGCGGCGTGGCCTTCATCGATCTTCGCGACAACACCGGTTTGGTGCAGGTTGTCATTTATGACGAGGACATGGCACGTCCGCTGCGTTCCGAGTTTGTGATTCAGGTTGTAGGCGAGGTCCGCCTGCGTCCGGACGGCAATGAGAACGATCATCTGGCCACCGGCAAGATCGAGGTCGTTGCCGAAAGCATCGAGGTGCTTGCTAAGTCCGATGCGCTGCCGTTCCAGGTGTCCACCGCTTTGGAGAACGAGTCCGAGAACAAGCTGCCGGGTGAGGAAGTTCGTCTCAAGTACCGTTATCTCGATCTGCGTCGTCCGTCCATGCAGCGCAATCTGAAGTTGCGTTCCCAGATGTCGAAGGCCGCACGCCACGCTCTGGAGGAGATGGGCTTCGAAGAGGTCGAAACTCCGACCATGATCAAGTCCACGCCGGAAGGCGCCCGCGATTTCGTGGTGCCGGCCCGTTTGGTGCCGGGTTCCTGGTACGCATTGCCGCAGTCCCCGCAGTTGCTCAAGCAGCTGCTCATGGTCTCTGGCGTGGAACGCTACTACCAGCTGGCGCGTTGCTACCGTGATGAGGATTTCCGTGCCGACCGACAGCCGGAGTTCACCCAGCTTGATATGGAAATGGCATTCGTGGATCAGGAAGATGTGATGGCCATGGCCGAAAAGGTCATCGCTGCCATTTGGAAGTCTGCAGGCTATGAGATCCAGCTGCCGATTCAGCGCATCACTTGGCAGGAAGCCATGGATAAGTACGGCTCCGACAAGCCGGATTTGCGTTTCGGCAATCCACTGATCGAGCTGACTGACTACTTCAAGAACACTCCGTTCCGCGTGTTCCAGGCTCCGTACGTCGGCGCGGTGCTCTTCAAGGGTGGTGCAGCCACGCCTCGCCGCCAGTTCGACGCTTGGCAGGATTGGGCCAAGCAGCGTGGCGCCAAGGGCCTTGCCTACGTGGTGTTCGCTGAGAACGGCGAGCTCAAGGGACCTGTTGCCAAAAACCTGTCTGAAGAGGAACGCGCTGGCCTGAAGGAAGCCGTTGGCGCGGAAGACGGCGATGCCGTGTTCTTCGCCGCAGGCCGCCGCACCTCCGCTCAGGAGCTGCTGGGTGCCGTGCGCGTGGAATTGGCTGATCGTGCCGGTCTGCTCAAGCCCGACGATTTCGCGTTCACCTGGGTTGTGGACTTCCCGCTGTTCAAGGCCGCCGACGATCCGGATGATGACGATGTGGCGGTTGGCCACTCCAAGTGGACTTCCATGCACCACCCGTTCACCATGCCGTCCAAGGATTGGATCGACACCTTCGACAAGGATCCGGAACACGCCATGTCCGATTCCTACGACATCGTGTGCAACGGTAACGAAATGGGCGGCGGTTCCGTTCGTATCCACCGCGATGACATTCAGGATCGTGTGCTCGATGTGCTCGGCATCACTCCTGAAGAGGCTGCCGACAAGTTCGGCTTCCTGCTTGAAGCCTTCAAGTATGGCGCTCCGCCGCATGCTGGCATCGCTCTCGGTTGGGATCGTACCGCAGCCATCCTGGCTGGCGCCGACTCCATCCGCGACGTCATCGCCTTCCCGAAGGCTGGCGGCGGTCGTGATCCGCTGACCGGCGCTCCGGCTCCGATTTCCGACGAACAGCGTGCGGAAACCGGCGTTGATTATGATCCGGAAGAAGACGAAGACTGATAGTGTTTTCGCTTTGAGATAACAGGCTGTCTTTGCATGAGAGACCGTGCGAGGACAGCCTGTTTTTATTGTATATGCTGTCTATTTTCTCTTGCTACCGGTATGGTGGAGCAAAGATGAGTATTTGAAATATTATGAGAAAGAGCTGAATCTGTAGTATGAGTTTGAAACAATCGTTGGAAAAACATGATTTTCATGGTGTCTGGATGCGGCTTCTCGCGTTGGCGATGACACTGATTGTGGCAGTGAGCGCACTCGTCGCATCCCCAGTCAATGCTCACGCCGCCGAAGTCGGAGATCCCTCCGCAGTCAAGGGCAAAACCTACGCGGTTGGTACTGATACCACGTTCGCACCGTTCGAATATCGGGAGAACGGCAAGATGACCGGTATCGATATGGAACTGATCCGTGCCATCGCCCAAGAAGAAGGATTCGAAGTCACCATCCAATCATTGGGTTTCAATGCGGCATTGCAGGCTTTGAGCTCCAATCAGGTGGATGTGGTGATCGCAGGCATGTCAATCACCGACGAACGCAAGGCGACCTACGATTTTTCCAATCCTTACTTCCAGTCCGGCATTCAAATGGCCATCGCTGAAAACAACGATAGTATTACCAGCTACAAGGATCTTGACGGTAAAACCGTTGTTGCGAAAACCGGTTCGGAAGGTGAGTCCTACGCCAAGCAGCATGCGAGCGAGTATGGCTACACTGTGACTTCTGTGGACCAGTCGTCAACTATGTACGAGATGGTCAAATCCGGTAATGCGGACGCGGTATTCGACGACTATCCGGTGCTTGCCTACGGTGTTTCCCAAAATAACGGTTTGAAGATCGTGACCCCGAAGGTACCGCACGGCGAATATGGCATGGCCGTGAACAAGGGCAAGAACGCTGACCTTCTGGCCGCCATCGACGATGGTTTGAACAAGCTCATCGCTTCAGGCAAATACGAGACGATCGTCGCGCAATATCTGGGCGAAGCCGGCGCGAAGGAACAAGTCGAGGCGATTTCCGGCAAGGTCACCGATAATGGCCCCGATGGTACGGCTCAGAAAAAAATCGGTTTCTTTGGACTTGTCAAACAATCGATGCCGGCTTTGCTGACCGGTCTGAAGAACACGTTGCTGATCACCTTGCTGTCGTTTGCAATCGCGCTGGTACTGGGTGTCGCTTTTGGCTTGATGAAAGTGTCCGAAAACAAGATTCTGGAAGGCATAGCCAAGGTTTACATCGCAGTGTTTCGCGGTACGCCGATTCTGGTGTGGGCGTTCTTCTTCTATTTTGGTGTGCCGCAGCTGATCGGGCACAGCGTGAACATTTGGGTTGCGGGCGCGTTGACGTTGTCGCTCAATTCCGGCGCATATCTGGCGGAAATCGTGCGTGGCGCCGTGCAGTCAGTTGACTCTGGTCAGATGGAGGGCGCACGTTCGCTTGGTCTCAACCATCATCAGGCCATGGCGCGCGTGATCATGCCTCAGGCCACTGCGATCGCCATGCCGTCGATCATCAACCAGCTGGTCATTATGATCAAGGATTCCTCGCTGCTGCTGGCCATCGGCTTCGGTGAACTGCTGTATCAGGCGCAGCAATTGTATGCGGCGAACTTCCGCGTCACCGAAACGCTGCTGATCGTCGGTGTGATGTACTTCGTGGCCATCACCATCCTCACATGGCTGGCCAATATCGTTGATAGGAAGGTGAATCGATGAGCGAGAACGGCAATCGCGGCAACAATGATGGCGAAGTGATCATCGATGTCAAGGATCTGCACAAAAACTATGGCCATACGGAAGTCATCAAAGGCGTCGATCTTACGGTACGCAAGGGCGAGGTAATCTGCATCATCGGACCGTCCGGTGCCGGTAAATCCACCATGTTGCGTTGCCTGAACGGACTCGAACGGGCCTCCAGCGGCCAGATTGTGGTCAACGGCCATGATTTGGGCGATCCGCACGTGAATATCGACCAGGTGCGTGAGCAGGTTGGCATGGTGTTCCAGCATTTCAACCTGTTCAACAACATGAGCGTGATCGACAACATCACCCTCGCGCCGAAACTGGTGCATAAGGAAACCGACGAGCAGGCGCGTGAACATGCGATGGCATTGCTAAAAACCGTGGAATTGGCCGAAAAGGCCGATGTTATGCCGAAATCGTTGTCAGGCGGTCAAAAGCAGCGTGTGGCCATCGCGCGCTCCTTGGCCATGCGCCCGAAAGTCATGCTGTTCGACGAGGCCACATCGGCGCTCGACCCGGAAATGGTCGGAGATGTGCTCGAAGTCATTCGTGAACTGGCCGAAGAGGGCATGACCATGGTGTTGGTGACCCATGAGATGGGTTTCGCCCGCGAAGTGGCCACCCGTGTGATCTTTACGGATGCTGGCGTGATCGAAGAGGAAGGCACTCCGGATGAGATTTTCAACCATCCGAAGAGCGAGCGTTTGAAGGCATTCCTTTCCAAAGTGCTCTGACGGTTTTGACAGGGTGGCATGCGGATTACGGTGGTAACGTGATGAACGTGCCATCGTAAAAGGTTCGCATACGAATCTGCATGTAAAAGACAGGCGAATGTAGGATGAAATTCATCTTGCGTTCGCCTGTCTTGCTCATTCTCGTTGCTTGGCGTTCCTACGTTGGAATACATGAGTATTGGTGATATGTGGCGCCGCGTTGCGGACGGTTTCAAATCCAAGGTTTCCGAACGAGCGGTGTTCGGTGCGGTGGCCGTATTGTTCGTAATAGCCGTGCTGGCTATCGAATTGCCGCGATTGTGGTAGCTGCCATCATGGTGCGTGAGATATCAGCATTGCGTCCGATAACGCGCTATGATGCATTTTGAGATAACGCTGTCTCATATTCTGAGCATGTCAGGGGTGGTAACAGCCGCGGAAACATGTCTTCCATATACTGCCCATATGACAGATATCAAAGAAACGCAAGAGACGCGCCCAATCATGCCGGGTGCGGAAGACAGCGGCCGACCGCTGGTCGAATTGACCCACGTTGAAAAGCACTACGGTGACTTGCATGTGCTCAAGGACATCAACCTCACCGTCAAGAAGGGCGAGGTGCTGGTCATCGTCGGTCCATCCGGTTCCGGCAAGTCCACGATGTGCCGCACCATCAACCGTTTGGAAACCATTGATTCCGGTGATATTCGCATTGATGGAAAGCCATTGCCCCAGGAAGGCAAGGAGCTCGCCAGCCTGCGTGCCGAGGTCGGTATGGTGTTCCAGTCGTTCAACCTGTTCGCCAACAAGACAATTCTTGAGAATGTGACGCTTGCGCCGATCAAGGTGCGCCACATGGATAAGAAGGCGGCCGAGGATCTCGCCATGGACCTGCTCTCCCGAGTGGGAGTGGCTTCGCAGGCTTCCAAGATGCCATCGCAGCTTTCCGGCGGTCAGCAGCAGCGTGTCGCCATCGCCCGAGCGCTTGCCATGCAGCCGAAGGTCATGTTGTTCGATGAGCCGACGTCCGCGCTTGATCCGGAGATGGTCAATGAAGTGCTTGACGTCATGGTGGAGCTGGCTCATGAAGGTATGACCATGCTGTGCGTGACCCACGAGATGGGCTTCGCGCGCAAGGTGGCCGACAAGGTTGTGTTCATGGCCGACGGCCAGATTCTTGAGCAGAGCACGCCGGAGGACTTCTTTGAAAATCCGAAGACCGATCGTGCCAAGGACTTCCTGTCGAAGATTCTCACCCACTGAAATGACTGACGGGAATAAGACAGAAGAAGGATTTTCGATATGAAACTTTCTATGAGGGCGAAGCGTATGCTGCGCAGGGCTATGGCGGCCTTCTGCGCGTTTGCGTGCGTGTTCGCAGTGTCCGCATGTGGTGCGGACGATGCCGATGGCAAGATTCGCGTCGGCATCAAATTCGACCAGCCTGGTCTGGGCTTCAAGAAGTCCGGCACCTATGTTGGCTTCGATGTGGATGTGGCCAAGTACATCGCCAAGAAGCTTGGCTATTCCGAAGACCAGATCGTGTGGAAGGAGGCGCCGTCGAAGCAGCGTGAGGCCATGCTGCAGAATGGCGATGTCGATTTCATCGTTGCAACGTATTCCATCACTGACGAGCGTAAGAAGGTTGTTTCCTTCGCGGGACCGTACTTCGTTGCGGGTCAGGATCTGCTGGTTCGCAAGGATGAAACCTCCATCAAGGGTCCGGAGGATCTTAACGGCAAGCGTCTGTGCTCCGTGACCGGTTCAACTTCCGCGGTTACCGTCAAGGAGAAGTTCGCCAACGAAGTGCAGCTCATGGAGCAGCCGGGTTACGCGGAATGCGCTACTGCACTGTTCTCGGGCATCGTTGATGCGGTGACCACCGACGATATTATTCTGGCAGGTCTTGCCTCCGCTTCGCGTGGCCGTCTGCGTGTGGTCGGCAAGCCGTTCACCCAGGAGTATTACGGCGTCGGCATCAAGAAGGGCGATACGAAGCTGGCCACCCGGATCGACAACGCCATCGCCGATATGATTCAGGATGGTTCTTGGAAGCGTGCCATCTCCGACAACACGAAGGGCACCGCATACACGCCGAACGCGAAGTACAATCCGCCGGAGCCGACTGAGGGGGAGAAGTAATGGAAGCGTTCATCTCATTGTTCAGCCAGTACAATGTGCCGGCTGCGTTCTTGGTGAACATCGAACTGACCTTGTGGTCGGCGTTGTTCTCCACGATTCTTGGCGTCATCCTCGTGATGATGCGCATTTCTCCGGTCGCATCGTTGCGTGTGGTATCGGGCGCTTATGTCGAGTTGTTCAAGAACCTGCCGTTGACCATCATCATGGTGTTCATGGTGCTGGGCGCCTATGCGCAGTTGAAGCTCAGCTTCTCCGACACGTTCGCCACGAACTTCTTCTGGCTGGCCGTCACCGGCTTGAGCCTGTATACGGCGGCTTTCGTGTGCGAATCGCTCCGATCCGGCATCAACACGGTGCCTCTCGGTCAGGCTGAAGCCTGTCGCGCATTGGGATTGAACTTCATGCAGTCCGCCACCCAGATCATTCTGCCGCAGGCATTCCGCGGCTCTGTGGCGCCGTTGGGTAATACGCTCATCGCATTGCTGAAGAACTCCACGGTTGCGGCCGCGGCATCCGTCGCCACCGAAACTTCGTCGTTGATGAGCGAAATGATCGAATACCGTTCTGACGTGATTATTCCGATCTTCCTTATCTTCGCGTTCGGTTATGTGATTCTGATCATTCCGATCGGCATGCTGACCACGTATCTGTCCAACAAGCTCGCGGTGAGGAGGTGACGCACCATGGCAAGCAATGAAAGCGCGGTGCTGTTCGACCAGCCCGGTCCTAAGAGCCGTAAAACCATTCGTATCGTCAATTGGATCGCAGGCATCGCCTTCGCGATCGTAGTTGTGTTGATTCTCATGAGGCTTCACAATCCGCCGGATGGCGAGAACCAGCTGAGCTGGGAACTGTGGAAGCCGGCTCTTGATGCCGAAGCGTGGACCGACTTCTATTTGCCGGGATTGTGGGCTACTATTCGCGCCTCCGTGCTGGCAGTGATTGGCGCGGTCCTGTTCGGTTTGCTGTTCGGTATTGGCCGTCTGCTTCCGAACATCGTGATTCGTGCGATTTCCGGCGCCGTCGTTGAGTTCGCCCGCGCGGTCCCTGTGCTGTTGCTCATGATCTTCTTCTGGCGTTGGTTCGCTTTTGCCGGCCTGGCAAGCCCGGCATATTGGGCTGTTGTGCTCGCATTGGTGATCTATAACGGTTCCGTGGTGGCTGAGCTTGTTCGTTCCGGCGTCGGCAACCTGCCGAACGGCCAGCGTGAGGCGTCGCTCGCCTTGGGTCTGACTCGCACGCAGTCGCTGATGGAAGTCGAAGTGCCGCAGGCCATTTACGCCATGCTTCCTGCCGCTGTGACGCAGTTGGTGGTGGTGCTGAAGGATACCGCCCTCGGCTCGATCATCATGTATACCGATCTGTTGCAGGAATCACGCCGACTCGGTTCGATGTACTTCAATATTCTGCAGACGCTAGTTGTTGCCGCCGTCATCTACTTCATCGCATGCTGGCTGTTGAGCCGACTTGCGGAATGGCTGCCGGAACGCATGCAGAAGCACACCGCGGCACCTGCCGAACCGGAACCAGTTGCGCCGATCGCCATTATGGATCCGTCGAATGTGAACCAGATCGCCGTGGCCAAGGAAGTCATGCCGCTTGGCGGTGCCCAACGCCTGTACCATGTGCATCATCGTGGTTCCAACGCGTCGATCCGCCATTGGCGTCAGACCCGCTACGTTCAGGGATTCGACGAGACGCATCCGGAAAGCCAGGTTGAGTTCGACAAGAACGGCAGGCCGATCAAAGATACGGCCAAGCAGGACAAGCTAAGATTCGATAAGCCGAAGTCCGACAAATCAAAGGGAGATAAGCCCAAGCAGTGACGTCATTTGATCTGCGAAAACCGATAGGGCGCTGATTTCTTGCAGAGAGCGAGGAATCAGCGCCCTATTGCATGAAAGAAGTCAGGCAAAACGTAAGAAAAGCAGTATGCGGCGATTGGGTGTGGCGATGCCACGTTTCAATCGCCGCATAGCTTATTATCAGGGGATAAGCAAGGAGGCTTGTCATGCCAGACAAAGACAAGGATGCGAAGATGTCGTCCATTGCGAAGACGTTGAACAAGGTTGAGGACAGACTTGAGAAGGGGAAGAACTGCAGTTCCGTTGCCGAGGGGCTCGCGAACGTCGCCAAAGCGAGCGAATTGCTCAGCTCCGTATGGACGTTGCCTCCCGGTCAGCTGCTACGATTTCACCACGATACGAGGGTCGCTGGAATCGACGGCGATTCCACGCCGGGCTTTGACGGCAACAAAGACGATGCGGAACGGTTCATTGCGATCAGTTCTTCCGAAATCGCACGATATCAGCGGCTGATGTACGCCAATGGCATGAAGGGATCCCGCCGTCGTCTGCTAATTATTCTGCAAGGCATGGATGCATCCGGCAAGGGCGGCATCGTACGTCACGTGTTCAGCCAAGGTGATCCGATGGGAATGCATTATCACGGTTTCGGTGCGCCCAAAGGTGAGGAAAAGGACCACGATTATTTGTGGCGCATCAAACGGGAACTGCCGCAGAATGGTTGGATCTCCATTTTCGATAGATCGCAATATGAAGATATCGTCATGCCGCGCATTTACAAAACATATCCGGAGGAGGTATGGCAGGCACGATATGACGAAATCAACCGATTTGAATCGCAATTGGTTGCGGACGGATGCTCCATCATCAAAATATTCCTTGTGGTGAGCAAAGAAGAGCAGAAGGAGCATTTCCTCGGCAGGCTGGAAGATCCGACCAAATATTGGAAGTTCGACCCCAGCGACCTTGAAGCGCGTGCCCGTTGGGACGACTACATGGCAGCATGGCAGGACGTGTTCGCACGTACGAGCACCGAGCAGGCGCCCTGGTACCTGGTGCCTGCCGACAATCGTTGGTATTCAAGGGCGGTCGTGTCCGAACTGCTCCGCAACGTATTGAAGAACATGAACATGATCTGGCCGCCCTTGGAAGTCGATGCCGACGAAATGCGACGTCAGTTGGAAACGCTGTAGTCGAAGAACACGACTTCGCCGCTCGACTGTGTGGTATCCAGATCGACGGTTCCGGTGATGGCCCAATCATGGTCGCCATCGGAATCGTCGATGATCTGACGCACTTTCCAGCTGTGTTCGCTATTCTCCTTGGAATCGTCGAGGATGAACAGCTCGCCGCTACGGGCTTTCGCATCCGTGTTGACGTATTCGTGCTCATCGTAGAAGTCGTCGAGCGCATCCTCCCATTCGTGCACGCCATAACCCCAGTCTTTGTCAAGCGCGCCAAGCTCATCGGACTTGTCGAGATCCATAAGCTGTACGCGGCGGAACATGGCATTGCGTACGAGCACGGTGAGGCCTCGACGATCTTCCACCACGGACTGCTTCGCACCGGGCGCGGCCAGGTTCGCGGCGGCTTCGGAAGCGTCGGTGCCGACTCCCGCGTTCTCCCACTCGTCGACCAGCGAGGAGTCGATGGAACGAACCACAACGCGCAGCCAGGAGATGATGTCCCGTAACTGTTCGTTACGCTTCTCCAAAGGAACGGTACGTGCCAGCGTGCGATATGCGTCAGATAGATAGCGCAGCAGCGTGCCTTCGGAGCGGGCGATGTTGTAGCGCGAGATGTAACCAGTGAAATCGGAGGCCGTTTCGACCATGTCCCGGATCACCGATTTCGGGCTCAACCAGTAATCGTTGGCCCAAGGCACATCATGGCGGTACTCGTCGAACGCCGCTTGAAGCATGTCTTCCAGTGGTTTCGGATAGGTGATTTCCTGCAAGCGGTCCATGCGCTCGTCATAGTCGAGGCCATCTTCCTTCATGCGAATCATCGCCGCATCGCGAGCTTGACGTTCCTGCGCGCGCAACACCTGCTTCGGGTCCTCCAACGTGGCTTCCACCATGGAAATCACGTCAAGCGCGTAACTTTCCGATTCCGGATCAAGCAGTTCCAACGCGGCCAGCAGGAACGGGCTCAACGGTTGGTCAAGTGCGAAATCATCCGGCATGTCGACGGTCATGAAATAGTCCTTGCCACCATCGTCGCGGTCTTCTGCTTCGATCACATTCGTGTCGAACAGCGTTTGGAAGATCTCGTCGGCACGATCATGAAGACGCTTCTTCTGTTCCGGAGTCTGCGCCGAATCGTCGATCAGGCGATCGATGCGGTAGCGTGCGTCGCCGCCCTGCGCCACTTCGTTCAACACCATGGAATGCGTGACCTTCATATGTGGCACCAAAGTTTCAGGGGCCGCGTTGATCAGCTTGTCGAACGTGTTCTCATTCCACGTGACAAAACCTTCTGGCGCCTTCTTGCGCTTGACTTTCTTGAGTTTCTTGGGATCATTGCCTGCCTTGGCGAGGGCCTTGGCGTTCTCGATTTCGAATTCCGGCCCTTCGGCGATGACCAAGCCTTCCGTGTCGAAGCCCATACGTCCCGCACGCCCTGCGATCTGATGGAATTCGCGGGCACGCAGTTTGCGCATTTTCGTGCCGTCAAACTTGGTCAATGCGGTCAACACCACGGAATGGATGGGCACGTTGATACCGACGCCCAACGTGTCGGTGCCGCAGATCACCGGCAACAAACCCTGCTGGGCGAGCTGCTCGACCAAACGACGATAGCGGGGGAGCATGCCCGCATGGTGAATGCCGACTCCGGTGCGCAACAGACGTTGCAAAATCTTGCCGAATGCAGTGGTAAACTTCGTGCCCTTGATCGCCTCCGCAATGGCGGCACGTTGTTCCTTGCTGGACACACCCGTGCTTGCCAGGGCGTTCGCCGTCTCCAATGCGGCGTCTTGAGAGAAATGCACCACATAAATCGGTGTTTCGCCTCTGCCGAACGCCAGTTCGACGGTCTTCTCCAACGGGTCAAGCGTATACTCGTACGTCAACGGCACCGGGCGCGGCGCATCGGCGATGATGTCGACGTCCGTATCCGTCATATCCTCCAATTTGTCGGCGATCGCATCGACGTTGCCCAATGTGGCGCTCATCAGCAAAAACTGCGTGTTCGGCAACGTCAGCAGCGGAACCTGCCAAGCCCAACCGCGCTCCGCATCGCCATAATAATGGAATTCATCCATCGCCACACAGCCGACATCGGCATGACGGCCCTCACGCAATGCCTGGTTCGCGAGAATCTCCGCAGTGCAGCAGATGATCGGAGCATCGGCGTTGATGTGCGTGTCTCCGGTGATCATGCCGACGTTCTCACGACCGAACACCTCCACCAGATCAAAGAACTTCTCAGACACCAACGCCTTGATCGGAGCCGTGTAATACGAGCGACGGCCCGTGCACAGCGCCGCGAAATGCATGCCCAACGCCACCAGTGATTTGCCGGAGCCGGTGGGTGTGTTCAAAATGACATGGTCGCCCGCGAGCAGGTCCATGATGGCCTCTTCCTGATGGGGCCACGGCTCAACACCTTTGATGTCCGCCACCCACTCGAAAAAGCGCTCGTAGATCTCGTCCGTGTCGATGTTGCGCTCGCCATCGCTCCAACTCGGCGCCAACGCGCCCAAAGAACCGTAATTCATATCGTCAGCCATGATTGCCAGTCTACCGTCTGGCATGAACTCGAACGTCGAACGTGTGTTCGAATTATTGCGTATGTTGCGGTACAGTAGAAGTTATGACTGAGGATTTGTTTGGCGCGATGGACGCTCCCGAAGACATGACGCGTCCGCTGGCCGTGCGTATGCGTCCGTCGAGCGTGGACGAAGTGGTGGGCCAGTCGCGGGTGTTAGGGCAGGGCTCTCCTCTGCGCAGGCTCGCCAATCCGGCGTCCAAAGGCTCGCTGACGGCACCGAGCTCCATTATTCTGTTCGGACCTCCAGGGGTCGGCAAAACCACGCTCGCCTATATTGTGGCCAAACAATCCGGTCGAGTCTTCGAAGAGCTTTCCGCAGTCACCTCCGGCGTCAAGGACGTGCGGGACGTGCTCAGACGAGCCCATGACCGTCTTGTCGCGGAAGGCAAGGAAACGGTACTGTTCATCGACGAGGTGCACCGGTTCTCCAAATCGCAGCAGGACGCATTGCTGCCAAGCGTGGAAAACCGTGACGTCACCTTCATTGCGGCCACCACGGAAAATCCAAGCTTTTCCGTCATCAAACCGTTGTTGAGCCGATCCGTGGTTGTCAAACTCGAATCGCTGGAACCCGACGATTTGAAAACGCTCATCAATCGGGCTGTGGAAAGTGAGCACGGGCTTAATAATGAAATCAAAATCAACGATGAGGCCATCGACGAAATCGTGCGCATGGCCGGAGGTGACGCACGAAAAACATTGACGATCCTCGAAGCGGCCGCAGGGGCGCTCACCGGAGACCAAGCGCGCAAAAAAGGCGCGAAACGGCCGATCATCACTCCCGACGTGGTGTCGCAGGTCATGGACGTGGCCACCGTGCGCTATGACAAAGACGGCGACGACCATTACGACGTCATCTCCGCATTCATCAAATCCATGCGTGGATCCGATCCCGACGCCACCATGCACTACTTGGCACGCATGCTGCGCGCCGGTGAGGATCCGCGGTTCATTGCCAGACGCATTATGATCGCAGCTTCCGAGGAAGTTGGCATGGCGGCTCCGCAAATACTGCAGGTAACCGTAGCGGCGGCGCAGGCCGTAGCCATGATCGGCATGCCCGAAGCGCGTATTATTCTCGCGGAAGCGGCGCTCGCTGTTGCCACCGCGCCCAAATCGAACGCCGGCTACAACGCTATCAACAGCGCGCTCGCCGATGTGGATGCGGGATTGATCGGTCAGGTGCCCTTGCATTTAAGGAACGCGCCGACCGCCCTGATGAAGAGTTGGGGGAATCATGAGGGGTATCGCTATGCCCATGATTGGCCGGGAGCCGTAGTTCCGCAGCAATACATGCCGGACGAGCTGGTAGGGCGGGAATACTACCATCCGAACGACCGCGGCTACGAGCATGAGGTCAAACCGAGATTGGAGAAAATTCGGAAGATTCTGCATGAGAAGGATGGTGGTCAAACCGGCAACTCTGATCGAGCCTAGTGTGGTGCCGGTTCTCATTCTTCGTTGCCGTTGGACTAGGGGTCCGCTAAAATTCCTCGTTGGGGTTGATGCCTGCTTGCTATGAGCAAGGCCCATGCATCAATCGCGGCGTCGCACATGGCCGCAGGAAAAAGTGCGCGGAAAGTGATTATGCAAGAACGGAATACAACGCTCGAAACCACCAGCCACATCAGTCGAAACAGTAGCGAAAACGTCAGAAAAATGCCAGACGAACGCATCCCCGGCAAACTCATCGGAGCGATTGTGGCGGTCGGCTCCCTCGCCTTCATTGGCATTCTCACCGAAACCGTCATGACGGTACTGTTCCCGCAACTTATGCGGGAATTCAACGTCGATACCGCAACAGTGCAATGGATCACCACCATCTATCTGCTGGTGGTTGCCGCAACCATGCCGTTGTCGTCGTACCTCAACCGTCGGTTCAAGCATCGCACGCTGTTCCTTGCCGCGGTGTCGCTCGCGGTGCTCGGTTCGTTGATCATGATCGTCGGCCATGCGTTCCCGGTCATTCTCACTGCCCGCGTGATTCAAGGCATGGGTTCCGGTGTGGCCACGCCGCTGATGATCAACATCATTCTTGAGCAGTCGCCAAAGAGCAAGGTCGGACGATTGATGGGCGTTGGCTCGCTGGTCATTACTGTGGCTCCGGCAATTGGACCGACCGTGGGCGGCGCGGTGTCGAGTATTCTGCCATGGCGTGCGATTTTCGTAATCGTCATTCCGGTTATTCTGCTGATTTCGCTGCCTGTCGGTTTGAAATGCATCGAACAGCATCGTCCGACGGAAGAAGCGCGTCTCAATCCGTTGCAGTTTGTTTCGATTGTGCTTGCGCTGTGCGGATTGGTGATGTTCCTGAATCAGGCTGGTGTTGCGGTCAGCGCTGCGGTTGCCGGCAGTAGCGCCACGGTGTCGGCGGTGTTCGCCGTGGTGAGTCTGATAGTTGGGTTGGGTTCGCTGTTGTTCTTCGGCTGGTCGTCGAAGCGTTCGTTCTCGCCGCTGATTCGTTTGGGATGGCTACGTGATCCGATGGTGTTGTTGCATTTGGTCGCCTATATGCTGCTGCCGATCGTCGGCATTGGTTTTGGCTATGTGATCACCAATGTGGCGCAGCTTTCGTTGGGCACCAGCGCGTTCCTCGCCGGTGCTTTGGTGTTGCCCGGCGCTTTGATCGGTGCGTTCTTCGCACCGGTTGGCGGTATGCTGTATGACCGTTTCGGACCGGTGCGTCCGATTCTCGTCGCGTTTTTCGCCGCGATTTGCGGGCCGATTCTGTTGCTGGTATTTTCCATGCGACTGACATCCGTCATGCTTGCCGGTTTCTATTTCATTTTCGGGCTTGGCTATTCGCTTGGTTTTTCCAATATCATGACCAATGCGTTACGCAATATCGCGCCTCAGTTTATGCCGGACGGCAATGCGGTGTTCAATACCTGCCTGCAGTTTGGTGGTGCCGCTGGCACGGCGCTCTTCTCCACGATTCTGTCGGTGGCCCAGTCCGGTTCGGGCGAAGAGGGCAGTGATGCGTTCCGTCATGCCACAGCTGTCGGCGGAAGTTGGACGTTCGCCACGATGATTGTCATCGTCTCCATAGCCATCTGCTGCCTGATTGCGGCGTTCCGAATCGGCGCAAAACGGAAATAACCGGCTATAGAAAAAGCCTGTAGCGTAATGTGAGGAAAGCGCTTCGTCAGGAAATGCCGGCTTGCTATGCTGTCTCTACCATTTATCGAGAGGACAGCAATGAACAACCAACGTCCGCATGGCAGCATTACCACCGGCCTGCTCAAGCCAATCACGGCAGCGCTTTCCATCGTCGCGCTGCTTGCGGGCTGCGGATCCGTGGAAACGAAAGATACCGTAACCAAAGTCGCCAGTGCCGATAAGGTGGTCAGCGTCAACGTTACGGAACCGTCGAACGGTCTGCTGCCAAGCGATACCAGTGATATGTCCGGATGGAAGGTCGTCAGCCAACTGTACGACGGTCTGGTCACATTCGACACGGAAGGCAATGAAACACTGGTCGAAGCCGAATCGATCACGCCGAATGATGACGCTTCCGAATACACCATCGTGCTCAAGCCGAATTTGACCTTCTCTAATGGTGAGAAGATCACTGCCGACACGTATGCGAAAAGCTGGTCGTTCGCGGCCAACGCGGCCAACGGGCAGGTGGGAGCTTCCATTTTCGAAGACATTCAGGGCTACGATGATTTGCAGGATGCTGAAGGCCTCAAAACCGCGCAGCTATCCGGCCTTACCGTGGTCGACGACACCACGCTGAAGGTCAGGCTCAAAGCGTCGAATTCGGCGTTCCTGTACAAAATCGGAGACATCGCCTTCTTGCCAATGCCGTCCGAAGTCATCAAAAACCCCAAGGAATACGGGCAAAAACCGATCGGCAACGGCCCGTACGAGCTGAAGGCGTACAAGAGCGGCGAAGAAATCATTCTTGAAAAAGACGACTCCTACAAGGGACCGCGCAAAGTCAAGAACGCAGGCATCGATTTCAAGGTGTATCAAAGCCTTGACGCGGCCTATTCAGATCTGCTGGCAGGCAATCTTGACGTGCTTGATTCCATTCCTACCTCCGCGCTGAAAACCTATCAGAACGAAAAGAACATCACAGCCGTCAGCAAGCCCGGTCCGTCTTTTTCGGCATTTACGATTTCGCAGAATCTTAAGCATTTCCGAGGCGAGGAAGGCAGGTATCGCCGTCAGGCCATCGCGCATGCCATTAATCGTGAAAACATCGCCGACGTGATTTTCGGCGGTACCGTGACGTCCGCAACCGATTTTCTCGCTCCCGTGATCAAAGGATACGATACCGATCTCGACGCTGGTGGCGTGCTTGCGTACGATGAGGCGAAAGCTAAGGAATTGTGGGCGAAGGCGGATGCGATTTCGCCATGGAGCGGAACGTTCCGCATCGCATACAGCGCCGATGGCGCCGACAAGGAATGGGTGGAGGCCGCGGTCAATTCCATTCGCAACGCTCTTGGTATCGATGCTGAAAGTTACCCATTCTCCACGTCCAAAGAGCTGAGGAGCGCCATTCAGGAGCGCACCATCGATGCGGCGTTCAAGTCGGGCATGCAGTCAGACTACCCGCATCCGGAAGGTTATTTGGTGCAGGCATATGACTCTTCGGCCGCGGATGGCAAGGGTTTGAACAACGGTGATTACAAGAGCGACGAATTCGATGCGCTGATCGATCAGGCGGCTGCGGAAACCGATTTGGACAAGGCCGTGATCCTGTATCAGCAGAGTGAGCGTGTGTTGCTGAAGGATCTGCCGGTGATTCCTTTGTGGTATACCAACGTGACCGCGGCTTCGGCCAAAGGTGTGGAAGTGAACTACAACTATATGGGCGTTCCCGAATACAACACCATCGTCAAGTAAGTTCGTCAAGCAGTCCCTCAAAGACGCATATCGAGGTGCGCGAAGACTCCACTGTGAGCGCAATTTCATCACCCGTCGCTTCGAAGCGGTAGGCTGTGAAACTATAGAGAACATAGGAAAAGGAGACAAGGTGAGCAACCTCAGTGCACCCCTGCCCGTCATGGCCGGCGAAGATATGCCGGCCGGGCCCGCCGATCCGATTTTCAACCGTCTGCTGAAGGACCGCATCATCTGGATGGGTGAGGAAGTCAAAGATGAGATGGCCAACCGCATTTGCGCGCAGATGCTGATGCTGGCCGCCGAAGATCCTAAGAAGGATATTTGGCTGTACATCAATTCCCCGGGTGGTTCCATCACCGCAGGCATGGCCATTTACGACACCATGCAGCTCATCGAGCCTGACGTGGCGACCGTTGGTCTGGGTATGTGCGCATCCATGGGCCAGTTCCTGCTGAGCTCCGGCACCAAGGGCAAGAGGTTCCTGACCTCTCACGCCCGCGTGCTCATGCACCAGCCTTCTGGCGGCATCGGCGGTACTGCAACCGACGTGCGTATCAACGCCGAGCTGATCATGGATATGAAGAAGACCATGAGCGAGCTGACGGCTGAGCAGACCGGCCACACGGTTGAGGAAATCTACCGCGACAACGAGTACGACCACTGGTTCACCGCGCAGGAAGCGTTGGAATACGGCTTTGTGGACAAGCTCGTTTCCACGCATGACACGATGAACGCCACCAAGGGAGAGTGAACATGGCAAGCGAAGAATCCCAGTTCGTAGCCCGCGCGGAACGACTTGCAGGTCCGGCCGGAGTGGTCGGATTCCAAGCCGCCGCCGCCCGTGAGGCTGCTTTCGCTCCGCAGAATCGTTATGTTCTGCCGCAGTTCGAAGAGAAGACCCCATACGGTTTCAAGAGGCAGGATCCGTACACCCGCCTGTTCGAGGATCGCATCATCTTCATGGGCGTGCAGGTCGACGACACGTCCGCCGACGATATCATGGCTCAGCTGCTGGTGCTCGAAAGCCAGGATCCGAACCGTGACGTGATGATGTACATCAATTCCCCGGGTGGTTCCATGACGGCCATGACCGCCATCTACGACACCATGCAGTACATCAAGCCGGACGTGCAGACCGTGTGCCTCGGCCAAGCCGCTTCCGCGGCCGCCATCCTGCTGGCCGCCGGTGCCAAGGGCAAGCGTCTGATGCTGCCGAACGCCCGCGTGCTCATTCACCAGCCGGCCATCGATCAGGGCTTCGGCAAGGCCACGGAAATCGAAATTCAGGCCAAGGAAATGCTTCGTATGCGCGAATGGCTGGAAAACACGCTGGCCAAGCATACCGGTCGTGATGTGGAGAAGATCCGCAAGGACATCGAAGTCGACACCTTCCTGACCGCACCTGAGGCCAAGGAATACGGCATCGTCGACGAAGTGCTGGAACACCGTAACTGAACGGCGCATATGAGAGGTTCCATCTGAAGTCGCATCTTCACAAATCAATACCCCTGCCGGGCGTCGGCAGGGGTATTGTGTTTTTCAATGACGATTGCATGGCATCGGTTGCTCAATGGCAGGTACGCAAAACAAAGGGGTGCGAATGGGACGAGTGGTCAGCTACAACGACGAAGTGTCACGGTGCACGTTCTGCGGTAAAACGGAAAATCAGGTACGCAAGCTCGTTACCGGATCGGGTGCGGCCATTTGCGACGAATGCATCGAGCTATGCGTCGACATCATTTCCGAGGAGCGTGTCAAGGACGCCCAGCTGAACACGTTGCAGTTGCCGAAACCGGCCCAGATCAGCGCCTATCTCGACAACTACGTGGTTGGGCAGGATTCAGCCAAACGCACGCTTTCCGTGGCCGTATACAACCATTACAAGCGCGTCAACATGGAAATGCGCGAATCCGCGGAATTAAGAGATCGGGCAACCCGCAAAAACGACGATCCGTTGGCCGGCGTGCAGGTGGCCAAATCGAATATTCTGCTGCTGGGGCCTACCGGCGTAGGCAAGACGTATCTTGCGCAGACGCTGGCGAAAGTCATGAACGTGCCGTTCGTGATCGCCGACGCCACTACGCTCACCGAAGCCGGTTATGTGGGCGACGACGTGGAAACTGTGCTGCAGCGCCTTATCCAGGCCGCTGACGGCGATGTGGCGCGAGCGCAGCAGGGCATTATCTACATTGACGAAATCGACAAGATAGCGCGCAAAAGCGGCGAAAACACGTCTATTACACGCGATGTGTCAGGTGAAGGCGTGCAGCAGGCCCTGCTGAAGATTTTGGAAGGCACTGTAGCTTCCGTGCCTGTGGAAGGTTCACGCAAACATCGAGAAATGGAAACGGTGCAGATCGACACCCGCGACATTCTGTTCATTTGCGGTGGTGCTTTCGTTGGACTTGCCGATATTGTGGCACAGCGCCTGGGTGCTCGCGAAAGCGGATTTGGTGCGGCTTGGCATGATCACGAGGTGCCGAAGCGTGAGTTGCTTGCCCAGGCATCGGCCGACGATCTTGCCGATTTCGGCTTATTGCCTGAATTCATCGGCAGATTGCCGGTGGTGAGCGTGCTGGAGGAGTTGACGGAAAACAATTTGGCGCGCATTCTGGTCGAACCGGAAAACGCTTTGGTCAAGCAGTATCAGAAGCTGTTTGCGATTGATGGGGTGACGTTGACGTTTACCGAAGGCGCAGTGAGGCAGATTGCGGCCACGTCGATTCGCAGGGGCACGGGTGCCCGAGGCCTTCGATCGATTATTGAGAAGACCTTGGAAGATACGATGTTCCAGTTGCCAAGTATGACCGGCGTGTCGGAAGTGGTGGTGGATGAGGCTTCCGTCAATGGCTCCGGCACTCCGAAACTGCTGAAGGTTTCGACGGAGGAGATTCCCCGCAGACGCGCCGCGTGAGAATTCGGATTTTGTGGGGCTGAAGCAAACGTGAATCTCTCTATGAAATCCATGAAAATAAGCGCGACACGCCGAGATTTTGTTTCGTGGTCATTTGGGTGTATCTTATTCGAGTTGCCGAAAACAAGCAACGTTGCGCGAGTAGCCCAGCGGATTAGAGCAGCTGACTACGGATCAGCAGGT